>Ga0247840_10000095_pt1 | contig 169268 bp, 241 predicted proteins | sample LaCruzMarch2015__FD_192404 | JGI IMG/M metagenome (GOLD analysis project Ga0247840, IMG submission 192404) | Freshwater microbial communities from meromictic Lake La Cruz, Castile-La Mancha, Spain - LaCruzMarch2015_17m | ecosystem: Environmental > Aquatic > Freshwater > Lake | place: Spain... | reverse complement strand
TCCTTTAAAAATTAGCCTTCGCAAGCCAAACATTCGTTGCCTTGAGCAATAGCGCTCATATCTAATTCTTTAATCACTTCTCTTTCAATTTTTTTGGCAACTTTGTCTGCTTTACCAATTTTCTCAGAACGACAATAGTATAAAGTTTTCAATCCTTTTTTCCATGCAAGAAAATGACAAGCATGGAGATACTTCAAATTAACATCTGGTCTAAAAAACAAATTAAGTGATTGTGCTTGGTCAATATATTGTTGTCTATCAGAAGCCAATTCAATCACCCAGCGTTGGTCAATTTCCATGGATGTTTTAAATACATCTTTTTCTGCTTCATCTAAAATATCTAGATGTTGAACTGAACCATCATTAGCAATAATTGATGACCAAATATCATTGTAGTCATTTTCATCTTTGGCTTTTTTCTTAACGATTGCATCCAACCAACGATTTTTATTTAAGAAAGAACCCGATAAAGTATCTTGACGGTAAGCATTTGCACGGTAAGGTTCAACAGAAGGACTAGTGTTGCCCATAATAATGGAAGAAGAAGCATTGGGAGCAATAGCCATGAGGTGACTAAAACGGTTACCAGTACCACTTGCATCTGGAGCTTCGCCTCTTTCCATACCCAATTGTTTGTTAGCTTCATTTAATCCCTCTCGAATGAATTTAAAAATTCGGTTGTTGGCAACTTTGGCCATTACTCCTTCAAAAGCAATGCCATTGCGCTGTAGATAAGCATGGAACCCAAGAGCACCGATACCAATAGAACGTTCTCTTTCGGCACTATACTTTGCACGAGCAATAGCATTAGGAGCATTAGCGATGAAGTAATTAAGGACATTATCAAGCATTTCGGCAACGTCTTTAAGAAATAATGGTTCAGATTTCCATTCATCATAGTTCTCCAAGTTTAAAGAAGATAAACAACACACAGCTGTGCGCTCTTCGTTTGTGGGTAGAATGATTTCAGAACAAAGATTTGATTGGTGAATCTTTAAACCTTTGTCTTTGAGAAATTGTGGCATCTCACGATTGCTTGTATCGATATAGTGAATATATGGTTCACCAGTCATCATACGAAGCTCTAGAATTTTCTGCCAAAGTTCTTTTGCAGATACAACTTCCCTTACTTCACCCGAATGTGGATCTTTTAATTCCCAATCATCTTTTGCTTCAGGATCCAACATACAAGTTTCAATGATTTGCATGAAGTCATCAGTAATATTGATACCGTGATGTAGATTTAAACAACGAACATTGGGATCGCCTGTCGGCTTGCGCATCTCTAAGAAAGAGATAATATCTGGATGAGATATATTGAGGTAAGCAGCATAACTGCCCCTGCGAGTGCGACCTTGCCTGTATGCCAAAGAACTGGCGTCATAGATTTTGAGGTGAGGCATGACACCAGTAGATTTATCGTCTGCTGAACGAATACCAAAGCCAATACCAACACCACCCCCGAGCATAGAAAGCCAATTAGTTTCTGATAGATTATCAACTAGTCCCTCCGCAGTATCTTCAATGTAGTTAAGGAAACATGATATAGGCATGCCACGCTTAGAACGGCCAAAAGAAAGAATGGGAGTAGAATAAGACAACCAATGTTTACTGCTGTAGTTGTATAATCTCTGTGCGTGTTCCGGATTGGAACTAAACGATTTTGATACGAATGCGAATCTGTGTTGTGGTGATTCTTCATCTTCTTTCATGTAACTTTCTTTAAGTCTTTTAATTCCAAGTTCGTCAAATAATTTATCTCTTTCTAAATCTATGCTGATGCCTAGGTATTCCATGTATTCGCCTTACCTTATTATTGTGTTATAAATTCTTTAATCATTGGAAATATCGGTTCAATTGCATTAGCACAAGCCAAAGCGATTTCACGATGTTCTTTTTGTGTTCCCTTTTCGCTTCGTAACTGTATATAGTGAACCCAAGACCGCATAGTTCCATTCATATACAACCTCGAAACTGTAATACCTTCAGGCAAAACTGCTCGTGCCTGTTCTTTTGCAATACCATGTTCGATAGCCCAACGATAAGCTCTCTCTGCTGCTACTATAACATAGTCTTGTTGTGTTTCCCAATTCAACTTTAAACCAACGTTATCCGTTTCAATACTATTCTGTCGATTCTTTTCATCTTGAATTCTTGCTTCTTTGAATTCAAAGCCTAAATCGGCTACTGCATATCTTTGAGAAAACTCCTGGAATGAAAAGGAACGATGTCGTAATATTTGTCTTGCTATATCTCTTGTAGTTTCAATTTCTAAACAAACATTCACCATTTCGAGTGGTGACCAATGTTGATGCTTTATTAAATAACGGACCAACTTTTCAGCTGTGTCGTTATTATTTTGATTTGATGGATTAGAAACTCTAGCAGCATATGCTACTTGCTCTAGTAAATTCTTACCATCTGTTCCTTGTGTGTATGATATTAATTTAACATTCATTATTTAAACCTTCTTCCAATTCACAAATTCGGCTTTCGCTCTTAAATTAACGAATGTATTTTTACTTATAATATCTTGGATTTCATCTGGTGAGAAACCATCGAGTATCATATCGTTAATGTCTTTAGAATCAACCATCTCTGGCCAAATGACAACATTATAATGTTTTTCTATCGCATCATCAATTTTTTTAATAATTTCTTTATTACGAGGTTCATTATCAAATATTAATGTGATCTTGGACTTATCGTATATAGATGTGATTGATTCCAAGTTACTGTCTGCGGTGGCCACAGCATTGTCTAAAAACATACTGTCAATAGGACCTTCCACCACATATATCATCTTCTCCTCATCTATCCTATCAAGTCCAAAGAACTTATGGTTATCGTCATGTAACTTCAGAGTTATGTATCTTAACTTTGACTCTCCTAGCGCTCGCCCCTGTATGGCGATGAGATTCTTTTCTTTGTCATAGAACGGAATAACAAGGCGCTTGTCTTCCTTAGTGAGCTCTTTTTGAATTCCCAGACTTTGTATGAAGGCTGCAAAATCTTCCGCATAGTATAGTTGCGATAGAAAGGCCTCTGGAATCCGTCTTGATTGAACATAGACTTTAGCAAAATGCGCTTCTGGTAAAGAGTCGATAGATGGAAGAACCAACGATTTCTTAAAGACTGGTTTAGGTGTTTTTGCCTCTTCAAATTTAGGTTTCTCATAATTGTTATTTCCTGTTTCACCATTTTTGTATCGCTCAAGAGCATACTCTTTTAGTAAGTTTTCATCTACTTGTTTTAGGAAGTTGTAGAATGTGGTCGATGCACCACAGTTATGACACATGAAGAAATAATCATTCTTTTTGCGATAAACATAACCACGGGATTTTAGCTTGTTTTTTTGGGAATCACCACATAGGGGGCATCTAAAATTATAAAGGTCATCCTTCTTCTTGGTAAACCTTTGTAATTTTGGCGAAAGTCGCAACAGGAAAGTCCTATCAATGAAAACACTCATAATATATTTAAGTTAATTTGTAATACTATTTAATGAATTTACTTATTGTATCAGGATTAACGTGAGATATCAACCATGAGATAGCAATAATACCACCGGCAAGCATCCACTTCCATTTGAGTAAAGCATCAAGAGCATCTTTCTCTTGTTTGTTATGTTCACTCATATCTTTACGGAGAGATTTAAATTCTTCCATAATTTCTTTATTCGAACTTTCCATTTTGTCCAAAACGGTATCTATTCGTTGATGTATTTCTTTGATATCGGCCTCCGTTTCCAGTCTGCGATTATCCATATCTGTATATACCTTTGCAATATGACGGTCGTGTTGATCCACCAGTTTTTCTATGACCTGATCCATTTTATTACAAAGAGAAGATAAAGTCAATACTTGTGTCTTTAAAACACCAATATCGACCTTAATATCGGTATCGTCAAAATCTGACATTTATTTCTTTTCTGGTACTGCTGTGCCTTCTAACTTCTTATGCACTTTAATCTCTTTGCAAACTTCTTTTTCTTTACCAGTTTTTTGGTCCTTCTGCATAACACAGGCTTTTTTGGTTTCGGCTGCATGAGCAACATGATAACCAACCAAAGACCAAGCTACAATGTTAAGTCCAATTAAAAGCTTTTTCATTTCTGTTCTTCCTTTTTAGCAAATTTTTCTGAAGCGGTAAAACCTAATCCTGCAATCACCAAATATATCATTGAATCAAATAGTGATGGAGTTACTTTATATCCATATATGTCAGCAACAAGTGCAAATCCGCATATTAAAAATGCCATGAATGTTATAACTCTTTTACTACTGATTGAACTATTGTGTCCATCAGATAACATACTGGTTAACCAATTCATTTATTAAATCTCCGGCTGAGGTGGTTGAACTGGTGCAGGTTTACCACCAAATCCTGTTACAACTGCTGGTGTGAATGGCGATGGTGCAGGTGCCGATGCAACAAAAGCAGGCGTTGTTACACCACTAAAACTTGGTGTAGATGGTGTTGTTGGTGCAGGTGATACTGTTGTTGTTCTATTGGCTAATTCCAATGCTCTCTTTTGTGCATCCTTGTCACCGCCAGCCAACATGATACCAGACAATGTACCAGTTAAAAATGTGGCGATAGGTATAATCAACTCAAAGAATTTTTGGTCGATTGGTGAAATAGCATTGAGTGGTTGCGTTACAAAAATTAAAGAGTATAATACAACGAATACAATACCAAACAATGTAAGTGCCAAACAAATACCAATAAAGAACTTCAGGCGAGCCATTAATTGCTCTTCTGTATACATAAAACTTTCTGGTTGTTTTTCTTCTTTATTAAAAATATTCAAGTTCATTTGCAATTCGCTCCAGTTGTTGGCGTTATTGGTGTTGGTGTATTTTGTGCAAGAGGTTTATTTCCTGCTGGTCCCAATCGTGGATCATTTTGACCCTTAAAGATATGTTCAGGACAAGTTCTTGTTACATCACAATATGGTAACTTGCAGATATCTTTATCCCAATTGGATGGATCTTGGCATGGGTAACGAAACTTATCGCCACTAAAATATGCCAATGTCAATGGAAGTAATAATAAAATAATTAGGCCTTTGGCTAATCTCTTATCATTCATTAATGAACTCCTAATACATGAAGTGCGTGTTCATAATGTTTAATTCTATCTTCAAGTCCAATGGTACCACCATTGATACGCTTTGTTAATGTGAGTATGTCGCCTTTGTCAGCCCATTGGTTAAGATTGTTTGTTTCCCAAAACCAACAAGCAGATTGAGCTGCACCTTCAAATGTTTGTAGATATTCGGATGCTTGTTCAACAGGTATTTCAATTGAGGCAGCAAACCAAGAATAGTTCTCTTTACCTGTCAATTGAATTAGACCACGACCACAATATCTGAAACCATCACCAGAGGCCTCATCGCCATTACCCATACGATTAGCATAGATACGATTTGCAATTGCTTCTTGTTTGTTTGGTTTGTTTGCATACTCATTTGCCAATTCATCTGTTGGGAAATACTTAGCAAAGAGTTTGCGTAGTGTAGGTGCTTTGTAATTTAGGTTCTCTTTGAGAAACACAAAATTACCAGATTCGTGGGCGCATTGTGCTATGAAGGCTGCAATACGCTGTGGTGTATTGATACCATAGTCAGGTAACAATTGTGCCAAGGCATTGTGCCATTGGTCAATATATGGATTCTTTGGAAGCAGTTGCTTCAGTTGGTCTTTTGTCAGTTCCATTATTTCTTAATCATTCCTAAAACTTTAGCTTTAATTGCTTTGGCCCAAAAAGGCTCTGGAAAGTGCCAACCTACAAATGCGCCAACTAAAACCCAAAATAGTGTGTCTAACATTTTTTTCTCCTTATACAGCCATAGATGCAACAGAAATTGCTGCGTTTATCATTGTGTTTAATTTTTCTTTTAGTGCCAAACCTTCAGCATCATCGGCGATGCCTTCCATAATATTGATGCCTTGTAACAATTGAACATATTCTTCTTTACTAATTTGGCCATCAGCCCACATCTTATTATATTCAATAATGTAAGTATTTAATTGTTCTGGTGTCATCTTGGTTTGCTCCCTAGTACATGTTGAATGGTATCAGCTGATTTAACAATCTGTTGCAATTTTGCCTTACAAAAGATTGGTGATATTTTTTCTGCTTTGTTAAAATAATCTCTTGTATCTTTTGTCAATGTTAATAACTTGGTTGACATATTATCCGTATCTTTGTTTCGTGGTATATGTGTTGTAAAGTTCTTAAATTCCAACGCTTTGATATACAATTCGTTTACCTGTGTAACAACTAGTATATGGTTGCCACAATTTTCTTCTGCAACTTGTGCTTTTGTTTTAATATCATTTACAATAAAGTATTCATTGGTGTCATATTTGGCCATGAAATAGGCATCAAACAAGGCACAACCAGATAAACTAAACGCAAATAAGACTATGAGTATTCTTTTCATAATTTCTTTTTATTTTCTTTCTCACGAAATTTATTATATTCTTTTAGTGCTTCTGCTGGCATGGGTTCAAAACTAACACCTACCGCCAATATACAATACTTTTGTTCTTCTACTTTTTCTACAACCGTAAACGATCCCGTTTTTTGATTTACAAAAATTACAAGTGGGTTAAAAATTGGAACACCTAGCACAGGAGAATTCAATGCACGAATAAACGGAACCTCATCAAACTCACCTACAAGCTTGTATATGTTCTCTTTGTTTACGCAAGAGACCGTGCGAGGTTCATTTATCACCTCTTGAGCAAATACAAGATTGGGTATCATACACAAAAGAATTAGGAGTTTTTTCATTTTACACTATCAAATATTTGTTTCTGTTGTTTATACCATAACTGCCATGCATTGTATCTATCTTGTAATTCATAATATAGTCCATAATTCTCATTAGCATTTTGTAACAAATCAGCTAACGTCTTTTTATCTTCACTTAGAGGCTTTAGAACCGGAGCGGGCTCCATTAGCACTTGAGGAGCTTCTGGAAACTTTTGGCTCAACGGCACGGTTGTAGAGCACCCAAGCATCATCAGACAACTTACACTCAGCGTTAATAGTTTCCCTTTTCGCTTCAATATCTTTAGCATTCTTATTCACCTTCTCTTTAATCAACTCTTTATTCTTATTAACTTCAGCTGCCAACTTTTCATTGGCTTTGGCAGATTTTACTTCTGCTTCTTTTATTTTTGTTTGCATCTCAGCTATTCTAGCACGATATGACATTTCTGTGGCATATCCTCCTTCAAAGAATACACCAATCACCAATAACACTATACCTAGTTGTCTACCAACCAAAGCGTATGGTTGAATTATAGGTATAAATCTAACAAGTGATCCTATAAATGTTAATACAAGTCCAAGAATAACCAGACCATGTATTGCCCATTGTAAAATCCAATCAGGTATGAATGACAAAAACCACATTGATTACGCCTTTATCGGTTTTCTCCGAATAGACATAAGAACCGGAGTTTTTTTCTTTTTCAAATTGACACCTGGTTCACCACCAAGGCCACCTGTACCAGCGATTGCACCACGACCAACAACATTTGTTGGTGCTGCAGCTACAACACCATCTTCTTCTAAATCGGTACTTTCAGGTACACAATTAGGTACCATTCTATTGCCTTTTTTCTTCATACCTCTAGCTACATATCCTTGCCAGCAAGCTTCAAAAACACTTTCGGTTCTCACATTAATTGGTGCACCACGGCGTTCTGGATTTGGATCTTCTCTACGCTTTCTACGAGCTGCAGAAGCACGACCTTCTTTGCCTAAAGCGTGAGCTTTAGCTTGAGGTAAACATTTTGGTTTACCTTCACCAGGATCTCTTGCACAATCACCTTTGATATTGCCTTTGGTGTCCATACGAACCCATTTTTGTTTAAACCACTTTCGTAAATCTTCACTCAATTCAGTTTCTTCACCAAGACTTCCTTGGTGTAAAGTATTGAGATGGTGCATTACTTCTTTTGTTTTATCTGATATTTGGTTAAACAGTTGAACACGTTCTTCATCGGCCATAGGACCTTTTAGTTTGTGCCTGAGATGGTTCAAATCTGCTTGAACTCTTACAAAATCTTTAAATGTTAATATGTCGTAATTCATATTTGCCTTAATATCTGTGCAATATGTAAATCAACCGGAATGTCAGCTGATATAATATTTTTTCCGTTTACACTCCTAATAACATCAGGCATAATACCCAAATATATTAGAAATGTTTTCAAAATATCATAATCTCTTTTATCAATTTTATAGAACAATATTCTAGAAGTTGGTTCTGGACCAAAAACATTGTTCAATAAAATAATGTGATTAAGTATCAATCTCTCTTTAAGAGTTTTGGTAATCTTATATCTACGAAATAATCTTTTTAAGTATTTCGTCCTTTTAATATCACTTTCGAATTCAGATATAATACAATTAGGTGTCGTGTAACACTTCATTGCATACATCATAAAATTTTCATCATTCAAATCATCAAACATATTGTATTATTCTTGTGGTGGTTGCTTTTCGCCTTCTGGATCTAAATGTTCAGTTTCATCAGATACTATTTCATCCAAACCTGCATCATCAGTAACCACAGCATAACATTCATAATGGCCATCTTCGGATATACCATAACTGAAATAGAAATAATAGTCTACTTCATCATTTGGATTTGTTGTTACGCCATCAGTATCAACACCGTGTTTTTCTCCAAATTGGTTTATTGCAACAACTTCTTCACCATCCATAATATCATCAAATATTACTCTAGGTAAACTAACACCATAAAGAGCCATTAATTTTGAAGCTCTAATCCATGCAACATAAGGATTTAAAAAGTGAGGATCTAAAGCTGCATATAGATTATCATTGATTTCATCACGAGTTTCTTCTTGTGATAAATCTACAGTTTCTTTAGAAATGGAGATGACCGGCATAGCCAGTCCATCTCCACATTCACTAACATACCTTCTAAATGCTAACATTAGGCAACTACATCAAGCTTAGCAGGTGTAGAAGTTACTGCTGTAGCTCCTGTGCCTGTTGCATTGATTACTACACGATAGTAGTTATTGTCCGCATCAGTAAATGTAGGTGTGATTACTAATGCAGCAGTTGTTCCACCAGTGTATGTTGTATTTGCAGGTGTTCCGTTTGATACGTTTACATAACTTCCACCAAGTGTTGCAGAACGCTGCCATTGGAAGGTCAACGGTGCAGCTGTATTGCCTGTGGTGATACTTGCTGTTACACGGAATGTAGCAGTATTGCCAACAGTCAAGTTAGCAGTGTTGCTACCTGGTTGTGAACTAATGGTGATAATAGCATCTTCATATGTGGTATCTTCATCATCACCACTAAAGCTTGAAATGGCTACCAAAACTTCTTGTTGAACACGGTTAGCACGGCCACCAGAACCAGTAGTCCTTAGAACCCAGCCAGAATGGCCAACGTTACTATCAACTGAGGATTCGTTGGCATCGACTGCAAAAAGGCCAATCGTTTCACCAACTGTATAGACATCAGCTGTAGTGTTTGCATACAGACGGGCTACGTTATCTGCTGTTGGTGCAGAATAGTTAGCCTTTACGTTTGTGGCGTTTACAATCGTTGAATTAACAGCCCAATATGGTGCATTGGCTGCGTTATCGTTATTTCCCCATGAGGACATCTTCTTCTCCTTATTATTGAAGGTTGTTAGTTATTTATCTTATTTTCTATCTTGTTTTACTACCGTCTTGTGGACCAGCATCTGGTTGATTAGTACGTTTCTTCATAGATGGATCAATCTCGACAGTATCCCTATCTTGACCAGTTAAAGTCTTACCACCAGTCATTATGGCCACCGCTTCCGGTTTGTTTTCACCCATACTATCTTTTTCATCGGTCATGGCCATCTTAGGTTTTTTACCATAACCCTTTGTTGATTTATCGTCTTTTTCCCAATCATACATATCTTCTTTCATATTTTTAGACTTATATAAAGACTTAATTATACGAGCAGATTTAGACATTTCACGTTTCATTGGTGATGTGTCATTTGTATTATTGGCACCATCAAAAGGCATTTGAGTTGCTGCCTGAGAATCGTGATATACATCTTCGGATGTTGGCTTACGACCAGTTTGACGGTCTATTGAACGGTCGATACCTGCAGAAACCTTTTTGATTCTTGCATTACGTGGTTTGGTAGAAGTTTCACCTGATTTTTTCTTTGTATATGAAAAATCTGTCAATCGTTTACTATGATAAGATTTAACTGTGGACATCTTTAATTCATCAATCTGTTTAACTTCTTCATCAATACCACTTCCATGAAATTTATGAGCAATATGCATTGCCATTTTTTCATGTTTTTCTTTTGGTACATTAGTACTTCTTAAATACGATAAAGCTGATTGGTGAACTTTGTTATCATCTCCAGCATCACTATTATAAGGAGCATGTTCAGAATTTACCCATTGATGAAAATGATGGTCGACTTCTGAACTAGAAACTTCATCAATTTGTTCAACTTCTTCCTTCATCTTCATTTCATCTTTTCTTTTACCAAAAGTGGAATGTACAAGAGTATCTAACTTTTTATGAAATTTAGTTTCTTTAGCTTTACTGATTCCTACATCCTCTTTATTCAAATGTTTTTCTAAACGGTCAATAGCACTAGTCATACCAGAACCATCTTTGGATTGTTTCTTTTCAATTTCAGCATGTTTCTTTTCACGCTCAGCCGATGCTTTGCGGAATCTTTCTAATGCTGTCGGTTTCTTTTCTTCAGAAAATGACCGTTTAGCCATAATCTTGGCTAATTTACTCATTGCTTTCTTACGAGGTTCGGCACGCTTTGGATCTTTACTAGTTGTTTTGAGAACATAAGATGCCAATGTTTCTGGAGCCAACTCATCAAGTTGTTTATGTTCTACTTGCTCTCTATTCAATAAAGCACGATGCTCGTGGTCAATAGGAATAGAATGTTTTTGAATTAAGGCTCTCAACATTTCTCTACTTCTGGTTTTTGTTGAAGTAGTTCCTGCTGTAGATACTTTTTTAATGGCTCTGTGTACAGCTGATGTTGCTGTTGGCTCATCAGAATGTATAGCCATTAAATTTTTTAAATGTTTTTTTACAGTATCATGGTCTAATTGAGTAGGTTCATGAGACCTACTACTACGAATTCCCATACCAGAAACTTCATCAATTTGTTCTTCTTTTTGTAATCTTTCATCAGGTTTATGGTCACGTAACCATTTTGCAAATTCACCAGACTTAGAAAAGCTAACTTTTTTATCTGTAGTAACAAATTTAGGATCAAGGCCTCTTGATGATAAAAATCTATTTAACCATTTATCTTCGTCTAATTGAATTTCCTCAACAACATGATCTTGTTTCCATTTTAAGAAGGCGCTCGACTTAGCATGAGAAATTTTAGTATCTTTGGAAACAAATTTAGGATTGATTCCTCTAGATGATAAAAATTGATCCAATGTTCCGTCTGCTTCATAGATTCCTGCTTTTGCTGACCATGGGTCTGACGGATCTACACCAAACCTAGGTCTTGCTGGTGTAGGATTCTTCTTAACGATATCTCTTAAATTTTTAGCCATGATTAGTCCTGTTTACTAATTTTTGTTCTGTCTTGTACTTTTTTAAATGCTAAACGTGCTAAATCTTTAGCACGACTCATTGGTGTGTGAATCGCACCAGACTTATCTTTAACGTCCTTTGGCATTTTTTTCCAGCCAGATGTTCCAGCGATTGTTGCTTCATCAATTTCAACTTCTTCGTTTTTCTGTTTTGCATAATAAGCAGCAAGAGCCATTTCTTTACGTTTTGTTTTTGACTTACCAGCAAATTTAGGATTATCAGAATGTACGAAATCACTAATCCAATCGCCTGCAGTTGCATCTTTACCGAGAACTTCATTAATCATTTCATCAAGTTGTTCCTCAGTATATTCTTCTACTTCTTCTTTTGTTGACTTCCAACCACCACCCATTGCTTTGTATTTTTTAGATGCCCAACCATTTGCGTAAGCAGATGGGTATACAGCAAACTTAGATTTAGCAGCTGCTTTTGCACGAGCCCATTTTTCTGGACTTGTAGGTACATTTTTTTCATCAATCTGCTCAACTTCTTCATTTGTTTCTTTTTTACCTGTGAGAAAACGACCAAGGTTTTTTAGGTCACTCTTAAAAGAACCTGGTTTATCTTTTAAATGGCTTTTATCAGCAACATCTTGGTTCTTTTCTGGAGATTTTTCTAAAGCCTCAGGCATCACAACATCTTTTTTCTCTTTCATTGATTTCCATTTTTCTTCTAAACGAACAGAAAAAGATTCTTTCACTTTCTTTTTACCACGGAGAATGGCAAAATCGTGTGCATCAATTTTATTATTTTTGTTTGCATCAATCTTATGTTGATCACCTTTTAATTCTTCAGCAACTTTTTTGGTGCTGGCCAAAGCTTTCTTCATAGGCTCTGTTTTATTGCCGTCTTTATCGAAATCCAAATAATCTGGCTTGGCAGCTTCATCATATTTGCCTTTCGTTTTCTCATAATCTTCTTTATCTTTTTTCATCAAATCTTTTGTTTTAGGACCCTTGAGGTCATCAACAGAAGATTTACTTTGATCTTGTTTAGCCTTTGCAGAATTACCATAACTACGGCCATAAACTTTCATGCCGGTTGCCGTAGGTTCTTTAATTGGTGCCACTTCTTCCAATGATTGTTCTTCTAGAACTTTATTTACTGCGTCAATCATTGACTGGCTTACTTTATTTTTTGTGAACATTTTATTCTCCGTTTATTAGCAGTTCCACTTGCGTAATGCTTTGTTAATTCTTGAATCTGGATCTCTTGCTGTCTTAGCAGATGTCAATCGTTTCTTCATTCCACCCATACGAGCACAAAACGATTTTCTACGATTAGCAGCTTTAGAACCTGGTTTTAGTTTAGATGGTTTTGTTGTTACAGCCATCGACAATTTAGAACCTGGATTTTCTCTACGATATGATGCAATACCTTTACGATTTAAGCCACCTTCTGGATCTTTACCTGCAGAACGTTGCCATGCTGGTGATTTCTCATCCAAATATTGCTCAGAAATAAATTGTTTAAATTTTAACATTTTTTTTCTTCTTTATAGTTACACCAGATAAAGCAAATTTATCTGCTGGAGTTACTAAAGGTTCTTTATTACTTGCGCCAGACATTGATCCGGCTAAACCCATATCATTGGCTCCCGGATCATCTATTGCTTCTACATATTGTCTAAACTTCTTAAATTCTTTTTCTTCACGATAAGTTACATCGCCCATTCCTGACATAGGGTATACTGTTCCCTGTTGGCGAGTGTCGAATTCTGGTCCTACACCTTGGGATCGAATAGCACCAGAGGCACTATTGACCCATCTTTTCTTTTTGTTTACTTGCTCTTTGTCTTTTTGGAAGTTTGGCTCTTTGGCTTGGGGCTGGACTTCGACCTTGGGCTGGCTTTCTTCGTAGGTGCGGAAGGTGTAACTTGAGTTACTTTGGACGTCTCCGTCTTTAACGCTGTCGATTCGGCCGGCTTTTCGTTGGAGCTGGCAGCTGGGGCAGTTGTTGTCTGCGAGGAATCGGTGTTGTCCACATCCTTTGGTTTTAGCTTTAATAAATTGACTAGGGCTTTTAACATTTTTTTGTTCCTTATATAATGAATTAATATTTAATTTAGAGTTTCGAATCAACCAATCTTCGGCAGTTTCGTTAAAAGCCTTAGAATCCAAGAAGTTATTTGTTTTCTCATAAACTTCATGTATATCTTGCTCTTTACTATCTATATCTCCTGTATTATCAAAAGATACAAATCTATCAAAGGTCTCTATGAAATATTTAGTATTTTTTTGAGATTTCAACCATTTGTCTTGCCTAATCGATTCAACCATCATTCTAGCCAGTAAAAAGTTTCTTTCCCTACTGGTTTCATTGGTGGTATTGACAAAAACCATTAATGTATCGTAACCTAGTTCTTCCAGTTCTTCTTTGATATACGATATTCTGGTGGTGTCATCCGCTGGGCCATTGATTATTAATGGACCACGATTTCTAATTGCTTCATGGCGGTAATCACTTGTTTTTTCTGACAATTTTTGTTTATCGGCCAAATATTCTTGAGCCTGTATGAAGTTTAATTCAACGATTCGAGATTCGGAGATAGCTTCACGGATAATGATATCTTTACCAGAACCTGGACCGCCAGTAACAAAAACAGCTTTAAACATACCACGATCAAACGATTCATGTAAACCCATACCCTTACGGGTATCGTGCATCAATTCTTTGGCATGAGAATCGGATACATGAGAAGGAACACCTTTCCTAAACTCACCAAAGTTCTTACTCTTGGCATGTTCTCTCATCTTCGTAGCTGACATACCCTCTGTACCTTCTGCGTCTGGATCACGGTGTCCTGCAGAATGGACAGTAATCTTTTTGAAATGGTATTTACCATGACCAGCCTCTACACCATTGTATTTGTGTAATAGGTGGTGCATTTCTTTGACACGGTCAGAACCAACAACAACATGAAGATGTGTAACTCCACTCTTATGTGCTTCGGCTGCATGGTGTAATATTGTTGGTTTCTCTTTTGAAGCTGCAACAAAATTGGTATTATCTGATTTCTTGGCTTCTGTTATAGGACCAGCAACATATCGCTTTAGATGTTTGATTTTTTGTTGAGCAGTTAGTGGATTCTTTTTGCTATCTTGTGTATGAGAAACAACAATGGTATGAGTTGCATTATTTTTCTTTGCAACCTCTTTAACTTTGTCAATTAGTTTTAAATGGCCAGCAGTAGGAGGGCTCATTCTACCAAAGGTAATAACATGGTGTTTTTCACCTTGTTGTTCTTCTTTGATTACGTCTAAAAATGATTTCATCTTACTTTGCAAACCTAGGGTTATTTAAAATTGAATTAGACACTTTAACAGGAACAAGCTTTGTCATAGGTCTCATTTTACCTTCTTTATCTTTTTTCTGTAAAACAATACCTTCACCTTGTGACTTTTTGCCATCTATACTTGTTTCCATATCAGGATGAGATACACCTTTTAATAAATGTTCTGTTGCTTGGCCTAAATGATGGCGTATATCTAAAGACCTTTGAAAGTGTTTAGCATTATCATCAACATGGCTTTTTAACTTATCAAACTCTGCTTGCTTTCTTACTTGACCAACAGGAGTCTTTAATTTGTTTACTGCTTTTTTTGCTTCACCATCTAAGTGTTTTTTATAACCTTCAATAGAGGCATTTTCACCTCTTCTTGTTGTTCTATTTAAGTATGTAGTAAAGTGTCCACCCTTCTTAACATTTATGTGTTCTGGTGTAAGATGTTCTGAAGTATGTTTCTTTAACAACTCTTTTGCTGCATCTAAATGTTTTTCTGTAGATTGTCTATCTTTTTCAGAATATGTTTCTGGATTTGCTTTATATTCATGTTCTGGCACAAAGACATTATTACTGTGTTTCAATGCATTCTTAGTAACACCATGTGCAACACCTTTTGTTATTTCTGTGTGGACTGCAAGACCTATTGGTGCTTTTGTTTTTGCTTTATATGTAATTCTATTAGGAGTTGTTTTTGTTACATCTCCAGATTTTTCTCCAGGAGAGTCCGGTGTGTGTAATAAATCTCCTTGAACATGGTGTCCTTTGTTAACAAACTCGTGACCATGTTTCAATAATCTTTTTAGTGATGCTGCATATTCTGGTTGATGACCAAAATGTTGGTCTACTTCTTTTGGTGTCCTGGCAATAACACCTCTGGCTATTCTATGCTTATCGGATACACCAACACCGTCTTTATCATGTATAACATGAACAGAGGCACCACCATCAGTTTTTAACGAGGCACCAACAGAACTTTTTTGTCCCATTCTTTTTTTGTGAAATTGGTCTATTAAATCGATTGCAGTCTGTGCATGTTTTGGATCTTCATGGGGTAGGTCTTTAGTATGAGTAAGATGACCAAGCATCTCATCATCTACGGATGTAGCTTCCCTCAAGAATGTTAAAAATGACTGCATTAATTTCCTTCTAGAACGCAACACACTATGGTTGCAAAATACGACTTCGGTTTGATTATTTATACAACATTTGACCTCCCATGGCCAAACCATAGAAAGATTGGGTTTGATACATAGTCATCAAAAATGTTGGATTTTACTGCCAGGAAGTACCTTCAAAATCACCCCAATACGTTTTTAATTCTCCTTTACCCCTCAAGACATTGAATGGTAAGGTGTGTATTAAACCTCGACTGGAATAATAGTATATCAGTTTTTGTGGTGGTTTGTCAAGCGCCGATGCAAAAACGGCAGAACCCGTTTCGGCACCAATGAATATCTCGGACTCCATAATGTGGTAAATATTAGTCATAAAATCTGTACTATATTTCCAACCATCATAGGTTTGAGGTAATTCATTTTGAATGCATATCAACTTTTCATATTCAGCATACTCTGGTTTGTTATATTCATTGAGTATGTTTTCAAATACTTGTTTTGGCCAATTTCTATATGTGTTATATGGAGCATCAAACAATGGAAAAACAACTATTTTTTTCCTCATTGTTTTGGTATTTTTAATTTCAGCAATATCACCAGATATATCTCTAAAGTCCCAAAGATTTACTCTTTTCCATGGTAAAATATGTTGGCCAGGTTCCACAGAAAAATAATCCGTGTTATCACAAAGAAAACTAAACATATCTTGGCAATACTTAGCTGAGTTGATAGTACCACTCATCATATGAAACTTTGCTTCTGGATTTTCTTTTCGAATATATTCTAGTGCATTAAGGAGTGCTATCATGTCACCATTTCTCAAAGGCCCACCAAAAGTATTTGGTGCAATATTAATGACCATTTAATATTTCTTCCAATTTGTTTTGGTGTACCAGTTTCATTTTTCTATTCAAGTAATAATGCTTTTCGAAAATTGTATTAATATTTTTTCCATTGTCCCAAGAAATGTCATCACCATTTCTAAACTGTATGTCCCAATCTTCTGCTTTCCAAACCACGTAACCATCTTTATTCAATAAATCGGTCAATACAGAAACTCCCGACAGACTTGTAATGATTGGTTTGGTACTATTTTTGATGATATAAGCATTCGTTAATAGGTCATTATTATAATCAATGAATTCACAATCTTTCAAATGACTTAATGTGTGTGTAGCTCTACGGTCATCAATGTCACCTACAGACCAACGGTCACCAACATAATAAGTATCTTTTACAGCAATATCACACTCTGGTGTTTTTACTGTGAAATCATCATCGACTTCAAAATTTAAATTGTAATTGTCCTTCATGAAATTTTCATATCGACAAGTTTCTATTGGTCGATTAGGATTACCTTTATCTTCACGAATTGGCCAACTACTCATGTGAGTAATATTACCATACACAAAAACTTCATTTGCAAAGTTAACATCAGAAAATATATCTTGATAAGATAAGAATTGCTTGATGCCTTTAAACTTGGACATTTCTGGTCGTATAATTAAATCAATCTTTCCGTATGATTTATTGATACCAGATAATACTGGCATGCCATTTAGAAAGTCACCTAAGTTAGATGTTCCTGATAGAAATATTTTCATTCACTAAATTCCTTAAAAACGATGAACCAATCTGTATTAGAAACAGGATGTAATTCAAACAATTCCGGTTTCATCAGATAAGACATCAACAATAATGTTTGGTCGTCATCAATTAAATTATTTTTTATAAGTTCATTAATACTATGGTGCACCATGGCTTCCAATTTTGGCCACATTTCTCGGCCTGCGACGATACAAGGACCAGTAATGTGTACGTCATTATTGGCAATAACGTCTTGGATGTATGTTCCTTCTGTCCATTCTTTAATGTTAAAGAAATGTATTTTATTCTTATCAAAAGAATATTTCCAGTTTTTAACACCATTCAATGTTGATTCACTTCTACAATAACCAAAATCTAGCCAAGCAATTAAATCGGTTTTGATAAGATCCAAAGACCTACTAACAAAAGACGATTTTAAAGCATTAACGAGAACGTAGTCAGCATTCCAATATTCTGGATTTTTTACTTGCATGGGATTTATTTTACTTTGATATTCAATATTTTTTTGAACACTGGTAATTTCTTCTCTCAATTTTTTAAAGTTTTTTTGAAAATCAAGAGTTAATATTTGTGTTGGTCTATCTTGCCTTAGATATTCTATTTCTTTTACCATATCTTTAGATGTGTATACGACCATGGGATTTTCTAATTTTGCTAGATGACTAAATCTTTGCAAATAAGTTTTGGTTGTTCGTTGTAAATAATGTGGCAATCCTTTGTCTGGCGTCCAATCACCACGACCAATATCAAAGAAAGCAGTTACGATTGTGATATCATTCATTTTTTAGCAATAATAGTTAAAATATTTGGAAGATTCGATACAGGTTTACGAATTTCATCTTCATGGTTGCATATATGTATTGGTGTGAATCCTGATTTTTGCATCAACTTAATCAATCCATGAACATCAAAATGATGGAAATGTTCATTTTCTTTTCTGTGTTTCCATGTTTTAAACCATTCAGGTCCCATTACTTCATGCATCCAAGGTAATGATATCATAATATATTTGGTTTGTAAAGAGGCCAGCAACTCATGGACGTTTGGTTGTGGTATATGTTCGATTGAATCGAAAAAGGTAATGGCATCAAATTGCTGTTTGGTTACATCTGGTACAAATTCAACACCTTGTGGTAATGGGAAATTGGATATATCATGGCCGTAACACTTCGACACATTCTGGTGTTTACAATATTCTAAAAACTTACCATCACCATAACCAAAATCACAAATAGAATCAAAGTCTGTATATCGATCCAATAAATCAAATCTTAATTTTGACATAGCAAGATTCATTTTTGTATAATACTCCATGTATCGAGTATCGTACTTCATAATCTCACCAGTTTGTTTCTTTTGAAACCAATGACCAGGTTCAATCATTTCATAATTATCAATCATTCTTTTTTGCCACAATCGTTAAAATATTTGGTAAGTCACTAAAAGGAGTTCTAATTTTATCTTCATCGTTACACACATGAATTATCTTACAACCAGCATCAACTAATAATTTTGTCAGTCCATTACAATCAAAATGGTGGAAGTGTTCATTCTCTCTACGGTGTTTCCAATTCATAAACCATTCTTTTCCACATGATTCGTGATACCAAGGAACAGAAATAACAAAATATTTTGTTTTCTTTGCTTTGAGAATTGGTGTCAAATCTTCCACATCTAAATGTTCTAGTGAGTCGAAAAAAGTCATTACATCAACTTCAACATTGTCTGGATTATCTACCTTAGTAACGTAAGATGGTAATTGATAGTTAGATATATCGTAACCAAAAGTTTTGCGTCCTTCTATGTGGCAATATTTTAAAAAACTTCCGTTACCATAACCAAAGTCACAAATTGAATTGACACGGCCAATATTTGATTCAATTATAGAATATCTCAACTGCGACATTTTATCCGTTGTCGGATATAAATCATATCTTGTTTTGGAATATGTTTCACTATAATCGGGGCCAGGACCAGTTCTAATTTGAAACAGATGGCCTGGAGATACTACCTTATAATTTTCATACATAATAATTCTTATAGTTGTGAACTATTTCCATTTCAGATGGCACATTATTAATATCATAATTTTTATCTGTTGGCCAAATGTTGAACAAGTGAGGATTGTTCGTATATTTTTTACCACACAACAAATAGTAGTATGTCATATAACAATCCATCCAACCCATCGTAGGATAGAAGTTATCTTGTATGTAGTCAGCATTTTTATCAATAAATTCTACAATGCCAAAGTAATTGTCTATAAATGTTTTTACTTTGAATATCGAACCACCACCAGCACCATAACCTTGAACATCAGGATAAACTCCAGAATATTCGTGTATCATCTTTGTAAATTCTGGATGAAATAGATTTGCATGAGTTGTTGCATGACCAGATACCTCCCAATCATCCTCAACCGTTACTGGTTTAATCAATACCACATCATCTTCAACCATCATCAAATGTGTTGTGTTGGTTTTAATACAAGCGATATAGAATCTACTCAACCATTCCAATATTTTTTCTTTTCTGTAACCATATGGTTGAACCGGATAACTTAAACTTTTCTGTGAATGATAATATTCGATATTATACTCTTTACATAATGTATAATAATCTGGACCTGCATCACAAGCAATCATAAAGAAACTATCTGGATGAAACTTTCGTATTGATTGTATAGAATGTTCTGTAGCTTTTGGTTGTGTTGAAACACAGTTAAAGAAACCTATTGTCGCCATTACATCAACCTATCTTTCCATGTTGCTGGAGTTTTATCTGAGATAATTTCCAATGGATAAGAATAATCGAATTGTTTTGTTCCTTTTTGTTTGATATAGTCCACGGTTTTTTTGATTGACGTTTTCAAATCCGTCTTTGTTTCATAATTCAATAAGCGTCTTGCTTTATCAGCAGAACAAGATGCGTGTTTGACTTCTCTTGGCCGATCTGGCATATGTATTGGTTCTCCTTCAAATCCACATTCTTCAGCAACCATTTTTGACATTTCTTTTACTGTAATTGTTCCTTCATCGGGACCAATATTGATAATTTGATGTGTCAAGTTAGGATCAAGTGCCATTTTCTCTAAACAAGAAATGCAATCATCAATATAAGAAAAACATCTTGTTTGTAAACCATCTCCGTAAATAATAGATGGTTTACCTTGTAGATTTCTATTAATCATAATACTCATTACATTACGGAAAGGATCATCATATCTCTGCCTTGGTCCCACAATGTTGTGAGGTACAGCAATGTTCCATTGCATGTTATGTGTTTCACCTAGAGCTTTTAAAACTTCTTCACCAGCAACTTTGGCAATACCATATGGATCAACTGGTCTTGGTTTCATATCTTCAGTAAACGGAGTATTTTGGTCACCGTATCGTGCCATTGAAGTGCAGTATACGAATCGTTTTACTTTATTTTGAATTGCCGCAGAGATTGTAGCTACAGAAGCTTCAAATATATTTCGAGTAATAAAACTTGGACTAAAAACTGAAAGACCTTCATGTGCTGTGGCAGCTGTGTGTATTACAATATCACAACCTTTCATAATCTGTGCCATCTCATCAACCTTACAACAATCGACCACATATAGCTTTGCTTTGATTGGTACATTGTCAACATAACCACCAATGAGTGTATCATTACCAATAACTTCATGGCCAAGTTCTATCATTCTGTCGGCCAAATGGCTGCCCAAGAATCCTGCTAATCCTGTTATAAAAATTTTCATTTGTATCTCGCCTCGATAATTTTTCTCCATTCAGGAACCCGGTCGTATTGGTGAACAATACAAAACTTTTTTCCTGTGGATGTATAAACATAACCATCAATAAAATCTGGTTCTTCTTCTAGTAAATGTGGTCTAAAAGATTCTATTTTAGATGGATCAACTGTTGTGCCTGCTTGACAAGCCCAACCATCTCGTTGTCTTGCAAAATGAATAACATCTCTAAATGGCAAGGTCTGTATCAGTACATTAAATACAGCTTGGTCAACAATTGGTATTGGACGATTAATAGCAGACAAGAATATATTTAAACACAAATCTTTCATATATTCAGATTCACCACCTAGTGTTCCTACATTATAGATTTCACAATCTTTAAATTGGTCGTAAAAATATTGGCCATAAGTTTCTAGTAGATTTTGATTACCCCAAGGCTCATGCATGTATTGAATGGCCTCTGAACCAGCAACCAATTTCTTGTCGTTTAAATTATCTTTTAACCAATCCACTGGATTACTTTGAAAGATAATGTCTTTAACATCTGTTGTAATAACATAGTCATAGAATTCCCAATTATCTTTTAAAATGTTATAAATGTGAAAGAATCTTTCTACATGAATTGGTAGATGTGATTGGTGTACAAATCTTTTGTTTTCTTTATCTTCTTGGCCAACCACAACAACTTTGAAATCGTGTTGAACAAGTTTTTCAACTGTTTCTAATGTCGAATTAAAAACAACCATTATCTTATCACCAACAAAACCAGTTTCATTAATTGATTTTACCCAAGGTGCAACCTTATCGAAATCATAGTTGGTTATAGCACCAATTATTAAGCTTTTTTCCGCCATGGGTATTCTCCATTATATTTTTCATTCATTACTTTATTACCATTTTCAAAGAATTCTGCTGTAACAGAACCTTTACCACCATCTACTCTATAACAGGTTGTATATTCACTTGTGCAATAGAATTTGGGAAAGTGTTTTGTGATTGCTTGTAGAAATACTCTATCTTGACCCCAACCACCATGCCAAACACTTGCAATTTTATTTGCTACTTCCGTTTTAATGAAGTAACAATTAGTATCTATGTGATGAACTCCGTGGTATGTTGGCCAAATACCTAACGATTCACAGTCATCAAAACAAACAAACTTACCTTGTTTGTTATACACTTGGCGTAAAGAATAACACCAATCTAAACTTCTTGTGTTAATTGTTTTGATACAGTTTTCTACATGTGACCGATATAACCAATTATCTTGGTCAAGATAAGCAATGTACTCTGTATTGACTAGATGAGTGAAAGCGGCATAGACACGGTGGCCATAAAATCCTTTGGCACCTACATTGATTGGTAAAGCACAGATATGAACTCGTGTGTCATCAACAGCTGAACCCAACGCCTCCAGTGTTTTGTCCATATATTGGTCACCATCAATGACAACATAACAATCAGTAGGATGGCTTTGATTTAAAACAGATTCAACGGCAGTTTTGACCTCTGGTGATCCAGTGGTTGGTATAATCACAGTAGCAGACATAATTTAATCTCTTGTTAGTTTCAGTATTCTCTCTATTTGTTTCTCTATAATTGGTTTACGATTCGGCCAATATATGTATTCTTTATCTCCGGTTGAATGTAATTTTTTAAGGAAAGGAATAATCATTTTCTCAACTTCATTCAATCTTAATTTATAGTCATCAGCGGTCTCTGCTGTTTTGTTTATAACTGAATTATATTCTTCTTCAGAAACGGCAGAAAAACCAAAATCATCATCATCGTCAGTATATTCTTGTAATACTTTATCGAAATCAACTAAAGCCATATTATCACCTAATTGTTAATCACATCTTTTATATCTTGTAGTAAATTATATAGTTCGAACAAGGCAACGATAGAATTGTAATTTTGATGAAAGAACTTTATTACTTCGGTTTTTTCATATTGTCTATTTCTTTTGGTAGCAGGTTCTTTTGCACTCAATATTCTTTTGTTACTATCTTCAGTTACTATCTCTAAAACTTTTGTTGCTGTAGCGCTTACACTTTCTATTTTACCAACCGGTGTAACACTTCTAATATAGTTTTTATATCTAATTGTTACTGATATTTTATTTAAGAATTGTGTTGGTATGGTATTTAATTTTTGTTTGACACCATTAACTCGTTGATTAATAGCAATCAATCTTCCATCATTTAGAAAATGTTTTTTATTTGTTTTGTATCTTTCTATAAGGTCAAGTGCTTGGTCGAAACCTTTTTGGCCTTGAAAGATTGCGTTTTCTATATCGTCTAGGGTCATTTTATTTTGCTATAACATATTTTGATGAATTTGTAGAACGAGCAGTTGCGTAGGTGTAAACATTACGAATGAAAAGGTCTGCATTTTGTTTGTCCTTATTTAGCCAACTAATCAAAACAGGATTTACTTCGTTTGTAACTTTTGCACTGGCTTTTTCTCTTTTTTCATCATATTGATCTCTATCTTTTTCTTTTAGTTCTTTATCAAGAATTACTTTATAGTCTTTAAAAATTCTGTTTGCATCTTGATATACTTTATACCATTTTTTTCCAAAAGATAAATCTATTGTGCACAATAGATCAGCTATAGGTCCAGCAGATAAACTGCCCTCAAAAGCACCTGCACCTGAAAGTTTTACAACACCTTTGTAACCTTCTGTTGAGGGGTCGTGGCGCATTTGTAATTCCATGCTTTTATCTTTTGACATATAAACTAATAGTGTTCTTGTATATTTTTTTATATCAGTATTTTCATCATATTTTTTCCAATTACTAATACCACCATATTCCAACTTATCAATGTCTTTTTGTTCTTGGGGTCGATTGAAATTAACTTTTAAAATTTTAACTTCATTTGGTTGTTTTTTTAATGATAATGGCAATATATCACCATTTGAAATGTTTTTACTTATAAACGCATTTAATTTTGTATAATCTAATTGTTTTTCGGATACTAAATCTGAAATTTGTTTTTTGGCATCATCAGAAGCAAAATAAATATCAGCCGTGGACCATTTATTAATGTTATCAAAAGGTCTTGAAATTTTTATAATTTCAGATGCAGGAGCTTTATTTTTATTTTTGTTTTCTATTAATTTTTTTTGATTGTCGTTGGCTTTTTTATAAAGTTTCGCAATATTTTCCATAACTTCTTTATCACCTTGAGCATAAAAAATATCAGACCAATTTTTCGACTTTATATAATTAAAATTTTTTGAAATGGTGGAGATGTCTTTCATCAACTGTGCGGCAATGTGTAAAGAAGATCGGTACCACTCTGTTTTTTTACTTTTAGATTTTTCTTGAACTCCATACAACAAATCTTCAACTTCTTGTAGTGAAGATTTACCAGATAAAAGTTTCTTTTGAAATGTTTTCTCTATACTAGCGTTTGGGTATTTTTTGTTCCAAAAAGCCTTAAAATCAAAATAAGATGGATATGCTTTTTCATTAAAGATTTTATCGATGTTGGCCACACCATGAAAATCAGCTAAAGCACAAAATAATGCTTGAGCAGTTTCTTGAGCATCTTCTTTTTTTGCCATTTTTTACCTAATAATTTGAATGTCTTTACCTGAAGTCCATACTTCAAGTTCTGTTCGTAATCTACCCTCAGCTTTAAGGGTTTCATATCTATTTATAGCTTTACTCCGCCACCATTCGATTACATTTGATAGTTCATGTTTCTTGTAATTTTCACCAGGTAAAAGTTTGTCGGTCTTACAATTCATGTAATCAACAGTATTTTTAAATCCATAATCAGAAATATAATATCGTTTCTTTTCTGTCAACTTTTTGGCATTGTCAATCGTTAAAGAGAAAGCATCTCCTTCAGGTGTTCCTTTTAAAGCAGCTTTGGTGAGAGCAATAATCTTAGTGAATGTTCTGAGTTTTCTACTCGTTGTTGAAGTATCTCCACCCAATAAATCACCAGTAATATCCTCCACGTATTTTTTCAAATCAGTATATCTTTGGCCGTGCATCATTGGCACAATATCTGATTCTGTTAAGCCTTTAAAACGAATGTAAGGTTTCATGCCATCATATTGTGAAACCGATTTGGTACTTCCATATAAACTGGTAGTTTCAAACAAGCAGATATTCATATCGTATTTTTTATTACAGATTTCTCTTACGGTATGACTGGCACAAATGGCAGATAAAAGTTTACCGCCTAGATAATTAAAACCAAATGGTTGAGATGGTACAATTACGAAACCCATAACACAAGCCGTATTGAACCGCTTGGCAGTATCTTCATTTTGAATCCAAACTTGTCCTAGGTAGTCATTACGAGGTTTCATATAGATTACTGGTGAACCCAAACGAATGAATCCTAGAATCTTTCCTGAGTTTCTTTCTTTGACTGCCAATTGAATATTCTTACCAACTGGTGCTTTATTGATGTGTGAACTGGTAATGGCAAGTAAAGGTTCCCAAACATCGTTTGGTATTTCACACACTTCAATATCCATATCTTTTGGGTGCATTGTGAAATCGGAGAATAAATCATCTTCAATTGGAAATAAAGAAGATGGCATATCAGCCACATTCTTCAGTTTCTCATCACGCATGTATTCTTCGGTACTTCCAATGTTACTAAAGTAATCTTTAAATACACCAGCACAATGAAGTGCCTGATCCCTATTGATCATCATACTTTAAATCCACTAAATGATTTCTTTGGTCTATCTTCTCTGGTACCAAATGTGTTCAAAGGCTTATCGTGGCCAGCATCTGCGATACCCATTTGTGCAGCCTGTTCAACATCATATAGTTTCATTTTGGATCTATCAACACCAAGAGTAAATCGTTTGTGGAATGTTGGATCATTATATCGATTCTTCAATTGTTTAACCATAATCTGACCAAGTTCTTCTAGTTCTTCAGAAGAAATCAAAGCGAACATCAAGTCTGCGGTGGCGGGAAGTCCGAACGACTCACTCGTATCCTCAAGTCCCGGATCACTGGAAGTAAATCCTGAGCGGGTAGTTTGTGTAGCAGATACAATAGGAACATTATACTCAACAGCAAGGCCACGTAATTCTTCTGCAATTGCTTTAACGTAGGTGTAGGAATTAATATTTGCGCCAGCCTTAATACGAGCAGAACAACAAATATTGAGATAGTCAACAAATATAATGTCAGGTACAAAAGACCTCTTGAGATTAAGTTCATTTAATAGTGTCCTAAAATGAATAGTTGATGCTGAAGCGGTTGGATATTCTTTGATAATAAGTTTGCCTGTAGTCTTTTCACGGACACGATTAACTTTTTTATCATACATATCTTTTGGTAACTCAATCAAATCATCAATAGTAACATTCAATAGATTGGCATCAATTCGTTCTGCAATCTTTTCTTCACTCATTTCCAAAGTGATGTAAAGGACATTTTTACCCTGAACCATGCACGAAGCAGCCACATGACACATAAAAAGAGATTTACCAACACCAGTCCCCGCCAAAGCAATGTTAAGCGTCTTAGCTGGTAAACCACCTTTTGTGATCTTGTTAAAGTAATCGAGGTCGAATGGGATTCGTTCCTCTTTTCTGTGATAGAATTCATATCGAGCATCTGAGTCCTGTAAGTAGTCATGGCCAACGGAGTTATCAAAACTTACTGCTAAAGCGTCCGATAATATCTTGGGAATCTGGCCTTTGTCGTGATTTTTATCTTTGCCATCGAGAATCGAAATAGACCCCAATACTGCGTTATATATGGCCTTCTCTTGACAGAATTTTTCGGTCTTATCAACAAGCCATTGAACCTCGGTTTCTGTAGACTTAATCTTTTCAATTTCGAGAAGATAGTCCTCGCATCTCTGAACTTCATCAGCTGTAAGATTTCTCTTTTCTTTGACGGCAATACTAAGTGCTTCAATCGTTGCCGTGTTATTGTAAGTCTCCGTGAATGATGTAATTTCATTAAATAATGTTCTCTCTACATTATCACTAAAATATTCTGTCTTTAAAAATGGTAAAACTTTTCGTAAATATTCCTCATTGTAAACGAGGTTCTTCAATATCGTTTGTTCCAGCTTCATCAATTATTTCCTGTTCAATGTTACTACCCATAATTTCTACCAATAAATTACCAATGTAATTTTTAAAATCAGTATCTTTTTCCAACTTTCTTGGCTTGTCTACTGTGGATTCTATCACATCATAAGCAAAAAGTAAATACACCTGTTGATCTTCTTCTTTAAATTTTACCTTACCATATTTAAATGTGGTATTTTTATATGGACCATCTAAAAATTTAATGTGTACGGCAGTTTCATCATTTTTTGGGTAAATGAAACAGTAATCTACTCCTTCAATCATCTTTCACCTCGTCAAATCTTTTTTCTTGTATGGTTTTTTCTCTCCACACTTTTCTGGGGTTACCACACATTACACAATCAGGATTACCACAGTCCATCGCATGATGTTTGGCGAATTTGTGTGGTTCATCCACCGGCATACCATGTGATTTGGCAATCTTAGTTTGTTTTTTAATTTGATTTTGAGTTTTTTGAATACGCTTGGAATGTTTTAATTTAGCATCTTCATTACTCATTCTCAGTCCCATTCATGGTAACAATCTCATCAAATAAATTATCAACACCGCCTTGCATAATTTCACCAGCTGCAATTTGATATTTGTCCGTTACATAATCTTGAAACTTTTTACTGGTGATAATAGGCATCCAAAAATCTTTGGTGTCTGTTTCTTTTATTCTATATTTCTTTGCTTCTATTTCACCGGTAGAAATATCAACTCTACTGTACCACCCGTTAGAAGGCTTAACGACAAGGCCTGAATCAAGTGCCAAATCAAGTAAGCCTGACCACCGGCTAACACCCCCATCAAAAGAAACAGTAACAGGAATTTTAGATTTTTCTTTAACATAGCGTGATTTCTCCACGTTAATTATGAAGTTGTAACCAACAACCTCTGTGCCTTCTTTTTCTTGCTGGCGACCAATAATAAAAATGTTGTCAGCTGAATAATATGAACCTGTTCCACCACCAACGATATCTTTAGGGAACATACCAATCTCTTTATATGTATGATTTACCACAATCATTGGAACATCTTTCATTGTGAGATGCGGTGTCACCATGCGAAATAAACTTTTAACTTGTTTGGCACGGGACATATCGGCAACTGATTTACCTTCTAGAGCATCTTCAACTTCTTTCTTTGAAGCCAAATTACCAATTGAATCGATAACAATAATCAACCTATCACCTCTTTCGAGATTGGTTAACTGTTGCATGATATCAAATTTTAATTGTTCAATATCAGTAAGAGGTGTATGTAGAACTCTGTTGGTATCAATACCAAAGCTATCAAAATAAGACTGAGGAGTACCAAACTCAGAATCATAGAATAATAACGCTGCATCATCATATTTGTCCAAATAACTTTTTGCCATTAGTAAACTAAAAGCAGTTTTAAAATGTTTAGATGGGCCGGCCCACATTGTAAGACCTGGTGTTAGGCCTCCATCTAAACGACCAGAAAGCGCCACATTAATAATTGGCACAGATGTCGGAATCATATCCTTTTGTGTAAAGAATTTCGATTTAGAAAGAATTGCTGATTCTTTAATACTACTATTTTTTTTAATTTTATCTAATATACTCATAACATTCCTTTAAAAGTCACCACCATCCAATTTAACTTGTTTTGCTTTTTTTTCTTTTTCTTTAAAAGCAAATTCTTCTTCATAATCATACTTAGGTTCTAATTTTTTAACTGGTTGTTCCGCTTCATGAAATTCCGTGTAAACACCTGGTGATTGATGCACCGTTAATGGAGGTATAGTTTCTCCTGAAGCCGCATCAATTACAATTTCTTTTTGTTCATTTTCGTCAATTGAAGTAATATTGTTTTTAGGTATTTCAACTCTATCATTCTCTATTTCTTCGTCCGGTTTCTTTTCAGTAAATACCGGAACATCTGGTACAACAGTAATGATTTCTTCTTTTTTATCAGTTATACCATTTCTTTGTTGTAATGACATATTTGCTGCTATCAATAATAACACAGCTAAGGGGTCAAATACAACCATTATTAACAATATTACCAAACGAACTGCTTTGTCAATGGCATTGTTATCTTCAGTTCCATATACCATATCACCAATATACTTAATAGGACCAACTTCGGCAATTAACTTATTTTCCTCTTTAAGAAGTGGCAATTTTCTTTTGTTAATATCTGTCAATTCTTTTTGTGTTTGTTGAATTTGTTTATCAACATTGGCTGATGCCGTTTCTGGATTACCAGCACGTTTCAGTAAATAATCTAAACGTTCTTTCGCAATCTTTTCTTGTTGATTGAGTGTTCGTATTTCAACCGAGTTTGCACCAGCTTCTAGTGTGGAATCTATGTGAGCTTTCGATAAGAATCCAAAAATACCCATACTGGTAATTATCATTAATATAACAACAGCGGATGTCAAATAAGATTTTAATAAAAGTGGGCAGGTTTTCCAATTACGATATAACCATGATGCAGTAACTAATTTACTCATCTCAAGAACCGAACCCATAAAAACGATTGGCCAAAATGCTCCGGTAAAAATTGCAGCCAATCCAATAATCGAATAGTAAGCTGCAATACCAGATAACAATAATGCTGATAATAATGTTAGAATAATCATGAGAAGAAATCCTCTATTGAACTTGTTTTTTCTACTCGCCAACCCATGCAATCAAGAATTACTTTGATTGGTTCTAGGAATGCTTTTTCAAACTGCATATCATAATCAATATACTGTTGCAATTCAAACTCTTTTGGTAAACGAGATGGATAAGAAATAACAGTATCTTTAAATGGATTTGGCATCTTTAGATAGGTGAATTTAACTTTTTCACCCTCTTGAATGAGTGGATATTTTTTGGTTAGATTTTTTAAATTTAAATTATGATTATAAAGAATAGCACCTTTAACATGAATTGGTGTTCCTTTTTTATATAAAGACAATGAATCAGAATAAGTATTTAGACCATTGAGTCCACGAGGAAATGAAATTTCTTCGACAGGTAGTTTTTTAAATTCTTTTCTAAAATCTTCAATGAATTTGTGGATATCATTCTCTGTGCCACTCACCATTAATTGAATTGCTTCTTTCATTTTCTCACGAATAGCGGAAGGTGTGGAAGATTTAATCATCTCTAGACCCATGACTTTCATCTGTGGTTCTTTGTATTGTACACCTTCGTTATTATAGACATTCAAAATATATCGTTTCTTGGCAGTCCAGATACCTTTGTTAGAAAGGCCTTCTCGTTTCATTTCCATTTTTTGGGAAAATGCACACACATATTCTGCAAGTTCCTGATAACTTTTATCAATAAAAGGTTGAATTTTATCTTCACAAACACGATCCATGATGGAGATAACTTTAGTAATTTCTGTTTTTGTTTTAACAATACTATCAACCAATGGGCCAAGGTTGAGATAAATCGAATCTGTATCCGATGCAATAACATAATCTTTCTCACTCTTTAATAATTTATTCATGTAATCGTTAATTTTATTTTCGATCCAACGAATACTTAATTGGCCAGCAGTAGTGACGCCAAGAGCCATCCGCAAATCGTAGAAACGGAAATACTGACTACCCAAAGCACCATAAGCAGAGTTGAGAGATACTTTTTTTGCCAACTGAATGTTGTTATATTTGGCGATTCGTTTCTCAATTTCATATTTCTTCGAGCTATCTGTTTCATTTTCATATTCCTGTTTTGCTTGTAACATCAACTTCTTAAACTTACTTCTGTCTGTATACATTTCTTCCATCATCTTAGGCAAGAAACCTTGAAAATCAGTGCGAAAGAATTGGCCATTAGGTGTTAGTGTTGCACCTTTTAATTTTGAAGTATCAATTCCTTTTTTCAAAAGTCCATCAACAGAAACGCCTTGTGAAAGAATCTCACGCATTTCATCTGTATAATTCTCTGGTTCAATGAGTGTTTCGGGTGAGATATTATACTGCATCATCAAATGTGGATATAGAGAGTTCAAATCAAATGAAGCAACCCAATTATGGAGACCAACTTGCGGTACTTTAACATAGGCACCTTCAAATGCTGCATCTTTATCTTTGACTACTCGTGGTGGAACAATAATATCTTTATCACGGAGATAAGAATATGTTAGAGCGTCCCACATACGAGTTTGAGCAAACACATCTTCAAAGTTTGATTTGGTATCGTATGCAAGAGTTACTGCCAGTTCAAGCAGTTTTAATTTATCTTCAAGTTTGATAATGAGTTCAACGTCTTTAATGTTGTACTCAATAAACTTTTGAAAGTTTAATCGATACAAAGAATGAAGGTTATCATATTCATCATATGCAATCTTGCCTTCACCAAGTTCTACTTGTGCGATATTATCCAAACGATATGACTCTTGTGACTTACCACCCGGTGCGTACCATTTGTATAGTTCAATGTAATCAAGTGAAGATAGTCCAACAAGTGTGTAATCAATCAACTGTCGATTGTTTACATATGCTTTGCGTTCTGTAATGAAATTCCATGGTGATAGTTTCTTGACTTCATCGTCACCTAGAATCTTGCGAAAACGATTGATGAGATATGGTATATCAAAGAACTTGGTGTTCCAGCCAGTTACGATATCTGGATATTTGTCTTTCCAAAACTCAAGAAATTTCTTACAAAGATTGTATTCATCTTTACAACGAATATAGATTTCACCTTCTTCAACTTGATATTCACCACAGCCAAATACGATTGGTTTGCCATTGAGAAATTTTAAACAGATTGCTGTGATGGGTTCGTTTGCTTCGTATGGATCAGGAAAGCCATTCTCAGAACCGACTTCAATATCGATTACAGCGATTGATACTTTTTCATAATCATAATCAACCATACCTTGATGTTGGTCGGCAATAAAGGCATATTCAAATCGAGTTTGGCCATAAATCTTTGATGCACTAGAAACACCTTCAAATTGTTTGATATAATCTCTGGCTGTTTTGATTGATGGAAACTTTTTCTCGTCTAGGTAATCACCCTCAAGACTTGTGAAGTTGGTGATTTTTTTGGATGGCAAAAACAAAGATGGAGCATACTCAACCTTTGTCTTTATTTTCTTGCCGTTTTGTATTCCACGATAGAGTATGTTGCCACCGATACTCTGCACATTAGTATAAAAATTACTCAATCTTTTTCTTTCGTCCAATGCACAATTTGCCATGTGCCGTCATGATGTTCCACTAAAGCGGTGCAAGATTCTACCCAATCACCGTCATTCATATACAATATACCATTCAACTCTTTTATTTCTGCATGATGAATATGACCACATATTACACCATCAAATCCTTTTTTCTTACAATATTCTGAAATATTCTTTTCAAATCCTAATAAAAAATCAACAGATGATTTGACTTTATATTTTAGATACTTGGAAAGTGACCAATAACCTAGTCCAAACTTACGGCGAAAAGAATTAAAGGCCGAATTCCAGTTTAAGACCATATCATACAACTTATCACCAAGAAAGGCAAGCCATGGTGCTATTTTTGAAATACCATCAAACAAATCTCCGTGAGTTACCAGAAATCTTTTGCCATTTGCATCAATATGTTCTGTCTGATTACATATTTGAATAGAACCAAAACTTAAATCATATGGTATCATTGGTCGTAAAAATTCATCATGATTACCGGCCACATAAACCACACGAGTACCTCTTTTTGCGTGGCCAAGAATTCTTCTAACCACATTTGAATGTGATTGTTTCCAACGCCATTTGTTTTGTTGAATTTTCCAAGCATCAATAATATCACCAATAAGATAGAGTGTATCACAAGTATTGTGCTTTAAAAAATTATTAAGTTTTTCTGCTTGGCAATCTCTGGTACCGAGGTGAACATCGGAAATAAAGATACTACGATAGGTTTTTATTTCGGTCATATTCAATGATCCATTGTAGAGCGTCTGATAGCTCTGTGTAAAGAGGTGACTTCGGTGTATTATTTAGGGTGAACCATTGATAATTTAATGACTCTTTAATATCCCAAGAACTATTCTCTTTATCCCATTTTGCGGTACGAATGATTGATTTTTCTAGTACCATTAACCTGTAATTAGTGATTTGGTTGGAGGAACAACGATTCCAGAACCAAAGATTGAATTGTAATTATTAATAAAATCTTCTGCTGGATTGTAGGAGTATACTACATTTTTCTTACTGATGGCAAGCGTGGCACCAGTTTTTTGTTCGGCATGTAATGGAAATGGTGAAAAACCAATGTTTGGTTGACCAGTTTTTGGATCTCGTACAATAGAGATACCGACTGGGTTTTCAATGACAAATTCAGTTTCCGATTCGGATTCAATTTCACCCAAAACTTCTTCTCCGGTAATGAGTTTCATAGCCAGTATCTTCATATTTTTACCTTTTCTTTAATGATTTCTTATAAATAAGTATGTAGTTGAATTGAAATTCTATCTGATTTATCTCTCCATGTCAACCTGACATTCGGTATTCTTTATTATTCTTCCTATAACACAACTAAAAGAAACCAAATGGCTGACCCTATTGTTGCCGGCGCCCAAAGTGCCGTTAATACCCTCAAAGCTGCTCAAGGAGCAAGCAAACAATTAAGCGCTGTGGTTACCGACCAACAAGCGGATATGGAAAAGGCTGTTCAACAACAGCATGTCCAAAGATTGAAGGCCAAAGCGGAACAAGAATATTTGGCCACAATGGCAGAGTTTAAGGCTTACGAAAAATATCAAAAAGAAAAAGCTCACCAACGAAAAGTTGATGAATTAAAACTGGAAGCTATTAAAAAATATGGTAAAACTGCTTGGGCTGAGATTGAAGCAACCAAAGCAAAAATGGAAAAAGATAGAGCTGATGAATTAAAATACATGGATAAAGACAGAAATAGACAAGCTCAATTATTTTGGTGGTGTATGACGGCTGCAGCTTTGGTAACATATTTTTTTAAGTTATATAAATGAATATGCAACCAATCGTTTTCATACTTATTCTTATATTCTGCTTATGTTTAATGGTAATTGAATCAGGAGTGGTTAAATAAATAACTGAAATGGAGGTATTATGAATAAATTGCCGCAAGTAATATTTGCAATTGTATTGATTGGTAGTTTGACTCTTATGGCACTAGAAGCTATATCTAAAATATCCTAAATAAGTAATGTCAATAATTCATCCAATAGATTTTTGGGTATATCTTATACTCAACTGTTGGTTTTTTCCACACACACTTTTGAAACACACCAATGAACGAACTAATTTATGTCCTAGTAACAACTCATCTAACAATCATCGCCGTAACTCTATATCTACACCGTAGTCAAACTCACTTATCGGTTACATTTCATCCAGCAGTAAATCATTTCTTTCGTTTTTGGTTGTGGATGACCACAGGTATGGTCACAAAACAATGGGTGGCTATTCACCGTAAGCATCACAGTATGACTGACCAAAAAGGTGATCCACATTCACCTCAATTATTTGGTATATGGAAAGTTTTATTTGGCGGAGCTTTATTATATAACACAGCATCCAAGGATGAATTGATGGTTAATTCGTTTGGCAGAGGAACACCAGATGATTGGTTAGAGAAAAACCTTTACAGCAAACATTCCCGTCTAGGAATTACTTTGTTATTGCTAATAAATTTACTTTGTTTTTCGTGGTGGGGATTATTAACTTGGGGAATTCAAATGATATGGATTCCGTTTTGGGCTGCTGGTGTAGTCAATGGAATCGGCCACTATTGGGGGTATAGAAATGTCGAAACAAGAGAATCATCTAGAAATGTTTTCCCTATTGGTCTTATTATTGGTGGCGAAGAGCTTCATAATAATCACCATGCTGATGCTGGTTCCGCCAAGCTTAGTAGGAAATGGTTTGAAATAGATGCAGGTTGGTTCTATATTAAACTATTAGAAAAATTCAGATTAGCCAAACTAAGCGTTAAATGAAGAACCACATCCACAAGTAGATTTAGCATTTGGATTAATAATTACAAATTGTGAATTAAACTTTTCCTCTTTATAGTCTAATGTTGCGCCTTGTAGATATTGAGATGATATCATATCAACAATTACTTTGATACCTTCATTCTCAATGACAAAATCATCTTCTGCAACTTCCTCATCAAATGTAAATCCGTATTGATAACCAGAACATCCACCACCTTGCACAAACATTCGTAATGCACCATTTGGTAATTTTTCTTCTACCAATAAATCTCTTACTTTGTTTATTGCACTATCAGTGATTTGAATCATTTAATTTTCCTATTCGTTTAAATTCTTCATCTTCAGCTATTGCATCATCAATATCTTTTGGTTCAGGTGGCTGTGCACCAGTGCATGAACCTCCATTATTAAACCATAACTCTAAAGCTTGTTGACGATACTTCTCTAAATCGGATGTCATCTACCTCTACCTGCCTTTCGCATTACAGTCATCTTAGGAACAAATGTTTGTTTTGGTTTTGGTGTTGATGGAGTTTTTGGTTTAGGAATAGTGTGAATCTCAATTGGTGAAACTCCACCTTTGGTTTTTGGCTGTGTCATAATATCTCCTTATTGGTTGCGGGGGAAGGAATCGAACCTACGGCCCCTGGATTATGAGTCCAATGCTCTACCTCTGAGCTACCCCGCTATAATTATATATATCAAAAACTAAAATTACTTTTTTGAATCTTGAGAATGGCAAAAAAATTTTCGGAGGCTCCGAACATCCAACCATTTTTCAAAATATTATGGTAAAATCTTCTCTTTCTGGACAATTTGGCATGTCTAAAGAATTTGGAAAATTAATATGTTTTTTTAATTTTATATTATCTGATGAAGTAAAAGACAATTCAACAACTGAAGGTATATATTGATTTTCATCAATTTGCATATAAGAATAATTGTTTATATGTACATGAACTAATTTTTGATCCAATTTACTAATAAAATTAGCCATTTCATTCAAGTTAAAATTATCTTGTATATCATGAAATTCAATCACAATACCAGAAAACAATTTTGTGTGTGTGAGTATATTGTCTAAAATCTTATATTCAGAACCTTCAATATCACACTTTAAAAAAATATTTTTACCTTTATTTTCTAAAACAGATTCAAAAGTGATTTCATCGGATGTATTATTTTTACCTATGTTTTTCGTTATGTGTTGTTTTGTACCAGTAAAAAATTCTTTATGAGATTCATACAATCCTTTATCTTTTAACATAACATCATTTACGGAATTATCATAACCAAATAAAGGACAATCTTTAATTTTAAGAAATTGATCCTCAAAAGACCAGTCATCATTGATGCCAAAGGATAATAAACATTCACTTTTCAATATATCATTTTTATTTAAAAGATAACCACCATCATTATTTTTACCAACTCTAACAAGGTCGGAACAGTAATAAGGTTGTAGTAATCTAGGTAGTGTTATTGTTTTCATATTACCATTCACCAGACCAATGTTTTATATTGGCCTCAGCATAAAATTCTTTTTTTAATTTTTCCCAGTCCAGAACACCATCACCTTTATAAATTATTGTATTGTGGGGTGGATGTTCCCTGTATGTTTTAATAAACGGAATTTGTTCCATATACTTACGCATCTCATCAAACTTCTCAACACCAGGATCCGTGTTAATCATTTCACCAAATAATACTGTTGTTACGGCGTGCATGTATGTTTGTGGACCTAAAAAGAAAACATTCTTATGTCCTTCATACCGCCTCTGTAATATCAATTCAATTGTTTTTGCTTGAATTGGATTTTTAGGTTCAGTCAACATAAAGTCTTGTGAAAAATCCCACTCCAAACAAGTTGGTAATACACACTTTATACCATCTGTTATAATTGCTGACAATGGTATATTACAAAAACGGTCAATGTCAATGTAAAGACCACCTTCATTGTATAATTTAAAGAGCCTCCATAAATCAGTTTTTTCAACTATATGTATATCTTTAATTAAATTGTAATCTCTTTTATTTAAAACATTTCTTAGATATTCATCCACATCATTATCATCATGTACTGTAACAGTCCAGTCAGGATTCAAATCAATTAGTTTGCGCAAACCATTGACAATGAGTGGTGATTTACTGTCGAACACATCTTTAGTCTTCCAAGCAACGTGTGCAATTTTAGGTATGGAACTCATTATAAATACATGTATGAATAAAAATCTATATGATATCTTAGGCGTTTCTAAAAATGCAACATTTGAAGAAATTAAAGCCAAATATAAATCACTCGCTCAACAACATCATCCAGACAAAGGCGGCGATCCTGAAATATTCAAGGAAATAAAAAACGCCTATGAAGTTTTAAGTGATCCCGTTAACAGAAAAAAATACGACACCACCGGTCATTACGAATCTGGTACAAGTCTCCGTGATCAAGCTCTAGAACAACTTAGTCGGTTATTTTTCAATTTACTTCCAAACATTAATCCCGATCTTGATGATCTAATACTGATTATGAAAAATGAAAGTAGGCGAGAAAAACTAAACATAAACAATAACATTAATACTTGTAATGGTTACATATTCAGATTAAAAAAAATAATCAAAAAAATTAAAAAGAAAAATGAGCAAGGTGAAAATATGTTAAAAATGTTTGCCGAAAATCAATTAAAGAACCATGAAAACGAATTACAAAATTTCATAAGACAAATTCAAATTGTTGATATTGTCATCGAAATGCTTGAAGATTATCAATATGGTGATGTTACAACTTTAATTGAAAATTTTATGAATCCTCCTAATGGTGCCCCTTGATAGAATCGAACTAACAATTCAAGATTACAAATCTAGCGTTATACCATTTAACTAAAGGGGCCGTGCAGCCAATTCGGTGATGCGTTTTTGAATCTTAGCTTTATCTTTTGGTCTACTAGATTTTTCTAACATATCATTAAGCTGTTTAAGATTTAATGGACCTAATCTTGGCTTGCCATTTTTAGTCAACATTGGATTTTTCTTTTTTGATTTTGAAACTGCCATGATATAGTCCTTAAAGAATTTGGAGCGGTGGTCTAGATTCGCACTAGATGAGTAAGTTGGACACCTACTCTGGTTCTATACCCCGACCGCATATGTAATACTATAACATTATATAGTGTGATTGTCAACACTTATTTGTGGTATATTTAACCATGCTATTGGTTCTGGTTTGAGTGGTGCATCCGGATTACGAACATCACTAAACACTTCCCATAATTTTTCTTTGATAGCAAATTTGGTAAACAATCCTGTGGATAACCCGTGTGCTTCTATTTCCCATGGCTCATCATAATAATCCATATTTTCGGTAATTCTTTGACCTCTCCATCGTGTACCATATTCATTGGTTTCGCCATACACATATTGTTTAACATGAACCATTTCGTGTGCTATAGTTTCCAATATATCATGTGAACCACATAAAGGATTTATTTCAATCTGAAACTCTCTAGGTTTATTGCTATCATTATAATCCAATACTTCTGCATATCCAAGAGCATCAAGTTTTGGATCAAACTTAATACGGACACTAATGTTTTCTATCATTTTAGGTGTCATCAGTTGTCCGGCATAAAAAATAGCCGCACGCTTAACAAAAGGTCGAAAGCGTTTCTTATCGGGACATCCGATTATACTGAGTTGCATTGAGGTTTCTCCTGTGAAAACCAACTAATACTTCTCAAATATTTAGGTGATATCTAGTTTTCACCAGGTGAAATTTGTTCTACTGATATACCACAATGATTTAAGAAGTCTATGCCGATGGTATCTCGATACGAATTACGGTAATATACCTTTTTAATACCAGCGGTATAGACTTGTTTTGCACAATGAATACATGGAGCATGTGTCAGGAACATGGTGGAACCATCTCCAGATTCACTACTTTTGGCCAGTTTAGCGATGGCATTAGCCTCGGCGTGGATCACTTCATCCTTTGTTTTGGTGATAGTACCACCATCTTCTAGGTATTCTACCACTTCTTCACATTCATTGGTCCAGCCAGCTGGCATACCATTATAACCGATAGATATAATTCGGTCATCTTTTACCACAATGGCACCAACCTTCAATCGTTTGGCACTGGATAATTTGGCAAATCTCTCTGCCACATCCATGTAAGCGTCAATAAATTTTTGTTTCATAGTTTTAAAAGGTTTATGAAAAACTTCATAATACTATATATTAATAGGAGGACTCAATATGAATTGTAAAATATGTTCAAATAAACTAACTGGTTTGCAAAAAATGTATTGCTCAGTTTCTTGTAAAATGAAAAGTAGTAATATAAGAAATCAAGCATATAAATCTCAAAGAGTTCGTGGAGAAAAAAACAAAATTAAATTATTAAACACACTAGGTGGCCAATGTAATATTTGTGGATACAAAAAAAATTATTCTGCATTATGTTTTCACCATTTACACGATAAAGAGTTTACATTGGATCTTAGACATTGTTCCAACACAAAATTTGATAAACTTTTACAAGAAGCCAAAAAATGTGTTGTGCTTTGTCATAACTGCCACATGGAAACACATTATCCAGAAAACAATATTGGTGGGCCTTGAAAGAGTTGAACTTTCTTCAACCGGTTATGAGCCGGACGCATCTACCGATATGCTAAAGGCCCCTTTGGTCTACCAACTACCGTCATCAATCCATATTCGGATCGTGATAGGTAATAATTCAATAATATATGATGTTGAAATTTCCCAAGCATCATTCTCACTACCTTTACTGAAATTTAATCTCCAATGAAATGGATTTAATTTTAATGTAATATTACAACCAGAATATTTCAACCAATTCATCTTAAAATTTCACCAATAGGTTCTGGAATATTAAATTGACTACGAATATATTTGTCTTTTAACATTTCAGGAATTACAGTATGTGGTTCTTCTAAAAGAAAAGGACAAGGTCCATTCCATTTATTTTCCGTTAAAAACATTTTAAATAATTCAATGTCTTTTTTATTTTTGGGATCAAATTTTCGTTTTTGATTATTTAATAATTGATGTTGAACTAAGAAACTCATTTCACATACTCCATACTATCCTTTTTCATATAATGAATTACCTGATTCTTTTTTGGATCAGGCATTTGTTTTACAACGGCAATAAATTGTTGGCCATCAATTTCTTCGATTGGCCAATTAGAATATGTATAGAAGATATCCGTACCATTTTTGGCACGAACTTTTTTGAGAACTGATTTTGGTTTCACTTTTTTCATAATATGTACCATTATAACATAGAATAGGGGGTCTGTCAAGAGCCCCCTATATTTTTACCGACTTTTTGGATAATTCAACTGTTCCCATTCCTCATCGGTTACGGGCCACCAGTTCATTATACACTCTTTTCTTTAATGGCAATCTTTTTAATGGTATCTTGAGCCTGCACAAGATTCTCTAACCATACACGCAACATACCATTCATCATTTCAGCTTGACCGATTTCAATCTTGTCAGCCAATGTAAATGAACGTGTAAAGTTACGGTTAGCGATTCCTTTAAAGAGGAAATTTTCTTCTTCTTTAAGTTCATCTTCTTTTGCAGCACCTTTGATGACCAATTTATTACCTTCAAGAGTTACTTCAATATCAGACTTGGCAAAACCAGCAACTGCCATTTCAATGACATACTTGTTCTTGCTTACTTGTTTGATATTGTATGGGGGATACGATGGTATATTCTTGGTTACATTTTTGGTAACTTCTTCAATGTCTTTGAAGAACTTATCGTAACCAACTGTGAATGGATCCAGCGTTTTGTGAAAGTCAAATAGACTTGGTAATAGACTTGTAGTCATGTTTATGTGCTCCTTAGTTTAAGCGAGTTAATCAAAATTATAGGCCCCTGAGGCACCTACATCCATATTTATAACACAAAAAGCCTATTTTGTCAATAGGCTCCTGGTTTTTTACCAATATTATACTTGGGTACCAAATCCCAATCGTCTTTTTCTTTATGTGATATGATCTTAATTTGAGATAAGAATATTGGAGGTGGGTTTTCCACTTTACTTTTATCCAATATTTTTACCAGACCCCAATCTTCTAGTAGTTTGGCAATTGCGTTTCTACGAGATAGATCGTTTTCGGTAATGTCAGTTGGTTTACCATCCAAAGCAAATAGTTCTTTGAAATGTACTATGTAATACCTGCTTTGTTTATGTAGAATATGACAAGATTGGTAAAGAATTTTGTCTTTTTTGGAAGCTACACCGATTCGTGTTAACGTTTCACGGACCTTGAGGAAATCATCTTTCTCACCTAATGTAACTTCAACTAAATCTATGATTGCAATCATGACTTGTTCACTCCGCCTTTATTTGTTTTAGCTTTTATTTCAGCGATTTGTTCATCATTAAGAATACGCAAAGCTTCTTTGGCTTTCTCGTTGGAGTAACCAAAATACTGTTTGACACATTCCATATCTTTATCGACCTCTGATTTCTGCCACGGTTGAAATTTCCGTTTCATTGGTCTTATGGTATTTAGAAGATATGAATATTGTAAGTCCTTTTCAAGGTTAGGATTCTTGTTTAGTTCATTGACATAGAGTATGCAATCCATGTGGTACGACAAGGCTCGATTGATGATATAAGGATTATAGTCTTTATAATCATATTCATCCAAAAACACACTCTTTTTCTTCTCTAGTATAGACGGAAGAATTTCTTTAAATAAATCTGGCATCTTAGTACCCCGATACCGTATATTTTTGCAACTCCTTTATTTCTTCCATGGACATTTTTTTGATTGGTGTCAACGAATCTTGTTCACGGTCAACCAATAACATATCACGGCCATCTTTTGTTTTATAGTTTCTAGTTTTAAAACTTTTAGGGTCTGCTTTAAAAATCCAGCCAGCCCACTTATCGGTATGATGGCTAGCTGGTACAGAAACAAAATACAATTCATCCACAGAACGACATTTACGGAGTTGATTTGGTTTAAAAGTAAAAGCATTTTGCATAATAAAAGGTACTTGTGTTTTAACTTCTACTTTTTTATTATCAGCCAATAAATCTTTTTCTGAATCATATTTGTTAATTGAACTTTGAATCTTACGACCTTCTTCACTCAACAAATTAATGATGATTTTTTCACCGGCTAGACCCAACTCATTCATCATTTCGTCTTTAGTCATTTTTAAAAAACCTTATTAAACTAGATTGTTCATGTTCTCTAATTTTTTGTTGAGAAATTGAATTATAATTTTTCATCGAATCAGTAACATTATCTTTTTCTGCTAAACATAAAACAGGAATCTCATGAAAATTCTCACAATATACTTCTTTCAATTCCGATTCAATTAATTCCAATCTATTTCTCAAACCAACTCTAGAAACATTATCTTTAGGAATCATAATTGCACAATACAATTCTTTATTTTGTGTCGTTTCTTCATTAAACAATTCATGATATAAATTATATTTTAAAGCTTGTTTTCCAAATTTTGCATTTGGATTACGAAAAAAACCTATATGTTGTTTCATTCTAAGGTGAAACCTAGTTGTTAGTGCTGGAACTCTGTGTTTTTCCTTTCTATCGGCTATAAAATCATCTTCCAATCCACCACTCATACCAATATAAAATGTATCTTTTATATCACAAGGCCAAGTTTTTTTGTTAGGTTCTTTATTCAACCAAGCCCAAGCATACACTGCTGCTGTAATGTTATTCGAATATCTATAAATTTGATTAACATGAACCCAATTTAAAGTTAAATGTTTTTCATAATAAGTCATTTTTTAAACTCACAATCTACCATAATTTCGGTTAAACAAGCAGTCATATTGATTTCGTGGTCAGCCACAAAAGCGGATTGATATTGATACTTAGCAAGAATAAGAACAAGTTGTGGAACTGAACTGGCATCAAGAGCATCATATAGACCATCATAAAGTTTGCGATAAACTTTAACAGGATCATTATCTAGATTGTTGGTGACCCACTTACGAGCAGAGGCAAAGTCTTTTTCTTTTAACGACTTAATAAGATTATCAAGTTGTATATCAGCAATATTAGACAGAATCCCACTATCAATCGAACCTGACACAGAATAACGCTGAAGTTCGTTAAGAATTCTTCGATTGTCAGGAAAGTGTTTCGTGATGATGGATGCGACAACATCTTTTGAATATTTGATATTCTCTTGTTGTAAGATACCTTCAACTCTTTTAAAGAATTGTGCAGCCAGTTTTGGTTTAGAACCGTTGATTTTAAAATCAATAACAGAACACCGAGAGTGTATTGGATCGATAATACGGTTTTTGAAATTGCATGTGAAGATGAACGAGCAATTCGATGAGAATTCTTCAATGGCTCCCCGTAAAGCAGGTTGAGTCGAATTAGGGTTAAGATAATCAGCCTCATCAATGATGATGACTTTTCGGCCGCCAGTGAGAGAAACTGATGAAGCATAATTCTTAATTTTGTTGCGAAGCACATCAATGCCAGACTCGTCAGAGCCATTGATGACAATAAAATCACAACCAACCTCATTGCATAAAGCTTTAGCAACAGTTGTTTTTCCGACACCTGCCGTACCAGATAAAAGAAGATTTGGTATTTCTTTTCTTTTAACGTACTCCTGAAAAGTTTCCTTGATCGCATCTGGTAAAATACAATCTTCAATTGTTTTTGGACGGTACTTCTCGACCCAAAGTAAATGTTCCATTTAACACTCCCATAATATAATAACTTCTCAACACTTCTTTACTACTTTCAAAATAATTACCTAGGCATTTCTGCATTGATTCTACCAACAGTTTCCAAATAGTTTTCTTTTACAGCAACGTTACCATTAATCATATTGATAACTGTTTTCTCAACGCCTTCTTCTTTAACTGTAAAGACACAAACTAGATTGGCTAAGTTGATAGCAATAGATTCATTTGTTGTGGAATCAGTAAAATTAACCAACATATTAATCTCCAATCTTTGTTTCTTTTGCTTCAAAAGCAATCCAATACTCAATGGCATCTTTAGTATTTTTAAAGTGGCCAATACCTTTGAAAGAAATTTCAACAGAATAACTTCCAGGAATTAATTTGATATTTTCAGTCTTGAAAACAATCTTATACTTTTTACCATCACCTTGGCCAACTTGAATCGAGTTGGTGTGAGCCGAATCGTCTAGAGAATCAAAAGCTGCCAATTGAACGAACTCTCCATCAGATTCAACAGCAATGTGTGGCGAACCCAACACACTAGCTACCTTCATGATGTTTGCATAATCTTCTTCTGTTAAAGTGAAAGACACATCAACAGAAGGCAAAGAGATTTCTTTCTCTGGAGGAGTTACAATCATTTCTTTTGCCGTTTTACGATACTTTGTACTAGAACGACCAGATTTAAAAATAACATTTGAATCGTCAAAACTCAATTCAGAATCTTTATGTAAAGAATGTACCGACAAAAATTGATTCAAATCATATACACAAAAGTCTTGTGGAAATTCATCTTTAAGAGTGGCTTGTGCCAAAACAGTTTTACCAGCGGATACTGTGGTAAGTTTTGTGCCTTTCTTAAACTGAATGCCTTGATTGATTGCCGAAAAATTCTTTAATACTGCCAATGTTTCATTTGATAACTTCATTGTTTTCTCCATTATAAAAATTACTGCTTCGAATATATTGTATCATGTTCATACAGAAACATCAAGCAGCACATTGCGTGTGCCAAGTGATGTTTACCAGATTCAGGATCACTAATCTCTCCTTCTTTCCAAGCCCACAGGTGCCGTTGCATGGCATCAAAATACCTACGTTTAGAATCTGGTACATACTTCCAATTGTCTGGTTCATACTTTTCTGCACCAAACGTAAGGATTTCAACTGTTGCTTTTAAAGCTGCTGGCGGTAATAACCCGTATTGTAATTTACCACCATCAAATTTACGGCCCCCGGTGGTTGCATTTTGTGAAGCCTTAACCTCATCTGCAATTTTATAACCAAAAGGACCATTCACATCACTCATTACATTTCTCCAACAAAATTGGCCACAGCTGGCATATCTCCTTGGAAATGATACGTACCAATATGAGATGTTCTCATCCAAGGACACAAATGAATTTTACCACCAATCTTACGCCACATTTGGCAAAACATATAATCTTCACTTAGATATCGCTCAGAACCACCGCCAACAATACTATCTTTTGTGTCAATAACCGTATCAAAGAAAGCATGAATGTAGCGAGTGCCATCAAAGTGTTGTTGACCAACATGGTCTGGTTTATAACGAATCATTGGATATGCTTCTTCCATCTTTTTAAAAACATCACGTTTAATCATCATAAATCCTGTACCAATCTCCAATACTTCTAATGGTTCAGTAACATTAAATTGTGCTGTACCTTTGACTGGATTGAAAACATAATCACCAGTAACTTTTTCTAAAATAGCAGGATCAATTTCAGGATTTTTTACAATAGCAGTCTTTACAGATTTCCACTTAATTGCTTTCTTGGGATAAGGACCACCAGAAACTTCATTGTCCATGGCCAATAAAGCAATCACATCTTGTGGATTAAAATGAATATCGGAATCAATAAACAACATATGTGTGCAATCAGAACGATGAATGAATTCGTCCACCAAATAGTTTCTGGCACGAGTGATTAATGATTCGTTGAAAAGAAATGAAAATTTAATATTAATTCCGTATTGAACACACATTCCTTGTAAGTCTAAACAAGCTTTCATGTATAGTCCATGATTCATGCCACCATACATTGGTGTGGCTACGAATAGACTTTTCTTTTGTAAGTCCTCTTTTTTTATTGAAATTTCCATTTGTTCTCCGAGAATAAAAAAAGGGGATGCCGATGAACGACTTCCCCTATAACCTTAAATTAGGCTGCGAAAGAATACCCAGCACGTAAGGCAGCTTGAACCATCGCTTTAGTTGGTGTACCTAAACGATAGAAACTAACTTTACGACCATCACCGGTTGTGCGGGTGTTAGTATAGATGCAATGACCTTCTTGACGCAGCTCATCGATACGAGCAGAAACATTGCTGATGCCGAAACGGCGTTGTGCTTGAGCAGTTGTAAAAGTGTTATAACCGTCTTGCTTCTTTAGTGTGTTGAGCATGCGCTCTTTAGCTGATAACTTAGCCATTATATAAACTCCAATCATAGTTAAAAATAAATCCTTGCGTATTGCAAGTTCTCACATCATAACATTATATATGTGTGTGTGTCAAGTATATTTGTGGCATACTTGATTATCTGCCAACTTGTGGCAAATACTTTGCCTTGGTTTCTTCCCAAGTTAAATAAATCAAATCATCATAGAAAAGTGTTTCATATGAAACATTGTTTTTCTTTTGTAGTTGCCGAATACGACCTTTGGCATACTTTGTTTTCCAGATGTTTGTTAACGCTTCTTCACTGGTATCAAACGACTTTACCAGTTTATCTTCTGTAATTTCTTTTCGTAAAAATTCACAAGTGTTATTATAGAGATAACTAAAATATATACCACGTTGGTGTTCTGTTCTAGTTTTGTCTTTTGATATACCAAGTTTTGGATAAGCAAAATGTAATGAACGATTTTTGTGATCTCGTTTGAGTGGCAATCCTTGTGGATTCTTTGCTTCCCACCATTCAAAATATTTGCGAGTATGGTTTTCTTTTATCCAATCAAAAATCAACTGTTTGGTTTGTTTTGTTGGTTCAAAGGCAACAGAGCCAGAGGAGAATCCCATAGAATTCCAATGCTCGAGGCCGTCATATTGAGAAAGACCACCCGCTTTAGTTTTTCCATATAATGAAGTGGTTGTAACTCCTACCAAAACATCACCATATCTTTCTTTCCAATCATTTTGAACTTTGTCAGATAAACATAATAATGCGAGTAATTTACCACCCATGTAATTATATCCAAGAGGTTGTAGTGGTACAATTGTTGAACCTATTGCTGTGTGGTTAATCATACTCTGTGATGTTTTCACATCTCTGGACCAGCCAATTGCTTTATCTCTAGGAGTTAAATCTAAAAAGTCTGATGAGATACAGATAACACCAAGATACTTATTCGTTTTTTTATCTTTAACAATGTAATATAAATTTCTTCCAATATTAGAATTGTTTTTCATTGTAGAAGAAAATGTTCTTATAGCATTCCATTCATCAACACGATTAGTATTAGCCAGATACATTTGAGGTTCTAGGTTTTGAAAATCATCCACATCTTTAGGAACCCAAATATTGTTTTTTACTTTGTTTATAATAGCTGCTTGTGCATCATCTTCCCAAGAAATATCTGGATCACCAAACATATTCACACTAGCTTTGCCTGGATATCTTTCTTTTACTTCACACCATTTTTGATATAAAGTATATTCACGAACATCCATTTGAGAGGCATATTCTAAATCTTGAGTAACAGTTTTTGTTAACTGTTCTTTATCAATATGCCGAATCTGGTCCGATGGATTTTTTTCTGTCCACCTTTTCCATTGTGTTTCTACGGGTTCTACTCTTGCCATTATTTGAGTTTCAACTTTCTCATGATTTTATTTCTTTTATTCATACCTGACTGTAAAGCCATTGGCTTTGTATGACTAGTATACACGATACCATTCATGTGGTCAAGCTCATGTTGAAAACAACGAGCAGATATGCCATCAAATTTTGCCTGTTTTATTTCTCCATGATAATTCTGGTATTCAACCATAATTTCTTTTGGTCTGGTAATCCTTAAACCTAAAAAAGGAAAAGATAAACAACCTTCTATCATGTGAACTTCTTCTTCGGTTTTTGCCGTTATCTTAGGATTAAAATATGCCACATATTCATCTCCGGCACCCATTACAAATACACGATATGAAAATCCACATTGATTTGCTGACAGTCCAATACCACGATGAAGTTTACAGGTTTCGGCTAAAGACTCCACAAATTCTTCTGGATTAACGGGAGGATTTTTAAAATCAAATTGTGGTAATACCTGTTTTAAAATTGGATCGTTTTCATTTACCAATTTAAAATATTTCGATTGTTGTTTTTTTACTTCAACTTTGGAAGCTACTTCTGTATCATACTTAAAAATTTCACTCATTTATTTTCTCCTGCAATTCATCAAATACACCCATAGAAAGGTCAAAACCTATTAAAGCCTCATCGACCAAATCTAAGCTCAATTTTGAATCAATTGCTTTGATTAATCCTGGTCGATCTTCAAATTGATATGCTTTACCAGAACCAGGAACTCGTTTAGCAATTGCTTTACCCCCATATAAATCACCCATATGACGAACATACACATGAGCAAAGATATCTTTTTTCTTATCCAAATAATATAAATCAATTATCCTTTGTCTATATTTTTCTGTTGCTGATAACGTAGGTTCGAATGTTGTATGGCCAAGTTCATACAAATCTTCGTAAATATAATCTTTTCTTTTTATGTCCTTTAAATCAAGTAATAATAAAGACATTTCTGCAAAATATTCTATTGCACCATATATAACCGACATCTGTTTTAAATACAAAGCATAATGTTCTGGTGTAATATTACCATGTAATAGGTACTGAACAAATGGTTTTGCTTCTGCTTCTCTATGTTTAGCGTTTGTATAATCTCTTAATATACTCATTTTGCCACCTGACTGAAATTGTTTTTCTTTTCAAATTTAATGATTGACCTAAACTTATCAAATAGTTGGTCACCTTTATGTGATATAACAAATATGTTTGTATCGTTGCCCATCTCATGAATTAGTTTTAAAAATTCTTCTGTGCCAACACCATCTAAAGAAGAATCGAATACCTCATCGAGAATCAATAGATTGGTGTTTGTGCTATTCTTTAATTTGGCAATCTGTCGCCATGTAAACAATAGTGCCAAATCGATTCGCATTTTTTCACCTTCTGAAAAGTTGGCATAACTAAATTCATCACGGTGCCTTGATTTAATTGTTTCTTCAAACGATTCATTGATATTGAAGTTCACAAAGAAGTCCATGGCTGTCAAATACTTATTAATTAGTTTATTCATAATAGGTAAGTATTGGCGAATAATCTTTGTTTTAATACCAGTATCTTTTAACAAGTTGCCAGCAAATTCATAATATTGTTTTTCTGTAGATAGTTCTTCTCGTTTGGTAATCAATTCAGCCAAATGTGTTCTGAGTTCTCTTAGTTTGGCATTTTCTTCTTCTAGGTTATCTTTACGATTAGATAAATCATTAATTTCATTTTGTAATTTACCAATAAAACTATTTACTGCTGTAATAGTAGAATTGTGTTTGACTATTTCATTATTATGTGCCTGTATGTGTTGAATTATTTTCTGTATGGCATCAATTCTATCACTTGTTTCAGCAATCTGTTTTGCTATACCTGTTAGTGCATCATTAACTTCAACCTTGGTGTTGTTTAGTGTGGTAATTTGTTGTTCCCTAAATTCTTGTTCTATGCCTTGTTTGCAAGTGGGACAATCACTATTATCATGGTAGAATCCAACTTCTTTTTCAATCTTCTTTAAACGAGATTCTAGTTTAGATTCTAATTGAACCAGTTTGCCACTCTTTTTTTGCATGGCCATTTGATCCGATATCTTACTATTCAACACATCAATGTGTTTCTGAATCAATCCAATATCTTTGTTCAACTTCTTGACCTGTTTTTCTGAATCTGTAATATCTTTTTGTTTTTTTTCAATCTCGGCATCATTATGTTTTCGGTGTTCTTCAATACTTTGTTTTTGAAAATTAATCTTCTCAGATGTCAAATCCATTTCATATTTGTTTTTGGTGGAGGTATCTTTTATGGTGGCCATTTTCTCTTTAACCACACCATTCATAGACGAAAAGATTTGAATGTCTAGTAAGTCCTCAATAATGGCTCTACGGTCTGCTGGTGATAATTGCATGAACGGAACAAACGAAGCTGAACCAAGAATTACCACTTGAGTAAATGATTTATAGTTTAATTTGAGAATAAACTTCTCTAAGTGTTCTTGATAGTCTTTAGCTTTGGCATCTTGGTCAACCATTATGCCATTACAATACACTTCAAATGTATTTGGTTTGATACCTCGAATTACTTTGTATTGTTTTTTACCAATAGAAAACTCAATCTCAACAATGCAGTCCGCTTGGTTGATAGAATTTGGTAATTGTGGTTTATTGATTTTACGAAATGGTTTACCAAAGAGACCAAAACACAAGGCATCCAGTATCGTAGATTTACCTGCACCATTATTACCAATGATAAGTGTATTTGGTGATTTGGTTAGATTGATTTCAGTAAAGTTTAATCCTGTTGAAAGAAAATTCTTCCAACGGACTTTTTCAAATTTAATCATGCCTGTTCTTGGTTCAATGCCTCAACATATAATTCACGCATTACTGTTTTTAGCTTTTCATTATCAATGTGTTCTTCTTGAATACCATCTACAAACTTATTAATAATTGTAATAGTATCTTCCGCTTGATCCACCATATCATCTTCTACACCTTCTGTCAAGTCTGTAAAATCTTCTGCAATGGTAATATCAACAGGATTTACATTATACAGATTGTTCATGAACTTGTCAAACAAATAGGGGTTTGTTTTATTAATTACCACAACTTTAACATAGGTATTGGTATACTTGCTCAAGTCTTTATTATTGATTTCGGTAATTGATTCCACTTTATCATCATAAACAATTCTATGAAACATTACATTTGGGTTTTTTATAAAATCAAGACTCCGAGTGCTAAGGTCAAAAAGATGAAAACCTCTAGTGTCATTATAATCTTGCCAAGTAAGTTCATAGGGGTTTCCAAGATAATGTATACCGTCAGATGAACTCCGATGATGATAGTGACCGCTAAAAGTAAAATCAAACTTTCTGAATAACTCACGACTTAATCCTTCTTGACTTGGCATACCACGATGCATAGCGAAGCCTTGAATTTCAAAGTGTCCCATACAGATATCAGCATTGGTATCAGATATAACTGACATACAGTCATTATAATTCTCAGGACAAACCCAAGGTACCATACAGATATTTGTATTCTTCACATTAATAATGGTTGGTTTTGAAATTACATTAATGTTGCTGTATTCTTGCAACAGCAAATCAACCGAGTTCACATCATTGGTATTTTTAAAATAGGTATCGTGGTTGCCAGCCAACATATGTACCTGTATGCCTTTTGCATACAACTTATCAAAGAACATTTCTCTTGAACGCTTGAGTGTAAAAAAGTTTATATACTTTCTGCGATCAAATGTATCACCTAAAATAAGAACAGTATCAATACCGTTCTCATCAATTGTGGTAAAAAAAGTGTCCCGATAAAATTTTTCATAATAATCTAAAAAATGTATTGAATCATTACGAGCACCAAAATGTTGGTCAGTTATAATAGCTATTTTCATTTTCTCTCAATATCTTCTTCTTCACATTTTTCACCATACTGAATCTCTATAATTTTTAAAGGCTCACTTGAATTGTTTTGTAATTGATGCCAGACATTAATTGGTACGTGTACAGTATTATGTTTGTAATAGATGTTTTTTGAATTTGAACTTGCTCTTTCTTCAATGACTGTTGCTTCTCCTTCAACAACATGCCAATGTTCATTTCTATATTGGTGCCTTTGCATTGTTAGAGATTGGCCAGGATCCACAACCAATTCCTTAACTTTGGTATTTGGTGTTTCATATAATACACGATAGAATCCCCAAGGTCTTTTTGTTTTAGGAGATTTCCATTCGTTCAATAAATTTGAAGAAGAATTTAACTTGATTTGACCACCAACACCAAAAACAAATTCAACACCATCAACAGACATTTCTGGTATGTTGTCTTTAGTTCTGTCACCACCATTTGCAAATATGAATATAGTATTGTTATCACGCCATGTTTTCTTTACTGTATCTAATAGTCTAATTGCACTATCATCTGTGTCATCAAAATTAACAACATAGTCAACAGATTTAAGTGCTTTTATTATTTTAGACCGGTCGTGCCAATTCATAAAGGCTTTGCCTTTTTTACGAATCAACCACTCATCACTATTAATACCAACAACAAGAATGTCGCCAAGGCTTTTGGCTTCATTCAAATAAGCAATATGGCCAGAATGTAGTGGATCAAATCCACCAGATACAACAATAATCTTTTTAGTTTCGGTTTGGTTTTCTATGTTCATTGTCATCATAATATTTTATCTCAAGTACGGATTCATTAGGTTTGTTGCCAGCAAAAAAGGCAGCATCTTGTAATGTTTTAAACCATTTAAAAAACACAACTGTTTCTGATTGTGTTGGGTAATAACAAACTTTGTACATTATATCACTCTCCTATAAACTTTTCAATACCTTTTGGCTTATTCACCGTTTTTTTATTTGCCTTGGCTGATTCATAAGTTTCTATAAACTCGGCAATATTATCATACAGTTCAAACTGCCTTGAAGTGCCATCTTCAAATTCCATCATTTCAAATTCATCCAAAATACCCATTTGTTCTGTGGCTTTATATTTAACATATAGTTGTTTCTTTTCTTTACCAATTCTACGTAAAAAAGCATAATAGATAATCTGTGTAAAGTAGGCAAATGGATTTTTAGATTTGTTTGGATCAAAATTATCAAAGTACATTAAACAATTTTCAATACCATCTGACATCATTTCATCACGGTAAGTGTAATTAATGAAGTTGGGTTTGTGTGATAAACCTTCTGCTATCTTCATAAAGCACTCACCAATGTAATTAGGAATGGGTGGAGGAGGCAATTTGTTCTTCTTAGCTTCCTTCTGTGCCAATTTATAGTCAATTAAAGCCTGTAAAAAATCAGCATTGTTTATATAATGTTTTTGTTTAGTTGCCATGTTTACCACATAAAGTTATTGACATTTGCTTGACAAGAGTGTAAAGTCGAGTATGTCCTGGTTTAAAGTATTAATGTAATGTATCATTACCTTGGTTCATCGTATTAAATTCATCAACAATTTCTTGTATTTCATCATCGGTCATATCCTTTACTGAAGCTTTTGCCTCTAACAATCGATTAACTTTTTCCACAGTACTAAGGTAATATTCGGAGAATTCATCGTCTGGTTCTAAAACACAAAGAACATCATGAGCGTTTAATTGAATTTGATTTTTCTTAAGCAGTTGAACTGGCAGCCAATGCCTCATAACTAAACCAGAATGATTACCACGGTAATCAACCTCAAATGCCATTGGTTCGTCAATGTCATAATATTGAATACCATTGGCGGTTACATTACCAATAATATCTTCACCACTCTTTAATCGAACTATTTTTATTGTGTTCATTTTTTTAGTCCTATTTTATATATTTTGAATGGGAACTTTTCTTCCGTGTAAATTTTAATTCGTTCAACAAAATGTTTTAATGTAAAATTTATGTGTTTCTTGTATCGTAAATCATCGGCAATATCATAGAGTGTTGCTCTTTCTTTTCCTTCAGCTTGTCGTAATCCTCTACCGATAGATTGCAGATTACGAATCCTTGACTTAGAAGGACTTGCAAAGATGATATTGTGTAGATTGCGAATGTTGATACCAGTGCTAAAAGTACCAAAAGATGCCACAACAATCGCATCATTTTCTATCTCCATTATTCTTCTTATTTCTTCTCTATCTGTTGTATCGGTGCCACCATGAACAAAGAAAACTTTTCGATCACCAATCTTTTCGGTGTTCTTAATCATATCATATAGTATTTGACCATGTTTGTCAACCATTTGATACAATATCAATGTATTATTACCTAAGCTAACTGCAAGATTCTTAATAAATTTATTTCTATTTTCGTTTGCAATTAGATACTGTATTTCTTCTTGGTATGTTTTATCTTTTAATTGTAAACATATCTCATCATCGTGTTTTAAAACTAAACACTTAATTTCAAAATCTGAAACTTGCTGTTTATCAATTAACTCTCTTGTGGTAATTACTTTTTTGACTGAACCAAACAAACCTTCTAACACCAGTTTATGTGTTTTGGTACCATCTAATGTACCTGTAAGACCTATCCTATATTTAGCATTAACACAGGAGGTCAATATTGTGGTGAGTGATTGTGCTTTGAATAGATGTGCCTCATCACCAACGATATAATCAAATTGGTGAAAGTATTCTTTTGGAAGTTTATACAGAGATTGCCATGTAGAAATGGTAAGTGGCTTGTCGGTGTCTTTTTCTTTACCTTGGTAAATACGATGCACCTTGGTCATTTCACCATTGTTATAATCACCAAAGTCGGAGTATAATTGTTCAACCAAAGATGTGGTAGGAACAATGATAAGACCTTTGAGATTTTGATATTGATGTAATTGACGGAAGATTAGATAGATGATAAGAGATTTGCCAGATGCCGTTGGAGAAACCAACAACGCTCGGCGTTTTTGCATGGCATGAATGTATGCATCTAATTGATGTTCTCGTATTTCAATTGGTTCACCTCGAGCGTGAATATTCAACTCTCCTATGAATTTCTTCGCATGATATACCGAGTATTCATCTTCAACGTCCGGCCTTGGATCACCATATTCAAACTCATATTCTCTTTCTCTACAAAACTCCTCAATGTATGGTAATAAACCAAGATAGATTTGATTCGTTTGTAAATTAAACATACGAATTTTTCCATCCCAAACTCGATTGCGATACGCAGGAACAAATTGATAACCAGGAACAAAAAAAGTAAAGAACTCTGATAATTCTTTTGTGATGTGTTTTTCACAAGTTATCTTGGCATAGACCTCATCTTTTTTTGATATAATTAAATCACTCATTCTTTTTCATCAAACTTATAGAACCATGAATCAGGTGTACCAACACTCCACTTAGAAATGTTTTCTACTGAGTACACTTCTGTTGGTATTTTGAAATCAGGAGTTTTAACTACAGGTGGTACCAGTGATACGTCATACCACAGGCAACGATTGTTTGGTTGACAGGCAAATTGGCCGTTGTCTAATTGAATAAAGTTGTATGATTTATGTTCTTGTACACCTTCCGAGAAACTGGTGTCAATACGATTAAAATCTGGTGCCGCAAAATCAATTGTAAAAAGGTATTTACCAAAATGAAATGCTCGGTCTTTGCCAAAGTATTTTACTTTGAGGCCTCGTAGATTTGATTTTTCAATTACTGCCATGTCATATGATAGACAATCCCATATCTGTAGATTATCTAATGGTAGATACTCATCTACAGGTTTCCAAACATATGCGGAGATAGGTAGTTTATCAAACAACGCACCGTAATCGGTTAGCATACACTCAATACGGAAGGCCTGACCTTTAATGGCCTTGGCAGTTATCCACACACAAGGTTCTAATTCACCATGACCTTTTTCGTGGTTGTAAAGAAACTCTTTACGCACAAAACATTTAACAGGTGGTATATTTGCAACTAGAAAAGACATTACTGGCCTCCTATAAATTTTTCCCAAGAGATAAAATCTCTCAATTGCCAAGTTCTTTGTTTCAATTCATTCATAATAGATTCGATGACCGATACACATTCTTCGTGGTATACCTTCTTTTCTAACAACTTTATTAGGTCGGTATCTGCTTCGAGATAGGTACTGATGTCAGATTTAAGAGTGAATTGGAATGGTTCCCAACCGTATTCCTGAAGTTCCTCTTGGGACATCTTGCCTGTGTAGTATTCCCACTTGATTTTTCTCATACGGAGATAATCAAAGTGTGCCTTTTTAGAGGCAATCTTGTGTTTTGTTAGTATGGAGAGGTACTTGTTGTGTAAGATTGGTATTCGTAAAAGTTCTTTACCGGGTTCCGTTTGATCCATCTCAACGTCTTTTTCCCAAAACTTCAATACTTGTTCTAAATTTTCCATAATAAAATCAAATAGTTAACTATAAAGTTACATTTTAACACAGCTTATGTTATTGTGTCAAGCCGTTGTTATAGACTTACAAAATTAAAATAATCATATACAAACGTGGCATCACATGTAATAATATCTTCAGCCGTCATTCTGGTATCAAACTGGATGTCTGATAGTGATACTGGAAATGCATTTATAAATTGAATTCGTACAATAGGATTGTTTAAAGCAGACAATACCGTTAGTATGGCATCAGAATAATATTTGGGTTTTTTACTACCAAACTTGGTCTGTTGATCTGATAACCTATTCCTTTCAGGAAAACCCTCTGGAGATGCGATGGAACGGAACCACTCATGGATTTCTTTCCATGATACCACTGCAGCATCAACAGGAAAATTAACATTTAATTGGTTATATGTCAGTTTGTTTCCAGGTGCAAAAACATCCAACATAGGAGAAGTCATTTGTGCTTGCCCTAAACTCATTCCTGGTATGTTTACTGATTGACAGAAATACTGGCAGTTTGGTATACGGTCAAAAGTTAAGAGAAACTTTGACGGTTGTAGATAACCTGTATTTTCTGGAGTTCTGGTAATGGCACTCATTTATTGAAATAATCCTTTGAACATACAACTATTTAGGTGTTTATTTTAACGCACTTCCAACCTTTGTTTTGTTTAATTATGCCTTGAGAAACTTTAACCATGTTTCCTTGGTCTAATCCGTTTTCTCTGCAAAATTTTTGTAAATTTTTTATAATCTGTGATTCTCCTTTAGGATTAATTACTATCCATTCAGATGACAATTTTTCTGCCACAGATATCTTTTGACTGTCTGGTTGTTTAAACCCTATACGACTAAGCCGTAATTTTTCTGGATCGTATTTGCCTTGTTTCCATCTTTCTTTTTGAATTTCACTAAGGTCTTTTTTTGTTTCTTCCATATGTGGAAATCCTATTCCGTACCTTCTTAATGAAGGATTGTGGTCATTAATATCAAACGGCATTGTTTTTAAAGTTTTAAACATTGGTAAAGAATTCCATGTAATTGATTGCAAAAAGAAAGGGACCGAAGTCCCTTTCCAAATGTCCTTCTTAACGAGGACTCAATGCATCACATTAGGTTTTTGACGCCAAACAAACGATAGTAAACGTTTGAACGCTCTGTCAAAGCACCATTGCCTACCAAAGAACCCTTGGCGAATGGGTTGGCTACCATTCCGTAACGAGTTTTGAAACCAATCTTTGGTTGGAATGTGAACTGGTCTACAGCACGAACCATCTGTAATGGAACGTATGGGCAATAGAACAATCCAGCATCGTATGGGCTAGAACCTTTGTAACCGATGGTTACTAGTTCTTGGTTGCTTGTGTATCCACCAAAGTATGGGTCGATGTAAACCTTGATACGACCATGGAGGAGACCAGCAAATGTATTGCCTGTGTCATCTACTTGCAAATCAGCAGACAAAGCAGGAGTATATTGCAATACACCAGCCATTGCCATAGCGGAAGCAACGTCAGAAGAAACGATCAATACGTTACCTTTTCCACGGCGAGTCTGCTTAGCAATTACGTTAGCATCACGCTCAATTTGGAAAATGAGGCCCTTGAAACGCTCAACAGACCAACGGCCGTTGGAATCTGTATCGAGGTCAAAGAAACCAGCAGTTGTTGTACCATACTGAGCACCGGCAACGGCAGTCGTGTAAATGGTACGAATAACTTCACGGTTGATCTCAGCAAGGATTTCTGTAGACAGAATGTTAGACAATTCTGTTTCAGCATCAAGACCATGAATCGCTTTTAAGTCTTGTGCAAGTTCTAAAGAATACTCAGCTTTCAAGGCACGGCTTTGAGCTGTTACAGTTACTTTCTCGATAGAGAATGCCATTTGCTGGAAAGCATTAGCAGGACTATCAGAACCCAAAATTTCAGCGTTAGCTGTTGGCATTGCAATACCAGAGGTAGTTGTCAATGATGCTGGATTTTGGAATGTGTTAGCTGTATCTTGTGCTGTTGTACCTTGGAAACCGTATGGGTTTGTTGCAGATACAGAACCAGAGAACTGTGTATTTGGCTCATTGAAGAAAGCCTCAGTACCGTCTTGTGTACTGTAACGAGCACGCATTGCAAAAATCAAACCGGTAGGACCTGTCATTGGTTGAACACCAGCAACGTCATAAGCGATTAGATTTGGCAGAGCACGGCGTACCAAGCTGATCAAAATTGGATCAAAGTTCTGAATTGCATTGCCAGTAGCATTCTCTGGACCTGTTACAGTAACTTCGTTTAGGGCCATACGGTCTTGCGACATAGCTTGTTGTTGGTTCTCTAATACGAGAGCTGTAACAGCACGCTTGTATGGGTCTTTAATGGCTTCAAGTTCTGGATGCTCCAAAACTGGTGTCCATTTTTTTTGTAGTTCTTCAGTCATATACATTTTTTGTTTTCCTTTTGTTGTATATTTGTTATTATTTGTTTACAGTTTGTGAAATTGCTTTTGAGTAAACTTCCATCAAAGGATCGGAAGATTTTACAACCTTCTTTTCTTCTTCAATATCGACTTCATCATCTAGAGCGGAATTGTCTGCTACTTTAACTTCCGTTTTAAAATATGATTCTTTTAAAGTGGATAGTTTTTCGACAAACTCTCCCTCAGTAGTAAATTCCACACCCTCTGCGAGTGATTTTAATTTTTCTACTTGGGTCTGCGTCAGGCCTTCACACGCTGTGTAGATAGCCTCAATTTTTTTCTGTTCGTTTAATTCTTTTTTAAGTTCGATACCATGAGTAATCTGCTCATTTAAAGAAGCCTCAAGTTCTTCAACTCGTGTTGTGAGTTCTTCAACAACGTCTACCTTGTCGGCAGGAATGTCGATGTAATGCTCAATGAATAGATTGCGTAAACCGCCAATGAAATCTTCAACAATCTCAGCACGTAGGCCTTTCTCGATTGCAATTTCATTTTCTTTCATCCATTGCTCAACAACATAGTTTAGGTAATCGTCAACTTTAGTTGCCAAATCTTCTTTAACTTCTTCAATGGCACTTTCAAATTGCTCAAGTAACTCGGCTTCAGCTTCAGCAATAACTTCTTCTGCACGTGCAACAACGGCAGCTTCAAATATTGTGGCAGCTTTTTGTACGAATTCTTCAGAAAGATTTTCGCCAGACATTAAAGCGTCAATATCTTCCTTCATTTTTTCTTTGTTAATCATTTTTTTGATCATGGCTTTATCTTGTTTTTCATCATCATGGCCTTCTTCTTTTTCAGCTTCAGCAATAACTTCTTCTTCAGCTTCAGTTTCTTCGCCATAAGACTGGAATGTGGCACCAGGATTTTTAGCAAACTTCTGTGAAGCAGCTTTGCCTTCTGGTTGCTCATTAGAACCTTGCTCTTGTGGTTGCTTTGCCAACTTCTTCATTGGCTCAGAACCTACAGGAGGTGTGGCACCAGGAGCGGTTGCTGTTGGAGCACCCTTAGTTGCATCTGGACCAGCATCGGTTGTTTTAGTAACTTCTGTACCAATGTCGCCAGCTTCTTTTGTGCCGTAAGCAACATCGCCAGTTAATTTTTGTGGTTTATCTTGGCCAGACTTTTTGCTTGTTACAGATGCAGAAAGTATTTCTTTAGCGGCTTCAGACAGATTAAATTTTGCCATTTTGAAAATCTCCTTGATTTATATTGGATATTTATATTTAAAGTTTTTTCATGAAGTTCTCAAAAATGCGTAGACTTACTTCTTCGATTTCCTTACTCGTTGCCTTCCTAATTTCATTGACGGCTTGAGTGTATTCGACTTCGGTCCAAACACCGTTGACTAACATCCATTCTTTACCTTCCATAATGCCTTGAACAAATGCTCCAGGCGCAGAAGGATCTGCTACTATATCTGCCGCTGTGGCTAGATAAAAATCGGGCTGAACGACATTAACTCCATTGACATTCTTTAGTGAGCCCATGCCCCGTGAAGATACACCTAATTGAGCACCGCCTTCAATAAGACTTTTGGCGATATTACCCATAGGAGTATCTAAAATTTTTGCTTTACCAATCCATTGGTTACCATCTTCTTTTAAAGATGTAATCATGTGTGAAACTCGGTCTAAGTTAATAGATGGAGATTCTGGATGACCTAGTTCACCAAAAGCACGGTGTTTGTTAATATATTCTTCCGTGTATCTGGAAACTTCTTTTTTCATGGTGTTATACTCATACAGACGACCATTACGATTTTTCTTCTCAGCAACCAGGAACGGTCCTTCTATATGTAAAGACTTTTTACCATTAGAATCTTCTACAAGATAACTAACAGTTTCGGTTATTTCTTTGATTAATTTCATAATCCGTATGTTCCTCTTCTTCTGAGTGATATCCTTCTTTTTCTTAAAGACTGGCTCATTTTAGCCCGTCTTTTAAACTTAGCTCTTCTGGCTGCCATTTTACGATGTCTGCGTTCCATGGGTGACATTCGAATCATTTTCCCACCACGAATCGTAAAACCAGGTACAGCAGATAACTTTTTACGTCTTTGTACTTTACCAGCACGAATACGGATCCGAACCATTTTGGTTCTACCCATTTTCATTATATTGCCTTCAGCAATATTTTCTATTTCAAAATCTACTTCAACACCACAATCTTCAAACATTTCTGCCGCCATGCGGAGTTTTATTTGGTTGATTTTGTTTTCAATCAACTTTTTTAATTTTTCATCTAAAACGTTTTTTGCTTCTAAAACATTATTAGAAAGAAGTTTTGAAACAAACTCACTCATTATGGAGCAGGTCTTAAAGAATAACTACCAAAGTTAAATGCAGCCGGATCATTAAACTGACCACGCTGATAGTATTCATTATGTTTACGAATATCTAATATAATTGTATATGCACCATTTGCTGCCATACCTTTTGTAGATATGCCAATGTTTCCATTACATCCTGCAGCACCTTCGGCATTATTTGGAATAGTAGGCCAGTTTGATGCACCATCATACTCAGCACTACCAATAACATTACAAATAGGTAAAGATGTTGAGGCGGTCCATTGTAACTGAACTAGTGCTCCTGCAGAAACAGTATACCACATACGGTTTACCGATAATCCATAAAATGATTTTGCTGTATTACTTTGACTTAAAGCCGAACGCAAAGGAACATTGTTTGCATCAAGTGCACCATATAAAGTGTTTGCTTGAATTCGAGCAGTATTATCTTCTTGGCCCGAACCATCAAAATTACCAGTAAGTTTAATCACTGCACTTTCTGTAGTATCTTTTATTACTTGATATGTAAATGAATTTGGCATTTTTTATTCCTGTTTAAATTCTTCTGGTATTGTTAATGACCATTGTGATGCGTTATATGGTATGGTAATGTATTTATTAATTTTATCCACATAATAAAGAGCCACTCTTTGTCCATCACCAAACTGTCGAATTGACTGTCTTTTCATAAGCATAACCGCTGGCGGATCTGCCGGCAGTTTTGCCTCGTCAATTTGATGGTTACGAAACTCTTTAAGTGTTTTCACTTGCCGTTTCCTGTGTTTCTGGTACACCGATAGCAACATCTTGTGCTGTTGCTTCAGATGGTTCATTATTCTGTGCTATTAAATTCTGTGCAATTTCTTGCTTTTTGGCTTCTATATGAGCCGTTACCTTATCATGTATTGATGCATACAAGGCATCTTTAAATGCAACACCATTATCTTGGTAAGCATAATCAATAATTTGTTTCGTATCCATTTGTTTTTTCTCCAAAAATATTTATAATATTCGCTTCAATTTAGTTATGATATTGACTTCTTCTTGTTGTTTTTTGGTATCTGCCTGTGCTTCTAAATCATCAGGATGAGTTGGTTGTTGTGGTACATTAGACATCATCTGTGCTTGTGCCACATCATTCGTAACACCAACAGGCAGTCCAAGACCAGCTTCTTTTTCTTCGTCCATCTCAACCTGCATTTCTTTAATCTCATCATCTGTTAAACGCAACACATTTCTTTGAATCCAAGATTGTGAAAAATAACGACCCGTGTAGGGATCAACTGATCCTAACAATGAAAGTCGCTCTTTCATTAATTCAGCATCTTTAAGTTCTGTAAAGTTGTTGTCTTTAATAAAGTCATAATGAATGTGTTCTTTAAATGATTCCCATTCCTCTGCTGTACAAATGCCTTTTAATACACATTGTACTCGCATTGCTTGGTCAAACAAATCAGAAAACTTATTACGTAACCGATCAACAAACTTAGAAAATTTAAGTTCGTCACGAGTAACTTCGGCTACTCGGCCAAGAGAAAACCCTTGATTTGGTTCTAATCGAGAGATTGGAACGTTTAAAGCCTTGTAAAGTTTCTTTTCAAAATACTTTACATCTTCTAATTCACCTAGATTTTGACCTCCAGGTAATGTTGTAATCTCTGTGCCTTTACCACCTTCACGGCGTGGTAACCAAAAATCTTCCATCATTGATAAGAACTTACGGTCATCACGAATCTCGCCTGTGTTGGCATCATAGACCAGTTTGTTTTTATATTTGACCATAATATCACGGAGGTATTGTTCCGCTTTTAACTTAGGCAGATTACCTACATCAATATAAAATATTCTACGCTCAGGTGCACGTGAGATACGATAGATAACTGTGGCATCTTCAATCATACGTAACTGATTTAATGGTTTAATTGCTTTGTGTAGATAAGATAACACAACAGCCCGGCGAGAATCCATCAATCCAGACACAACAGAAACAATAGAATCGGTTGTAATACGAACACCAACTGGTCCAAAGTTTGAAGAAGCACCTGTAGTAACTTTGTCATTGAATATATAATATTCGTTGATTACTTTCATCACTTCAACACCGGTTCTTGGATCTTTTTCTTTCTTCATCTCACGAATTTTTCTTAACTTTCGTGGATCAATATATCGTAATTCTTTAATACCTTCCATTGGTTTGGCTTTATCAACAATAAGATGATAAAATAGACGACCATCTACATAGTATCTGCGGAAGATATCTTGTGCCATGTTCTTATAATTTAACAGGCGCATGATTGTTTCAAATTCAGCTTTAATGGCAGATTTGATTTTTTCTGGTTGTTTTAAATCATCTAAAACCAATTTAATAATTTGGCCATCATCATCTTGACAAATGGCTTCTCCTACGATATCATCAAGTGCAGACTCAATTTCTGGCTGCATTGACATTTCACGATAACGAGAAATTAATTCAACATCATTTTTTGCTGTGCCGTCTAGATCAACATATGTACCATAATATGCGGCAGAAGTAATAGTAAGAGCACCGTCCTCGTTTGCTGGAGGCGTGAAAGATTGTTGCACTTCTTGGAATTGTTCTTCCTTATTTCGTGCTATTGTAAAGCCAAAAAGTGAGAATTTATTTGCCATAGTATTTTATTCCAATTCAAAAAAACATGATGGAGAGAACCAAAATTCTCTCCGTATAATAATGTATATTAACTTGTCTGCTCAGCTTCCCACCATTGATAGGCAAATGTTACCGCATATTCTTCGATAACATCATTCGAGCCCCAATCCAAATCGATTGGAGCAATATCAACAGGAAACATTCCAACAAATTTATAATACTTCAGTTCATCGCCAGTTTTACCGTATTGTGTAACCAGTGCATCGACTGAGTAACCAGAAGGCGCAGCTGCTTGACTATTACGTAAATTTCCAGCGTGACTATTAATTGAATTCATCCAAGATTCCATTGCATTGCGGATAGTAAAATCTTCATCGTTAATAATCTGAAGTGTCCAGTCAGTAAATGTTCTATTACCAGCAAACTTTAGTTCACGACCAAAGTAGTATAAAGGAACAGTACCAATTGTTGCACCAGGTAATTGTGCTGACTTAGCCTGAAAAGTGGCTTTTTGACCTGCTGCTGTACCGCCTGCGGCGATTGTTGGAAATACCAGAGAGACCTGGAATAGATTGGGACGGGCCCCGTCACCAATCATATTTGATCTAAATTCTGCTACATTAAATGCCATTTTTTTCTCCTATTCGTTGAATTATTTATTAAGTTCTACCAACGATTTCAGTAAAGTCTACACCAGTTCTTACTGCTACGAAGCTCAACTGAATGAAGTTGATTGCACGAGCAGGTTTGATATAGATATCGCCAACGAATTGATTGGAATCAATAACTTGTGATGTATTATTTGTAGTATCACAAACAACACGATAGTCATAGATGCCACGGCGACCTTGAATATCACGGAGGAAAGGTGTAACTAATGCAACAAATTGGTTGCGAGTAAATTCGTCATTGAACTCAAACAATGAGAACTTGGCAGCTGTAGATATTGCTTTCTCCATTACAATAAACAATCTGCGGACGTTAATTCTGTCAAATGCAGATGGTTTTGTTTGTAGTGTTTTGTCGCCAAACAACACAGTACCTTGGCCAGGGAAAGTTCCAACTGGATTAATACCAATGGCATACAAAGAATCTCTTTCTGTTTTATTAGGATTCCAAGACAGTTTAGTAACATTCTTTAAATTGCCACGGTTAAATCCTGCTGGTGAAAACCATGGATCACGTACCGAGTCTGTATATACACAGGTACCAGCAATGTCACCATTTAATGGAACATAGCGATATGTGTTGTTATACTTGTCAAACATATATTTCCAACCACAATCAGCAACAGCATAAGAGGTCGAACGAGCCAACGCTGTATGCCATGTTTTAATATCATCAACTTCTGAACCAGAATTGTTAACGACAGTAGAGGATGGAGGAGATATAAAAGCCATACAATCTTTACGAGCATTAGCAATATTGTCAATAATATATTGTTGTGTTGCACTTCCAGCATCACCTGCCAATACTAAAGAAACATCCACAGCATCTGGATTAGTAAACAATGCATACGCTGTTTGTAATTCTGCATCAGAGGGGGTATCTTCAACACCACCACCTAAAGAAATTGTGGTTGATGTAGCTACTGTTGCATAATTTGTATTAGCCAAAGCATCACCCCAAGTGGCGTTGGTTGTGGCATAACTTACTGGATCTATAGCATAGATATATTTTGATTTATTGAAAATTACATTTTTGTAATAATTTGAATTGCCTAAAGCATCAGTAGCATCTACGCCTTTAGAAAGATACGGATAAACTTCTAAAATAGTATTTTTAATACCGGTAAATAAACCACCAGAATCAACAACTACAATATGAACTTCATCGTTAGCTGCACCGGCAGCAGAAGCTTGTGCTGATGTACCTGGAGCGGCATTAAAATATGAAGAAACTCCAACAGAGTTGACGTTCCATGTGTTAAAATTTCCACCAGCATCAAGAACTGAAACTGTAATAGAATTTCCAAAAGCACCAGGATAACGTGCTAAAAAAGCACCATAAGCGTTGGCGTTACTATTGTTTAAATAAGAAGCTTCAAAAGTATCTTCATTATCAACCGCAGTTTGAGTAGCACTAGAATTTGCACTAGCATTTTTAGCATCAGTGCCAATAGCACGAGCTACTTTAAGATTGTTACCATACGCTAAAAAGCTGGCGGCTGTAAAAAACGAGGCAAACGTATTTGCATCTGGCTTACCAAATGTCTTTACAAGATTGACTTCATTTTCAACAGTAATTATTTTATTTCCTGGACCCCATACGAATTTTCCAGCAAATGCACCGGCCGTAGTTAGAACTGAAGGTACAACTGTCGTTAAATCGACTTCAGATACATTTACGCCTGGAGAGATTTGAAATGCCATTTGTTATCTCCTTGATATTGTTTTGTTTTGGTTACTAAGATACCATGTTAATATTTATGAATAGTCACTTTTATAGATTTTTTAAAGAGTCCCTAATGAATCCTGAATAAACCTCATTGCCATCTGCGACTTCCCAAAGATCACCGTCCATCACTTCAAAATTATGTTGTCTACCATCTTCAATGATAGGTGCCGGTAAAATTTCTTCATCCAGCTGGTTCAAGTTTTCCAACTGGATTTGTTTTCTTATATCATGACTTACGATTTCCTTAAAGTATTTTTGTGTGGCCACCCAAGCAAAAACAACTAAAGTCATCACCAAGTCATCATTTTCTCCATCCTCAGCAGCAAAAGATGTTTTGCTTGCTGTAAAAGTGGTTAACTCAGATAGTGTGTCAAAATCGGGTATTAATAGTTTATCGCTTTCGACCAGAGTTTTCAGATTTGAACAACCAATTCTTTTAACGGCAACCGACATTTTAAGTCCCATCTGAACACCACGACCAAAGCCTGAAGATAATTGTTGTGGTTTTTTGTTACCTGTGAATATCTTCCAAAGATTCTCATATTCAAAATCTTGGTGTATAATATCCGCTACCTGTGGATTATTATTTATCTCCACAAGGATATAGGCATCATTGTACATCTTGGCTGCATTGACAATCATGGTCGGAAACAATATTGGAGATATTGAAGAACTCTTGTAGGTTGCCACCTGTTTATATGGAGTGGATGATATGTCAAAAATTGAAAATGCTGAGGAATCTAAGTTTCTACCTTCTGAAACATCCACACATATACAATATAAATGGTCTTTGGTGGTTTCATCATCTCCTTTAATAGGATACTCATAGATATTCATTTTGTCATGGTGTGCCAAAGGTTCTTTGTACGCCATGGTTTGTAATTTAGTACCAGAAATAAGAGTATTGGTTGAACCTAGAAACTCGGTTTCAAACTCTTGGCGGAACTGGTGTTCAGAAGTGTTACGAATTGTTTCTTCTTTCCAAGCATCATCACGACCAGGTACCATAGACCAATGAACTTCAAAAGGTACATAATTGTTTTTCTTATTGATTGCATCTGTCCATATTTTGTAAAACAGATTCATACCATTAGGTGTAGAAACAATAATAATCTTTGTTTTGGTACCAGCAGTAATAACTGGATATACGGAAGTAAAGAACTCTGTGGCAATATTGGATGGTACGAAAGCAAACTCGTCTAAGAACACAATGTTAAACGAACCAGAACGAGCCGCTGAGGATGACGTGGAGGAGGCGATAATAACTGAACCATTCTCTAACTCTACTCGACCTTTATTCCATTCAACCACGCCTTGCTGTAACCACATAGGAAGGTTCTCATACGCTAGTTGTAATTTACCAAGGATTCCACGAGCAGTTTCACCTCGGTTTGCCAGAACGGCAATAGACTGTGCATCTTGAAATAGTATTGTCCAAAGAAGGTATGCCACCGTGGTGGTAGTTTTTCCAACCTGTCGAGGACATTTCATAATCGTAAAACGATTTTTATGAAAAGTTCGTATCATGTCCTCTTGAAAATTATACATTTTAAAATCAGTTACACCATCGTCCAGTGTAATAATTTTAATGTATTTGGCGAAATAGATAGGATCCCTAGAACATTTGATATACTCATCAACTTGTTCTTTGGTAAAATTAACTTGTATACCAACCCTTTTTAATAAAGGATTATCACGATACGATTCTTTAGTTTTTGCTGGCATTATTCTTTAATAACTTACTTAATTCGGATGTTGAACCAACAAAGATTGCTTTATCAATATTGGTGCCAGAATTTTTTTTCTTTTCTTCATCCATTTCACGCATTTGTTTTTGTATATTCAGAAGTTCTTTATTAGCATCCACCATATTTTTTAGTATACCGCCATAAACTTCAAATGCACGAGGATGTTGGCCTGCTTTGGCAATGTTGAGTATTTCTTCCATAGCTTCTTGGCCTTGGTCAATAATGCCTTGTAGGTTTTCTTTTGATTGTTGATAGGCGTCTGTAAGGTCCTGTTTTAAATCAGGTTCATTATATTTGACCGATAATACAGGAAGTTTTTCTTTTTTTTCTTCTGGTATAGGTGCAATGTCAAAAACATCGGCCAAAGTTTTATTCAAGTCATTCATAGTATTTTGCTTTTAATTAGCCCCAAGTGCCGCCAGTAAAATTTACAAAACGCCAAATGTTATTAGCGCCATTGGTATAATTTTCCACACAACGATATAATTTATCATTATCAATTGCAATAAATCCGGCTTTATCACCTGGATCACCTTTAGATGTTAAAGGTATTGGTGTATGCCATTGCAATACAACACCATCAACAGTAAAAACACCAGTAACAATTAAATTGTTTGAAGTGATTGTGTTACTTGAAACAATGTTTGAAGATGTTATTGTATTTGTTACGGCTAAATTACCAGTAACAGTACCACCACTTAACGACAATTTACTGTTGGCAGTATTACGAGCATATTGATCAATGTCTATTTCAATTGCTTCATTCAATAGTGTAAATCCACCGGGAGTTATACCATCATGAACAGTTAAAGTTTTATTGGTACTATTAATAATTAATTCACCATTGGCACCAGTTGTATTGGCCAATGTTGCTGAACCGTATCGTTTAAATTGTAGTGTGCGTGCCATTTTAATTACCTTTAATGTAAATCGGTTGTTTTTTCTTGTTCTATATGTAGGTCATCACGACCAACTTGTGTAGTTAAATCACCAGCAAAATTATCTGGTAATATATTTGTTTCTATAATATTTGGTGTTTCGGATATTTGAACTGTTGCAACATAAGGTGTGCTGACATTGGCATCTGTTGGCATTGGTGTCACATCTATCTGAACACGCTTCTGTGATTGAGGAACAAATGATGTGAACGCATAGTTTGCACCAGAGGTAGTGGATTTTATTGGCAAATCAGAAGTAAAATTACCATTAATATTTTGCAACTGTAATGTATTGTTATTAAAGAACACTACTTTGCCTGTAGCTACAGCCATTGGCGCAGAGTAGCCTTGATAAACAGTTTCACCTACTTGATATGTTCCAATTCCTGAATTAGGATTGATTGTAAATTCTATAATCTCATTTTCAGTTAATTTAGTAAAGATTGAAGTAATTGAATGTGTAATTACTCCACCAGTATCAGATACTTTACCAAAGATAAATCCTTTAACTGTAAAATTTAATGTCCATATAATTAAGCGAGTTTCATTTTCTTTATTGCCTTCATATTGTATTTCATGTGTGGTTGAATTTAATACAACAGGCACTTCTTTAATTATACCCATTTCAGGTATCAAATTTAATTTGATTGTATAATCTGGTGCAAAAAATGGAAGTATGTGTTCTATAATTTGTGTACCATCTTCTATGTTACGAACATAGATATAAAGATTAAAATCAAAATCATATGGTACGGGATTATATTGAGAAACTATTCCTGCTGGTGTCTTTGCAAATGTTTTTGTATTTGTATTTAATTTTCTGGCTACATCATAATTTAAACCAGACATTTCAAAAGACATTCTAGGTAAAGTTACTTGAACCTTTTTATCAAGGTTAGGATCTCCTTCTAACCTTCGAACATAAAATTCTTTAGTTGCATAAGCTATTGGTACAAGAAATCTTTGTGCCTCTGTTAAATCTGGATTGTAACGAACCAAGGTAATATCTTTAAAAAGATTACCAAAGCCAACAACCAGTTTACGAATTACTCTATTGTATGAAATAGCGGACATTATATGTTACCAAAAGGATTAGTTTCTGAAAAATCAATAATTGAATTTGCATTTGTTGCAATCAAATTATTATCATATTCTTCACTATAAGTATTATCTTCTAAAGGATTAAATGTTGCAAGTGTATAACGAGCATTACTGCTTGCACCAATAATTGATCTACCAACAACAAACTCTCCAGCAATATTAGTTACTGTTAATGTATTAGAAGTTGGAATCCAACTCTGTACTATAGCAACCGCAGTGGCAGTATTTCGTGTACTATTAATAGATTGGTATACAGTTTCTTTTATTGTATATCGTCCTGTACCGACACCAGTATGTAGAGATTGTGTGTAAGCATTATTTGTAACCACCAAATCAATATCAGCAACACCAGTATCAATAATTTCTTGTGAGTATTTAAATTTCTCTAAGTACAGTTCATAGAAATAAGGTTGTTTTCTGCCTAGTGTATAAAAGTCTTTTGATTGTTCTGTGAATTTAATTTCAAACAATTCACCAGTACCATTTAAAAAAGGCACATAAACCAAATCACCTTCTCGTGGCCGTGTAAATGTATTCTGTGGAACTCGTTGTGAAAATGACCTACGAGATACCAATACATTCACATCGTCTTTAATTTCTAAACCAAATTTAGAAAAGATATCTTTCTGTCCAATGTAATCAGTTGGATCAGAAGAAAGATACATTTCTAATGGAAAAGCAGAACTAAACTTTTTAACTGGATCTTCACCATAAAGTAAATCACGTGCAGCATCATTATCATTTGGCAAATAATAGGCATCAAAGCCCATAATTTTTATAGACTCTACAATTAAATCTTCAATTACATTTTGTTCTTGCTTAGAATTGTAATTGTTAAAATAAGCTGACGTTGGCATTAGTTCATGTACCAGTCCACAGGTAAGGAGTACTTGTCTTGCATTTCAGTTTCAAGGTCCTTTATTTCGTTAACAGCTTCATCAAATATTTCTTTACCATTTAATGTTACACCACCTGGTAATTGAACACCTGAAAACTTCTTTAAATTATTTCCCCATGTTCTTTTGATAAGTGCTGTGGCATATTCTTTAACCCATCGGTCATTCCACACACGATTGTAAACATCAGGATTAATATTAGCCCAACACTCAGCAACAACAATTGATCCTACTGGTGCAGCTGCTCGACCCCATGCATGGTCAATAAAAAGTTTTCGCATGTGTCTTTGAAAACGAATTGGTACTTCTCCAGAAAACATAATTTCTAAAGAACGTAAATGTTGTTGTGTTAAAGTGTAATTAACATATGATGCAGAAGTAAAATCATACAATTCATTTAAACGCAATTGATATCTTAAATCAAACATATTAATTGTTGACTGAGAATCAGTAATTGGAAATACACGAGTCACACCAACAATTTCAAGTGCATTGTTGGCATCATCTCTTATATTTGAAAAATCCAGGTATTTGTTATTAATATCTGTTTGAGTTACAGATTTGACGTAGTATACTTTTTGTAAGCCATCAAAATGGTAATCTTGCCAATATTGTAAAGCATCATCAATACGATCTTCTACTTGATCTTCATCTACGTTGATTTCAATAACAGGAAAACCTAATCTCCTCAAACAATATTCTTTTAATGTTTGTCTGTTTGTTACGGCCGGCATATTAATCTCCTATATTAAGGTATTTATACCATGAGTTTTTAGTTGATTGTCAAAGTCCCGTTGGCAGTTTTACCTAAATTATTTTCTATCATAATACTGTAAATATTCCACTAGTTGTAAACGTGTGTAATGTATAGATTCCACTAGTTGATGTTGTGCCACCAGTTGCAGATAAAGCTCCTGTTGGATAACGAATTACAACAGTACCTGCAGCCCCACTCTGACCAGCAAAACCTGATCCTCTAAAACCTGCTCCTCCACCTCCAGAATTAGCTCTCGGTCCAATTTCGTCCCAATTTGGTTGTGGTCCTGTAAAGTATCCTGCTCCAAAAAAGCTTTTTGTGCCTCTCAATTCGGTGCCACCATATCCGGTTGCCGGCATGTTGCTAAATTGGCTTGTGTTTCCTCCTCCACCATAACCCAATCCTGTTATAACTGACGTGATGCCATCTCCACCAATATAATCGCCTGTTGTAGAACCTCCCCCGCCTGCGCCACCTCCAGCTCCAACTGTGGCGCCTGTTGCAGTTGTTCCATATGCTGCAGATCCTCCGTTAGGCGCATTTCTAGCAAATACTTTAGGAAATCCTGCATTAGAACGAAGATAAAAAGAACCTCCACCTCTTATTCCTACAGGAGGATTATATGATCCACTACCACTTTGAACAGTGCTTGGTGATATTGCGCCAACGCCGCCACCAACAGCTGTTGTGTTGTTAAAACTTGAGTTGCCACCTGGATTACTAGTTTGTGATGCATAAGGTGCTGTTCCTCCTGGACCTATAGTAACAGGAAACTCTCCTTTTCCAGTAAGGTATTGAGCAAGTAATTCTTGAACTTGTCCTCCGCCCCCACCTCCAGTTATTGCCAGAAATGAACCGCCAGCATTTTGTCCTGGACCACCTGCACCGCCACCACCAACAACCAAATAATCTATTGGGCCAAATATAGGAAATGGCCAGAGGCTTTGTTTTACTTGTTGATAGTGCCGAGAGAGTGTGAATACACCAGAAGCAAAAGTCGTATTGGCGGTAGCGCTTCGGCCTCTAAATTTACCTAGATTGGCCATGATTATGCTATATCTTCATAACTCACTAAGAATGAGATACCATTACTTGTTCCTGAAGAAACAGTAATCGAAGCGTTTTCTTCCAAATAAAATGAAGTTGTTTTGTCTGATACAACCAAAGTAGAAAGAGCAGGTACACTTGCAAAAAGAATTAAAGCATTGTTTGCACCGGCACCATTGGCGGCCGTATTATAAAATACGTTTGCGGTAACTGTCGATGCGCCATTCTGATTTGAACATATAATTGAATTAATTTTATATACTCGATTACTACTGGCAGCATTAGACAATATACTGTATGTAGCTGTGTTAGCTGGCCGAGAACTCACCGATTTTCCTGTAATTGAAGTAACTGATAATATATTTGGTGCTGCCATTTAAATTAACCTCCAAAAATTATTGAAAGAGCAATTGCTTTGCCGGTTGATGCGGCCGCACTTGCTGTTGTATTTGCTGCACTTGCTGTTGTATTTGCTGCAACACCTATGTTGTATGCAGATTGCGCTAAATTAGTTGCTGTATTGATATCGGTATTCTGTGTTGAATTAATACCATCAATTAAAGATATATTAGAACTCAACCAAGAAGTTAAATTCGATATATTGGTATTCTGAGTAACATTAACACCTTGAAGTATAACTGTATTGGATGCAGCCGTATTGGCTACGTTTCTGGCAAATCCGTCTTGTGCGGTACCACCACTTAAATTATTGGCAAAATCATAAGCAGCTTGTGCTAGTGTTACACCAGTATTTGCTTTTGTAAACGAAGCATTGGCTGTATTATAAGAAGCATTTGCATGGCCACGAACCCAAGAGTCTAATGCTACCGCTGTGGTTTGTCTTGTACCATCAGAAAAATTTATACCATTGGTGCTAGTAATGTATACAACATCAGCATAAACAATTTCGGTTGAACTTGGTATACCTGTGCCTACAGTCCAAGAATTATTTGCAGACGTATACACATAGCTGACACCATTGATAATCTTGGTTTGTCCATTAAAAGGAAGCTGAGAGTATGTCATGACAAAAAAGAAATTGTATTAATTTTTAGTGATAGGTTAAGAGTAGAGTAATTAAAAGTTTTTTCATATTATTTTATGGAGCAATTGAAGTAATGGCAAGAACACCTCGTCCTGCACTTATAAAACTCCACGTGGTGCTTGCTCCCACTTGCACAGGACTGGATCGGTTGGTTTGATTATTTTGTCCTAACTGCCCGTTACTATTGTCACCCCAGGCCCACATTGTGCCATCTGTCTTGGTGGCCAATCTATTCTGACTACCGGTTGAAGATGCACTTATTAAATTCCAATTTGTTCCTGTTCCCACCTGTGTTGGGCTGGACCTATTACTGATGTTACCGAGTCCTAACTGTCCAACATTATTGCGACCCCAGGTCCACAAAGTACCGTCAGTCTTGGTGGCCATAGAACCATACTCTCCACCACTAACCAGACTCCAATTAGTTGATGTACCAATTTGTGTAGGACTGAGTTTTGTATAAGTTGAAATTTCGTTGAGTCCTAAAGAACCGTAGTTGTCATTTCTGCCCCATGCCCACAAGGTACCGTCAGTCTTAATAGCTAAACACTGAGAGGTGCTAATACTTATTCTATTCCACGTGGTATTTGCACCCACCTGTACGGGGCTGGATCTATCAACTGTATCGCCAAGTCCTAATTTGCCCATGTAGCCTTGGCCCCAAGCCCACAATGTGCCATCAGTTTTGATAGCAATAGAAGATGCTGAAGAAGTGTCAATACGGTACCAATCTGTTCCTGCTCCTACTTGTACTGGACTGGATCTGGCAACTGTATTACCAAGTCCTAACTGTCCTTGTGTGTTAACGCCCCAGGACCACAAGGTGCCGTCAGTCTTGGTGGCCATAATACTGTAGTTACCAACACTAACAAGGTTCCATGTTGTTGCTGTTCCTACCTGTGTTGGGCTGGATCTGGCGTAAACTGTATCATTATGACCTAACTGGCCATTAGTATTGTATCCCCAAGTCCATAGAGTACCATCGTTTCTGATAGCTGCAGAATTGGTTGCACGGCTACTTACTGACTTCCAAGTTGTTCCTGTTCCTACTTGTGTTGGACTAAGCGTGTATCCCCCACTTGTATTTAAACCTCCAACACCAAATCCATTCATACCCCAAGAATATAATCTTGTCAGCGGTGTTAGTGTCACAGTTACTTGGAATGTTTTGCTTGAATCTTGTAACTCAGCATCTGTAGCTACAACACTAAATGTGTATGTGGTTTGAGCACCAATAGAAACTGTACCAGAGAAATATCCGTTGGCAGCTAATGTTGTACCGGTTGGTAATGTAGAGCCGGCTGCTAAAGAATAAGATGTTGCACTAGTAGCACTAAGGTTAACACCAAAGGCTGTATTGGCTTCTTGATTTGCCAATGGACTTGCAGTGATCCAAGAAGGTTCAGAGCTGTATGTGATACCAGCAACTTTAATACCAACGCCACCATCAGGATTAACCACATAAAGATTATAAGATGCCGCTGATTTTGTAGGAACTTGAACTTGTAGTGTTGTTGAATTTACATATGTAACGGCTGAAGCAGGAGTTGTGTCGATTAATATGGTGGCACCAGATTGAAATTCGGCACCAGTAACAACAATGTAACCACCACCTACGTTAACCGCTGTATCATTTAATACTGTAAAGGTATTACTGGCCACGTTGGCATAGAGAACTTTAGGTGCTAGTGTTTTGGCAAAGGCTGCCGTGGCTGTATTACTTAATTGTACTGTGTCAATTGTGTAACTGGTGATCTGGTTTCCAAGAATCTTTGTGGTCATTTGAATCTATCCTAAAATATGGGTGATTTATACTATATTTATAAATCATCCACATTTGGTTAGACTCCCATTTGCTTACGAATCTTGGTGGCTGAAATGTCGGTGATTGATTTATCAAAGGTTTCTTGTTCGATTTTGTATCCTACATCACGACCATAGGTGATATTGACGATATTAGGTACCACTTGAATCTCGTATTGGCCTTGATAGATTGGATCCAAATCTCTACGGATATACGATTTAACTTGTTCAATGGCAAACGGATTAGAACCTTGCCATCCTTGGCAATCTCGAATTTGAATGACTACCTGACCAGTTTTGGCAATGGCTCGGTCAAACAATGCTCGGTGACCTTCATGCCATGGTTGCCAGCGACCCAACATTTGAACTGTTTCTTTCTTCCAGTCAAACACAGGACGCCTACGATTTTCAATAATGTGATTACCAATAAACTCAGCCCATTTCTCCGCATTTTGTTCTGTAACACGGAAGTCATATACATCTGGTGGTACAAACATTTTATTAGTATCTTCATAACGACCAGCTTCAATTGTGTCAACCCAAATTGTCCAATCGGCTTTGAAATTGTTTCTCATCTCTGGAATAGGTGCCACGAAATCACAAATAACATAATCACCACCAGCTTCAAATGCAAACTGTGCCATTCTTAATGATTGCCGAATACGTCCTTCTTTAGAGAAATCCCAATCATTGAATTTTTTACGAACATCATCAGCATTGAACCAAGTTACTTGAGCATTAAATCCTGTGATAGGTAACATTTCACCATAATCGGCTCGTTCACCATGTTTTTCTAGGTATTTTTTCAATGCTTCAGCCAAAAATGTTTTACCGGCACCAGGTAAACCCATAATTAAAATCTTTTTCATATTTGTTCCTTAATAAAATTATCAACGATTGCCAATGATGAACTGATTGCCATATCCATATCGATATAAACATACAATCCACATCTACCAATAAACTGGACCTTGTCGTTTTTTATGTCCTTATACTTATTATATATTGCTCGATTTAAACCTTCTGAATCTTTTACTGGATAATACCGTTCATAATTATTATCTCGGTAATCACAAGGTTCTTCTAATGTATATCTCTCACCAAATCCATGTTCAGGAAACAATTCCCATTTTGTAATGCGTGTATATGGTCCATCATCCGTAAAATTAACTACCGATGTTGGCATATCAAAGTAAGATTTATCGGTAAAATGAAACTTGATTGACCGATATGGTAATTCACCATGACAGTAATCATAATACTCATCTATTGCCATTGAATTAAAAACAAAATCATATTCAGTTTCCATTTCTTTAGAAAACTTGGTGTTTAATTTTATTTTTATATTTGAATGATTTAATATATTTCCAAATAGTTTATTATAACCACCTTTGGGTAGGCATTGGTATTCATCATTTGGAAAATATAATTCGTTTAAATCATTTCTTAGTTTGATACGATTTAATATACTACTATCAATCTTATCGGTCGGCAAGCCCCACATCTTTTTAGAATAAGGCACATACAGAGTTTCAAACAATTTATCACCTAATATTTTTTGTGTTTCCAAATTAGGTGGTAAAGTTAGATATTGGCCTTTGTGATATGCTTTGACTTTATGTTGGTATGGTACCCATTCGGTGTATTGGGACAACCATTCAATTACTCTATTGTTATTTGTGTGTAGGATGTGCGGTCCGTAGCGGTGTACTAGAACACCATCTATCATCTCATCATAACAGTTGCCACCAATATGGCCTCTTTGGTCAATTATGGTAATATTGTAACCACGATTGGCCAGTTCTCTGGTTATAACTGAACCTGAGAATCCTGTTCCAACGACCAGTATGTTTTGTTTTCTTCCCATAATTTAATTACGGCATCTTTCGTTATATAAAACGGTATGTCCATTTTGTTTGACATATGTACCACTAGTGAACCCATTGGCATAAACATTTTAAATTCTGGTTTATTCCACACCGTGGATATCGTGTTACCTTCCCAATGATGTTCTTTTTCACCAATAATTAATAACTTATCAAAGTGTTCTTTATACTTTTTAAATATCTTGGCTTGAATCATAAATGATTCTTGTGTAAACCATGTGCTTCTATAATATCTATGCTGTGTAGGAACAACAAAACATGGCCTATAATATGTTTCATTATATGGATGACTTGGATGATAATATAGTTGATTGAAATCTTGTGGAAAAATACCTATTTCTAAACCAGTAACCGATGAAAGATATGTCCACGATTCAATCATTTCACCAATGGCACCTGAAAAATGTAGATAGTCATCTTCTACAATGTACACCAAATCATCATCAGGTAAATTGTAGATGTATTCGTAGGCTACTTGAACTGAGTGCCTAGATTTTTTCTTAGGTGATAATCCTTCTTGATTTCTTGGTGGTAAAAAATTGATTGTGACGAAATCGTGTGGTTGAATCAGTTCTTTAAGTATGTCCTGAAATTCAGCAACAGAGTTATCATCAATAATGTGTAATGATTTTTCTGGTATATTTTTGAGATTGGTGATAATTGAATTTAAACACCGAAGAATACATTCAGATTTATTTACTATTCTATCGGACTGTAGAGAAGTTCTATTACAAGTCCTTAATACAACATGAATCATAATTTACGAACAGCAGATTGATAACCACTAGGTAACTCAAAAATTTCTAATTTATCCCAATAACATTGCATGAAATTATCTACTGCCATTTTAGGCGAGTTGCATGGGTTGTTATCTTTTCTCCACACCATACTGTCATCAAATAACATTACACCACCTTTATTCAACAATTCAAATCCTAAAACACAATCTTGTAATACACCTGGTGCTCGGTGATCTCCATCAACATAGATAAAATCGGCTTTGACACCACGATTATATAAGTCAATCAATCCATCAAAAGATTTTTTATTAATAAACTCCACCACACCTTTAGGTTCAAATTCTTCTAAGTTACTTAAAAACATTTCTTTGGTCTGTGGTATATTTTTTTCAGGCAAGTCATCACTATTGTCGTATGGATCAATTGCGTAATGTTTATAATTTGAATTTTGTTGATGACAAATACCAGTTATGTTAAATGTGCTGTCACCTTCAAAACATCCTATTTCAATTGATACTTTTGGAAAGCCAATTGAACTTACAATGTGTTGAAAACTTCTAATTGTGTGGTCGTGGAATCTTACGGTTAATTTCATGTTTCTAATCTATCATTACGAATTGTTGAACGGCCTTCTAGAGGTCTGCCAAGTATGGTTGTTTTAAGATTACCATCTTCTTCTCTTTCTTTAACATCATAGGCGTAGATACCCATCTGATAAATTGGAAATATATCGGCTCGAAGAATGATATCTAATGGCGCACAGATACCAAATTTAATTACATGAGAAATCATATTTTTTGCCACAGCAGGATCAATGGCATATGCATGAGCCCTACAAATAAAATGATAGTTTGGTCCTTCTGATGCATGAGTAGGTGTTGGTAGAACTGGCCAACCACCGTTGACCTGTTCATTATTACCTAGATATGCGATTGAATTAAATACGGCATGCTTGAGATATGGTTGAACCATAATCGAATCATGTTCTAAAATAACAATTGGTTGGTCTATCTCAACACACTTAGCCCACAAAGAAATATGGGACAATGCACAAGCCACTTCACCTCTCGTCAAGTAATGATCTGTGATTTTCATCATTTTCATTACTGAACTATTTTTAGAATGTTCCGGCTCTTTGATGCGCCGAGAATAACCATCATACGCATCCCAATACTCGTAAGGCATTTTTACTTGATTACAAGATTCGGCACATCGTAAGGCCACATCTTCAGATTTTTTATTATCTTTAACCCGAATGATGTAAGCCTTATCTACATCCATATTATACGAAAAAAACAAAGAATTCATAACAAACTTTCAAAAAATTACATTAGTGCGTCAACATCCTCATGTGTAGCGGCTGCATTAACTTGAATAACACGAGCATCTCTAGTTGACTTGGCGGCTTCAATTTCAGCTTCAAGTGTGGAGATTTGGTCAGCAAACTCTGGTATATTACGCTTCATTTGCAATTGGTTTTCTAAACGAATTACTTCAAAATTGGCTTGACCAATTAAAGAACCTTTACGCTCATCAACTGACAACTCACGCTTACCCCAAACAATCTCAATTGGATTTTTGGTAATATCAAATGTATGTGTTGTAAGAATTTCACGGTTAGGTGTGAGGTCTGGAGTAATCTCTACGGCTGCACTCCAACCGGATTGACCTTCTGGTGCTGGTGTATCCCAGCAATCTGTTACCTTACCATTCTGAACTCGAACATTATAACCTGATCTTGTTGGCATTACTATCTCCTATTACTTTTTAAAATTTTGTAAATCGACTTTGATCTGATCAAATGGAGCAGACCATTCTCCAAATACTTCTTGGCGATACAGCTTCACCGAATCATACCAGACTGTTGTGTTTCCTGGTGGAGCCCACAAATAGTAAGGCAATTTAGGTACTACAATCCATGTTGGTATTCCCATGGCACCACAGAGATGTGCAACAGAGGTACATGATGTGATAATTAAATCACATGATGCAGCCGCTATTCGTGTTTCTTCCCAATGACCTAGTGGTACTTCTTTTACCCAATATGGTTTGTATTGAGAACCCTCATCTCGTTGCAGTGATATAAATTCTGCATCAACATCTTCTAAGGCATCAAATAGTTTTGTTGGTGGGAATATCCGATGTTGTTCATGTTCGAACTGTGGATTACCTTGCCACCGTAGACCGATTCTCAAACCTTTATGTGGTTCTACTAATGGTTTATTTATGTATGGTTTTCCTGATATGTCCTTGTATTCGTAACCAAGAATGGGTATCGTGGACATGGATGGTGCCCAATAATCATGTACAATACCATATACAGCATCACTCTGGCAGACCGCCACGACTCCTTCTATATCACGGAATAGTGTCGCCAACGAACCGGAACACGCCACAATCACTTCTCCAGCAATCTTTGCAATATCCCTTGCGTAACGAACTCCGTGTATCTGGTCACCTAATCCACCTTCTAGATTTAATAATACGGTACCTTTTGATTTGCCGTCCCACATTGGCATTGGTGATTTTGGTGGTTCATTACCAAACACTCCTTCGTCACGACCACGGAACAATAGTTTTTCACCTTCTAAAAGTTTACCATGTTGCATGAGATACCAACCACGATTAAAAGCGGCACGATTATTCCATGGTTCTTCTTTCTCTAATTTCTGTGCTATCTTCCAACCTTCTTCAAAGTTACCCATTAGACCAGCAGCCAACTGTAAATCAAGGTCGTGAATAGGTTTATTGGCAACTTTTTCTCCTAACCAAAATCTTGGTTGTACGAATTCATAATAACGATGCTTCAATACATCTTTAGAATCTTCTTTGTGTTGATAACCTAATTTTGGTTTAACATCATGAAGGCCTTTTACTTCCCAAATTTCTTCATCTTTTTCTTGTAGATTGGTACCATCAATGGCATTTAAATCATATTCAAAATCTGGTAATTCTAAAAACTCATGAACTCGTTTTAATTCTTTTTGTGGATCATTCATCAGATCATCATAGTCAATAATTAAAAAACATTCAGGTGCAAATGAATATCCTTTTTCAAATGTTTGATATGATTCTTTGAGGTGTTTAATCAGGTCATCTTTGAGTAAAAAATGATCCAAATTTTTTGGTTTAGCCACACGAACAAAAGAAGCGGCACAATCTTCTACATTACGAACTGTGGCAATAATTTTAGGTTTATGTCCAAGAACTTTAGACATGGTACGCATGTTCGTATCATCAGCCCAACCTCTAGCTTTATCAAGAATGATGGGTTTATCAATGTCATGATATTGAGTTTTACAGATGTTATTTAAAACATGCTGAATCTTTTCTTCTTCCTTTTTCTGATCCGTTTGAGCTCTAGTGGTCAAACTATCAGCCCATGCTCTTAGAGTACCTACTAGGGTATCTAAAAGATTAGAAGTGGATGTGGCATGAATGCTTGGATTTTGGCTAAGAATAGCAGCCAATACTGTTGAACCAGAACGTGGAAGTCCTGAAAGAAAATATATGTTTTTCACTGGTAAAACCTTTCAAATAATTAATTCACACTATTATATATGATACTTGGATTGATGGCAATGTTGTTAAGGTATTTTACAATATCATGTGGAACTATGATAATTTGGCAAACCCGGCGTAAGGCCCCATACTAACTAAAGTCCAATTTGTTGCTGATCCTACTTGTATTGGACTGGATCGGGTAACTTTATCATTTCTTCCTAATTGGCCATAATTATTTTGTCCCCAAGACCACAATGTGCCATCTGTTTTGGTGGCCGTAAAACTATACGCACCTCCACTAATTAAACTCCAATTTGTTTCTGTTCCTACTTGTGTTGGACTGGATCTATAAACACCTCGATTATTGTGTCCTAATTGGCCAAAATCATTTTTTCCCCATGTCCATAAAGTACCATCAGTTTTAGTAGCTGCTTGTATAGGACCGGGTGCACCGATAACAAAATTATTTAAACTCCAATTGGTATTTGCTCCAATTTGTACTGGACTCGACCTACGAACTGTATCATTTCTTCCTAATTGGCCATTGTTATTATATCCCCAACTCCATAGTGTGCCATTAGTTTTGGTGGCTATAGTATAATTATCTCCGAGTTTTGCTTGACTCCAAGTTGTATCTGATCCTACTTGTATTGGACTGGATCGGGTAACTCTATCATTTCTTCCTAATTGGCCTTCTTCGTTAATTCCCCACATCCATAAAGTACCATCAGTTTTGGTGGCCGATACAACTCCCACTCGACCAACACCTATTTTACTCCAAGTAGTTCCTGATACTTGAACTGGACTAGATCGGTTAACTCTATCATTGCGGCCATGTTGACCAGAATCATTTTGTCCCCATGTCCATAAAGTACCATCGGTTTTGATAGCTGCAAAGAAATAGGGGCTGATACTTATCAATGACCAATTGGTATTTGTTCCAATTTGTACAGGACTGGATCTATTGACTCGATCATTATGTCCTAATTGACCATTACTATTATTTCCCCATGACCATAGGGTACCATCAGTTTTGGTGGCCAACACAGAATACCTTGCCGTACTTATTTGATTCCAATTTGTATCTGTTCCTACTTGTGTTGGACTGGATTTAGAAGAAGAACCAATATTTAATCCATCTTCTCCATTCCCAGAATGAAAACCCCACACATATAATCCTGGCGCTGGACCTATCGTTACCGTCAAACTAAATGTACGACTTGCATCTTGATTTTCAACGTCAGTTGCTTTCACATCGAATGTGTAAGTTGTTTGTGTACCAATTGTTACAATACCAGAAAATAATCCGTTAGCGGCCAATGTAGTACCAGCAGGTAGCGATGTGGTGTTTGCATAAGTTATTGATGAATCGGAGTTTGCGCTCAGATTAACAGAAAAAGATGTATTGGCATTTTGGTTACTTAATGTTGCACCGGTGCTCCATGCTGGGAATGAACTTGTTGTCAATCCATTAATTCGAATACCTGTACCTCCATTACTGTTAACGACATATACAGGATATGAAGCCGCTGTGAGTGCTGGAACTTGTGCTCTGAGTGTTGTTGAATTTACAAAAGATACCGCAGGAGCCGCAGTTGATCCAAATACCACAGTTGAACTATTGGTAAATCCTGATCCAGTAATAACAACATATCCACCAGTAGTATTGGCTGCCGTATCATCTAAAATATTATAAGATGAATCTGCAATTTGAATTGTAGTAATTAGTGGAGATGCTGAGTTTGCCAGTATGGCTGCATTGGTATTTGCAGTTGCAAAAGCAGCAGCTGCCACAGCAGTAGCAATAGTTGCAAGAGTGTTTGCATTAGTTGCAGTAGCTAAACCACTTGCAACAGATGAATCAAGTTTATCTGAAGTAATTGATGATGCGAGGATATTGTTTGCTGTTATTTTTGCCATGTAATTTATGCATTTCTTTTTGCGATTGATGAGTAGTGTCCAGCATATACTTCACTCCAATCTGTTGCTGTTCCAATTTGAACAGGACTGGATCTGTTATTTATATCGTTTTGTCCTAATTGACCATTACCGTTATTTCCCCAAGACCATAGTGTGCCGTTAGATTTTAATGCCGTTACTCCATGATAATCACACACGGCATTTAACCAAGTTGTTTCTACTCCAACTTGAACTGGACTGGATCTCTGAATTGAATCATTTAAACCTAATGATCCATATTCGGTATTATTCCATCCCCAAGTCCATAGTGTGCCATCAGTTTTAATACCTACAGAATTTCTTGATGTTGAAATTGTATTCCAAGTACCTGTACCTATTTGTACCGGACTGGACCTATTAATTTTGTTATTTAATCCAAGTTCGCCTAAAGAATTTGATCCCCATACCCATAGTGTACCATCTGTTTTAATAGCTGCAGGATAGGCCGTATCACAAGGACTTTCGGAGAATTTTAACCAATTTGTTAACGCACCAATTTGGACCGGAGAGGACCTATCAATTGTCGAATTGTTGCCAATTGCATATCCTGGACCCCAAGCCCATGCCGTGCCATCGGTTTTAATAGCATAAAGATTGTATGCTGCAGTTTTAATTTGAGCCCAATTTGTCATTGTGCCAACTTGAGTTGGACTGGACCTATCGGTTATACTATTTAATCCTAAAGCGCCATAATTACCATAACCCCATGTCCACAATGTACCATCAGTTTTAATGCCTGCAGAAAAATAATAACCAATGCTTATGGAAGACCAATTTCCTGTACCAATTTGAGTTGGACTGGACCTATTAATTATATCATTTAATCCTAAGTTACCACGAAAATTTCGACCCATCGCCCACAAAGTTTTTGTTGGTGATTTTCCTTTTAAAAGTAATGTATGTGCAGCTCCACTAGTAGCGTTTGACCACAAATAAGCTTCACCAATTTGAACAGGACTGGACCTAGCAATTGCATCATTTGTGCCTAATTGTCCAAAAAAATTTTCTCCCCATCCCCATAGATTAGACAATTGACTACCAGGAAAATCACTTGTTATTAAACCTCTTGGTCGAATTGCAGTACCGCCACTACTATTCACCACATATACAGGATAAGTTCCTGATGAGATGGCTGGAATCTGTGCTCTAAGTGTGGATGAATTCACCAATGTGGTTGTTAATGCGGTGTTACTGGATCCAACCACAACAATTGCGCCGGATTGAAAATTGGAACCTGTAATTTGTAAGTATGCACCGGTGGTATTGGCTTCGGCAATATTTAGAACATTATAAGATGAATCTGTAACTGATACTACATTAATTGTTGGAGGCAAAGCGGCAAGCTCTTGAGTTTGTAATGTAACAAATGTATTAACTGCTTGTGCGGCCACATTGGCAGCAATTGCCAAATCATTAGCAATACCTGCGGCATTAAATGTGTTTGCTACACCAGAATCAAATACAAAAGACTTGATTGAGTTGTTTGCAATATTAATCGCACGGACATATTGAGTCATTTGAAATTAATTTGAGGTAATAGCTATTGTGTGAGAATGTCCACCTACAATTTTACTCCAATTTGTATTTGTTCCTATTTGAACTGGACTACTTGATGATATACCTGAATTTAATCCTCGTTTTCCATTACTACCATCTCCCCATGACCAAAGAGTGCCATCAGTTTTAATTGCTATAGCATGTGTTTGGCCGGTGCTTATTTCACTCCAATTTGTATTTGTTCCTACTTGAACCGGACTGGATCTATAAATTGTATTGTTAATTCCTAATTGACCATAAGCATTCATTCCCCATGCCCATAAAGTGCCATCAGTTTTAATTGCAAAACTATGGTTCTGAGCTGCAGCCACTTTACTCCAAGTTGTTCCTGCAACTTGACTTAGATTAGAAACGTTGGACACGTTATTACGTCCTAGCTGGCCCGTATCATTATTTCCCCATGCGTAAAGAGTATTATCTGTTGATCTAACAGCTAAACAATGAGCACCACCAAGAGCTATCGAACTCCATACTGATCCATCTATTAACTGTGGAGTTGTTTGTGTGGTTGTATTAAAGTTTCCTATTTGTCCAGAACCATTATGGCCCCATGACCAAAGTGTGCCATCAGTTTTTGTGGCCAAACCATTTTTTTCTGAAGCTAATATTAGATTCCATGTAGTACCTGAACCAACTTGAACAGGACTGGATTTATAACTACCACTACCAATGCCATCACCTAACCGGCCGTCATTGGTAACTCCCCAAGACCACAAGGTGCCATCAGTTTTTGTAGCTAAAGAATGAAGCGGTCCTACTGCTACTCTGTTCCAATTTGTTCCTGTTCCTACTTGAATTGGACTGGATCTATTAACTGTATTATTTTGTCCTAATTGGCCATAACTATTACGACCCCATGACCAAAGTGTGCCATCCGTTTTTGTTGCTAAAGTATGTGTGCTGTCAAAATAATGATTGGCCGCTCCTATATTATTCCATGTAGTACCTGAACCAACTTGAACAGGACTGGAATAACTTGTTTCACTATTTTGACCTAATTTTCCATAACTACCAGAACCCCATAACCATAATTTTGTTTGTGGTATTACTGTGACAGTTAAGCTAAATGTTCTAGAAACATCCTGATTTTCAGCATCGGTGGCTTTCACATCAAATGAATATGTGGTCTGAGCACCAATAGAAACTGTACCAGAAAAATATCCGTTAGCAGCTAATGTTGTACCAGCTGGTAATGCTGTAGTATTGGAATAAGTTATTGATGAATCGGAGTTTGCACTTAAACTAACTGAGAAGGCTACATTTGATGATTGATTACTTAACGATGATCCAGTTGACCATGCTGGAAATGAACTGTATGTTATACCATTTACTTTAATTGCTGTTGCACCAGTGACACTATCAACCACATATAAAGGATATGATGCTGCAGCCAAGCCAGGAACTTGAGCTCGTAACTGTTTTGTATTTGCAAATGTGGTACTAGTAGCATTAGTCGTACCAACAATAACAACAGACTGATTCGTAAAACCCGTTCCGTTAATTACCAAATAACCACCACCTGTATTAGCTGCTGTATCATCTATAACATTATAAGATGAATCGGCAATTTGCACACTACTAATGGCCAAAGAAACAATGTTTGCAACGGCTGCATTGGCTGCTTCGGCTGCCGCTAACTTTGTAGTAATTGTATTATCTAAATTTGATGTTGTTATTTGTGTAAACGCCATTTTTTATCCTTAGATTGACATCTCTCTAATTTGAACGACCACATTGGCTACTGGTGCGGTTACAAATGTTAATGTTACTCCACTTACTGTGTAATCTGATACAGGCACTTGACAGATACCGTTTTCATATACAAACATTGAGTTGGCTGTTTGACCTGCTGTTACAGTAAATAAGGTTTGTGCACCATTTGCTGTGTATCTACGCATTACAGGTTGTGTTAATGGCACCAACTTATTAGTTGGCATCTCACGAATCTGTATGGTTTCATCTGATTGTGGAGTTAACACATAGGTTAATGTTGTACCACTTACTGTATAATCATCACCAGGGAATTGACACACACCATTGTTAAACACCATGACTGTATTTGCGGTGTGTCCAACTGAAATTGTAAATGTGTTGGTTGATCCGTTACCTTGATAAATTCGTGTTGAGTAAGCAGTAGGGCTTACATTCATAATACTACCAGCAACTGTGGTCACTTCTATTGTATCATTGGCTGTTGCTACGCCTGTAAGAATAACATTTGCAGCAGCGATAGAATATGTGCCTTTTTCTTGATAGACACCATTTAAAAATACAAATGTGTTATCTTCAGAATCAGGCACAGCAGACAATGTAAATTGTGTTTGACTACCATTACCTGTAAATGTATCTACTGTTGCAGTGAATGAAGTTAAACTACCACCACCTGCACCACCTGAACCTGCGGCTGCATTTGCTGTATTGGCTAAAGTGTAAGCATCGTTGGCTTTATTAAATGCAGCTTGTGCTTTCGTATCAGCAGCAGTTATATTGGTGTTTTGAGTTGTGTCTACACCTTGTAGTATGGTGATATTTGTATTCTGTGTGGTATCAACACCCTCGATGATTGACATACGTGTATTTTGTGCTGTGTTTACACCTTGAATAATTGTAATATTATTGGTTGCAGTATTGGCCAACACAAAAGCTTCTGCAACGGCTGTACCAAGATCCACACCATTAGCAGTAATCGAAGTGGTAGTAACATTACCAAACACAAAACTTGCTGTGTTACTGATTGCATCTGGTAGTATTTTTAATATTGGCATTTACAAACCTTTTATTCTTATTGTTTATTTATTTGTTTTGTAATTAAGCTATTGCCCAATTTTGTAGCACTCTTATACCAGCATAACTAGGCGGAGTACCACTAATTATTTCTGTAAAATTCAAATTATCATTACTTGCACTAACTGTTATATTACTTACATATCGGGTAGAATCATCTGAACTACCTATTCGTAAAAATTTTACATCAGTACCTACATATTTTTCAGATCCCATATCGTAATCAACTACAAATGGCAGAGGATTCATATTAGTATCGTCCAGCGCTGTAGCATTTTGATTATTCAGATTTGTTAATGATCCAGCACTAGGAGCTACAGGAGAAGATAATGTTTGTGTGATATAATTTCCAGCACTATCTCTAAATGATAATTCTGTTAATTGAGCTTGCGAGCCGCCACCATTTACTGAATTTAATGTTACTCTAAAATATCTATATGATTGCAAAAACGTAATTGCTCCAGAAGAAGTAAATTTATAATATCTGTATCCACCAGAAGTTGTTACTGTTGGTGATCCAGTTGTTGAAGTTGCAAGTGCAAATGAATCAGGATACCTGAATATACAAACACCAGATCCACCGGCAAACATTCTACCACCACCGCCTCCTCCAGTATTTGTTGAACCAGCACTAGTGCCTCCTGTGCCACCACCACCGGTGCCACCAAGACCGTTAACGGCTCCATAGCTGTTAGATCCTGTACCTCCACCACCAGCATAATAAGTTCCATCTAACCATTGTTTTCCAGCACCGCCAGCACCTCCGCTAGTTCCAGAAACACCTACTGCTCCAGCTCCACCACCACCACCTCCAGTATATGGAGCTCCGGTTTGGTTTGCGCCTCCAGCATTTCCATATCCAGTTCCGCCATTATTACTTGTTTGTATGGAATTTCCTACATTTGTTACGCCGCTGTGTATTCCTCCGCCACCACCTGAACCTCCATCTTGGCCATTATAAGAATAAGGTTGTGATGATCCTGCACCGCCACCCATACCTCCACCATAAGTGAGTCGTGTTATAGAAGAATTAGCTAAAGTCGAATTGTCACCTCTTTGTGAACCTGAAGCACCACCAGCACCTATCGTAACAGTATAAGCCAATCCACTTCCTGTTATTGTTCCTTCTAACCAACCGCCAGCGCCACCACCGGCACCATCAACTGTACCACCAGTTCCAGAACCTCCGCCTGCACCACCACCTGCTATTAACAAATAGTCAATCGATGTCGGCACAGGTAAAAAAGCACTGACAGTTAAATTAAATGTTCTGGTAGAATCTTGATTTTCAACATCTGTAGCTTTAACACCAAATGAATAAGTATTAGCTGATGTTATGGTACCATAATAATATCCATTGGACAATAAATTAAAGCCTGTTGGTAGTATTGTGGTATTCGAGTATGTAACTGATGAATCTGATGTTGCGGATAATGTATTAGAAAATGCAATATTAGATGTTACATTAGCTAAAGTTGTTGATGTTAACCATTGTGGCATGGTTGAAATAACAAATGAACTAGAGTATAAAGCACCTGATGAATTTGAATTGTAAACCGATACTGCATAGTTTCCTGTGTTTGAAACAGGTAATTGAGCTCTCAATTCTGATGAATTTACAAATGTAACATTGGCTGTTGGTATCATCGTACCATTAAGAAACACATTCGCTGTTGAAGTGAAATTACTACCAAGAATACGAATATATGAATTGCTGATTGCAGCAGCCGTATCATCTAAAGTATTATAACCACTATCAGTTACAACAATAGATGAAATAGAAGGACCTGTAGACGCACCAGAATTTACCAATCTGACAGATGTTGTAACAATCTGACTATTCTTGGCTGTTTCTTGTCCTATCTGAGATTGGCTTGCTGTTGTAATTGCCATTAACTAATCTCACTACCATATGCATTGATGCTTACAAAAGAAGTATTTGCATTGGCAGTAAGAACATCTGTAGCAGCCAATGTAATACCGAGTGTTAACGAAACAGTATCATTACCTGGAACGGGAGTATCATAGTTAATATAATGTTTAGCTGCAAGTGCTTCACCAGATGGCCGAACAGCCAATCTAAATGTAGCACCTGTGTTTGCCTGATTACATACTGTAACAGTACTCAATATGGTACTTGTAAGAGATGGCACAGTATACACAGTTGTTGCTGTGTGTGCTGTTGGGTTAATTTGTCCTAGAACTTTATATGTTATTGGCATTTTATTTCCTTTAAGCGCCCATCAATAAGAATGGACTAATAATATTATTAACTGTATATAGTGTGGTATTGGATGTACCAATTGTTGTTACTTCTATAATCTGAGTATTGGCTGGTGCAGAGGTAAATGTAAGTGTTGTTCCAACAACAGAGTAAGCAGACCTTGGTTGTGTAACACCACCAATCACAGCCGTTGTATAGTTAATAGTTGCTGGTGTTGTTGATAATGTGTATGCAACAGTTGAACCATCACCTGTGAATGTATCAACAGTAGAAGTTAATACGGCATCAGATGTGTTTGCTTTATTAAAGGCTGCTTGTGCTAATGTTGTTGCTGTATTAGCTTGAGTGAATGCAGCATTGGCTGTTTGTCTAGCAAATGTATCAGCACCACCAGCAGTGTTAGCTGCATTAAAGGCTGCTTGAACGTATGTTAGTCCAGCAATCTTTTCGTAAGTTGTTCCGTTGTTGGTAAATTCCCAAGCCGTATTGGCTTCAGACCATAATAGTTTTGTATTGGTAGAAGAACCACGATTGACTTCAATACCAGCACTTAAAGAAGGTGCACCAGTTACATTTGAATTCAATGTAATGATGTTATCTTTGACAGTTAAGTTTTCTGTGTTTGCATATACGGTGGCACCAGTAATTGTTAAGTTTCCTGTTACTACTGTATCACCAGTAATTGTACCACCAGATGATGAGAATTTTGTATTGGCTGTATTGAAAGCTGCCTGTGCCAGTACATTGGCTGAGTTTGCTTTATCAAAAGCGGCTTGTGTTTGTGTTTCTGCATTACCAATTCTAGTATTTTGTGTTACTTCAATACCAGCAAACAAAGAACTAAAGTTTGCTAAATCACTGGCTACAGTATTGGCTTTTGCAAAGGCCGAATTAGCATATTGATTGGCCGCATTAGCTTGTGCAAAGGCTGCGTTTGCTTGGCCGTAAGCTGAACCAGCTAAAGAGTTGGCTGCATTAGCTTGAGCATAAGCTGAATTAGCATATTGATTGGCCGCATTAGCTTGATCAAAAGCAGCTGCACCTGTGGCCGCTGAAGCGCCAGCAGATGTTTGTACCGAACCATCTGAGAATGTAATACCATTGGCACCAGTAACATAAATGCCACCTGTATATAAATTACCTGTGATGCCTACACCACCAGAAACGATTAACGTGCCTGATACATTTGATGTGGAGATTTGTCCTGAAGATAAAACTAATTGGCCGATAGTAGCGGAGTTAATTGAACCGTTTCTTTTCCAAGCACCAAGCGCAGCATTCCATTGATAAACAATGCCGTTTACTAGAGCGGTTTGATTATTTGCCGGTGAGGTTGGAAATGCCATGTAATATTCCTAGGTTATCTTATATTTATTCTGTTGGTGGAACAAATTCTACCCAAGATGTTGTATCTTCATCCCAAACAAACATTTTACCTTCTTCTACAGGCATTGGTGTTGGTGCATCCCACAGACAAGTATCTTCATTCAATACCCATGAATTGAATGGCTTTGGCGGAATAAATGCATCACGACCAGCATCGTATGCGTAACCAATACCAGCAAAGTTCTTTCTTAATGGAGTTCCACCATTAGCGTGAACACCACCGTGTGTGTTGTATGATGTTTGCACCCAAGATGCTGGGTCACCCCAATGTCCGGTGTTTAAAACATCTTGCTCAATAACAATAACTTGCGTTACTGTTCCATCTTCTACTTTTGCAAAATGACTCATTTTTTACTTCTCCTTTTTATTTAACCTAATATAGCCAGGCCAGCATATAGAGTGGATGTGGCTCGCAACCAAGTTGTTCCTGTTCCGACTTGAACGGGACTTGATCTACTAGTGGTTGAACCCAATCCTAACGGACTGGTGCCGCCACCTGCATTGCCCAATCCCCAAGACCATAATGTACCATTTGTTTTAGTTGCTAGTGTAAATTCATTATTTTTACCACAAAAAACTTCACGCCAAGTTGTATCGGTTCCTATCTGAACAGGACTGGAATAATTATTTGTGTTATTTGTACCTAATTGGCCTCGATTATTATTTCCCCATGCCCATAGTGTTCCATCGGTTTTGATTGCTAGAGCTCTATCACCACTCATAGAAACGTTTGACCAATTTGTTCCTGTTCCGACTTGTGTTGGACTGGACCTATGAGATGTAGTGTTATGACCAAGAGATAGTCCTGGAGCTCCCCAAGTCCACAATGTTCCATCAGTTTTAATTGCTGCACTATTTCGAGTTCCAGCGGAAACTTTTGACCAATTTGTTGATGATCCATTTTGCACAGGACTATCTGTTATTACATATGGGCTAGATTCATTTAATCCTAAAGCACCAGTATTACTTGGATTTCCATTTGTACCCCAAACCCACAAGGTACCATCGTTTTTAACTGCTAATGTGTGAGTATATCCACCGACAACCTCTGCCCAAGTTGTTAATGATCCTACTTGTGTTGGTACATAGGTAAAATAACCAGGTCCTCCATATCCTATACCTGATTGTCTATATGAATTATCACCCCAAGCCCATAATGTGCCGTTGTCTTTGATTGCAAATGAAGTATTGTATCCGGCTGAAACTTTATTCCAATTCGTAGCGCTTCCAATTTGTATAGGACTACCTACTGAAGTTATACTATTGTTACCCAATTGTCCGTTACCGTTAAATCCCCAAGCCCACAAAGTATAATCAGATTTTTTTGATATAGTATGATTGTGACCAGCAGAAATATTCATCCAAGTTGTTAGAGATCCAACTTGAACTGGACTTAAAACACCCCCACCTCCGGTACCTAAAACTCCGTATGTGTTATTACCCCATGTATACAAATAACCATAGTCTGGTGTTTGAGAGGTATCAGTAATTACAATTGGGCTTGCGGTATTTACTACTGGTGTACCATCTAATGAGCCAGTAAGAATTTGAATACCTAAAGTTTTAGTTCCATCTGTAGCATCATCCGCTGAAATTGTTACATTCCATACAGCACGATTATTTGTAACTGTAATAGAACCCGTATTACCGCCAACAATATCCGAATTGGTGGTGTTACCCGTGGTCTTCCAATACAATGTGGTACCATCGGCTGTGTTGGTTGTAGTTACTGTAAATTGTACCGTAGTGTTCGAGGTTTCATTTAATGGCATTTCTAATCCTTAACTTACATTAGATGTGATGGTGTATTGAACAAGAATATTGGACGATATCAGTATTGGTCCAGAAATATCAATCCAATTATTACTTACACCATCATATGAATACATATACAATGTTTCATCTGTTAAACTTAACCATAAATCACCAACAGTATTACCTGTAGGTGCTGTGTTACTTGATGTTGCTCGAGCACCAGAGTTTGCTCTGTTGAAAGCAGCTTGTGCTAAAGAATTTATGTTGGTAATATTTGTATTCTGTGTAACATCAACACCTTGAGTATAAATGGTGTTTGCAGAAACGGTGTTTGCTGTTGTTCTAGCATACGAATCTATGCCTGTTGCAGCTGTTGTTTGTGTGGTACCATCCGGGAATGCTACATTACCTTTAAAGTAGTCTGCATTAACATTAGCTTTAGCAAATGAAGCATGGTTAATATTAACATTGTTATTTGCAGTAATTTCAGGAGTATAACCTTTAAATACATACCATTCTTTTGTGTCAGGATCTCTTATGAATCCTGTGTGTGCATTGGTGCCATCATTGTAGTGACCACTAATACCAATGTCTAATAAATCGGATGTATAATTTCCTGTTCCTAATGTTATTAAAGAATCGATAACAGTAAATGAAGTTGTATTGATTGTTGTTGTTGTACCTAGTACAGTCAAGTTTCCTGTAACGGCTAAATCTTGTGATACATTTAATGATCCAGTGATTGTACCACCTGAAGATGACAACTTTGTATTGGCAGCATTAAAGGCTGCTTGTGCATTAGTTTCTACGGCTGTAAGTCTGGTGTTCTGTGCAACATCAACACCAGAGAGATATAATGTATTTGCTGAAGCAGTGTTTGCCTCTGAGTATGCAGCTTCACCAATTGATCCACGAATTTCAGCTTGAGCAGTCCACTTACGACCACCTGGAAATGTACTATCATAAATTAATACATCACCAGTATTACCTGTACCAAGATTTGGCTCAGCAGAACTTAGGTCTAAGTATTGATATCTATTAGCTGCAACGTTAGCTGCACTAGTTACAGGTACACGGCCACTAATTAATCTGGATTTGGTCGACATGTTTTATATTAAGCGTTAGCAGTTTCGAGATAAGATAATACCAATTGTGCTCTGTCGTTTGCACTAGCACTAATTGAGAATGAATCTCCAGTTTGTAATATTAATTTACCAGTTAACAGACTTGCAGCATCACTAACAGGTATGGTTGTATTTTTAATAAGTGATACTGAATTACCACTACGAACATGGTTAGCCGAAACAGTTACAGAATTAGTAGGATCAATATTTGAAACTTGTGTCAACAGAACAACAGTTGTTACACCAGCAGGTGTGGTATATACGGTTGTCGTTGACGTTGTAACGTTGGCTGTTGTTGTTTTAAATGTATTTAATGGAATTTGTGTTGCCATTTTATTAACCTTCTAGAGCGAGTATATAAGGAGTCATTTCAGCAAAAAGACTTTTCGAAAAGGTTCTTCCTGAAATCGTAGATGTTGACTGATTAATCGTTAAATCAGATACAACAAAATTACCACTTTGGTCTGTTGAAGTAGCAAACACAGCACCTTCATCAATTCCAATTATCTGTGCAGCCGAGTTAGCAATACCACCTAACTTAGGTAAAGCATTAATTGATGTACCAGCACCAACATATTCAAAAGTCTGGCCGGATGCTCTCAATTGACTTTGCTGATAAAATTTAACACCTGTTCCACTTGAGAATGAATTTGCAATTGAGTTTTGGAATGTTACTGTTGTATTACCACCACTTAATGTTGTTGCTTCAGTAACAGGATAATAACTTTCAGCTGCATCTCCATCTATTTTCATAATCAAACCTGTGTATGGAATAGTTGCTGTGATTCCCAAAGCACTATTCGCTACGACATTATTTAGGTCGATTGTAAAAGTTGCTTCAGCACTAGTCATTGACAAATTAGCTGTCATCGCCAACTTACCTTTACCGTTGGCAACTAAACCTTTGTTACCAAAGTTTACGTTACAGTTACCCATTGAAGCAGTACCACCTGATTCGGCTAAGAATGCCGTATCACAGAAAATACCATAAATGGAAACCAACTGTGTGTAACCATCATTCAATACATGTATCCCCGTACCACCAGAATTGACCTGAGTGAATTGTGCAGAGATAATACTCTTGTTGCCTGTCGCCAAATCTCCATCGATTTTGATGCCTGTTCCTGTCGTTGTGATTGACGAGCAATTATAAATGTATGGACTACCAGTAATGTATGTGGTATACCTAGAACTTGCAGCTGCAGGTGAATTTCTAAGTGGTATGCCTAAAGAATATACAGAAGTATTATTTGGTTGTGTTGACCAGTTTGCATCTACTGTGGCAACTTTTGTTGTGCCGTTGTAAGAAGAAACATTGGCTGATTGTCCTGATCCTGTTCCACCAGTAATAGTAACTTTCATACTCTTATAATGATCGGTGTAAGTCGATGCGCCAGAATTTAAAGTAATTGTATTTGCACCACCGGCTTGTGCTGTACCTGTTTCTAATGTAGTTGTTGGAAAAGAAACAGCGGCACCAGTATATTCTATAAATTTAAAACCAGTTACATAACTGTTATTGTTTACATAGAAAACATTATTAGAAGTTGTTGTTGGTTTAATAATACAAGTTCTTTCACCAGAACCTTGTACTTGAACATTCTGTGGAATAATAATTGGTGTAATTTCTGTATATGTTCCTGAATGAACTACAACAGAATCACCAGGTTGTGCCAGAGCTACAGCTGCACGAATGGTTGCCTTAGCGGCACTTGGTGTATCACCTTTAAAGTTATCGTTACCATTCATTGCCACATGCCAAGTGTTACCTGTTGGTGCAGAAGATATATCAATAATTTGACCATTGTTTAATTGAATAAACATTCTACCATCAATTAGATTGATAGATGGTTCACCTGGTTTTAAACTGTTAACTGCTGGTATTGTACCAGAAGCAGTATTAGAAAATGTTAATGATACATTAGAAATAGCACCAGCAGCAATTGTGTTTGCAAAATTATATGATGCCTGTGCTAACACATTGGCTGAATTGGCTTTATCAAATGCTAATTGACCAACTGTACCTGTGGCAGTATTGGCTGCATTAAAAGCCGCTTGAGCAAATGATTTAGTTGCAAGTGTTGTACCACCTAGAGTTACACCATCATGAACAACAACTGTTTTTTGGTCTGTATCAACCGTGAGTTCGGCCAAAGCACCAGTAAAAGATGCTGTCTGTGCCGTAGTACCTCTACGGATTTGAACTATAGTAGAATTGTTAGCTGCCATATTTTTTCCAACTTATATGTATATTTATAGTGTTCCGTAATCGAATAATATTGGACCCGGTGTTTGGGGTATCCAACCGTGGTCTATATATTGACCACCGGTTATCGTATAAGTTCCTGCTCCCGTGTTTGCTTGATCAAAAGCCGCTTGAGCCAAAACATTGGCTGAATTGGCTTTATCTCTGGCAAATTGATCGGTTGAATCGCCACCGCCGCTTGCTGTAGAATTAATTGTGATTCTTTTATTAAATGTGTCCGTAGATATGGTAATATTATTACCAGGAAGAATTGATAGTGTATCATACGGAGAAGTTGCTAATATCAGAGAAGAATTAGCATTGATTGTAGCAAAAGAATCGGTTGCTGGGCTAGTAGAAATACTAGCGATTGAACCATTTGAGGCTTTATAGAACAGTTTTCCATCAGCGTAGTTTAACGCCAACTCACCATACGATAGTGAAGGTGGTACGTTACCTGTTACACCTGATTTCTTTAACTGTACTGTTGTGTTTGCCATTTACCTTAAAAACTTCCGCCATCTTTGAGTGTATCTTCCGAATTACTAAAAACATCCAATGTTGGTGTTTCAGTAACTTCTTTTTTTACTTCCTCAACTTTTTTTCTTTTAGCAGGAGTTAATTGTAAATAGTCAATCTTATCATTTAGTTCTTTAATTTTTAATTCATACGAACTAGTTAAATCAGCAATAATTTTTTCATTATCAACACGAACATTATTTAATTCTTCCCGTGTTTTGTTTAACTCGGTTCTGAAAGTGTCTACATGTTGTACTTGATGTTTAACATTTTCATATTCAGCTTTCATTGTTTTTAACTGAGAAATCTCCTGATTCAATGTGTTGATTGTGTTTACATGGTCTTTGATACTATTTTCTAAATTTTGATAACGTTGATTATCAGAATCATTTTGCTGTTTTTTAGCAGATTCTAAATCTACTTTAAGAGCATTAATAGTACCATCTAAACCTTCAACCTTCTTAGTGTGTTCCTCAATTATTTCTTTGCTGATTCTGTCATTTGCTTGTAATGAAATGTTTCTTATCAAACAATCATTTAATGTAGTAATCAATCCCTCAATATAATAATTAACAAACTTTTCATTACCCATTTCAAACTCCCTATTATAAAAAAATTATATAGTATTACTTAGAATGTGCCTCCATCAAGAGCACTTGTCCAAACCGGAACACCAGCATTAGTAACAGTAAGAAGTTGATTACTAAATGTTTGATCAGAAGTACCAGCAGCTGCAGTTACTAATAGTCCGTCAGTAGAGTTACCATATACTAGACCGTTAGTAGTAAATGTTGAACGACCTGTACCGCCTTGGCCAATTGTTAGACCAGAGATTGCAGAGAACGTTGCAGCTGTTACACGACCATAAGCATCAACACTTAACGAAGATACTGTATTGTTAGCGGCACCAGAACCTGTTGCTGTGTATGTTGAGTTAGCAAGAGTTTGTAAAGCGCCTGAGCCATTACCAACAAGAATTGCACCATTTGTAAATGAACCTTGGCCTGTACCGCCTCTTTCAACACCCAATGTGCCAGCAGTAATCTGTGATGCATTAATTGCAATATCAGCACCAGTAGCAGCAGTTACACGACCATAATTGTCAACTGAAAGTGATGTGATTGTTTTAGCAGCAGCTAAAGAACCAGTTAATGTATAAGAAGCATTGGCAAGACTCTTTAACGAATCTGTACCATCTGCAACAACCATCTGACCAAACGTAAAGTCAGTTGATGCTACTACAGCATTATTTGCCTTATCGAAAGCAGCTTGTGCCTTGGTATCAGCATGAGTAATGTTGGTATTTTGTGTTGCATCTACGCCTTGTGTGTAGATAGTATTAGCATTTGCATTACTTGCTGTTGTTGATGTTGTATTGGCAAGGTTGTATAGACCTTGAATATGAGTATCTAAATTGATACCATTGTTAATAATGCCAGTAGATTTAACATATCCAACATTAACGTTTGCTGTGTTAAAGCTGGCGTTGGCTACATCGATACTATTACCAATTAATTCTGGAGTGTATCCATCAAATACATAGTATTCTTTTGTACCAGCATCACGGAAGAAACCAGTATGTCTTGCAACACTACTACCATCCGTGTAATGTCCAGCAAAACCAATGTCAACCGCATCAGAACTATTGTTCGAAGCTAAAATAATTAATGGGTCAACAACATTCAATGTAGCTGTATTAACTGTTGTATGCATACCTTGAACTGTTAAATTGCCAGCAATTGTTACAGAACCATCAATTGTTTGACTTGTGATTGCTGTATTGGAACGAACAACAGTTGTGTCAACATCTAATGTAATTGTGTTGGCTGTAATTGCCGATGTGATGCCAGCACCACCAACCACATATAGTGTTTCACCACCATCAATTTGAGTTGTACCGGAATCACCAGAAAGACCAAATGATGTGGAAATGGACTGCGTTGAAATGGCTGTAACACGTCCGTTAGCGGCAACAGTAACAACTGGAATGGCAGTAGAAGAACCGTATGAACCAGCACTTAGACCTGGAATGGCATTAAGTGAGGCATTTAATGTAACTGCACCTGTACCATCAAAGTTAACGCCGGTAGCAGAGATGTCGCCACCAGAAATAGAGAAACTTCTTGGTGTCTGTAGACGGACAGCAGCATTGGCAACACCGTCAATTGTACCAGAAATGAATCCTGTTACTGTGATGTTTGTAAAGGTTGAATTACCTGAAGCATCACGTTTAACGATTGTGTCTGGAGTTGCAGCCGAAGTTGCATTGTCGATTGCTTGAGTATAATAGACACCACCAACGTTGATGGCACCGTTACCAGCGGCAGTACCTAAGAAAAGAGTATTCGATAGATACGAATAACCTAACTCACCAGCTGCCAGGGAACTTGGTCTGGTTGTGCTTGACGAGCGTTTGATTAAAATATTTGTATTTGCCATTTGTTTTCCTTATTATTAGGCGTTAACCACTATTACTATTTAGAAATTTCCACCGTCTACGGTAGCTACATTTATATTACCTGCTGAATCTCTTAGAACTATTGTATTTGCTGCATTTTCGGTGGTTGTGAGACCACCAATTCTAATAATTTGACCAGTCCTATCACCAATATAAAGTGTATTGGCTATAAAAGAATAAGCCAACTCACCATCATTGAGAGTTGTTGGTCTCGTATTTGCATACGACCGAAGTATTTGTATTGATGTATTGGACACTTAGAATGTTCCTGCGTCTAGTCCAGCCACAGCGGCCGATACTGGTGCAACAATAAACGAATCGGTTGCAGCTCTATATACCAGAACTTCTCCGTCTGCAGCACCTCTAACATCAACATCAGTAGCACCTTTAATTGTACCTGAACCGCCATAATTAATCGAGCTAACTCTTGGATTAACTGTTGTACCTACTTGTACTCTTACTGTTCCTATGGTTTGATCTGGCATTTTTTACCTCGTAACTGATGGAGAAACATCTACAGAACCTTCCAATATTCTTGTAATTTGGCCATTATTTGTTCCAATAATTTTGGTATCATAAACATAACGACCTGGGGCAATATTTGCCGTTACTGCTGAAGATAAACTAAGAGTAATTGAACCTTGACCAGAATTGACACTCGTAGTAAACGTAGCCGTGGTGTTAGCGGAATAATGTGACTTACGAATTTGGCTCTGAGCCGTATAGTTTGTCAAATCAAAGACATCTCCATAGACATCATCAACGGTGATTGTCGTAGTGAAAGAAGTACCTTGTTCGATGTATAGATTTGAATAGGCTGCCGGCATCTTATTTTACTTATAGTTAACTATTATATTTAGGTTATACAAACGCTGGACCAGTAGCCCAAACTACTAAACTTTTTCTAATTCCTGAAGTAACTGGTGTTACTCTGTGTGTTTTAAAAGAAGGAAACATTGCTAAAAATCCTTTCTTTTTATCTACAGTCAATACTTCTCCTTGACTAGACAATATTTCTAAATTACCGCCCTCATATTCACTTGGGTCACTCAACTGTAATACCATTGATAACTTTCTTGGTGCATCTTGTCCGTGATCTGCGTGCCACCGATAATGACCACCTTCTTCTTGTTTACCATAATATGTTGTATATTGTATAGATTCATTGAATCCAGTAATATTAAATCGATAAAATTGTCCGTTCAACTGCCTTAATATCCAAGATAATTTATTAAATATCCATACATTCTTTTCACTGGGGTGTATCCAAGATATGTCACTTATTCGCACATCTTTTGGAGAAACCTCACCAGCATCTATCTTAGAATCTTCTTTCTCTAAAGAATCTCCTAGTTCTATTATCTTAGATATTTCTTCATCAGTAAACCCACCATTCCAAGTTACGAAATCTTGTTCTGTTATGCCAAAATTTGGTGACGGTGCAATCGCATATAACATAATAATCCACTTTCAAAAAAAATTAATTAACTGTTCTGTTCCAAGATACTGTAACTGATCCTGAATTTGTTCCTGTGCCTATTCCAATAGGATATATTCCTCTACGATTTACTGATACTGAATTATAAGACTTAGTTTCACCTGCATCACCTGTAGAACCTAACACTCCAAGTCCTGGATCTTTTCCGTCCCAAGTTGTTGGTGCTGGCGAAGCAGAACCCCCTAAAGTTGCACCTGTTCCTATATTTCCAGTAACACCGGTAGTTCCTGGATTGCCGGCCGAACCAGCATTTCCGTTACCACCAGCACCACCAGATGTTGCATTTCCATTTGCACCAGCATTTCCTACTGAACCGGCACCACCCGTTGCACCTGGACTTCCTACAGGTGACATGCCTGTATAATCATTAGTGAGATATGGTGTGAAAGAAAAGTTTGCTGTTCCTGAAGCGCCACCTAATCCAAAACCAGAATTGTTAGAATTACCAGCACGACCAGCAGTAGCATTTCCTGTTCCTGAATTATATCTTGCATTATTAAACCAAGAAACATGATTCATCTGACTTGATGCTGGATTAAAAAATCCAGGATTATTTCCTAAAGGCGAACAAAATTGAGAATTTTCTGCGCCCCAATATAGAGCGGCTGCACCACCACCGCCACCACCGCCTCCACCACCTTGACTTCCAGCCGTTCCTGGATTTCCTACGCCAGCGTTGCCAGCTAAACCTCCATTGCCATTAGCTCCTGGATTTCCAGAATTTCCTGTTGCACCTTGATTTCCTGGATTTCCAATTAATCCAGCAGCACCGCCAGCTGTTCCTGGTCCTGCTAATCCTCCAGGACTTCCTGCGCCACCTAATCCTCCAGCGCCACCATTCCATGTATAATTATTTACTGTGTCAAAATATGTTAAATTTCCTGGTGTACCAGTTGCGCCAGTATTTCCTGGTGTTCCTGATGAACCAAAGTTACCTGCATTACCTGGATTTCCTGCTGTACCGTCTTTACCAACCCATGTTGATGGCGCTGCACCGCCAGAACCTGCGGTAACAATTGCACTTCCTGGTGTACCTGCTGTGCCGGTACTTCCTGGAGTTCCTGGATTTCCTGGTGATCCTGACCCTCCAGTTGATCCACCATCACCACCATAACCACCCATAATAGGGGTGTAAATAGTGTTGCTGACCAAATTTGTAGTTCCAATTGCTGATTGAGGATATACAACATTTCCACTTCCTGATCCAATAGCCGTCATACCATAAGACCTTGGACTAAGGCTGCTGTGTACTGCTCCAAGTCCTCCAGTGCCTCCTCTACCACTTGCTGCATTACCACTAGGTCCCCTAGGAGCATTTACAGGTTGAACAACAAATCCACTAGTATTTGACCAAGAAACTCCACGATTTGTAAGTGAGGTAACTCCTCTTGAACCTCCAGGACCTCCAGCACCACCGTTACCACCAGCACCTGCAGTGCCAGCTGTACCTGGATTTCCTGCTGTACCAGCTGTTCCCGGATTACCTAATGCACCTGCATTACCGCCAACACCACCTGGACCACCAACGCCATTTGAACCTGGATTCCCAGCATTTCCTGGATTTCCAATAGTACCCGGTGTTCCTGTATTACCTCTTGCACCTTGAATACCTTGCGCACCAAATCCCGATAGGTTAACTTGTGTTATGCCTAAAGGGATTTGAAAATTTCCAGGACTATTGAAAGTTCTTGAACCAGAACTTACTACACCTTGTTTAAGTGTGCGAAAGGCAACAGGCATCTTACCTGCCTATTGCGTAAAGGTCTTTTAACTTGCTAGTAATTTCATCATATCCAACTAAAACTTTTCTTGGGTAATGTGAAATTGGCAAATCTTCAACAACTTCACAATAAACAATAAAGGGAAGCTTAGTGATAGCAGCTGGTTGGTCTGGAGTTACAAACCAAAGATTTACTGTATCAATAACTTCTTGACATTGGTTCTCATCGGTATAAAAGAGATGAACAAAGTTGATGTTGTTGTCATCCATCCACTTTTTAACCCGATAACAATCAGCTGCGTCAGCTGTTAAGCCAGCATACAAATGAATATCATCAATTTTGACAAAAGACATTTTTTTATTACTCCTTTTAATTAATTAAAAAACTACTAAAACTAAAATTGCTTTTTGGAATCTTGGAATCACGAAAAATTAATTTTGGGGCTCCGAGCGTCCAGACCTTTTTGTATTTTAGTAGGCGTTAGCCATAGCAAAAGCACCAAAATACGTTGATCCACCATTAAATGTAAAATAGGTCAAAACATCTGTTGCATTTGGACCTACAGATAATGCCGGAGCAATACCATCCGAGTATTTAGCCGTTGGCAAGGTTACAACTCTGCCACCCGTAACATCTTGTGTCAATATCAATGTAACAGAGAACAAGTTTCCTGAAGTCGGTGCACCAGTGAACGAAAGTGTTGTATTGGTACCCAAAGTTAAATTGAAAATGTTGGAATCTGCTAGATTTATTGCATATGTTGATGTGGTAACTGTTGCAGTATTTACATATTCTTTGTATGCTCGTAATTGAACACTTTGTAGAGCAGCCGCTGATGAATTAGCTGAATTAAAAGCAGCCTGTGCAAGAGTGGTAGCAACGTTAGCTTGTCCGTAACCAGATGTGGAAAATGTTTCAACTACGGTCAATCTTGTGTTCTGTGTAGCATTTGTCGTAACGGAAAGATTTGCTGTTTCAAAAGCAGCTTGAGCTAATATTGTAGCCGCATTGGCCTGAGCAAATGCCGGTTGAACTTGTGGAAATACGTTGTTAGCAGCTGCAAATGAGGCATTAGCATGAACAAAAGCTGCATTGGCATGTGTGTATGCCGAGAACGTAATATTATTAGTTGCGTTAGCCTGTGAGTATGCTGAGTGTGCATACTGATTAGCTGCATTGGCTTGTGAGTAACCAGAAGCAGCATAGGTATCTACAGCTGTAATTCTAGTGTTTTGCCATGTATCAACACCTTGAATAATAATGGTATTGGATTGTGCTGAATTGGCAGTAAGATATGCTGCATTGGCATGATTAAAGCCAGAATTTGCGTGCTGATAGGCACTTTGAGCATATCTTTCTGTATTTGCTACATACAATGTTAAAGTTACATTTGTTGTATTTGCAAACGCATATGCTCCATGAGCATAGTTATTAACAGTATTGGCATAATCATAAGAAGCATTTGCATGTACAAAGGCTGCATTTGTGGCATTGTAATTTGCTTGAGCATATCTTAATATGGTATTCGCAGCAAACGATGTTGCTACGTTAAATGTGTTGGTTGATAAAACAGAATTATCTACATGCTTTGTTGTAATAATCTGGTTATATGTTGTTGTATTAGAACTATTGACATCTCGTAAGTCCCAATACGAATTTGCATCATTCCAACGAATTTCAGCATTCATTGACGCTGGGCTCATACCAGAACGTCTATTAATCACCAAATAAGACGATTGACCGTCATTTGTTCCTGTATTTGCTCTGAGTGTAAATGTGTTGGAATCAGTAATTGTTACACCGTTAATTGTGAAGTTACCACCAACAGTTAAACCACCAGTAATCGATACAGTACCATCAACTGTACCACCACCAGCTGCAAATTTTGTATTTGCTAAATCAAAAGCTGCATTGGCGTGAGTGTAACTTCCGTTAGCATGATTGAAAGCAGCTTGTGCTAATACGTTGGCTGCGTTAGCTTTACTAAATCCTGTGTTTGCATGTAAGAATGCAGCATTTACATAAGCACTATTTAAAGTGTTAACATTAATTACAGAAGATGTTACTGTATTGGCAATAACACTATTGATGTTTGCAAAACCATTGATTGTTGCATTATTTGAAACTAATAATCCAGTACCAGTGCTATTTGCTGTTATTAAACCACTAAAAATTGATGGACCAGCATTTGTTAGTCCTAGTGTTGTGTTTGTAAAATATACTTGTTGGTCTACACGAAGGTTGTTTTGTATATAAGCAGAAGAACCTGTTCCTTGAACTTGTAATTGGCCAGCAATCACAGCCACATTGGCAACCTGTAAACCTAAACTTGGATCATTTAAATAAAGTGTTCCAGTAGGTTTAACATAATTGTTTGCTGCCAAATCATTATTTTCTTTTGCAAGATTATTGGTTACAGATACCCAATCTTCAAAAGTATTATTTAAATTTAATAAAAAAACTGTGTTAGCCATTTAAATTCCTATGTATTATTTTTCTAACATTGAAAATATTTTATTTAACATCTGTTTCATCTCACCAATGTCAGATTTTAAAGAATCAATATCTTTTTTCATTTCTTGTTTCTTTTTGTAATCCAATAGTGCAGCAGCATTAGTATTTAATATAGCTTTACTATCCATGTCTTTTACCAAATTGGCGTGTTCTTGAACTTTATATAATCTCATAGTTATGCCGTTGCGATTGCTCTAAAATTCTTAATTCTAGGAACTATTGCTGGATTGTCAGAATACATCACAATCTTAATAGCAAACACTTTAAAGTTTGTATATACTGAACCAGTAGAAACATCACTATATGTAATGTTTAGTGCCTGATAGGTATCTGTTGTATAATCACTTACTCCAGTAGACTCTAAACTTCCACCAACAGTAAATTTAGGATTCATCAATACATATGGTTGACTATCAAAACTGTTTTGGTCATTTGAGTTCAAAACTTTATAGTACACTTCAATCTTTGTTCCAGGTCTACGATTTACATCTAAAAATACTGTTAAACCAGATGAATCAAAGTTATTATTAAGTGTTACTCGTTTTGTTATATATTTAGCAATACTTCCATTGTTGCCAAAGCCAGGTAAAAGTTCTAATGCAGTATTTGATGATTCATTGACATAATTAGTAATATTATTTTTTACCAATATTGCATTGAGTCGTTCTAGATCAACAACAGGAGATGTCCATTTATCAACGTTTTCAATTGTTGAACGAATGATAATATTACCATTTGCTGAGTGAATTTGTCTTGTATTGAAAACGTTATTCTCATTTGCAAACACATTTACTTCACCAGATTGAACTGAAGTGCCTTTGTCAACAGTCAACATTTTATAACCAACAGAACCATAATTACTAAATGTTAAATCTTGAGTCATTAGATTTAATAAATCATATTCAATTGCTGGGTTTGAAGCTATTGAAGTTGTATCAAATGTTCCTCGACCTCCAGCAAAATCACATATATTTAATTTAAATGCTAATTGTTCATTTGGTGCGGCAACCCAAGTTGAAGCATTCTGTGACCTGAATAAAGATCCACTATATGTTACTTGTGAAACAATTCTATCGGTGCCAAATTGAGTTTCACCAACTTTAGAAGCATACACATTATAAAGTTTTGAATCGGTTGCCAACATTAATGAATATTGACCAGGTTTCAAATAGATTGGATTACTAAATGTAAATGTTGTTGGTAATCCAAGAGCTTGTTCTATCAAAGTTTGATCTGGTACAACAATATCGTTTGGATTCAAATAAACGACTGAATCAGGAATATCCGTTTCAGCATCAGGATATCCATTAACAGTTGGTCGAATACGAACACTAACAGGAGAAACAGGATCCTTTGTAGCAAAGTGTATATCTACAGATGAAATAAACACACCTCTTGGGAATTGAATTGGATTAACAAAGAAGTTTTGTGATAACGGATCAATTCCATCCAATGCACAATTACCAACTGAACCTTTTGCTGTAGAGTATTGTGATGAATTACTTGGGTCAGTAGCAAACTGGCCAGCTAAAGTTACTAATTCTTCTGGACCATATTGTGCAACAATATCTCGTATCTTTGCAACAGTATTTGTTTCCCAAGTCGCATCACCAGCTAAAGCCAACTGATATGCGTGCAAATAAACGGCTGCCATTTGCGTTCCTGTTGGTATAGATCCTGTAGCCGCATACAAAGCACCATATAAACCATCGTTTGCAGAACTGGTGCCTGTACCAAAACTGTCAGTAATACCGATTAATAAATCAGAATTTGCAGCCGTCACACCACTTGTTAACATTAGATTTTGTATTTGTGATGTTATTAATGCTTTACCTTCTACAAAACTTAATGAAGTATTGTTATAGGCATCAGCAACAAAAGCAGCAGCTGCAGTAACAGTTGATGATGTAGTTGCTTGATTATACATTGTGAAACTTGATTGAGTTCCAGTAAATGTATAACCATTTTGAGTTGTTGATGTTCCGGATAATGTGCCTCCAGTACCACCAGATGCACCTGTTAAATTCAGAACAGTTTGACCTGTTGTGCTGCCGGTTCGAACTGTTATACTTGCAGTGAAATCAGAAACACCAGGAATTGTGCTAACAATAGGAACAGTAAATGTTGTGTTCGAACCGGCAGCAGAATTCAAATATGCATAAATCGATGCACTACCACCATATATCTGTGTTGATGGTCTAATAGCAATACCATAAGTTCCTGGACCTGGTGTTGGTGCAGGAGGAGGTGGTGGTAACACCACAGCTGGCGGTGCCGGTGGAGTTGGCGGTGGCACCGGCTTAATTGGAGGCGGTGGTGGAGGTGGAATCTGTGGAGTTGTTACTGGAGGTCTTGTGCTAACAACATCTTCATTTGTATCCAATAATCCTTTTGCTGTGAATATTGCTTTAGCATATGTTTGTGATCTAGAAGGATTTAAGAAGTTGTCTGTAAATTCAACAGATAAAGCACCCGTTGGGAAATGAACCAATCGATCATTTGGTATCAATATTGTACCAGATGCTTCACCATGAATATTTGTTACAAGTTCTGCACCAGTAAACGAAGATTGTCTAATTCTCAAAACTGGAGCCACAGCATAAGATGATGTTGTTAAAGATACGTTTGCAGTAGTTAAATCATAACCACGGCCGTTTTGTAACATTCTAACATTCGTAATTGCACCGCCAGAAACGTTAGCTCGAGCAATTGCAGGAATTGTGTTAGCACCAGTAATCGATACAATAGAAAGGTCATTTCCATTAGTTAATCCTGATCCACCATTTACAATATCAATAAATGGAACACTTGATGTTGAAGTGTAAGTTGGAGTAACATATGCATCAATACAAACACCATTCATAAACACATGTAATAAAGTGTTTGGTGCCATACCATAAACAGTAAATTCAAATGGTTTACTTCTTGCGTAAGGAACAACTGCATTAGAAACTACTTTAGTTGTTCTGATTGATGAACGCACACCAGGCACAGACATCCAAGACATTGTTTGTCTAAATTTTACAGTACTAGGTGTTGTATAAGATGGTCGACCTGATTGAGCATCTCTTGCTGTAGTGATTACACTTTCTCTTTCTGCTAGTCTTGATAAAGTGGCTGATGATGTGCCAGACCAGTGTATGTCCCAATCTTCCCATGTCTGAGATTTTAATCCTACAATATCAACAAAATTTTCCCAGGCAGAAGTTTGTTGTGTTTTATATGTAACAATTGGTTGAGTTTTTGTATCATACCAAACATCACTTGAGGGGGTTAATTGAGCGTAACCAATAAAACGACTGAGCTCAAATGGATTAATATTAATAATTTGTGTTGCAACATTTTGAAATACCATAGGTACTTCATTATAAGAAAATGTTACAATATTATTTTTAAGGAACAAATAATTGTTTTGTTTTCCTGGTGTTAATTTAAAAGCACCTTGAGTGGAAACAGTAAAATAATCAGCCACATTTGATGTAAATGTAGGTCTTAAACATTTTTCGAATGTATCAATGGCACAAGCATAATCTGGATTTGCAGTATCACCAACAGTATGGCTAGTAAAACTATCAACTAAAAATCCATTTTTAAATAATATGTTTTCATTATTTTCATCCGTAATATCTGATCCCGTTACTTCTTTTTCCAATAATGATAATGAAGTGTAATATTCTAAATTACCAATTCTTTTATCCAAAACACCAATATCACGCATTGTATACCTTCTTAGATCGGAAGGTGTGATAATGACTGTATTGCTACTAAACGTATATGGAGGATATTCTAAAGTAAACAATGTCATTGTTCCTGGAATATCAGCTGGCACAACTGGATTAATGTAAGAGCTTACACCACGAATAGTTTTAAACACTCCTGTTGGATATAATACAATTTTATCTTTACGACCCAAATAATAATTATAATCGGTGTAAATATTCTCGTATGGTGCAGGTATTTGATATGTACTAAATGTTGAAACACCAACACCATCATCTCTGCGAGGTCTAAAATCAATTATATCTCGTAAATTATAATTTGATCCATACTGTGGAGATGTAAATGATGGAGTATCAGAATAATCAACAGGATAAGAATCTACTGTGAAGAAACCTGTACCACCAGAGTGTGTGAAATGATCAAATACAACAACAACGTTACCTTGAGCAGATCCAGTTAAATTTGTAATTGTACCGTGGTCGTAGAAAGCATCTTTTTGTCCATCGTTTAAGTAGTATTCATCGATGCTATTTGTGATTTGTGTCCAATATGCTGTTTGTGTTTCTGGATTTCGATTAATATTACTGGTAGTTAACGATACATAAACGTTACTATCATATACAACTGCACTATCGGAGTTGTAAGTGGTATATTCAGACCAGTTACCGAGATAAGTTGCTGTGTTACCTAATTCATATACACCTTTGAAATTATAAATGTCTGCCACACCTAAACTAACTGGTGTACCAATTGTATTTGCCGAAGCTAAAACTGCGGTATCGTACTGAATAACTTTATTCTTAATGGAATCACCCACCACGCTGATGGTAGCATAGATTGTAGCAGAACCATTAAATCCTCCACCAATGTTGATGGTCGCCTGTCCTGCTGAAACCCCAGAGTTGGAGATACTAATACTAACATTCGCCTGATCCATTGGTATAAATGTACCAGTCGCATAACTACCACTAGCAGAAGTGGTAACTACAGCAAAATTTAATTGACGTTGAGCTGCAGGAATTGAACCAGAACCACCAACAAAATCTTCATTGCTACCATTTGTGTTAATGGTATACGAACCATTTACAAACGTTGGAGCACTAAAGAATCTACGAGTTTCATAATTAATATTATTTACGTTTGCAATATTATTTTGCGGTAAAGCAAATATTAATGAATTGTAATTACTATCAACTAATGTATATGGTGAAATTGTGTTTGCTGAGAATGTGACGGATGTATAACTATTCGCTGCACCAGGAATAATCATTGAACGAACATTGGAAAATGGATTGCTGTTCAAACCAACATTAAACAAAAATGCTTTGTATTGTGAATTTTGTCCGGTATCACTAGAATAATCAAAGTTACGAATTCGAGCGGTACCAATTTTTGTTGCTGAAGTTGCTGCACCAAATGCGGCATTGTGTAGTTCAACTTGAACACCTTGTTGAAAGTTTATAATTGAACCATTTAAATTTTTAATCAAAGTATAATTTCCATAATAAGTGGAAATATTTTGATCGGTCAAACTTTCTGTATCTCTTGCCTTTTCTAATTCATATTGTGTTGGAGCAATTTTTTCAACACGAAATCCATTAATGTATGCTTTACCCGTTGAAATAGCTGCAGGCATCACATTGGCTTCATTAAAATAATCTTGTATTGATAGTGAAAATGGATTTACAAAGAAATCACCAGATTGATCGTAAATACCACGAGCAATCGATTTTTGTACTTCTGAAAATATTGGAGTGTCATTGATTGATTCAATAACTCCAGCATTAATTCGAACTAACTCAATAAACTTATTTGTTGTTAAATTAGTAACCTCTTGTGTGCTAGTGTATGGTTTGTAAACCAAAGTTAATGATATTTTATATCGATCAGCACCAGGAGCTTGATAATTGGAAGCACCAATCGCAGGATCTAATAGAGAAGAATCTGTAAACGTATCTACAATTTCATCTTCAACTTCAAAACCAACAACAACAGATGGAAAAGCATTTAATTGGTCAGGAATAATACTTGATGCCACATGGCGAACAAAATATCCACTAGTAAACCAAACACCATCATCAACAGAAACTTCCAATGCACGAACTGATGCTTTTTTGTATACTGTAACGGTAGCGTCAGTTAAATCTTGTGTTAATGGTGTATTGATGGTAATCGAATTGACACCGGTAATGGCTGTAACATAAGCGTTCAAATTAATTGATGTCATAACAATGTTGTCACCAACACTAATGCTAGCAGAAGAAACACTTAATGATTTAGATAAAAAAGTACCAGTTACAAAACGTGAAAAATTTGTTTCTGTAATTGCTGTGGCTGTATATGTTGGAGCAATGTCATAACCCATAACAGAGTTTAGAGCATCATTCTTTGAATCAAAAAATTTAATTGTTTCACCAGATGAAAATGCTTTATTGTTATTTGTGTTGATCGATTTAGTTCTGATATAAAGATTTATATCATCAACTGAAATAACTCTAGTTACAAATTTTGACGTAACACCAACAGCATAATAACCAACATAATTTAAAATATCTTCTGAAGTTGTGCCTGTTGTTAACTTACAGGTAATAATGTTTGTATCAACAAAAATGTTTCCGCCAGTAACTTTTGATCCATCAACATAGATGCCAGCACCAAACTTAGAAATTTGGTCTTGTAGTATTGTTTGAGCTTGAGTTAATTCTCTGGCTTGAACCGCAAATCCAGGTTTAAAAAGAATCCGATGGAAATTTTTAGTGTCATCGAAATCATCATAGTAAGGGTCAACGTTGAAATTTAAAGCCATTTTTTTCCTTTAGTAGCCTAATACAATCTTAAATTGTTCTATACCATCTTCACTTCTTGTTATTCCTGTTCTGTTCTCAATAAAAGTCATATATCCAGACTGTGGTACAAAGTTTGGTGTACTATATGTTAACAGAGTTCTAACGGTGCCTGATACTGATCCATGAACTGAATCATTATATGCTAATGTTCCTTCTGTATTTATTAGCTTTAATGTATTGGTTCCAGAGTCAAAACTCAAAACTGTTCCAATAAAATATGCGTCAGCCAGTGAAGTTCCTTGATAAACAATTTCATCATTAGTATATGCACCTTGGCCAGAGGCAACAACCAAGTCAGTAGTTGTTTTGTATATTTGACCATTTGCTGGATTTGGTGACAATTCTCGTGTCGTGGGGTTCACAATAATGCCCAATTGATGATAGTCAATATCAATGGGTATGTTGCCATTCTCACTAGCATTGAATTCCACAGCAACCATTACTTTAGTACAACCAAGTTCAGAAATAGGATCATAAGCATGGCCAGAAATTGGTGAAACTGGACAAATAGCTGTTGCATTTGAACCGATAGCCGAAACGATAGCCACATTGGCGTAAGTGTAGTTTGTACCCGGATTGGTAACAATAACATCAGCAATTTCATCACCATCAATCTCAGCAGTTGCAACCGCACCAGTTCCGTCACCAGTTATTACAACAGTAATGGCTGCATTTGACGGATCGTATCCCGAACCACGATTAGTAATATTGATGACTGGAATATCACCTGTTCCTGAATCACTATTTAAAGGATTTGGAATGGTTGTACCAACAGGTACAGGAATCCAGTTACTATCTAAGAATTTAACTCGCAGACCATCATCAATGGTATACATGTACTTCCATTTGTAATCATCCGAACCTCTAAAAATATTATCCGTACCATATGTTCCCGGTTCAAAGTAAGGTTCTACTGTTGATGGAGAATCGTTATTGTTCCATAAACATTTAAAAATCTGGTCATATCTATTTTTAACATAGAACTTATAATTAGCAAATCCATTTTCATCAACATCGAAAATATCAACGTCATCTTGATAGTAATCGTAGGTAATTCCTGAAGTCCAATCAACTCGTGGTATAACAGGACTAATATCGTTTGATGTTATCTTTTTGGCCACAAACATATTTTTAAATGTTCGTTTAATATATTTTACATCTTGTTGTGGTATTGGTGGATTATCTTCATCGTCCCAAGGATCAACTTTAGAAAGAAAACAATACATTGAGGTTAATACTGAAGATATATTAGGAGGAACAACAGCCACCGGTGAAAAGTAAAACTGCTCAACCGTAGTCTGTTTTGAAAAAGTTGTTAATAGTGTTTTATTGGCCATGATTTATTTATTAAGCGTGTTGGACTGTTACAAATGTATTTGCTAAATCACCATCAATACTGAAATATCTTAGGTATGCAGAACTTGTTGATGGCATTGTAAATGTTGTTGCATTTTCTGATGAATTAATTGATGAACAACCGTGTGTAATAGTTCTAGTTAATCCACTCGTATTGGTTAACCAAACTTCAACCACTTTACCAAACACAAAATTTGAAAGTGTAAATGTCAAGTCAGCTGCTAAGTTGGCTTTAATAATCACATCACTCGAAAAATCAATTGTAATGGCCGTTTGATTACCAACAGGTAATCTTGGTGTAAAGATAAATCCTTTTTCTGGTTCCACGACACCAGTAAAATAAACAGAATCGGCATTAAATGAAGCAATCTCATTAACAACATTTGAACCTGTTGGTGTATTCCAAAATCTTATTCTGGAACCACGATTTGTGTCTGAATGATTTTCGGTGGCCACAAAATCGATTCTTGCATCACCAAAGGGTGCATATCCTGTATCGCCATAAGAGTTACCAGCAATACGCAACAGAATATCATTGTTCTGTGTTGGTGCTGGTGTGTCTACTGTACCTCTGGCATTTCTACCAGCAATGATAGGGTATGCTGTATTTGAAGTGCCAAAAGAATCAATCAACACTCTAGCTGGTACATTTGCTTTATTGGTCAATTGCATTAGTGTGCCGGCTTGTGTTGGAGTTTGTGAACTTCCTGCGGCCGTGATTCTAAAGGCAGCTTCTGATGCTGAGAAATTTGAATTAGCTAAAACCAGTGTGCCGTTGGCAGTTAAATCACCAGATATGTTGAAATCACCAGCAGTAAACACACCAACAGTATTTGCAATTGCATTATTAGCAATATAATATGCACTATTAGCTAAAGCATAAGCCACATTGCCTTCATCAAAAGCCACATTAGCATGTTCGTAAGCATTGTTTGCGTGAATAAATGCTACATTTGCTTTCTCGTGCGCAGCATTTGCATGACCATAACTTGCTGTTGAATAAGAGAACGGAGCGGCCGCAGTAATTTGTGTGGTATTATCTGGGAATTTTATACTGCCATTCGTGTTGAATGTCCAAAGATTACTTGCAACATTGATATTAACTTTTCCGTAACCAGAATTACCGGTACCTGGAACTATATTAACGTCACCGCCATAACCACTAACTGCACCACCTGAACCTGTTGTAATATTGATAGAACCACTATTACCTGTACTGACTTCATCACCAGTTAAAAGTGAAAGGTTTTTAAAGTTGCCTGTACCTGTTTCAGTTCTAATTAATCCGTTTGCAGAAAAACTCAATCGATGAACAGCAGTAAGAATATTGGCTGTAATTGTTTGTGGGCTTGTTAAACTAAATCCAAACGTAGCATTGGCCACATTCGCCAAAGCATTATTGGCTTTTAAGAATGCTGCATCAAGGCGAGTTGTGAGTGATGTTTCTTGTATTGAGTTATCACCAAAAATAATATTATCAACATAAACGTTACCAGTAACAACAAGGTCATCATTAATATCTACTTGATTAAAGAAATTAAACTTGTTGGCATTAAAACGACCAACAATATTATTTGATTGTGTACCACCAGCAATTAAAACAACGTTTGCATTAGATGAAGCGGTACCAATAACTAAATTACCACGATAGTCGTTGTGTGATGGACCATGTGAGTAAACATAACCATCATAAGGTAACATAGAAGAATAAACTGGATCATTGAAACCTGGTCCATTAATACCCATATCAATATAGTTATTTGAACCACTACTATTGTTGGCTGATGCTACAAAATCACTGGAACCCACACCATCAAAGTTTTGTAGGTTAATTTGAATAAATTTACTACTAGTGTTGGTAAACTGTGCAACAACATTTTCTAATATAATTGGATTAGTACCAACGTTTAGTACATCTCTGGAATATAAACCACTTGCCAAAGTCCGAACTGAAATTTTACCAGTTAATCCTGAAACCAAATCTACACCAGCTATCAGAGTTTTCTCTGTGTTAGCATTCAACTGTGTTATAAAAGGTAGTTGTGATATTTTTACTGTTGACATTTATATTACCCTAATATGATTAATCGATCATCTTCCGTTATTAAAGATTGTCCATCTTCTGTTGTGAGTTCTGGATAGAACTGAATTCCAACAGGTCCAAATATTCGAATTGCTCTGGTTGATAAAGTTCTTTTGACAGACAATAAGACATTACTTGCATTTCCAGTCAAAGTACCAGACAATGTGATTACACCGGTTCCATAATTAACATTGGAAACTTGAATCGTATCATTGTTGGCATTGTTAATTCTTATGGTATCACCTGAGAATACGATATCTTCTAGTTTGTTTCTAGTATTACTATAATTTCCATTATTAACTATATCGTAAGAACCAGTCAAGGTTCGTATATTTATCGTGTTTGAATTGACATTTCCAGAAACATAGGCGACATTTGCATAAGTTAATAAAACATTATCTTTAAGGTAAACGGTATTTGATGTATAATCTACATGAATTACCTCGGAACGTACATTTGGACCATTTGATGGTGTCAATTCGACCACAGAATTTGACTTAACCGATAAATTATCACCGGTCGAGAATATGAATTCTGCAATGTTTGCACCAACCAAATCTGAGAACGTTATGATATTATTGCTTCGGTTATTAAAATCAGTAACTATAGTGGCTAAAGATGGTTCTCCAGTATAATTAGCAATTGGTCTACCTGTAAAGAGTAATGTTTCTTCTGTAACGGTAAAATTAGAATTTGCTCTTAGAGCATACCTACCCAAAACTTTCATTCCGGCTGGATGTAGAAGTCCTAATAGTGTTTCTCTGTATTTTGCTATCTCTTTTTCTACAGTAATTTGGTAGGTGTAATTGTTGAAGTTTTCACTTTGTAATACGTCAAAAGAACTTAACTGACCTTTTTTATCAAGATATTGTCCTTGACTAAAAACGAGACCATTTAAAAATCTTGTGTTTGCTCTTGCACGACCATTACCATATGTTTTAATACCACTTGAATTATAACCCGAATTATAAGCTACGTTAGCCATTCTCAAATTAATATTTTGATCTTCTGTGCCAACTTTAATATTTTGTTTTGTGTTTGCTGAACCAGAATAATTGAAGACTCTCAAATTATACAAAGTATTAGCAGGATTTGCATCTGGTGCTAAAAGTGAAATAGATTCAACTAATGCAGAATAAAAAGCAGTTGCAACGTTGCTTCCTTGATAAGCTACATCACCTTTTTGTGGAATATTTAAAATACTTACATTTGATACAGCAATGTCTTGGACTTTTAACGAAATGATTGGTGTTGAAACATAATCTTCACCATTACTGTTTAGTTTAATTTTAGACACAGCACCAATACTGGTTGTGTTAGCCTCAAATACTGCACCATCACCTAAAATACCAGAAACAGTTATCAAAGCATTGGCTGCATTTGCATTTGCTGATACAACACTTAAAGTTGGTAATGCAGTTAATCTATACCCAAGACCACCTTTTGGATAAAGTTGTTCACCATAAACATAAGCAACATTAGTGATGGCACCATTAGCAGCAACAGTAATCACATTGGCATATGCACCATAACCAGAACCACCCGAAAATACGATTCTGTCATTTGCTTGATAACCTCTACCAGCATTTTGAATTGTCATTGAAGCAAGAATACCTAAAAATTTTAAATCACTATAATTATTTGATGTAACAGGATCACTATTGTTTGTAAGATACAATGCTTTTGTCGTGATGTCTGGTGGTGAAGAAAAACCTCCGCCACCATTAGTAACTAAAACAGAAGAAATGGGGCTAACTGTAACTGTTTGAAAATCTAAAGAGTTGTATATTGTTGACTGTATATTTGTGGTATAACTTTTGAATCCATAATTTGGTACACCAATTTGAATTCCTGATTTGGTTGCAATAGCATTGTTTGCAATTAAAACTTGTGAAGCTTTAGTTGGATCTAAAGAAGCCACCGCAGCAGATGCACCACCAGTAGGTGTAATAGTAATAGGAGATTCTAAAGTGTAACCAAAACCACCATCAATAACATTGATTGATTGTATTGATCCTGTTGTTACAGTTTCTACTTCTGCATTGGCACCAACTGGAAATAAAACATCTTCATTCAGACCACCATAAACAACTACTGGATCACCTGGTTCATAAAATAAACCACGAGCATTTGGATTAATTATTATACTACTAATTTGACCAACAATCTTAGCTCTTAATGGTTGACCACCAAATAAAACATCTTGATTGTTTGCATCAACTACACGAACAAATTCTCCAGATTCAAATAATCTTTGAATGTTGGAAAGAAACACTTCAGTTTTGTTTCCTGCCACGACAGAATTTTCTATTGTGGCAATTGCTCTAGAAATTTCACCTAATAATCTATATTGTTTAATATTCAATAAATTATCATTAAGTGATGCAAGTTTAAGACTTTTTGCAACGTACCAACTACCAGCAGAAGCTCTTAATACAGATTCTTTTGTGTAATATACATCAAAATCAGAATTGTATAAAATCTTAAACAAGAATTTATAAGAAGCTGGAGTGCCTTTTGCTTGATAAAACTGTTTAGCATATTTTACTGCTCGAGCTTTATCAATTAATAAATCTTTTGGAAAGAAAGGTAAAAAATCATTGACAAAGTAATCAATGAATTCTGATGTTGTATTATCAATATCTGTGTAGTTTAATATATTTTTTGAACGATTTGTAACACCACCTTCTTGTTCCATCCATTCATAATATGCTTGTAGGAACAATACAAAATTAGCATATGCGGGATCGTCCCGAATATATGCAGGAAGTTGATACGGTATTAATAAAGAAGTTTTTGTGTTATCTGGAATCATTAAAAGTTTGTTCTAGGTATAACATTGACGGTGATAGCGTTTGCATCATATTCATCAATTGTAATAATTCTATTGTAAGATGAAGATATTGTTGAAACTGTTGGTGTTGCTGTGACTGTCAATAAACCAAATTCATTGTTTACACTAACGGGACTAAAAGCATCCAGAGTGATGACACCATTATCATATTCAATATTTCCAATGTTATCACTTAAAACAGTTTTAGCGTTGTTATTGTTGTTATAATATGTTCTTAGTGTACCATATTTGCCTTCCAAATTAACAACTAATGCCGCTAATTGGCCCGTAGTATCGCCTGGTTGAGGAGTTACTGCTGCAATTGCACTTGTGTAATTGTTACCGGTATTTGTAATTACAACATTCTTAATACTTCCACTAGCTAACACAGCGGTTGCTGTTGCACCAGATCCATCACCTAGAATATCAATTTTTGGTGCATACTGATAACCATAACCAGGATTAATAACAGAAATCGATTCGACACCATATGTGGCCACAGGAACTTCATCAATGTACACATTATTGATTGTTCTTTGTGGATTTGCTGGGTCAATATATTGTAACGTTGGTGAACTGCTTGTACCGGATTGAAACAAACCTCTTTGTAAAGGAACATTATAATATAATTTATATGTTGTTGGTGTTGAAAGGCTTGGATAAAATTTCTTTTGTAGTTTTATTTTATAATCACTGGTAATTACTGCATTATTAAAAGATTGAATGGTTGTCAATAATTCATAACTACTAAAAGTTGAGTTAAATGTGTTAAGTGTCCTTCTACCAAATGCCGCTATGGCATTTCTTACACCATTTTGCATCTCTGAAGCAGACAATGATGTTTTTGTTGGATCATAATAAACATTGACATCCAATTTGATGTATGTGTAATCAGGATCAACAATTGTAGGCGTAACAGTCAACACACTAATAGGTTTAATAACATCGTCTGCAATCTTTTGTTTTTGAACTTGAGTTAAACTGTAACCACCTGTTGGTTTCAAAGAAATAAACACTTGGCCGTAAACTGGTGGATCGTTTTCTTCTCCGCCCCAAACATTGACCGCATCAAAAGAAAAACCTAAACTATTTTGTTGAATTGCTGAAATATAATCATTCTTAGAAACCGCTCTGTTTTGTGCAGAATACGATTTAACAGATTGATATTTGATTGATTCTATAGTTTCTTTAGATGATCCTTGAGAAGCTTTTACTCTCGGTTGAATTGAAACTGATGTGTAACCAAGAACACGATCCATTAATAAGAAGTTGTTTGCACCTGTGGCTCTGTTACCATCTGTAGCAATATAAGATACTGTAACAATGTTACCATCACTCAGCTCTTTTCCTAAAATGTCATCACCAAAAGAAATTTCATAGTTTCCATTGTTTAACTCTTGTAAAAAATAAACTTTAGATTCTTTATCGAGTGTCAAATAATTTTCAGCTGATTGATAAACATCATAAGAAGTATTACCACTACTCTGTTGAACCATAACTTTTAATGTTGTAGTGTCAATCAAAGTGTTTGTTAATTCAAATTTTTTCTTTGGATTGGTAGTTCTGTTGACTGTATATCGGTGTGTAATAGGCGTACCTTGTTTCAATTCAACATTTGTAAAAGACGCAGTGTTGCTTGATACCGCCACAGTAGATGCATCGGTCGTTACAAAATTATAGTTTACACCATTAATTGCCTCAGACAAAAAGTTGGTAAATTTTGGTAAAGTAAAAGAACTATTTGCAACACCATTAAAATTTATATTAACAAATGCTGCGGGTGCTACGGAAGACCTTGGCACATAGTTTAACAGTTTGGCGTGAGAAACAACGGAACCTCTCTGTAGTGCACTATCCAAGAACATTTCATTGGCCACCATATTCAAATAGAATGAATTGTAGTGTGTATTATAGGCTAATATGTCCAACAAGACGGACATTGTTGAACCCTCAAAATTATAGTCTTTGAGTGTATCTTGTGATTGAAGAAACTGTATAAAGTTTCTTTTAATATTACTGAAATCTAAATCAGCAATTTGTATATTAGAATTGGCTGTTGCCATTATCTTGACCTTTCAAGAAGTAGATTAACTGCAGTCGGCAAAGTATTGTTTCCTATAAGAAAAGTTAAAGTAACTTTAAAAGCATTTCTATCCGGTGAAGGATCCACAACAATGTCTTGTATAGTAACCCTCGGTTCAAAATTATTAATCACGTTTCTAATTTCTGCTTTGATTAATCCAGCAGTTAAAACTGTGATTGGTTCAAATAATAATGTATCGATGTTTGAACCTAAAGTAGGTTGAAACAATCTTTCATAAAAATTAGTCAATAACAAATTTCTAACCGAACGAATGACTGCTTGCTCATCAAAACTTAAAGCTACGTCATTGGACACGGGTAGCCTTCTGAAAGTCAGATCCAAGTCAGAATATAGTTTTTTAATTGTTGCCATTTAATATTTATGTCGTTAAAATTGATTAAAATATTCAAAATATGAAGGTGGAGGAACAACTACAGGAGGTTCTGTGACAGGTATTACAACATTATTATTTGCAATATCGGTTTTAATCGTTTCTGTGCCTATGTAATTGTCAATTAAATATGACTGAGTTGAGCCTATATTGTTTAAATTGTCTATTTTAAAGTAATCATTTAAAAGGCTTACTGAGTTTCCATAAAAAGTCCAATCATGTGACCATCTGGTATAAAGAAAACCATTTAAATTATCAACCACATTTTTAATAGATGTGATTGCCGAAGATGATAAGTTTGTGGTGTTGCTGCTTACAGAATTAATATAAATCTGGCAATTACTGCCTAACGATACATTATTTGCATTTAGTTCTGGTTCTATAAAAATACTTGTAAATGATCCCATAGCAGGTAAACTATTGGCCATACCATCAGTTTTATTTAATATTGTTAATAACATTTGACCGGTGTCTATGGCTGTTGAATAACAAGGAATAGTATTAGAAGCAGTTGTTTCAGCAACACCAGAAACGTTATCTGTATGAGATTTAAATCTATCAATTTGAATCATACAATTAAATGAAGAATTTAATAAAGCTAAAGAATCACTATCAATTACAGATAATGTTGATATGGATGTTATTAAATTTGAAAGATTGGCACCAAAATTATCACAAACATTGGCGACAGGATTAATAAAATATTTTGTTGTGATTACATTGTTATTCGCCAAATCATTAAGTTGCCAATCTGATAACTCAATATCTGTTGCTGCGTCTGAAATAGTATTTACAGATTCTTCAGACAAAGTTGTGCCGGCACCAAATTTGGTTTGATCAAAATTAAATTGTAATCTATCAAATAGTGATGTCATTTATTATGGCATTCTTTGATTAGGTGGAGAAGTTGCGCCTTTTGGTGCACTGTGGTTATGGCCATTGAATTTTGCTCGAGTTGTTTGCATTGATCCTTGAGAATCTTTTACTACACCACCTTGAACAGTATTTGTTCCTGTTACCATTGGTGATAATACTGAATCGTTGGCAACAACTTTACCTGCAGGATTTTCATAGCCAGGTACTGTGAATCCAACATTCACACCGCCAATTGAATCTATTCCGCCTTGTGAGAATACTTTGTAACCACAAGTCAAGTTTGTTGTTGCATTAACAGAACCACCACTGGTTATACTACCTGATACAGCCAAATCTCCTTTGATTGTCAGAGCATTTTCACAAGAGAATGTTATATCTCCATTTTCACCCCCAGCGTCTATATTAATTTCTTTTGCAGCAACTATATCAATGTTACCATCCGAATTAATTTTAACATCACCAGCAACCTGTGAATATAATTTACCATCAATTTGTGAATAACAATCACCAACAACATGAAGTTTAGAATCACCATAAATTTCTATGTTACAAGTACCTTTGACAACAATATTTCTGTCCCTCATATAAACAGAGAAACCATCTCCCAAAACAATGTGTTCTGTGGAACCGTCAGGTAACATTTCATAAAATGTTCCTGTTCTATGTTGAGTTCGAATTCTCTCGTTCTCTGGTGTATCGTCCATCATTTGTATGTGACCAGATTCCGTTTGTGTCATATTCACATACGGATATTTTCCTGGTCTTACATCATGCTGTGTATACCAAATACTAGTGTTATTCGCTTGTTCTGCCATGACTTACCTTATAGTATTTTTTTAGCTTTTTTCTTACTCGTTGGTCCCGAGCCAGAAAATGTAGAGGCTAATAAAGCAACACTTGTTCCTAATAATAAAGCACTACTAGCTACTGAAGCAGCACTAGTTAATGTTTGTTTTGTTTGTTTCAATAAACCACCAAGTTCAGAACCAGAACTTTTGTTTGAACCACTACCACCAATTTTACTAACAGAAGCTGAAGCGGCTGCTTTGCCTGCTGAAATCAGTTTAGCTAATATTTTGGCCATCAAAAGAACAATAGTAACAGGTAACGCTTTAATAAAAGCTATGATTTGATTAATTTTCATGGCAACTGTTGCCAACATTTTAAAGAAGTTATCAATCGTTTTTAACAGTTTATTTATTAGTTTTAATTTGGCTCGAACCCATTTAATTGCTTCACTTAATTGTGTGTTGATGGCACCGCTTTTTGATTCATTTAACTGTTTACTTTCGGTGCTGTCCCTTTTAGTTCGAACTGTGTTTCTTACCGCTGTGTGTTGAGTTCTTACATATTGTGGTAATGTAACTTTAGGATCATCAATAGACATCGTATGATAGTTTGTAAAAGAAACTACTGTGCCGTTTCTATGACCTCTGGACAATTCCGGTGTTGTCGGCCGACCAGGAACATCCAAACGATCACCAACCCATAAAGGCTTTGGTGGATTAGTTTCCACAACACTATTGTATTTACTCTCATCATATTCAATTTCTGCTAATACTGGCATTTTATCTCCTTTTATTCTTCTGGTTCTTCAGGTGTATCTGTTGGCTCTGCATTATAAGAATCTGTAACTTCATTTGGATCTGAACCTTCTAATTCTTCTGGATCACTATATTGGTCTTTTTCTGTATCAGTCATATCTGGATCTTCTGACTGTTCAAACTTGTAACTATCTGGATCTTGCCAAGTTCCAGGCATAACACCTAACATACAAGGAAATTGGCCACTTTCTCCGTCCATAAAGAATCCTAATATCCAATCGCCTAACATTGGTGCCGAAAAATGTTTTGAGTGATTGATTGGATATACAGCTTGAGCCCAAGGCAATTCTTTTGTTGGTATTTCTTTACCATACCAACCAAATATTCTAACTTGACAACGACCCAAACCCAATGGATCTACTCGGTTTTCTACTGCACCAACCCACCAAACAAAACCATTTAATCCAGCAAAGTTATTAACCGCTTTTGTCATTTCATCCTCATTCCAAAGTACCTGTAGCAGAAGCATACTTTGTAGGTACACTATCTTTTGCCAATTCTAATACAGTTTTATATTCATTCATTGTAATCATATGTCTTACTGCTGTAATTAAGTATTTGCCAGAATAATATGCATCAGGTGTTTTTGATTCTGGTGTCAAAGATAATAAAGAAAAATTCAAAGTTTGACCAACAGTCAATGCAGGATCTCCAGGCACAGATATTTTTATTCTGATATAGTTTGTTAATGATAGTTGTGCTGTTCTATATGGTATAAAAGTTTCAGCAAAAATATCAGCACCAACAGCTGGCGAATCTACTGTGCCACCTTCAACTTCTTCATCTTCAGGATCACGTCCTTCTTTTTCTATATATTCTACAATTTTTTGATTAAAATTAGAAAATGCTAATTTATATACAGCTTTTGAAGTATCTGTTAATTTGTCACCATATATGTTTGAATAATCATTTATAATTGGTGATCTATTTAAAGATTTTGATTTTTTTTCATAAGCCATATAATCAAACTCTGTAGTTTTTAATCGTCTAGTTAAAACATCAATAGACAACAAATGATTTGCAAACACACCAGAGTTTATACCATGTAATGTATCAAACGAATTTAATATTTCATATGTTGTAACGTTGTAAACATTACTGTGCATGTTCTTTTCATCAGTATTTTTTGGATTGTAACTATAATTATAATATGGTGGTTGAGTCATTAACTTTTGTAATGACTTAAAGTTGAATCCATGTTTGTTTTCAAAAAATACCATGTCAGCACCAGGAACACCTGCAGATGGTCGAGCATAATTTGACATCCAATTGATTGCATCAAATGGTTTTAAAGTAGGCACAACAAAATCATACACACCATACGTTTCATCTATCTCCATTTTATCATCAGATATGCCTAATTCATAACTAAGTATATCATACACATTATCTGATATGGTAGATTGTGGATAAGATTTACATATTTTATACTGTTCAGACATTAACATTTCTTCAGAACAAAAATACAAACAATATGACTCGGTGTACATATTGTTTTCTAATTTTCTCTTATCAACTTTATATACTCTAAATGTTTTATCAACCTCAGATTGGCCATTAACTTTAGCAAAAGTCATTTTTAAAAATTCAGTACCATTCATACTGAGTAATTCAATGTATCCCATAGAATCAGCAACCATTACATAACCTGATGCCGTGTTGTTGAATATATCTTCATGGTATGACAGTTCAACCATGATGTTTTTCAAATCCATATTTTGTACGGAATTGACCAACAATAAATTGACTAGAGCATAGTCCTTAGGATATAGAATACCTGCCATGGTTTACCGACTCATCAATTGTTTAAATTGGTTTTCTATTTGTGGTGCGTAGATGTTATTAATTAAATATATGTTTCTTTTTCTTTCATTCAATTCTACTTCATAATCATAGATACTCAAAGCTTTTATAGCAATACTTCTTTGTACAACTGCACCGTTTGGAAAGTTCTGTGTTATTGTTTCTGGTATAGTTGAATTGTATTCTGATTCATCAATAATCATAGTTCGTTGACTCTTACCACCCTCACTATTGTTCGTACCAAATATTTTTTGATGATACTTTACAGTTTGTTGTGCATATGATATAACACTTGATACATTGGCTGTGTTGGCTGCATCTGCATACTTATCTTGAATGTATATTTTTAATTGTTGTGAGGTCAAAGGCCATTGCCATTGTGGATCTATTATCTGATTAGCATATAATACTAACCAATGTCTATTAACATCACCATAATATTTGCTTGCAACAATTTCTGGTGTATCACCTTCTTGTATATCATATGAATAAAACAATAAAGGATTAGTCAACAAAGATGGAATAATTGCTGTTCTTGCCATCAAGTTGGTTGCCAATACAGCATTGTTTTTATAATCTGTGGTGGCTATTTTAGGAAAGTTTTGAAAATATAACATTATCTTAAACCTCCTTCAACACCATAATAACCTTTTTGTATTTTGCCTTTATCTAATATCTCTGTTTCTTTGAATGTCATTGTGAGTGTCGATTGAACTGGTGCACCATCATCATACGAAGCCCAACCATTTGGTGCAAAATTAACATCGATGTCGGATAAAACACAACTACCATATTTTGGTAAAAATGGATTTTCTTTACCATCAATCATGAATTCAACATTAAAGATTGAAGGTGGTACCAAATACATTGAGTCGGAAGAAACTTCTTTAGCAGATATTAATGTTGGTGCAAAATGATATTTGAATAAATTTATAATATAGTTTACTTCATTTGCTTCACCTTGAGAGTTTGGTGTGAACACAAATGATAACTGAAAATTTCTTAAACCAATACCACGATAAATCATTTGTAACTGTGGATTAATGGCATAACCTTGACCTTTTAACAACACATCTTCTAATGCTCCTCCATTTACACCAAAGCCTGCTTTATTAGCTAAAGCAGCGCCACCCCGTGTAATTAAAGATATGGCGGCTGGATCTGTGCCTGCTATATTACCGGCTTGTTTTAGTGCTGATCCAACACCACCAAGACCTCCGCCACCAGATTTATACGATTCTACAATGGACTTTGCTGGCCCAGCCAACTGGTCAATTGTTCTGAGTGTGTTTATTCCCGAACCCAAATCTGTGAGTTTTAATTCATCATACGAAGCATTGTATTGTGCATTGAGTGTATCTGGCATATACAATGAAACAAAAGCCTTTGGCTGAGTTCTTGTTGGTGATATTTTTAAACCTTTCGATATTGTGGCACCAAAATCACCTAAAAATCCACCCGAACCAGAATCTTCAGATAACTCAAACAATCCTGTGCTCGATTCTGTCCAGGAGCTTTCATCACCAGACATAGAACCAGCTTCTTGAGCTATACCACCAAATCCAGGTAAACCAACAGAATCACCCTCAATTAAATTTTCATTAAGTGGTACTTGGCCACCACCACTATAACTTGCAGGTATAATTTCTGATATCGAAAATTGAACGTAGTGGGATTTTGATGGACTGGTTGCTAAATCTGAAGGATATTTGTATGTTTTAACTCCAAGACCGCCGTATAATAAAGCTAGTGGACTATTTGGGTTAAATAGACCTGATGGTATCGATACACCAGCTACGGATGTTGGAATGGATAAGATAGCCATTGATTCCTCTAAAAAAGTTATACATAGTATTTATGGCATATTCTGGACGATTTACACCTAAAAACCCTCAAAAGTATGTTGGGGATGCAAATAACATCATTTACCGGTCCTCATGGGAATGTAAGGTAATGTCTTGGCTCGACAGAAACGATAACATTGTTTCTTGGGCTTCTGAAGAATTGATTATTCCTTATATATCTCCCGTAGACGGAAAAAGGCACCGATACTTTCCTGATTTTTTGGTTAAAATCAAAACGAGAGATGGTCTCTTAAAAACTATGATACTAGAAGTTAAACCTAAAAAACAAACTCAACGACCAGAACATAGAAAAAGAGTCACGAAACAGTATATCAACGAGGTGACCACTTGGGGGGTCAATCAAGCTAAATGGAAGGCGGCTACCGAGTTTTGTTTGGATCGTGGTTGGGAGTTCAAATTACTGACTGAAGATCATCTGGGAATCAACTAAATAATCAAATGGTATCTAAACTTACAACACTAGCAAATCAAAAGTCATCTGCTGAAATTCAAACGATGTCGAAAGACTCTTTGAAATGGATGAAATCAAAGATTTCGGATTTAGTAAATCCAGCAAATGTTCGAGCAGCTATTAACCGTGAAGAATTTAGACAAAAGAATACCTTTGGTTTAGGTGGATTATATTGTTTTTATTATAATCCAATTGGTAAAAAAGATTTACCTTATTATGATAAATTTCCTTTGGTATTGGTATTGGAGAAATATTCTGATGGTATTTTGGGACTTAACTTACATTATTTACCATTACAGTACAGACTGGCATTTTTAGGGAAACTCATGGATTTCGCTGTCCTTGACAGAAAAGATGATATTAAGAAGATGAGAGTCACCTATGAAATTCTTGGCGCCTCCAAGCGGTTTAAAGAGTTTCGGCCATGTCTTAAAAAGTATTTGTATGGTCAAATTCAGTCTAAATTACTTGCCATACAGCCAAATGAATGGGACATTGCGGCATATTTACCTATTCATATGTTTGCCAAAGCACAGCCAGCCACAGTCTGGCAAGAATCATTAGATCAAATAAGGAAATAGTTAAATGGCCATTTTCGATAACCTATTTGGTAATATCGGCCTTTTTGGTAACGAACCAGGTACCAGCGGTAGCATCAGTGACTTTAAATCGAGCTTTGTCACCGATGTGGCAAGACCTAATAAATTTGATGTAGAAATACCTGTACCCATTACATTGATACCTTTTAGAGGTATGTCAAGAATATTAAAGATGCGTTGTGAGAATGCAGAACTGCCTAGCAGAACATTTGCTACAGCAGACAGAAAAATAGGATCAAATCCTGTTGAAAAGTTTCCGTATCAGCCAACATACAATGATACAACATTAACTTTTATTGTTAGTGATGATATGAATGAAAGAATATTCTTTGATACATGGCAAGAATTTATAAATCCAACGTATTCTTTTAATTTTACATATAAAACAGATTATGTTTCAAATATTACAATAAATCAATATGATGTAGAAAATGATAAAAGTTATTCTGTAACATTGATTGATGCTTATCCAATTTCTGTCAATCAATTAGACTTAGATTGGTCTGCTGATGGTCACCACAAATTAACAGTAGTATTTGCCTATTCTTACTGGATGAATAATTCAGTACAAGCACTAGGCACTTCTTTATTGTTAAGTGTTATATCAAGAATCACTGCTGCTTTGGGTGGCATTGGTTCACTTGGCACATTTGGTGATGAAGCAGATTTAAGTAATCCATTTACAACAATTGGAAATGACAACACCGGTCGAAGCGGTTATGATGGTTATGATGATTCAGGATCATCATGGTTTGGTGGAACGGACGATTATGTATCGGAAGAAGCACCATATCCTTTAGAATATGAATCTGGCCAAGATTATTATGAAGAAACTGGACCATTTCAATATTCTGAATGGGATGGTTATTAATATTTTTTTAGAGGAGTGATAATAAAATGGCTTTACCAAAAATTGATGCACCAGTATATGAAATAGATTTACCTTTATCGAAGAAACATATTCGATTTAGGCCGTTTCTTGTAAAAGAACAAAGAAACTTAATGATGGCAATGGAGTCAGATGATAAAGAAACAATTGAAAAAAACATCAGGCAAGTTTTACACAATTGTACTTTGACACCCAATGTTGACATTGATTCATTACCTATTATTGATGTTGAATTTTACTTTATTAATTTGAGAGCACGTTCGGTTGGTGAAGTAATTGAAACCAAATATCGTTGTGAAAATGAAGTTAATGACAAACCTTGTGGTAATTTGATGGACACATCTGTTAATCTTCTTGACATCAAAGTTGAATTTAAAGAAGATGCTAAAGATATTGTTCAATTAACCGACATAATTGCCATTAAGTTAAAGTATCCAGAATTTTCTATGTTAGAAAGAGCAACAAAGTTTAGTAGTGCCACAGACATGGCATTTCAAATGATTGTTGAGAGTATAGAATATATTTTTGATGGTGAACAATATTATTATTCAAAAGAAACTGATCCAGCAGAATTGATAGAATTTGTTGAGTCTTTAAATCAAGATCAATTTGCAAAGATTGAAAACTTTTTTAATAACCTACCAACAATGAATAAGGTTATTAATACTACTTGTGGTAAGTGTGGATACAACCACACGATAGAGGTGGAAGGGTTAGACAATTTTTTCGGTTAACATTTCGTCATGACAATTTAAGAAATTATTATAAAACAAACTTTTCCTTGATGCAACATCACAAGTATAGTTTGACTGAACTTGAAAATATGATACCTTGGGAACGTGATATTTACGTTAATATGCTTATACAATTCATTGAAGAAGAAAACGAAAAGATAAAGCAAAGACAAGGTAAATGATAAGCAAATACGAACAAGCAGCGACAACCAGAAAACGAGGAGTCTTAGGTACTATTACCGATAGATTAGTCGCTGGCCAAGGATTTGGTCAATCCATTGGTGGAGGCGTATCTGAATCATTCAAAGCAAAAACTACAGGTTTAAAAGAAAAATTTGATCCGTTAAACATTGCAAAGATATTAACGGGTAATCTTGGTATGGCTTTCTTAGGTAAGATAACAGGTAGAAAACCTGAAGATATGCAATACTTCTTCAATAAAAATAGAAAAAAAGGTGAGAAACCTTATTCTTTTACACAACCACAAGAAACTAAAGTTGGCAATGTAGAAACTGCCTTTTATAGTAAAATTAGAGAAGGTCAAAGAGGTTCATTACAAAAAGGTGATAATGTGGCTACTGTAGCCGCTCGTTTGGTTAATGTCATGAAAACCTTTTATGAAAAAGAAAATTTAAATCGTGAGTTAGACTATAATTTTGAAGAAGAAGTTCAAGCAGAAGATGCCAAACGGCATGAAAATTTAATTAATGAAATTAAAAAATTAAAAGATAAAAAACCAGCAAAAACGGATATTGAAAAAGTCAAAAAAGATTTAAAAATTGAAGAGCCGCCTACAAAAAAACCTGAAGAATCAAAGAAACCAGAAACACCTGCATCCACAGTTACATCACCTACTGTTGCAACCACCTCTGCAGCCGCACCAGTAGTAACTACTGTTGTTAGTAAAGCCGTTACTAAAGCCAAAGATATTCCAGGTGTGGCCACGGTTGTTAGTAAAGCAGAAAAAATTATACAACCAACAAAGACTGTACCAAAAATAACAAAAGAAATAGATAAGCCAGTCGCTGGTGTGGTTGAAGCTGCCAAAGCAACTAAAATTCCAACACCTTCTGTAGGAGGTGCGGCGGCCATTGGTGGTACTGCCGCAGTGGTCGCTGGTATAGGATCGGCTTTGGCTGAAGTTGGTATAACAAATGAGTATGCACAAAAAGCTATTTTAGGTAATGTTGGTAAAGAATCAGGATTTACTGCAAAATATGAAACTGGTTATGCCAATACTTCAAACGATAGAATCCGTAAAATATTTGGCAGTAGAGTTGCAGGTCTTACAGATGACCAACTAAATGAAATTAAAAAAGATGATTCTAAATTTTTTGAAACAGTTTACGGTTATCAGACTGCCAAAGGTCAAGAGTTAGGTAATAAAGAACCAGGTGATGGATTTAAATATCGTGGCCGTGGTCTGATTCAATTGACAGGAAAAGATAACTATAACAGAATTGGTAAACAAATTGGTGCCGATTTAGTTTCCAATCCAGACTTAGTAAATGATTCAGTATTGGCACCAAAAATTGTTGCAGCTTTTGTTAAAAATAAATTAGGTAGTAGAGTAAATTCATTTAAGAGCCAATCAGAAGCGAATAACGAAATAACTAAAGCAATCGTTGGTGCCAGTGTAGATTTAACAAGAGGGTTTGGTGCTGAACAAATGGCCAAAGTTGAAGCCTTCACCAGTTCACCTTCTGGTGAGGCTGTATATGCTATGTCGAAACAAAATCAAGAATTAAAAGAACAAGTACCTGTAACAAATATAGCAGTAAACAATACCAAAACAATCATTAATGCTGGTGGTGGTCAATCCAGACAAATTATAAGTACAGCACAGATTGACGATTATCCAGTTTTAGAAACAACAATATAAAAAATGGTTATAATAAAAACATTAGGTCAAGATACTTTCTCATGGAACCCTAACGCCTTTAATAAGAAAGGCCATTGGTTTCTTTTAGCTGAAACCGGCAGTTATATTCGTGCGGCTACAAAAGAAGAAATGGGTAAATTAGGTAAACCAAAAAAACAAGATGAAGCTTCTATTACGGACACAACAGAAAAGAAAATGTCGTATAAACAGGCATCACAGATTAGAAAGAAATCATTAAAAGATTTGATTACAGAAAAATTGGTAGAAGATAAAGGTGTATTAACTTCCATCAAATCAGGCATTTCAGAAAAAATGCAAGCACGTTCAACCGGTCTAAAAGAAAAATTTGATCCGTTAAACATTGCAAAGATATTAACTGGAAAATTAGGCTCTGCTTTATTAGGTCGAATGACTGGAAGAAGTAAAGAAGATATTAGTTATTTTGCTGGCGACAAGAAAGCAAAAGAAACCAAACCAAAGCCAGCATATATCAATGAAAAATTAAACAAATCCGATGTAGGTTTGTATTCTGCCATTTCAGAAGGCAATACACAATCTATGAAAAAAGGTGACGGTATTGCTACTATATTAGCAAGAATGTATAATTTAATTAAAGCCGAACAAATTAATTCTTTAAAAAGATATCAAATAGAAAAAAGTTTTAAGAAAATACGTGAAAAAGAAAAAGAAAAACGTAACAAAGAATTGATTAATGCGATAAAATCTTTAGGATCTTTTGCTGTAGTAAAAACTGAAGCAAAAAAAGAAGAAAGTGGTGGCCTATTCGATTTCATCAAAGGGTTAATTGAAACTGCAAAAAATATGTTGCTTGGAGTTATATCCAGCATATGGAGTGGATTGTGGAGTGTAATTGGACCTTTAATGACCTTAATTGGTGAAATTGGAGGAGTATTAGGATTAAAAAGCCTTTTAGATAGATTAAGAGGCATTAAAACTCCAACTATTCCGTCAGAACCAAAACCAGGAACTGCTGAGCCTAAACCAGCAGAACCTAAGCCAGCTGAACCAAAGCCAGCAGAACAAAAACCTGGAGAAAAACCAGCAGAAGGTGAAAAGAAAACAGGAGAAAAACCCAATAAGACTGCTGAGAAGGCAACCAAAAAAGGTAAAGAGAAATACGAAGAAGAAAAGAAAGCTACGAAAGTAGAAAAGGTTGAAGAAAAACCTAAAGCAACAAAGATGTCTAAAGTATTAAAAGGTGCTAAAGGTGTTCTAAAATATTTTACTAAATTGCCTTTTATTGGTGGTATTGCTGGTGCATTTGAAATGATGGAAACAATGAAACAGGCTATAGCAGATAGAGAAGAAGGTAAGATAGATGATAAACAACTAAGAGAAGTTATGGTCTCTAGTGCTGCTCAAATAATTGCCGCTGGTGCTGGTACATCAATGGGTGCTACTATCGGTGCAACTATTGGTTCAGTTGGTGGACCAATTGGTGCCTTCTTAGGCGGTGCAACGGGCGCCGCATTAGGTTATGTTGGCGGTAAAAAGGCAGGTAAAGCAATTAGTGAAAAGTTATTTGAACACATTTCTAATTCTAGTGGAGAAGTTGAACCTGTTGTTACCACTACACCTGAAGAAAACAATAAACCTGTGGAAGCAACGACAGAAACACCAACAGTCAAAGGTTCAAATACAAATCAACCAATGCCTGCAGCCACACCATCATCAGCATCACCTGCAGCCACACCACCAGCACCAAAGGTAACACCTGTATCTTCTGGTGGTAGAACCGATTCACAGTTAGAATCAACTATGAGTAAGAATGCTGAAATTAAAATGGCGGCCGCTCCTGCAATGAATACAACTATTATCGATAATTCACAATCGATTGGAAATAATTCTGGTGGCGGTGGTGGTGTTGCTATTGATGGTTCAGTTTCACCTAGAATTGATGATCCAACTTTGTTACGAGTTCAACGACAAAACAAACGACCAGTATAAAATAAAAAACCCCGCCTAAGCGGGGTTTCTTTTAAGTAAGAAAAGATTACTTCTTCTTTTCGTCTTTCTTAACTTCTGCTTTAGGAGCTTCCTTCTTTGGCTCTTCCTTCTTAGGAGCTTGAGCAAAGGCGGTTACTGCAAATGCTGCTGCGAGTAGAGATACGAGATACTTCATTTTATTTCCTTTCAATCAAAGTTAAAAATTCACAAACAACCCATCATTAATTTTCTTCAGCAAGCTTACTGAAATAAGCCATATCATCATCTTCTAAATCATCCTTGAAAGGTGAATCTTCTGCTACTGTTTTCTTACCAACATTAGCAGCTTTCACTTGTTCTACAGTTGTCTTTGGTGCTTCACCATTGAGACCTAGAACTTTATCAAGGCGTTGTTTTAAAGTATCGTATGATTTGAATTCTTTATCAGCAATCATTTCGGTCAAAGAGTATTCAGACTTCCAAATCTTTTCCAATTCTTCATCATCACTCAATAATGCAGATGGTGATTCGAATTCAGATTTGTCATAGTTCTGATAACCTTCAACTTTACGAATTTTTAATTTAAAGTTAGCACCTTTCCATAAATCAAATGGATTGATTGGTGTTTCATCTTCAAATTGAGGATTCATGGCCTCAGTAATCTTATCAAAAATCTTTTTACCAAACTTAAACAATTTGACCTGACCTTCATTTTCAGGATGTTTTGGGTCGGATACAATATAAACGTTTGCAATGTAATTTAGTTTACGTTTCTGTTTGCGAACAATGTCTTTATTCGCTTCTATACCAGAATTCCATAATGCAGAATTGTGTTCACAAACTGGACATTTTTGGTCTTTGGTTGTCAAGCAATTATCAATCAACCATCCACCTGGACCTTGAAATCCATGTGAGAAGATTTTGACCCATGGTAAACCATCTTCACCATCCGCTGCAGAAGCAGGCAGAAAGCGAATCGTAGCCATGCCGTTGCCAGCTTTGTCCACTTCACATTTCCAAAAATTATCAGGTTTATCAGAGCCTTCGGTTGAAGTATTGAGAGCCTCGATTGCTTTAGATAGTTTGTCGAGGTTGCCAGATTGGCGTTTGAGATTAGCAAAACTCATAGTATTTCCTTTCGTATAAACGGAGTATTAACGGTGTATTATTAAAACGACTTATCCACATTATTCATTATATAAGAATATTTATCCAATGTCAAGCATACATTTTCAAAATACCGATGGTAGTAATGGTGTCTGTGTGAAGTATACCAATACCACCCTCTACTCGCCATTGATCGATATTCTGTGAGGTATCATCAATCAATAGCGAATTTACATTAGAGAAAGTTCTCTTTAATCTTTTACCTGGTACCAAGTTAACGGGAAACTCAAGGTTGTGTTTATTCAACCAATCAATCTTTTGTTCTCTAATCTCTGCATCACGCTTTTCAGATGATGTTGAAGATAGAATTTCCGTTGGTATTGGCAATGACCTGAGATAGTTAATTAACTCCATGGCATCAGGCATTAAATCCAATTTGGCAAATTGTCTGTCAGCAATGAACATGGTGAAAAACTTATCAAAGGTTTTATATGTGTCTGCTTCTTTTGGTTCAATCTTATACAATTCTTTGTATCGTCTATTGAAATCTGCAATCACACCATCCATGTCTAAGTAAATCTTGGTAATCTTATGCATATTCTTTAATCTTTTCTTTCAAAATTTGTTTGAACTTTTCTTTATCATAATGTAGAAATGGTTTATACTTCACACATTTGGTTTTAAAATTAGGCCAAACAATATCATCATATATTTCTTTTTCCCACATTGGGAAAAAATTCATTAGGTCGTTCAAAATGATAAGTGTTTCAAGTGTTACATCTCCTTGTGTAGTATATTGCATCAACTTAGGAAATTCATTGCTTCTTACCACCAATAAATCATTTGGATTCTCTACTTTATTCAATAATACAATTATATCATTTTCAAAGGTATAAGTCAAGCTTTGTATTCTTTTCTGCCACTTTTTGTAATTTTCTTCGGATTCTGGTCCTAATATATCACCAACCCATTGAACATCATCTACCAAAAAATTGGCAATATAATAATCTTTTAATTCTGTCAATCCAAATTTACGAGATAATCGGTAGAATGAATATTTGTCTTTTCTGGTAGAGAATGTTGTTTTGGTAACATTGGTCTTACCATTGTATTTGATGTAATCATAACTGTCGGATGTAAAATGCAATTTCATTGCATGAAACATCGCAAACGCAGCAAAGCCTGAATTCTCAATCATAATGAAAACGGAAGTTCCCTAATCCAAGTTGTTACAATATATTTGTGACCTTTTATCACCGGTTCACCTGAATGCATTGTGTTTATGTTATCATTTTTATTTTTGTAATCATATCGAAAGTATAACATACTTCCTTTTTTGGGGTCAACCGATAGATTTAATTTTGTGAATGTGGTTTGACCACCTTCTTCAACATCATTGAGGTAAACAATAACTGTGCCTACTCTATTACCAACACCAGCAACAATATCATTATATGTTGGTATCACATCTTCAAAGTAATCCCAATGTGGTACATAACGACCACCAATATCATAACGAAGCATTGTTAAGGCTTCAAATCTTTTCTTACTGATACCTATTTCTTTTTCTATTTTATCGTGGAGATTTACTACTAGAGGATTACCATGATCAAACCAACAGTCTTTACTAATTCTAAAACTGTCCATCTTTTCATTGAAACCAGTATCAACATTTACGACATTTGAATCCGTCAGTAAAGGATCACCGGCTTTGGTGATATCATCACATTCATCATTTGTTAAAAAGTTTTCTATATGAATTATGTGTGGTATCTTACACAACATTCTTTTCATATAGGCAGTTTAGAACTTTTCTTCAACATATTGTTATCTTGTGCCTCTTCTTTAATCTTTGCTTTCAGAGCGGATGAGATTAAGGTGGCAGCCACTTCAACTTCTAAACCAGTTTCTTTACAATGGTGACAGATAGCGTCCATATAACCTATTCGTTTATCTGTTACCATTTGTTCAATCATCATACTAAATTTTTTAATTTCTTCACGATTAGGCATAATTTAAATTCTACTGTAAAATATATGATTACCTATTTTCGTTACAACCTTTTGTTTATTCCAGCCAGGATTTACATAAACTGCATGGTAATACAATGCGTTTGTTTCTGCTATTTTATCATGTAAAACTGAAACTGTCAATGCTCTTTTTGCAATTAGTAGAGATTCTTCCCATCTATACCGATCCTGTCCATGTACCATTTCTTTGACCATACAAGTCCATGAAAATTGGCATACGGTTCTTAAATTTTGATCCGTTGTTTTTTGATAAACAACAGCGCATATGTCTGTAGGAAATTGACCACTCTTAACACGATTCATTGTGACCTGTGCTACGGCCAATTTACCCTCATAAGATTCACCTGCGGACTCATAGTAAATATTTTTGGCGAGGCATTCAACTTGTTTTAAATAATCCGCTGATACTTGTTTTTGTGTTGTATTTGTAATAAACTCTCTCGATAGAGTTGGTGCTGTATATACTATTGTTAATACAGCTAATATTACTGCTAATGTGTTAAACTTCTGTGTGTTAAATTTAAACATCTTTCTTCCTTATTGATTGCGGCGGCCAAACATCTGACCGCCTTGGTCTCCAATTACGAATTCGTTTTCTTTGTAATTTTTACTTCAGGTTGTGGAGGGGTTTGCGAAACGAAACCATTGAGCATCTCTGCTTTTTTAATGATTTCTTCTTCGGAGGGAAATGGTGGAAAACCTGGGTGTTGTGGTGAAGGAGTTCCGTTAATCTTGGATTCTTCTACCTTGGTTGTCCACTCGTTTGAAATAACTTCACGCTTGCCATAATAGTCATCGGTGAGCATTTCTTTGGCCATTTTTAAGAGTTCTAGCCGTATCTCATAGGGTGTCATACTCATTTACTTCTCCTTGTGTGTGTTTATGTGTATTACCAGCGGTTTGTGTGATGCTGGTGATTTATTTATCCAGGTGATTCTGTTGCTAAGTTCACCTGGCGAAACTCCGCTTACCTGTTAGGCAGCAAGTGCATACATATTATCGTTTGCGTTTAATTCAATTAGTGATTACGCCTTCTCTGGCGATTCTCCATTGTTCTAATTATTGCCATGTCGAATCTAGGCACCCCCATCAGAAGTATATTACCACAACTATAATGTGTGTTTGCTACCGGAAACTCGGTTCGTTAATATACTTTTGGTGGAGGTGGTGGGAATCGCACCCACGTCCACAACAACTTTCAAACAACTTCTACGAATTACTTTACAGCTTCAGTATGCTTATGTTTCAAAGATTTTTTCAGTAACTTAAGCCAAAGTTTTTTAACCTTTTCAACATTATGATGAACTTCAGCTTCATATAGTTTTTTAATTAACTCTTTAACTTTCATAGAATCTTCCTTTAAACAACTTCTACGAATTACTTCAACACAAAAAGCATTGTAATTACACCCAATGCAAAAGCACAGGCACCGGTGTAAAATGCAAAACTTTTTACTTTAACTTGTCTTACACATTCTTTGCTAGGCATTACAGTATCCTTTCTAGTAACCAAATAACAAAAAGAAAACTTAGACCACCAGCCAAAAATTTTAAAGCCCCGTACTGTCTTTCGTTTTGCTCGGGTGTGCAGAGTTTTTTCCAATATTTGTTCATAGTGTCCTATTATAAGTGTTTATACTTATATAGGCAAGCGATTTGTTCATTATTACCACAAAAAGTCCCGTCCTACCACCTATTTTATATTATGAAATAGGAAACATACCAACTTTATGGACACCAACTGGTCTTGGCCTCACCATAGTATTCCCGTGCATATCCTTGTTGGATCAACATGGAACGCAACGATTGACCATTCAGTAATACATCACCTAGGACACGACCACCATACTTGTCCCAACTCATTAATACCACTTGCCGAGTTGTGGCCTGTTCTACCATTTTCTTGGTAAATGCTGTGGCCGCTTGTCCTCGTGCATCTTCTGACGGACATTGAGCACGATGGCCTTTTTCTGGTGTATCAACACCAAATACACGAATTGATAATTCTTTCTTTAATGGTTCTGGTAACCATAACGCTTGAAATGCCACAGTATCACCATCAATAACTCTAGTGAGTGTTGCATTGTATGTTACACCAGTTTTTTGTTGTTGTGCAAAAGCCAACATTGGTACAAATAATAATGAGAGTAATAGTTTTTTCATTTTTGTTTTCCGTAATAAATTATAGCCTCGACTAATCCATCTATATATTCAGCCGTCTTTTGTTGGAATAATAATGGCTTTTCATTCTCTACTGCCATAATAATTACAGTATTATTAATTGGTGTATCAATCATATCTTCATACATCAATGCATATGCCGCAGTTTGCCAAAAGTATTCTTTGATATCATCTCTTGTTTTTATATTCTTTGATGTTTTGAAATCAATCACAGATAATTCACCATCAAACTCACCAATACAATCAACACGACCTGCCATGCCTAATTGTTTAGACCATAGTGCCTGTTCTTGATAGTGTATATTGTTAATTCGATTGAGAAATGGTTTGATTGATAAAAACATCTCATAGGCATCTAGTTTAACACCAGGTTCAACCACTTTATTGTTTAGATAATCTTCACATAAAACGTGAACTGCTGTACCACGAGAGGTTGCTTTCTTTGTGATTGCATTGGCAACATCTTCACCCACACGCTTACGCCATTCCATGATGGCCTGTTTCTTCTGAGCACCAAGAACAGTTGTTACTGATGGTAATTTTGTGCCATCTGGTAATAGATAGAATCTTCTGCCATCAGGAAATGTTTGTGCTTCTAAATCTTCGAGGTTTTTTGGTGGGCAATAGTTAAACATTTTAATTCACAAACTCAATCCAACCAGTAATAACATACTTGGTTTGTCCACCAAGTGGTGGGTTACCACGGTGTGTATGTGTATAGGCTGATGGCCATACTACTAATCGACCTTCTACTGGATCGATTCTTTGGCCTGTGTATAAAAATTCAGTTTCACCACCCTTATTAATCGAATTCAAATATAATAAGAAAACTCCTAATCGAGCATTCATATCACGGCTGCCATTCTCACAATGCCAAATATGATAACCTTCTGTTGGTTTTGTTCTCTGCACTTTTATAGTGTAGATCATTTGTTGTGGCATATTTTTAATTACGGAGAATTCTTTGGCGTATAAAGGATAACACTCTTGCCAAAAGGTGTTTGTGAATGTTTCAAAATGATCACCTAGATTATCTCTAGAAAATGAAATAGTTTTAGGATCAAGTAATGATGTTGATGTATCAGATTTAAAAGTTTCAGTTGTGTAATCTCTTTGCCATGTTTTTCCCATAGCATCAAGTTCTTCAAAGTAATCAATCATCGCTTTACAGTATTCGCTACTGTAGAAACCATCGTATATGCCTACGAAATCATCAAACTGCACATTCTTATTCATTTAAATCCTCAATATAATATATTTTTAGCTAATCCGTCATCAGGTTTATTTTTTTCTATTAAATGCTTGTCTTTTATATATTCGACAAGTTCTTCTCTAACTCTTTCTTTTTTGTTTTGTTCGTAATATAACCGCTGCTGCTTTGACATCATTCTTTTTTTGCTCATCTAAACTCCTGTTATTATCTTTATTATACTTGGGAATTTTATGAGTTTTTTCTACAGGATTAACTTTGCCATTATCTGACCTCCTGATGTTAAGTAAGTAAGGGAGTTGGTTGTTCACTATTACCATTCTCTAGGCATCTTCGTTTTGTGTGATTTGTGTAAAGTATTTCCGGGTACCGTATCTTTGATTCTTTGTATTACGCCTCGTTCAAAGGCAGCATCAGCAGTTTTGGTACCAGGAACAGACATACGACCAGCATCCGAAAATACTGGTAGATTATCTGCAGATATATGTAATTCTAAATGGGGATTATTTTGTTTGAATTCGTCTAGCACCGTGTAAGACATACGGTGTTCTTCGACTTGATTGGTTTGTTTATTCAAAAAATCATAGGTTGGCATTAACTATACTCATGGGCAAGTGATTCATTCATTTTTCGGAACCATTCTTTCATAAAGACCGGTACTTCTCTCTTATTTATCTTACCTTTCCATGACCAAAGGTGTGATTTATTCATACGATAATAGTTATGATAAGATTGCAATGAATTACCTGGTACTTTACAGTCATCCGGCATGGCAGGTGTAGGACCAGTAAACGAACCAACTGGACAATTATCTGGTACACGAGCCAAGTCAGGTATCAATCGTGCCGTGGCATGAACTTTACCATAACGATATGTAAACTCTTTAAGTAGTTCACACCACATATTATAGAGCCAAGTATAGTTGGCCTTACTTTGGCGAACCCATATGGCTGATGGATGGTTCATCATCGTAGGCTTCATCAATCGTTCTTCACGCTCATCTGGCAGGCGCCACCGCTTGATATTGCGATTATTGGTTGTTTTACCAAAGTACATCTCACCATCAAGCACACGGTGTGCAGTAGAGAGCAACTGAGCATACTCAATTACCATTTTGCAAACATGGCGGTCAACATGCATTTCAGCACATTTCACAGGATCATTATCTAGATAAAAAATATTCATAACATTCTCATTAGGCCAATTGTATCAATAGTAGTAAGTAAAACGTAATTAGCGACCATACCAAAAGATTTGCGAGTATAAGCAGCCCAACCATACATAGCACAACCGAGAATCCAAATTGGATATAATATGAGTAACGGTGGGTTAGGAACGGTGAGAGCCATTGTAACAGAACAACCAATAGATATTGCCCATGCCAATAATTCCACGATAAAACGGAACTTATTTGATTTCCAATCATCACGAATCCAATCAAACAAATTATAAAATAAATCGTTCATCAACAATCATCAGATCGAATTAAACTTTTTCTGCCAGAGAAAATGGAATCCAAATCATCCAAATCATCTTTGTGTCCATCTTTTGAATAAATTTGACCGAGAGATTTTGATTCTTCTACAATTTCTAAATTACCATCGATGTGATATCCACAACCCTTTAAAAAAGTTTCAAACTCACTAATGACACCATCTAAATGGTCAGCATTAAACTCAAACGTTTTTTTGGTGACAATGGCATCAGCAAATGGCATTGGATCATCTTCACAGATAAATGTAAACTTACTCATAGTGTTGGAATCTCCAATGGTCTGGCTCCGCCTTTAAGTGCTTTAACACGTTTTGCAATATCTTCACTCGATACTGTTTGCATTGCGAATTGTTTGAAATCATCAAAACTATTTTTGACTTTCATTGTACCACCTTGAAGCATAAACAATGCACAACCACCACTGGTTAGTGGTGCAATTTCGCCAACACCGTCCAAATTAACAATCACTTTACAATCTTTTTCTACTGAGTCCACTTCAACGAATAAAGCCATCATACTTCTCCTTTTTCAGATTTATTTTCTTTCAGTTTGGCCAATCTGGCACGCTTTTCCAAAACTTCTGCTTCAATCATCATGTTTTTCCAATGGCCTCGTTTATCACATGGCATTAGAGCAAGCATACGTTTTGTTTCTTTACTTAATTTAAAATCACCGTTTGTTTTCATTTACCTACCTTTTGAATTACTTCACCTTTATCACAATCTTTAACACGAACCAACAATGTATCGGTTTGGTTTAATGGTCGAACAAAAAAACATTCTCCTTTAACGGACCAAACCAATTTGTTTTGAATACCACCATCAAAGTTACCATTGACAGGAGTATTCATAAAATACGGAGTGTAATAAAATGTTAAACCAAATACAACAACTGCCACAAAAAACAAAGTTTTATTTGCTTGTAACCATTCATTAATTTTTTTAAACATGAAACATTCCTTGAGTGTATAATACTAACATTATACTAAAAAACACAATTAAAGTCAATACAATTGAGGTAAACTTGTTAGATTCTTCTTGGTAATATTCCACTTCTCTTTCAATCATCTCATGCTGTGCTTGAACCATATTTGGTACATCTGGTTCCATCATTTCAATTGTTTTCTGTGATGATTCTAATCGTTTCAAAGCCTGCCAATAATGATAGTAAGATAACATTTTAGTCCCATAAGTTTTCATAATACTTACCAAACAATCTAAATGCATTACGCTTTCGTTCATTGTGTGCATTTAGTCCATCCCAATCAACCTTTGGTCCAGTATAATTTTCGTCCCAAGGTAATTTATCACCACATTCGGTGTAATCAAAGAATTTCAATTCAGGATCATCAGCAACTTTCTGTTCAAATGCCCAAATCATTTCATCAAGCACCCATGCCCAGCGTTTATGAATTAAATCATCCTCGTCCATATCCAACATTTGAATATCAGGATTAGAATGACGTTTTGATTTTGTTTTTCTTTTTGAACTACGCAACTCAGTAGGCACATCTTCATCATCAATCCATGGTGAACCGTGAGTTTCTTCTTTCAATTGTTTCAACATTGGTAGAATGATATAAGACAAGGTATAATCCATTGACCATGTATCATATCTATCAATCTTCACATACTTGATTGGTGGGTGAATAAAGTCGAGCACAACACGAATGGCCTCACAAATGGGTCTAACATACTTTGTGTATTTCTCAACCCATACAGGATGATCCACATAATCCTCATCGGCAATTACACCTTTACTACGACCACATTTACTCCAGTCTGTCCAGAAAAAGATATACTCAAAAACAGTATGTGGAGAAATCCAATGGCTACGATAACCACTTAAATAAACTTTCATAATATTATACCTTCAATAGTTGTGATAATGTATAAACGGATTCCATATATGTAGAAGGATTATCCAATACACTATATTCTAAATCACCCGAGCGTCTTTGGCAATAGTTTACTTGAAAATCGCAGTTGTTTACCAGTTTAAAGGTGTCTACCATTTCTCTAACAGTGTGGCCTTTACCATGGCCTAGATTTTCTAATGAATTGGCAGGCGTTTCAATTGCCTTTTGAATAGAATGGCATATTTCATTCACATGAACATAATCTCTAACAGGTGTGCCATCTGGTGTATTGTAATCACCACCATATAAATGAAATACTCCTGTTTCTCTTGCCTTCAATAAGTTATACATCAACCCATCCATATTGGTGGGTGAAATCCCATCAGACCCAATCACATTATAAAATCTGAATGAAGTGAAAGTTTTTGTATTTTCAATGCAATATCTTTCTACTATATCCTCAGCACATCTCTTACTCAAGGCATATGGGTTGATGGGATTAGCGGCTGTGCCTGTCGATGCAAACACAAAATTCTTGTAATTCAAGTTCGTTAATACATTATGTGTACCATTAATATTGGTATCATAATACTCATATGGTTTTAATACTGATTCATTTACTTTGACCAATGCGGCCAAATGAACCACGGTATCAAACTCATCAGAATAACATAATTGATAATCATTTGTAATATCATATTGAAGAAACTGTTTGGGTAACAAATAATCATTCAAACATGGTTTGATATCAGTACCAAACACTTCGTATCCTTCCTTCATGAGGAGCTTTACAAGGTGCTGGCCGATATAACCAGAACTGCCGGTCACCAATATTCTTTTTGAATCAATCATCATATCCTTCAGCCCAAGTTATTTTGGGATTATTTCTTTCATACAATTCAACCAAATCTTTTAAATTCCACATAAAATCAGTTTCAAATGTGTTCAACCATTTACCAAATCGGTGCCAATCTTCTGCCTTCATTGGCGGTACACCAATCTCATCACCAAATTGACCTAAATCTTCACCACGGCAATCAATACGGCCACAGGAATATTCTTGTGTAATATTGTCATATTCAAATACATCACCAGCTTTTCGGCCAGTTAATTGTGAATCTTCGGTTAATGTTCTACTCACTCTTTCGGTGAGTCCACGGTCTCTATACCATTGTAGACTGGCCACACCCATCCAGTTGGTACTATACCTCACAGGCATAATTTAATTCCTTCCAATTTGTATTCTCAGGCATTATTTCAATTTTGTATTCAGCCTTATCAATGAAATTGGCCAATACGCTGCCACCATAACCGTTGGTACCATAGCAATTCTTATGACACCGATACACCGATCCGGAGTAACCATGAAATTCGTAATAATTATCTACGAATTCAACTTTAACAATACCGCTATTGAATTGCCACGAGTCAGAACCACCAAGTCCGCCATACCAGCAGGCAAATACTTTATATAATGATTCTTTGTCCGTTGTAATCTTCACAACAAGCCATCTATCAGGTGTATAATCACTCATTTTCTTTTTTCTCAATCTTAATCATTTGACCATTCATGAATAGAGCTTTGTATTCTATCCATTTATCAGCTTTATAACCACCATTATCTTCATCTTCACGATAGAATCGGACCAGTCCATCAAACTTATCACACATATCCCATCGTTCATTGAACTTTCTTAGATAACCACCTAAAATACCATCACTATCATCTATCCATTCGGCATCATAGTTTTCATACCAAAGAATATTATTCTCAATCTTATAGTTATCACACGCCTGAGCAGGAGTATCTTTTGTCTGATACTCCTGTCCTTCATAATGTATGTAATCAAACATTCCCATTTAAACCTCCAAATATTTCAATTTAAATTCTTTTGCTCTTTGCTCATGACCAATATAACCACGAGGATTACAAACCACTCTAGTGTCACCAATCATATAATCGGATACATTGTGCATATGACCATGAGTCCATATTTTGATTTGTGGCCGATTCAATATAAACTCCGACAAATCAGAAGCAAACGCACCATTCATTAATGTATCAAAACGATAACACTCAGCAATACTAATTGGTGATGGTGCATGATGTGTTACCACAACATACTGTTTTGTTTTATTCTCAGTAGCAATCTTTATGTAGTCCATCATTTTCTTATGGTCTTCCACAGAATCTTCTGGTGACCACTTTGAAGGCGACTGATAATGATCCACAGTTTTAACAACTAGTGTGCCATCCTCGTTTCGATCACTCTCATGGTAAACATTTCTCTTATGTTGAACCATACGATTACTATTTTTAATTACTTGAAAATCACTCATACCTTTGCTGCAATGCCATAAAGTCAATGGATCACCTTTGTTCATATCAGTCCATAATGTACCAGCAACAAAGGTCGCACCATTATGTTCCCATGTTTCTTTTTCTAAGACATGAATGTTTGGTAAATCGGCCAACTCAGCCTTTAATCTATTATAGGTATCAACAGTATCAAAATTATAATGCTCGTGATTACCCATGATATACACAACATGAGGAAATTGAAACGAACAACGTTTAAAGAAATCTTTAACCTTCATTCTTTCTTTTGGCTTATTCTTAAATTGGCTGGCGGTACAGATGTCACCACTCAAAATTAAAACGTCAGCATTCTCCTCATTCTTTAAAATGAGGTCACCGAATTCTAAGTGAATATCTGACGCTAATGCTATTTTCATTAATGCAATTGTTTACTTTCTTTTTCTTGTTCAAGAACTTCTTTAGGTGCATCCAATAGTTTTATAAAATCTTCCTGACTGTCTGATAATTTAGACAGCCATAAGAGTCTTGCTAATACCACACCACACACATTTAACGGTGTTGTCTTATATGTATTAAGCCATTGTACCAATGCATTATCAATATCTTTCGATAATAATTCTAATTGAGAATCATCCATTAGTTTAATTCTTTCAATTCTTCTGTTTCACTTCTCTCAGCAGTCCATAGTTTTCTGCAATGGTCTGCAGTGTGACCAGTATACCGAATACAATCTTGAATGTATTCTGCAGGTGCAGGCGGTACTTTATTAAGTATCGATTCTGTTGATTGATTGCCAATGTCCAATTTATGTGGCATAGCAAATACAACCACACAGAAAATCATGCCTACACCAATCACAATTAATTTCCAATAAACTGCAACCAAAAACACCACAACAAGAGCTAAAATACCTAACTGCAAATGAATCGGTGTAATACCAAACGAATTAAGAGTTTCAAATATAGTCATAATATATCAATGATTAATAAGGTTGGCAATGGACATTAACAGGCACCAGAACTTTACCGCTATTGGTTTTGGCGGTCACAAATTCGACATTAGGACGCAGTTTGGCGTAGATACATTGTTTAGATGCTTGCACGACCTCGTTGCGTTCCATGGCTTCTGGACCTGTATAACCTTTTAGTTTGTATGATGGTGTTGAAGAACAACCAACAATACCAACACTAACAAGAACTACTAATACAACTTTTTTCATTTAGATTTCTCCATAATATAACTAATAACATCTTTTGCTTCTTGCATATCAGACTTCTCTACCGCTTCATCAATCATGTTCAATTGAATTGTATGTAGGTAATTTAAATGCATTGCAATAGCAACTTGTTTTAAATTATTCACATTTAATGGTTTGTAGTAAACATACTTTTTGTCCATCATTTATCCATATCAACATTAATTGATTTTACTTTATCAATACCAGTATCTAATGCTTGAGCAATACCAGTAAAACCTACAGTAGCAACAACAAAGCCTAAAACACAACCAATAATAAAATTAATCATATAGATTCCTTTCTCACTTTAGATACCATTATAACACAACCACGGAATAATACAAGCGTTTGTTGTATCGGTACAACACTATTCAGGTCTCAATTCCAACTTACCAATACCAACATATTCTTCAATGGACTTCTTTAGGTTCCGCTTGGAGGTCGATGGTGGTATGAACACATAGTCCTGATGGTCGCCTGCCTTGGCGCCTAGGATCTCGTTTAGGTAGGTCAAAGCATCAATTGGATTATTGAACTCTTTGAGACCTACATTATTCATTAAATTTGGTTTTGCAATATATTTCACTTTTTACCTTTTTCTTTTTTCATTAATTGTTCACGTAATGCGGCACATTCTTCTTCAAGCATTTTATTCTTACGAACTTCTGCCATCATTACATCTTCAAACAAACTCCACAATTTCTGAAATTTAACATCATAAACATGAGCAAGGCTCTGCACATGATTTGAAACTGTGTATTCATTATCATGTTCTACCCAGCCCTCAAATAAACCTTCATCGAGCTCTTTAAGGTCATCAACTATTCCCCAACATTTGATAATTTGTTGTTCAAAATCAAATCGGTCACTAGGTGCTTTTTGGTCACCAGCCATATGATGGTCACTCATAACTTTTCATCCATTCCAATAATATGATTTTTGCTTCTTTACGGTCGATACCAAATGCCTGTTGTAAATATGGTGAGGCACCAAACATATTGGTCACACCAGTTTCACGCAGTGTATTCAAATACTCAAACATTTCTTCTTTATCAAGTGTCATAATTTTTCATAATATAAAAGTGGTGCCACCATATAGTCCGAGCGTTTCACAACGAGTCTAAAAAACTATATGATGGCGTAAGATTAAACTGCTACAGCCTGTTGCTGAGTTGCAGCTACTTTTGGTTGTGCCTTAGCAACAACACCTTTAAATCGACCATTAGAATCGAACTGGTCAAAGTTAACCAACTGATATGCCTTTACTTTACGGCCTTCTTTGATTACTTTAACGATACCGCCATCTTTACGAATGTTATAGATGTTGGTACTCAATCGATACAGGACTTTCTCTTGGTCGGTGCCTTTGAATACTGATTCAATCTCAGCAGGACTCACAGGTTTGCCAGACAACATTACTTGGGTAATTTTCTCATGACGGTTTACCTTACCTTTACGAACTGTTAATGCCATTGTAATACTCCTAATAAATTAATAATATAAAAACTTCTCACTTGCTACACCACCATTATACTACATCTGAGATTGGTTGGCAACCTCAGATGTGGTAGAAATGGTACTTGTATTGGCAGGTGATTCTACCGAACTATCCACCTTACTATACAAATCTAAGAATGCCATTTTCGTTTCTTCATCAAAACGATTCACACACAAGGTGATGGCTTTCATACGATCCTTGAAAATCAAAAATGCTTTGGCAATATGTACCAAACGGCGAGTGCTGATAATTTCATCAGTTGCACCTTCATCATACGATTTACGAACCACATCAGCCCATTGGCATAAATGCTCTACGAATTCTTTATCTTCAATCAACGGTGTTAAAATCTTTTTCTCAGTTTTGGTATCAGGATATTCCTGTTCTACCGTAATTGGGAATCTCTCTAAGAAAGCATCATCAAGAATCTGTGATAGATATTTGCCTTCATCACTACCACGACCTTTGGTATTGGCAGTAGCAACGATTGTAAATCCAGATTTTGGATAAACCATCTCACCTGATTTCTTATTGTAATGTGGTTTGCCTTCCATAATACCTTGCAAACACATCAACTTATTAGAACCACGGTCGACCTCGTCAATCAACAATACTGCGCCACGCTTCATAGCGATAAGAACAGGACCATCACGATTGACCACATTACCATTGACCAATGTGGGACCACCAAGCAAATCAGTTTCATCAGTTTCAACGGAGATATTTACACGAATACACTCACGACCTAATTCAGCACACACTTGCTCAACCATTAAGGTCTTGCCGTTGCCAGATAAACCAGTCACAAAGATTGGATAGAATGATTTACTACTGATAATGTTTCTCATATCTTTGAAAAAACCAAACGGCACATAATCAGGCCATTTTTGTGGCACCGATGGTTCAGATTCATCCAACAATTTTGGTTGGCGGAACTCTAACACTTGTGCAGGTTGTGCATAAGCAACTTCTAATTCAGGTTCTTGTTCTTTTATTTTCACCTTAGGTTTTTCACCACTTGGTGGAACTTTGTATTGACCACGGTCATAACGATATTGTGCCTTGGTCACCAACCAATATGGATATGGTGCACCTGATTCGTTGCAAACTTGTGTAATGCCATCTCTTGTGATAATTACTTCAGAACCAAATCGTTCTTCACACGCTACAACGAAATGCTTTGCATTTTTATTCATAATGTAAATCTTTCAATTTATGTTTAACACGCCTCTTGAAGGCGACCTTTGACACCACTCTTTTTGGTTTGAATGGTGTATTACTACAAAATAATACGAAATGTGCTCTAGTTTTCTTTTTCATAATTTACTATTTAATACTTTTGGTACACGGTAGGAGAATCGAACTCCTCTTACTGCCGTGAAAGGGCAATGTCCTAACCGATAGACGAACCGTGCATGGTGGGTAAGGATGGATTCGAACCAACTCAGCCTTAGGCAACGGATTTACAGTCCGCTGTAACTCTCCAACTTTACCGCTTACCCAATTCAAACTACCATTATACAGGTACCACACCAGAAGTCAACCTATTGTTGTGTCCATACAACACTTTTAATACCATGTTCTATGTTTTTCTGCAATATGTTCCAAACCATCGTATTGTACCACTTCCCAATCCACATCATCGGGTATTTCCACAATTTTTAAATTGGCAGCAAAACCAAATGATTTACTACCTAAATCTTCAACAACTTTAATCAACACAGGATCATTTCGTTCAATGTCCCTGCTTTCAAAATCTTCATTGGTATCAATATTCGTATATAATGTTATACCAAATGTGGTTTTTTCTTTTTTCAATTTGATACCTTTGCGGTCAGCATATGTTTCGATTGCCCAATCAGACAAAGAAAAACCACCATAATCAGAATTAATTACTATTTTCATTTTTTATCTGCTCACTATGTTTACATTTACCACGATAGGCATACCCTATACAATTACATTGATATTTACCAGATTCTAGAGTGACTGTATAGGTCTTGCCTGAATCACTTACGACCTGCCAATGTGGCACATTCAAAGCTTCTGGTTGTTGAACCACCACCGTTGCGCCTATGGCGTCCAATTCTTTGTGTTTGACCTTGATAAACTTACGCCTACGAGTGTCCATTGGTAATGGTTTTTTGAATACTGTTACCTGACCATCACTCTCACGAGCATAGGCTAAAATATTGGATTTACCATCAAACAAATAGATATGATTAGGCACCACAAAATCTGGTTCATTCCATTCTGTAATTTCTTTGTATGCACTAATACTCATTAACACCTACCATCCAAATCTTCATCACGCCACTGGTCGTTTTCACCAGTTTCTTGCCAAACATTTAAAATCTTGGCATCAGGCCAACCGAGTTTAATACTATACACCGCCTCTTGGGCTGAAATAGCGGAAACTCCTTCATACTGAGTATGAACCGAATCATCCATAAATTCTACAAGATAATAATTCATTTCTTTGCCTTTATTTTATTAATGGCATCCATAGCATCAGGATATTCCTGCATCCACGAAACCAACTCATCATTCTTCATCACATCTTGCAACGGATCTTTTGGTCGTGTATTGACCACAATATTATACTTGGCCAATTTATTCCAATCGATTTGATAATCGTTTTTATTCATCTTCATCTCCACCAACATAAACTTCTTGGTAAATTACTTTGATGGTTTCATTTGGATACTCATCCGCACAAAATTCCTTCACATCTTGAACTTCATAAAAGCTCGTATGTATGGTGCGGCCGGACTCAAACTCAACCATGTAAATGTTTTCAACATCAGAATCGTAACTCATATTTAATCCAATAAAATCATGTAAGCGTTACCATTGTTGGTACGAAACCAATCAAGGGCTTTACGCAAACCTTTATGGTCACCTATCAATTCACAACCTTTGAGATAATCATAAACCGCAACCTCATCAGGCGTTAGAACTGTGCTCTCACCACTAAATGGATTTCTAACCTCAACTGGTTCGTTATCTAGAACCATAATACCGGGAAATAAATCTTTAATTGATTTCTTTTTCATGCTGTCTCCTTTTCTTTACAGAATTCCACAAACTCAGGTAATGAACCAGAGAAAATAACTTCACTCTCATAATCACTGCTCATACCAAACATATTGCAACCACAATAATACACTTCAATTTTGAATTGACCATCAACATTCAAAATATGATATTCGTAATCCTGACCACACGATTGCTGAACAACAGGATGCAAATAGAATTGACCAGCACCATCTTTGAAGTTTGCTACCATCTGTGCAGCCAAACAACCCATGCCATTAAAAACAATTTCTTTGACAGTTTTGGTTTGAGCCAAGCCATTCACCATACGACCAGCACTTAAAAACTCTGCCAACTCGGCACCATGGCCTGTTGGATAACCATCGTATTGACGGTACATATTGATGATACGCTCAGCGGCTTCTCCGCTCTTGGATTCATTGTAAACAAATGTTAAACTTCTGGTACCCATAATATAAACTCCAATCAAATAAGAATAAGTGTTGGTTTTTCTTTATAGTCTATAGCCAACAAAAAAGACTGCTGCTGTTTAGGCCGTTTATAGTCCGCCAAGGATATCCCTCCATTAAGACTTAATACTAATGACTACGATTATTAGCCCACTTTACACCACGCTGAAACGCCTCAAGCTCAATACGAATCTCATGAACTACACGAGCATCACGCTGATACACATCAAAAGCTTTTGCATCACACTTACGAGTGGAACTGGCACCACGCCTACGAGGACCACGGAACATTACAAAATATTTGGTAAAATCAATAAATTGTTTTACCATTTCATAGTTACCAATTGGCACACCTTTGTAGGTTGACCGAAAGCCAGCAGGTGATTTGTGATTACCAAATATTGCCTGCATCACCGCTTCTTTTTCACTATAATTTAATTTCATAATTACGCTCCACACCATCTAATATGATTAAAATTACCACTTAATACATTACCACGAATAAAGTTTCTTGCTGGTGCATTCCATGATGCTGATTTGAGAATGTCACCTTGCTTAAACTTCTTATCGTCTACCAACATCACCCACGAATGTGAACTGCGTTGGTTATCTTCCATGATGATATGAACATACTTACGACCAACAGCAATATAAAACTTTTTACTATTGTAAGCCGCTGTATTGGTATAATCATCTGCCAAATGTTTAACATACGCATCAATGCCTTCGTATAAGGTCTTATTAATTTTACTCATATTACACCTTGCTCAAATTAATCACACGAAAATCAAATTCCATAAAACTGGTCTGGTGTGGCACAAACATAATTTTACCAACACGATTCTTTTTATTAGGTTTGGTTTCAAACTTAACAAATTTGTCAGCAGTCACCGTAACCTTATAGCAATTAAAACCAGGTTCATTACAATTAGCCTGCTCTACCACACCTTCAATAAATGCATCATCACGACCAGCACATGGTGCAAAATCGTATGCACGAATCACATCACCAACTTTTGCAATACCTTCAAATTTCAACATAATGTACCTTTCATTCAATTTATACTACCATTATACACTTACCACAGGGGTTTTCAAGCCCCTGTTGTAAATATACAACACTATTTGGTTTTCTTGATAGAATAACCTTTTAATAAAACCCATTCAACATATGCTTCAACGATTGCCGGTGTATCTGGCGTTTTCTGTTGAAGTGCCTTTAATTCTTTGATTGTAAATTCCCATTTACTCATAATTATGCCAAACTTTCATATTCTTCGATAATGTGCCGTTCTGGTATATTATCATATTTTTCAATAAGCAGCTCTTTAAGAGCTTCAAACAATTCACCACGGTTCAATGTTTGAAAATAATTGATTTCATCACGAACCAAGGCTTCACGCATACGGTCAACATTTGAGATACTCATTCTTCTTCGTTCTCCTCTTCCCATTCACACATATTCTCCGTGATACCATACATTTCATTAAGTGCTTCTGGCAGATAATCTTCTGCTTCGTCAGCATCCATGCCAGAATAATCGTAGCATTCATCACAGCCTTCATACATTCCACAGAAACCAATACCTGGTTCATTGTAATAGGCACGAACTTCAAAACCTAATTGCTCCAACTGCTCATAGGCCTGTATTGGAGGACCCCACGGTGAATCAAAGGCACCGACCAATACACCATGCTCATTGATTTCTACGCCATATGGTGAGATATCCCACTTGGTACCCCAATTACTAATGCACCATGAATACCAGTCAGAAGCACCGTATTTGGCGACCAATGCTTCATCGGACTCACGAGCAGGCGCCGTGGTGTCTTCCAATTCTTTTGGTAATGGAATAAACTCATTCAACAATGTACCATCAGCAAATGCTTTGGCGGCACGCTCGACCATCGCTTTATCAGGATGGGACAACTCAATATTATTATTACACCAATTTGGCATACTCAAAACTCCTCAATAACAAAATAAATTAATAACGCTGATACGACCATATACAACAAAATACCGATACTGATTGCGACCATCATACCTTGATTACTCGCTCAATATTCAAAGCAATATCAAATTTACGCAATTGCTCATTGGCAAATTGTACCGCCGTTTGATATGAATCAAAAAGTAAACCATCACACACATAATAATATTCTAAATTTTCAAATCGATTGATAAGAAAATCTTTGAATGATTCTTTTTTCATTATTACCTCCAATTAAAAGACCATTATACAGGAAACTGGTAGAAATGTCAATACCCTGTATAATAGTCGACCAAACCGGTCAACTATTCAAAACTTAATCACAAATACTTACCGAACAACTAAGAATTAATTGCCGTTTTTCAATATCTACACCAACAATATTATCAGCATTTGACCACCGTAAGGCACCATAACCACTTTGATTGGTACCAAGTTTGCCAGCGTTTTTCCACGCTTCACAGATTGCCGAGGTCACCGCTGGTGTCAATTCACCATCATACTCGATATCCACCGAGTCCTTCCATGTGTCCTGATAGGACTCCATGCGGTGACTACCTTCTACCATTTTCCTAGTTTTCACTAATATTTTACCACCAAACATATTATCTCCCATAATAAGGTGAGAAAACAATATTTTTCACTTCCTCAGTCACCGTATCCAATGGCAGGTGCAATACTCTTGCTATCTGCTCATTGGTACGACCTTTGAGGTGAAATTCTTCAATGGCCAACCGTATTAATTGCTTTTCTGTCATAATTTTACTCCAATGTTAAATGTTCAATTTGCACATCCTCGGTTTCACCGAGGTTCTTGGTTGGTATCTGGTTTTGAACCAATTGCATGAATGCTACTGCCTTGTCATAACTCGAAAAAGCTCGTAGGTTCAACCATTCCCAACCAGAAAAATCGACCAACTGGCCAGATTTTACAATATACACATTCATAATAATACCACCATTAATAATAAACCAAATAAAAACACATATAAATCCAATTTATAAGTCATAAACAAACTCCTACTAATAATAACGATACACCGATACTGAACCGAATCAATATCTGCCGATCCTGCCAATCCATATTATTCAGCAAAATCAGTCCAATACTCTACTGCCTGCTCTGCCATGTCCAACGAGCAACCTAATGCTTGGGAGATTTGGTCGGCATTGTAACCACACTCCAATAATACCTGGACTTCATCCAGAAATGCTTTCATACCGCTCATACGGCCTCCAATTTCATAGTAAACTTATAATCACCAACAGGATACTTTACGAAACCGCTAGTATCTTTCTTTGCCTTGCCTTTGGCATATAGACCAACCACACAACCTTTAGGATCTAAAAAGCGTAAATCGCTATCATCACCATTAAATACGGATAGATTATGGTTGAAGAATTTCTTAGGCATCGCAGTACCTTTCTTGATACCGAATACCACAGCAATATTCAAACCTTCAGCCACGGCACGCTTACAATCCATATAATTACCATCTGCCATCGAGAATGTAAGATGATAATTTTTGATACCTGATACTTTACGACCAATCACCTTAGTATAATCATAAAATTGCACATCTGGGAATGCTGCAAATATGTTAGTGAAAACTTCACCTGCACGCACAACCTCATACTTTTCCCATGATAAATCGCTAGTACCATTTAAGCGAAATACAGGTACCAAACCTTTCTTAGCAGATTGTTTAATCGCCAATTCAATATCAGCAACTAACCACTCCATGAAATACTTCCGCTCTTCAAAGAAAAATGCCGTTTTACGCATCCGTGCTTCTTGAATAACATTGGTGGTAGTACCTTTCTTGAATAGACCACCACGACCTGCCGTATTCAAACAGGCAGATTTGCAACCTGCTGTCGCTTTCGGGCAAGTATTATAACCAGAAAGGTCAGAAGGTGCAAGGTGCAAAATGTAGGTATTGTAACCTTGTGCCAAACCTTTCAAAATCTTAGGATTGCCAGTAGATAATAATTTCATAATAATAATTTCCAATCAAATAATACAACCATTATACCAGAATGGCGGTGGATGTCAATAAAAATCGAACATCCGTTGTATAAAAACAACATAGAGACCTCTTTATTACTTTCCGTAATATAGTCGCTGGTGCTGTCGCCACACTGGTGCTCATTGCGGCTCTTAGTTTATTTCCGTGATTCTCCGCACATTTCCTACCATTTCCTGAGTATCCTAGAGAAAAGCTACTAAGGTACTCAGAAAAAAGCGGTGGTCTTACGAGGTTATTTGCCAATGGTCTTACAATATCTCCGCCACCTAAGGGATTAATCATTACTCTGCAGCTCTGTATAAATTACCTGTCCACCACTACGCTTTACTATAGCCACCTGGTTACAGCGAGCGGTCTCTACCTGCCAATACTCTGGCTTTTTGACTGTAAAATTAACCTCTATGGTTAACCCTATGTCCGCTTGAAGCATGGCCAATAGTGTTTTTTTATCGTTAAGTGGTAATAATTTAATACTATCAAGCATAAAAGGTATTCCTAAAATATTTGGTCGATTTTTGAGCTTTGGTTATCATATCCGACCAGTCACCTGTAAGAGCAGCTTTTTGTATATCTTTATTGACCCATTTGGTAAAACCTTTGCTAGTGGCAGAATTCATAGCTCGTTCTGCGTTAGGTGTTACCATACGGCTTAAAAATGGATCCGTGGTTAATTTTCTCATTTTATCCCTATATTGTATTATAATAATCTTACTAATGGCGCCTACTGAGAAGCGCCACTATAAAATCACTAAAAACAGCAGCTTACGCCGTTTTGGTAACTACCACTTTGGAAGGCTTTTTGTTAGCCTTGATAGCTTTGGCACCGACTGGATTGCGAAGCGCTTCGAGCTTTGCTTCAAGAGCGGCGATGCGGTCAGCTTTTTTCTGAGCACGCAATAAAGCGGAATTCTGCTTACGCTCAAAATTAGCTTGACGGTTAGCAGCAATATGCTCCTTAATCATAAATTTAATAGATTTTACCAAATTGCGCTTTTCGGCAACGGTTAAATTCTGGATGGTGTCAATATATGAAAACATGGTAATTCCTTTCTTTTCTGAGTTAATGAGATTATTATACAGGTATTGGCGGGCTTGTCAAATGGTATTTTTGCATGCCGTAAGCCATTGAGGCCATTGAGGATAATTCTTGACCGGATTGGTCGACTATTGAGGAGCTTAGAGGATTTTGGCGGATTGTGGTACGAATGCCCCTCTGGATGCCGTGTGGGGATTGACTCGGACGGGCGAGGTGCTCAGAGAGGCTGCTCGGGGATTCAGAGAGGACACGGCTCGGAGGCAATACAGACTGTTTTGCGCTGCTAAAAAAGTTTTGCCCCAGGTCGGATGCAATATTCAGTAACTTTTTTTCTCGGCTATTTTTCCAGGATTTTCGAATTCCTGGATTTTTTTCCAGGAGGCCCCAGAGGATTTTATCGTTTTGCTACTTTGTCTAGTCCTCGGAGTTCATATACCTTTTCTTCTACCACTTCTTCACAGATATACTCATTGGCATATTGAGAGAAGATTCGTAAGGTTACACAGTCTTTACCAGTTACAAAAGATAAAGCATGGTCAGTCGTGGTCTTACCTGTAGTTCCCCATACAACCATTGAGGCACTTGTGACTGGATATTGTACAATCGTAGAACATCCGGTAAGCACCACGGAAACCATTAGTAATACTACCTTAACGAGAACCATACAGTTGCTTCTCCAGTTCTTGTATTTTCTCTAAAAGTTTCAGTACATCTTGTATTGGTACCCATTTACCGGATACATCAGTTGTTATCTTCATAATTTAATAATGTCCTATCTTGTATTAACCACCATCTTTCTACAGCAGATTTGGCATATTCAGAATTAATATACATGCCTAAAGAGAAAACCTCTTTGTTGTCTGGATAGATGGTTGTCGTGTGTTTAGTTTTAATCTGATGGCCAGCAAGGCCTACTTCGCCAATGATTCTACCGGTATCGTCATAGTATAGAAAGTTTGCAACGGTCTCTCCGTCTTTCCATTGGCGACTCATAGGTTAAATTTCTCTTTGGCGAATTCGTTTAGTTCGGAGTAATGACCTTTTCGGCAATCAAATTGTCGGCAGGCCTTGGGTCGAATATCGTAGATTGAGCAACGGCCATCGACAAACATACCACAACCACCACCTGCTTTTCTGTATAGAGTAATGACGATATTGGAGTTTGGATTCTCTTTCCGTTGTTGTTCTGTGGGGTTCGTAAAACTTAATGGGTATAGTCCAGAGGTAATTTCTTCGGATGAGAGCATTGGTGCCAACAACTCACAGCAACGGGTACAAGTACCACAAGGAACATCCGATATCGGTTCATTTGATGTAACCGATGTAATAACCACTGGTAGATTATTGTAATTGTTTCGCATTAGATACTTCTCTCTGGCCGGTCAAAAACCATTGCGATACCACAGATGGTAAGAAGTAGATAACCTTTGGGTGTGGTTTCTCGAAAGTACCAGAAATGTTTGGAGAACCAGAGGTCGGTATGTGTCCAGTATTGAAAGAGATGTAGTAACCTCATTTTGCTTCCTTGTCTTTAATGATTAAATTGGTTCGTTCTTTACCATTTTGGTCGATACAAATCCAAGTATGGCTCAGCGGCTTCTGAGGACGGCAGGTTAAAACTATATTGGAATCTTTTGGTATCGGAGGCGCTTCTTGTCCGGAGGCGGCGGAAACGCAGAGGATTAAGAGAGGTACTATTACTAGATGTTTTGCCATGATATAGAAGTTTTGGTGTTACGTTTCGCCAGTTTTTTACTTCGTTAGATTATTCCAGAGGTCTTTATATGTTTCGAGTAGAGTGATCCAAAGAGTAAGAATAGTACGGATTGGATGCTCGATAAGTGTGGCGAGAGCAATAAGTGTGGCTGGTATAGCCACCAGTATGGTGATGAGAAATCCAAGAATGCCTAAAAATGTAATCATGTTTTTATAAAGTCAATAATCTTTTGTGCTGTGTTGGAATGGCGGGTCTTGAAAGAACGATATTCTTTCAGTTCTTCTTCTAGTTCAAGTATTCGTTTGCGTAGTAGTGAGTTCTGTTCTTCGGTATTGGGTAAATCTAATTTTAATTGTGGATCAGGTATGACGCCTTCGTAACCAGGATGATACGGTGCTTCGTCTGTGTATTTACTTGCATTATCTCTATCTTCGCTGGTAAATGTGGTCATGCCTATCTCCTATTGTAACGATTGTCCCATTTCTTTTTTAATCTCATCAATACGGTGTTGTAATACAGAAGCGGCCGTATTGAAATGTCCTGTACCTTCGTGGTGTGGCTTGTAGTAGTGTCGTAGTAGAGTTTCTTTCTCGGTTTCTAACACAGCCAAGTATTCTTCATTTGTAATATCAAAAGGCATATTATTCTCCAAAGATTAAAACGATTTCGTCCTCAGAAACGATATAGTAGTCTATACCATCGTATTTGGTTTTGCGTGCGGCATTCCAATTAGGTAATATCATATCACCTTCTTTGACCATTTCTACATCAGGTCCTAATGATACTACTTTACCTTTATTGGCTTCTACTGGATCGGCAGATGAAAGAAGAATGCCAGAACCGGTAATCTTTTCTTTTTCAATCAACTCAATAATTACATTATTTTTAATAGGTCTTAACAATTACAAATCTCCTCTTGGTATCGTTACATAAATCAACTACGTCTTTTGGTGTTTCATAATTTAACATACTACAATTATACTCGATAGCAATAGGTTTGTCAAACTTTTTATGGTAATCATCATGCTGTACAAAAGCATATGCCATTGTTATGGCAACAATAAAGAGGCAAAGTTTGAGGTATTCTAGCATACCTCTATATATGTTTATTGCCTCTGTGCCTTCAGCTGATTAATCATATTTTGTATTTGATTTCGTGTATAGCTACCTTGTGGTGTCCAAACCAAAAGGTGTTTTAGAAATTTCAGTAGTTCGTCAGGATGCATCTTTAAATATACTCGACCATTTTTCTAGTTTTATTTTCTTGGCTTCCATGGCAGTCAACATATCATGTTCATTGATTACCTTTTGTTCAACCAATAAACCAATCATACACAATAGTTGACCTAACTCCATAGTCAGGCATTCTTTGGTTGTTGCCGAATCTTCTGTGGGATAACACGATTCAAAACCGAATCGAAATATCTTAGAGGTTGCTTGGATTACTTCTGCACATTCTTCTTGTAATATAATTAATGTTTCTTTTGTTTTATTTTCCATCATCTTCTACAAATTTAATCACAGGCATATATTCTTCTACTTTTTTAAGTGCTGACTCTCTGGTCGGAGCAATTACTTTACAAGTATATAAACCATCTTTCATATTGATTGTAAATGGTACAACACCATTAATAAACCATTCTTCTTGCACATAACACTTTATGTGCCACTCTTTTGCATTGAGGCATCGTTTGATCATCTCATCGGCAATTTTCTTAGGATTAAAATCATCTTCAGCAATCATATTAGACATCGTTCCATTTCTCCACTAAAAAGCTTGGTCCTTTTTTTTCTTCAGCCAAAACATAATCTTCTGCCATATCTTCTGCTTTCTGATAATCAGCTGTTACTTCTTTTTTAATTATCTTTTCGTTTAGATAATAAACAATAGTGTAATTATACTCAGACCTTTCTACAATGGCTTTCTTATCGCCATTCATAAATTTAGATAATTCCATTTTTATCCTTATAATGTAAATTGCTTTGCTGATTCGATTGCATCATTCTCATTGTCATAATATAATTCTGCATTATATTCATCACAGATATTATACTTTACGACATAAGGCTTTTCATATTTCTGATCGTGATAGACGGTAGCTTTTAGATTACCTTCTTCACCGGAAAACGATGCAATCTCTTTTATTTGAATCATGCAATCAGTCCGATGAATCGATTTAATACAACACGATTTGACAATCGATTACCAGCATACTTACTAAATGCCGATACTAGACCACGAGTGGTGGCATTTTCTCTGACATGAAATTCAGTATCATCATCAGTATCTAGTCCTTCTGAACGAAGCAAATAATATTCATCAAAACCAGCATTGGTAACAATTTTATATTTCTCTTTACGAAACTCAGCTTTTAGTTTCATATGGTCACTAACTCTAGGGTAGAATGTGTGAGCCACACGACCAAACTCACGGCCAGATAATACATAGAAACCAATCACGTTACATTGTGTTCTTGCTTTTAATAATTTAATGTAGGCACTCATTAATTCTGGACCATATGGTTGATAAATCTTTTCTTCGTTTTTAGTAATTGGATCACGAATCACAAAGACCTTCTCTTTACCATATGCGCCACCTAAATCTAAATCTGGATTATTGTAACCAGATGCACGCAAACCTTTGTCGTTTGTAAAATATACACTTCTTACTGGATTGCCTTCGCCATCGGTTAGAAATACTGTGTTGACGATTTGCAATTTATAGTTTTTCTGAAATTCAGGTATAATCTTCATAGCAGCAATCACGGATTCATATAGTGGTGTGCCACCAAGATGCATCCAGTGCGGCCGAACGGCACGAGGTTCAGAACAATGTACTAAAGCGGAACAGGCGTAAGTAAACTCAGAAGCCGACATTTTGCTCGATAACAAATTCATTAATTTAAAACCATGTAAGTCTAAATCACCCACTTTAAAATCAACACTATACTTATCACTATGTTCGGATGTGAAAGCATATACCTCATAGGGAATATTTACTTTCTTACAGAACATTACCAGATTGATTAATTGTTTGAATGTGTTCTTCATGTGGTCAGACATAGAACCAGACCAATCAAGGAACATAATGAGACCATGTGATTTACCTTCAGGCAAAACTGTCATACGTTTAAAAATATCTTCGGTAAATTTATACGCATAAACTTTGTTCATGTTCAATTCACCAGTTTTGGAAATCGATGCACGTTTCTGCTGGTCAGCATTTTTACGCAATTCAAATTCTTTGGCCAAATAACCAACAACTTTCTTGGCATCATTACGGATTTTCATAAAAGCAGTTGTGTCGATACCGGAATAACCGATATCATATTTACTCATATCATTTTTGTATTCTGTCCATAACTGTTTATATGGAATAACAGCTCGTTTCAAATCAATATCATTGATGTTACCATAGTAATAATGTTTATTGCTCAATTCAAATAATTTACTTTCGTTTTGACGATATGATTTATCAGTCAAAGAATCGAATTCTTGACCAGTGGTATCTCCGCCATCATGGCCAATTCTTTGTTGTTTGTATTCATCTTCAATTTCATTCATTGATTCATCGGCTTCAGACTTTGGCTGGCCATATTTTTCGATGGTATCATCCTCATCTCCGTAGTCATAGTCATCAGAATCTTCATAACCTTCAGATTCAAATTCACCATCAGGATCTTCTTCTAATTCTTCTGGTGCATTTGCTTTACGCTCTTCGGATTCTTCTTTCATATAAGCCATAACATCATAAGCTAATGTAATCACATCATCATATGTTTCGGTATTTTCAATGCGATGAATTAACGACTTCTCAACATCAGTAAAACGAATGCCTTGTGTAGCACCACCTTTTGTATAAAGGTTAACACGGTCAATAAAATTCATATCATTGAGATCCGTACCATTTGTACCAAAGAAATCTTTTTCAATTAATTCACGATAGCCACGGACAAAAGAGGAACGAATACCGGGATATTTGTTTTTGATTTTTCTTTCGATACGAGAATCTTCTAGCACATTCATAATACCCATTGGTATTTTTTCTTTGTGTGCTTTCATCATGCCGTCTAGGGGAGTGTATAGTGCGTGGCCTACTTCATGACCTAGAAAAAGGTCATAGAGATAACCAGAGATATTCTTGTCAAGAATAGGTACAGTCAACACACGGTTTTTTACATCAAATGCAGCCGTGTTTGTATTGCGCTGTTCGATTGTCAGATTTTCATTTGCCATTAGTTTGGCAAGTAACGATTTAGATTGAATTAGTTCCATAGATTCTCCGAGTTAATAATAGTATTATCTCATAAAAATCATCTACCGTCAAGCGGCAACTTTCATGCTGTTGTTTTTATACAACGCTATGATCCGATAAGGCTTTTAGGTAGAGTTTTCCTTCTCTATATTCCATTTCAATTGCTTGACCTTCTTTCCAATGATTGTATTTTACGATTTCTTCAGGAAGAATTAGAATACCATCACCCGTACCATCGTTTACATCAACGATTTTGGTCAAATATGTTTTATTGGTAAAATTCTTTGCGTTTTTGGTAGTCATTTAAGTCTTTTTCCATTCCAGATAAAACAGCCCACTTGCGAGTTACGATATCCAAGCGTTTCCACGCAGGAATTTCATCGTCATCTGCGATTGCCGACAACCAAATATTTTCAGGACTCTCATTCATGCCTTTTTCCTTCGTTTTTATCAAAAATTCGCTGCTCAATTGCAGTTGCAAGCTCTTCGGCAAGATTCGGATTGAACTTTACCAAGAAATAAGCAACATCATCAGCTGGTATATGACGCAAATTATGCATAATTTCGTCAATTCCTCTATATATTTGCGTTTCTTCCCATTGTTGTAACATACTCACCTCACATTTTATAAAAAGTTTCATTAGGAACAATATTTTTGCCTTCTTTTTTCGCTTTACCGAGCGAATGAAGCAATTTTAACTCAATTTCAAGCTCTTTGGCAGACAAATTTTGCAAGTATTCCTCATAATCGTCCCAATCTTCATCATTCCATCCTTTTGGATTCATTTTTACTATCTCCGCATGCTGGAAATTTCTTTTGCTTCAGTATCCGTGAAAACCGGCACAGCATTTGATTTGTGCATTGTAGCAATGCCTTTCATTTTGTTGCCGGTGTATGAATTTGGAACAGGTTTTGTCAAAGCGATAAAACCAGTATCTAAGGACGCAAAGTGGGGAGTTTCACGACCTGCCGGAATCTTAGGTAAAGGAACACCTGTCGAAATATTCTTGGATTTTGTTTTACTGAAATTGGTAGACATCGAATTAATGGATAGTAACCATTCTTCGTGTTGAAGTTTTTTTGTTTTTGAAATTTTCCGTTTTTTGCTTTTTGGAATATATCCATAAATCATCATAACAATTCTCCAGTGTAGAAGAACCATTATACTACGGAAATAAAGGAAAGTCAATAGATATGTTGTTTCAAAACAACATTAATACCAATACCTTTTACTTGAAACGGCAGCATACTTACTTATACTAAAAAAAACAAAAAGTAGTGGTATTTTTAAGAATTCTTACTATGTGAAATTTCTAATTCTTCGTAATCTTCAGTTTGCCAATGTTTCATTTGTTTTTTTACTTCTGGATGTTCGCCTCTACGTCTTTTACTGTGTAATACTGTTTTGGCGTAATTGTAGTCATCGTTATAGTCTTTATTTTTACGAAATTTACCTACAAATTTTGTCACTTGGTTCTCCTATTTTATAGTTTCAAAATTGATGCCTTTTATTTTTGTTTCAGGCATATTAAACATATTATCCTCTGAAATATAGGTTATATTTGCACCAGGATAACAAGATTTTATTATTTTGAGTAATTGGCAGACGGTGCCATCGGAATCGTTGAATGAAAAGACCTCATCAACTATTTTTAAACCTTTTATGATATTCCTACGAGATTCATAGTTCTGAACAAACCCACCGTCACACCAAGCAAGATACCAATCAGAATGTATGCCGACAGCCAACCAATCACCTTTTCTCCTACATTTCTGTAAGAAACTTAATTCGTGATTTGTTAATGGGTCAAATTTTCCTGATACTACTATAATTCTGTCTTGCGAGTGCATTATGGTAAAAGTTGTGGGAAAGCTTCTTTAATAAATTTGTAATTTAAACCTTTAACACCTAAATCTTTACTTAATATACCAATAACGACTTCAGCTTCACGGGGTTCGAGAGATTCAATTAATTGCAATAACAATTGCTTTCTCTTTTGAGCCGTCAATTTTTCAGCGGTAGAATCACCTTTTCTAAACAAATACAATTTGCGAATTTCTGTGGATAACTGACACCTTGAGATTCCAGGTAAAGTATCTGGAATTTTATATTCTACTGGCATTTCTGTTATCAACCATTGATAGTTTGGATGATAAGCCAGTTCAAATACCTGTACCAATGTCTTTGACAGATTCTTCTCAATTACTGCTAATTTTTCTTTTTTGGTTGAAGCCATTTCAAATTCATCAAATACTTCATATAAGTTTTTCATCAGAATTCCTCTATTACTTCCATTAGATTTTTAAGTTTGTGTTCAATAAAATAATTAAGTAACTTACCTTTAGCAGGTTTTGTTTCCTCATAGGTATTTATAATTTTTTCTTTGATGTCTTGTGGAATAAAGGTCAAATCAATTAATGTCTGGTTTCTACCAAAATTAACGGTTTCATCATATGAAAAGTTTTTGACATCTTCATTCAAATACTTATCTAATGTTTTTTGTGTAATTGGTTTCTGGCGTAAATCACGGACAAAGCAATCAGATGGTGAAAACATATTTGGAATACCATCACCTTTATCACCACGAATAATCTTTTCTTTAAGTTCTAATTTGGGATTTTCAGACTTTACAAATTTCTTTTGTGACGGATTATATTGTTTGACGTTTGCACCATAAGCTTGCAATTGAAGAAAATCACCATCACTTGATAATATCAAAATCTTTTCGTGGGCTGAGTAAATCGGTACCAGTGTGCCAATAATATCATCAGCTTCGGCACCTTCCACATCAATTACTTTATATGGAAAGTTTTCTTTGAGTTCTTGCTTTAGTTTGGCAAGAATATCAAAAATCATGTGCCAATCTAAATCCGATTTCTCACGATTCTTTTTACGAGAGGCTTTGTAAAACGGGAAATATTCTTTACGCCAATACTTACGATTATCACAACATAGAACAAATTCACCATACTCATTTCTAAAATTCTTTATGTGATTACGAATGATGTTTAACACCATATGGCGAATTAGGTTTTCATCTAATTTACCTTTGTGGTTGGCAATCTGAGCCATGAGGCCGGCCAACAATACTTGATTTAAATCAACGAGAATCATAACAAACTTTCACAGTTTCAAAATTATATTATATCACTTTTTTTTCATTAAGGCAAGAAGTTTGTTAACTAATTTTTGTGATGTGGTAGTCTTTCTGGCAATAATACCATAAAAACCACCTGGTATTAGTCCAGAAGCATACTCTAAAGGACAGGCAAGAATAGCCTCGAAATCATCAACATTGTCATACTCCTCTGGATTTTCTTCACTATCACGGAATAGTACAATGTGATACATATCACCAAGAGAATTACCGCCTACTCTTTCTCCTGGAGTTGCATATTCAGAACTCATAATATCGATTTGTCCTTCTTCATCTCCAGCTAAGAATGTGAAGAAGTCAAGTTTTCTCTCTTTTAGTGGTTGTAGGTAATCTAGCATTTTTTTCCTTAATATGGGCTTTTCTAACTCTTACCATTATCCATGTGTTATAATATTCGTCACCTTCTAACACACTTCTGGTGAATTGTTCTTTTGCTTCCAAATAAGAACACATTCCTTTAGAGTGGCAGAGGTGTAAAATTTCACGGACAAATTTTTCATGTCCTAATTGTAACACATCTTGCTTTAAGATGTCACTACTTCCATAGTAAGTTTGCCAATCTGAACTGGCTTTATACCGTTTTTTTTTACCTTTGACTTGTTTGGTTTTGGCAGAATAAAAGAATTTCTTGCCTATGTATTTTTTCCCATTCGTTAGATTGGTTATCTGATATACGAACCCGTAATTATCACCAATCAAGTCTTCCGTAAAATCTTTACCATCATATTGCCAGTTTAGTCCCATTCCTTAGTATCCAAATCATCGTCATCATCCTCTATATAGTCCTCGGATAATTCTTCGATTTGTTCACCACAAAACGGACAATGTTCTGGTAATTCTTGTGAGACCATTTCTTCCATATATGATACTGAATATGTTGATTCACAACTCAGGCATTCACCTGATAATGATTTATTTGTCATTTAAATTCCTTAATGAGCCCACACATCGCCCCAATTTCCTGATAAAGCTCCTTTTGCATAATCAGTAGCACGATTTTCAAAGAAATTAGTGTGTGTTGGTGCGTTAATCATTTCTTCTACCCATGGTAGAGGATTCTTTTTCACTTTAAACACACCTTTAAGTCCTAAAGAAATTAGGCGGCGGTCTGCAATATAACGAATATACTTCTTAACATCTTCAGAAGATAGTCCTTCCATTTGATTTACACCAAATGCAAGGTCAATAAATTTATCTTCTAGTTGAACCATTCTTTCAGCAATCGTGTAGATTTTACCTTTGAGATCATCATTCCAAATCTCACGATTTTCTTCTATGTATGTTCTGAACAATTTAATCATGGACTCTGCGTGTTGTGTTTCATCAACAATTGACCATGTAATAATCTGTCCCATACCTTTCATTTTACCATGACGAGCAAAATTCAATAACATAATGAATGAACTGAATAATTGCATACCTTCGGTAAAGGCTGAGAACACGGCAATATGTGTGGCGGTATTCTCTCTGGTGGTATTCTTACTAGAGATGTCCATAACATAATCATGTTTCTCTCTCATCGCCTCATACTCTAGGAACTCATTGTAAGTGGTTTCAGGTAGACCTAGTGTTTCAATCAGGTGTGAGTAGGCTGCAATGTGTAACGCCTCTCTGGCAGCGAATCCTGTTAGCATCATACGAACTTCAGGTTGTGGAAAATATGGCAGATAGTTCTTAACATAACCACCAGCCACATCAATATCACCTTGTGTAAAGAAACGGAAGATTTGTGTTAGAAATGTTTTTTCTTCTTTAGTTAATTTTTTCTTCCAATCTTTCACATCTTCGGACATAGGAACTTCGGTGTGTAACCAATGGGATTGCTCATGTTTCAACCAAGCTTCATAAGCCCAAGGATAGTTGAAAGGTTTGAAATAGTTGCGCTCTTCCGATAGATTCGATTCTACTTTTTTTGTCATTATTGTTTTCCTTTAAAATTAACCTTCGCAAGCTAAACATTCGTTGCCTTGAGCAATAGCGCTCATATCTAATTCTTTAATCACTTCTCTTTCAATCTTTTTGGCAACTTTGTCCGCCTTACCAATTTTCTCAGAACGACAATAGTATAAAGTTTTCAATCCTTTTTTCCATGCAAGAAAATGACAAGCATGGAGATACTTCAAATTAACATCTGGTCTAAAAAACAAATTAAGTGACTGTGCTTGGTCGATATATTGTTGTCTATCAGAAGCCAATTCAATTACCCATCTCTGGTCAATTTCCATGGATGTTTTGAATACATCTTTATCGTGGTCAGACATCCATTCTAAATGTTGAACAGAACCATCATTAGCAATAATAGACGACCAAACATCATTATACCAATTTTCTGGTTTATCCTGCGATAGTTTAATAATCAATTCATTTAACCAACGATTCTTGTTTAGATATGATCCTGATAAGGTGTCTTGTCTGTAAGCATTAGCACGATATGGCTCAACAGAAGGACTGGTGTTGCCCATAATAATGGAGCTAGAAGCATTTGGGGCAATAGCCATAACATGAGAGAACCGTAGACCGGTGCCAACACAATCAGGAGGAGAGCCACGTTCTGTACCCAATTCAAGATTTGCATTATTTAATCCTTCTCTAATATGTTTAAATATTTTGTTGTTTGTAACTTTGGCCATTACTCCTTCAAAAGCAATGCCATTGCGCTGTAGATAAGCATGGAACCCAAGAGCACCGATGCCAATAGAGCGCTCTCGCTCGGCACTAAACTTTGCACGAGCAATAGCATTAGGAGCATTAGCGATGAAGTAATTGAGGACGTTATCAAGCATTTCGGCAACGTCTTTAAGAAATAATGGTTCAGACTTCCATTCATCATAGTTCTCCAAGTTTAAAGAAGATAAACAACATACAGCTGTTCGCTCTTCATTTGTAGGCAGAATAATTTCAGAGCAAAGATTTGATTGATGAATTTTTAAACCTTTGTCTTTGAGAAATTGTGGCATCTCACGATTGCTTGTATCGATATAGTGAATATATGGTTCACCTGTCATCATGCGAAGCTCTAGAATTTTCTGCCAAAGTTCTTTTGCAGATACAACTTCTCTTACTTCACCTGAATGTGGATCTTTTAATTCCCAATCATCTTTTGCTTCAGGATCCAACATACACGTTTCAATGATGTGCATGAAGTCATCGGTGATATTAATACCGTGATGTAGATTTAAACAACGAACATTGGGATCGCCTGTCGGCTTGCGCATCTCTAAGAAAGAGATAATATCTGGATGAGAGATATTGAGGTAAGCAGCATAACTGCCCCTGCGAGTGCGACCTTGCCTGTATGCCAAAGAACTGGCGTCATAGATTTTGAGGTGAGGCATGACACCAGTAGATTTATCGTCTGCTG
>Ga0247840_10000093_pt1 | contig 169792 bp, 141 predicted proteins | sample LaCruzMarch2015__FD_192404 | JGI IMG/M metagenome (GOLD analysis project Ga0247840, IMG submission 192404) | Freshwater microbial communities from meromictic Lake La Cruz, Castile-La Mancha, Spain - LaCruzMarch2015_17m | ecosystem: Environmental > Aquatic > Freshwater > Lake | place: Spain... | reverse complement strand
TTCAATGAAAAATACAATTACAGAAGATACCATCGATCCCTAGGTTACAGAAAACCTGGAGAGTATGTTAATATGCTAATGCAACAACAGAAAGGAGCACTGTACGGTATCTAGCCAACCAACACAATCATTTGACTTTTACAAACACTGTTGATACCATCGGTTTATGGAACCGGCTAGAATTTTGGTTGTTGAAGACGATTTGTTTTTAAGAGAATTGTATTCAGATACCCTATCAGGGGAAGGATACAAAATTGAAACAGCTGAAGATGGTGAAGTTGCCTTGGAAAAAATGAAAACTGGCGGTTACGACCTTGTTCTCCTTGACATAATAATGCCAAAAATGGATGGTCTTTCGGTAATGAAGCAATTGCAAACCAATACACCTTTAGCTCCAAATAAATGCGTTGTTTTCCTAACAAATCTTGATAAAGATGAAGAAATAAAAACAGCTCTGCAATTGGGAAATGGCTATCTAATTAAAAGTCAAATTACGCCGGGAAGTTTGGTCGAGGAAGTAAAAATGTATCTTGATAAAGATAAGCAGGCTTAAACTGTTTTTAAAGTAAAACTAAATTTAGATCCCTTTCCCAAACCACCTGATTCTACCCAGATTTTTCCGCCCATTAATTCAATTATGGACTTTGATAAATATAACCCTAATCCCGTTCCTTGAGTATTTTGCTTTATTAAATAATTAGTTCCAACCATGGAAAACTTTTGAAAAAGTTTTGGAATATCTTCGGCGCTTATCCCCTTTCCATTATCTGCAATCGACACTATTTCCTGCTGCGTTTTAGGATCGTAGTCAATTGAAATTCTTATTGAACCATCTTCAGGAGTAAATTTTAAAGAATTGCCAATTATATTTATCAAAACTTGCTCAATTCTTTCCGAATCTGCCTGTACTTTAGACAAGGGCTGCAAAGGTTTTGCAAATTCCAAATTTACCTTTTGCTCTTGCGCTTTAGGCAGCATTTCCGCGTATACTGTATTTATTAAATCACCAAGATCAATCGGTTTCATCGCCAGAGTAAATCTTCCTGACTCTATTCTTGAAACATTTAACATGTCATTTACTAAATTTATAAGTCTCTGGGTCGATGTATAAGCTCTATCTATGTACATTTTTTGCTTCTCGGAAAGTGCTCCAACATTATTCTTATCAAGCATTAACCAAAGATAAGATTTAATAACAGTCATAGGGGTCCGCAATTCGTGAGACGCCAATGACACGAACTCGTCTTTTAACTTATCTACCTCTTTAAGTCTTTCATTAACCTCTTTTAACTTCTCTGTTGCCTCATTGAGAGAAGAGTACAAGCGTGCATTTTGCACTGCCAAGCCAACTACATCAGTAAATCCTGCCAATAGATCTTTTTCTTCTTCCGAAACTTCCTCGCTGCTTTTTAGAAGGCTAAAAATTAAAGTTCCGATAATTCTACCTCTGGAAGAAACCGGATAAACAGATATGCTTTTAATTCCAAGAGCCATCTGAACTGGATCTACATCCTTAGGGTTTAATGGGGGACAAAGAACATTAGAAAGATTATTGGTTACCCAGGGAACCTTTGAGTTTAACGTTCGAATTAATAAATTATTTGATTCAGTTAAAGGAATCTCTATTTTTTCAAACGGAATAGGAGAAGCTTCAAGCGCTTTTTGCGCTTGTTCGGTTTTCGAAATAGATATTCTTCTAAGAATTTGTTTTTCTTCATCAATTAATGTCAGAACAATGATGCAATAACCTAAATTAAGATAGCCTAGCTCTGTAAGAACGCTATCAACTATTTTTTGGACAACCTCTTTAAAATCTAAGGTATCAAGAATAACTTTTTCTAATTTCCAAAGAGATGAAATTGTCCCTTGAGCCTTGGGAGTAGTTAGGAAAGTATTCATTTCTTGGGCGTTTTATGATAATCTACATAATAGTTAAATTATATAGAGCAATCGAAATAAAAGTCAATGAAAAAGAGCTTAATATATTGCTGGGACGAGAAATTATCAAAACGGATAGACAAACAAATTGAGCTAAATGATGAGACGCTTCGCGACGGTCTGCAGGCTACCTATATAAAACACCCTAATCTTAAAGAAAAAATTCAATTCCTCGAAGCATCTGACAAGGTAGGAATAAATTCGATAAATATTGGTTTTCCTGTGTCGGGAGAAAATCAAAAAAAAGAAATCATAAATCTCGCTAACCATGCTAAGGAAAAAAAGATGAATATTCAGCTTGAATGCGGAGGCAGAATGCTTAGAGGAGATGTCGAAGCAATAATTGATGTAAGCCAAAAAACCGGAATAGCTATCGAGGCGGCATTATTCATAGCCAGCAGTAAAATCCGGCACACTGTTGAAAAATGGGATTTAAAAGATATGGGAAAAATGATTAAAGAGAATATATCTCTTGCAGTTAAAAACAATCTTCCTGTTATGTTTGTTACCGAAGATACTACCCGGTCTTATCCTCAAACAATTTCCTATTTATACAGCAAGGCAATTGATGCAGGCGCAAAAAGAATTTGTATTTGTGACACTGTGGGACAATCTACACCTTCATCAACCTACAATCTAGTTTCTTTTGTTAAGAAAGAAATCGTTAAAATCGAAAAAATTAAAATTGATTGGCATGGACATAACGATAGAGCCTTAGCTGCCGCAAATTCGATGGCTGCGGTTGCTGCAGGAGCAGACTGCATTCAGGCAGCGGCCTTGGGAGTCGGAGAGAGAACAGGAAATACTGTAATGGAAGAATTAATTATCAATCTCTACATGGAAGGTTTAACTAAAGCTAAATTGCGCCATTTGGAAGCCTACACTAAAACAGCCAGCAAAATACTCAATGTAAGCATCAAACCCAATGCTCCCATTATAGGAACTGATATTTTTAAAACGGCAACAGGCGTTCATGCTGCTGCAATTAAAAAAGCACTTGAACAAAACGATAAATTTCTGGCAGGAAATGTTTACACATCTATTGATCCCGCCCTATTAGGGAAAACTCATGAAATCCTTGTCGGCCCCGTTAGCGGAAAAGCTAACGCAGAATGGGTTTTAAAAAAAATAAATATTACTCCTAATCCTAAATTAATTGGGCTAATCTTAGATAAAGCAAAAACGGAGAGGAAAATTCTGTCGGAAATTGATATTCTCAAAATTGTTAAATCGTTAAATTGACTTTCTCTTAATCTTTCCCATTTCCAAAAGTTTTTTACTTGCTAAATTAATTGTCTGCTCAGACACGCAAAATGCTATTCTAAAATATCCTGACACTCCAAAAGGTTTGGAGCTTACAACAAACAAGCCATTGCCTTTTGCTATCTTCATAAACTTTTCTTCTTCGCATGGTAATTTAATAAAAAAATAGAATGCTCCTTCGGGTACCTGAAACTCAAATCCTGCTTTTGTTAAAACAAAAATTAGTTTGTCTCTTTGTTTTTGATAAATTTTATTATTAAATTTTAACGGCAATAAATATGGTATTACTTTTTGAATAAGCGAAGGGGCATTAACAAACCCAAGAGTCCTGTTTGAAAGCTTTATTAATTCAAAAAGTGTCTCAGCTTTTTTCATAAGCGGATGTATCGCAACATAACCTATCCTCTCCCCAGGAATACTCAGTGATTTTGAAAAGGAATAAACCATTATAGAAAATTCATAATTCGCGCATGGTGAAAAAAAAGCATTTCCTTTATAAATAATTTCCCTGTAAACCTCGTCTGAAATTAGATAAATAGGATGTCTTAATTCCCTGCTTTTCTTTTTTAGCAATTTTGTTAACTGATCAAGCTTCTCTTTAGAGTAGACTTTTCCCGTTGGATTATTTGGAGAATTAATAATAATAGCTTTAGTTTTTTTCGTTATTGCTTTTTCGATTAAATTAATGTCTAAATCAAAAAAAGGCATTTTTAAAGAAACTATTTTGGAAATAGCGGAAAAGTTTGCAACATACTTAGGATAATCCACAAAGAATGGACTAAGTATAATAACTTCATCAAGGGGATTTAAAATGGAAGAAAATATGCAGTTCATTCCGCCTGATGCTCCCACTGTCATAATTATGTGATTCTCATTAAGTTCTTTTGGAAAAAATTTGAATAAAACTAAATCTCTCGCTATCGCTCTTCTTGTTTCTAAATATCCCGCATGATCCATATATAAAAATAATCCTTTAGGAGGATTCTGCAGGAGTTTCTTTGTCTGATCCAATAATTTTTGTGGAAGCAAAATGCCGGAAGGATTACCTAAAGATAGATCGGCAACATCCTTTTCCTGTTTTCCCACCCATTCCCATATAGATTTAATCGATTTCTCCCCAAGACAACTTAACTGCTTTCTACTAAACCATCTGCTTTCACTCATTGTTTTACTATATTACTATATTCATTCAATGTCGGCAATGTATGTGCTTTGATATCTCACTCATATTGATATATAATATAGGCCTATGGGCGAGTGTGAAAAAATAAAACCGTCTGAGAATTTAGTATCTGCAGGCCGGATTTTATATCTAACAAAAAACCTGAAACTTTTAAAAAAACAGTTTGGAGGCTTGCAATTAATAAGTGTTCCAAGCAAAGGGCTAATGGAGGCTATTTCGACTGACGAGATACTCTCAAGCAAAGCCGGACTTGCCTACACAGGAAAAGAAAAAGGACATTTGGGAAATTTTGCCTTGACTGGATTGCGGGGAGGCGTAATTGAGCCGGGAGCTATTGTGAAAGGAAATTTTCAGGCAATCGTTGCAGGACCTTCTTTTGGAAAAGGCTCCTCAAGAATTCATGCACCCCTTGCATTGCAAGAAGCAGGAATAAATCTTATAATCGCAGATGCTGAAAGAATATTTAAAGACAACTGCATAAATTGCGGCATATATATTGTCAAACCCGATACTAATTCTGCTCAAAAACTATTACGACACGAATCTGTCCCCACAAATGAAATGCTAAAAAGTCTATCTAAAATTTCCCAAGAAATTATGAAAAAAGGCGGACTTCTCCCTTATTTTAAGGCAATTGAAGAAAAAAGACTCCCTATGCCGACAATAACTACACCACAAAGGTCAATGACTATGGCGGAAAAGATAATTGCCCAAAAAGTCGTAAATCAGGATGGAAGACTAGGAGTTATCGCTGTTAAACCTGGAGATGAATGCATAGCAGAGCCTGACTTAGATTTTGGATATGAATTGCAATCTCCGCCGGCAAGAAAAGTATTAAGAGAGGCATTTGGAGAAAATATCAAAGCCCGCCGGCCGGAAAAAATATTCCTTCATAGTGATCACACTGCGCTTTTGCAGAATGAGTCTTCAAGAATACAGCGTACGGAGCAGGCTATGTTTGCAAAATCCTTGAGAATTACTGTTTATGAAATAGATGATATTAAGGGAGCTCCTGCGATTTGTCATACGAAAATGCTTGAAGATCATGCGCTTCCGGGTCAGCTTATTCTTGGAAATGATTCTCACACTTGCACTCTTGGCGCGACAAACGCCTTGGCAATTGGTAAAGGAGCAATTGATTTGGCCGGGGCGATTGCGTATGACAAGATGGTTCTGACTGTGCCCGAATCTATACGGATAAATTTTCACGGAAAACTTCCTCAAAATGTAACAATGAAAGATTTTATGCTTCAATTTGGAGCAAGCAAGGAATTAAAAGAAGAACGCATCGGAAGCGGAAGAATATTTGAATTTGGCGGAGAACCTCTTTCGGATACGCCATTTGACGAACAACTAAAATTAACAAATATGTCTGTCGAAATTCTTGGTTTTAGCGGGATAATCGAACCAAACAAGCAAATCATTAAATATCTTAAAGAAAAACGCAATATGACGGAGGAAGAGATATCAAAGCTTATGGTTACAAGCGACACTGGAGCCGAATATGCGCGTATTTTTGATATTGATTTGTCAAGAATTGAACCAACTGTAGCAACGCCCGGAGACACTCAAAATGGAAAACCTTTGTCGGAAATTGCAAAACAAAAAATTAAAATACAAAAAGCCTATATAGGATCCTGCACACACGGAACAGTTGAGGATTTGAGGCAAGCTGCTGAAGTTTTAAAGGGTAAAAAAGTAGCTCCCGGAGTAGAGCTATTTGTGCAGGCAAGTTCAATTGACAATCTTGAAGAAGCAAAAAGTAAAGGGCATATTCAAGTTTTGCTGGACGCGGGAGCAGAACTTCTTCCAATCGGCTGTGGCGCCTGCATGAATGCCGGGCCTGGCTCAACAAAAGAAGGAGAAGTAGGGATTTTTGCAACCAATAGAAACTTCCCGGGAAGAACAGGAAAAGGAGAAACGTATCTGGCAAGTCCTTTTATTGTTGCGGCGAGCGCTATTAAAGGAGAAATTTGCGGTCCACAAGATCTGGCTTAGGATAAAGACTCAAACTGAATCTTTGAATTCTTTGTAAAACCTGTATTACTTTTTCATCTGTTGCTACATCGTTTTCCCTATTGTACACAGTCTTACTAGATGCAAATTTCATATCCTTACTAAGCAAAATTTCATACTTTGATTTCTCCCACATTCTGTTAACACTAACAGAACCTACTCTGAAAATTTCCGGATTGTCATCTACATATCTAATCATAGTCTGAGATCTCCCTATGTTTGCTGCCTCAACAATATCATCAAATACAATAAAATCTATTTCTTTAAGCCAACTTTCCTGCTGCGCCATTTCCCGACAAAGACTTTCTTTAGTGTAAAAAGGTGGTTTCCCGTGAATGTTTAGAGAGCTGCCTCCTATAAAGCCCTTTACATTCTTTCTCTTCATTTCATTTATGAGCCCTTCAAATCCAAAGTGATCAGGAATCCAGAAACAGGACATTGTCTGATCATCCTTATGTATAAAGGCTTCATTTACGGTGCTAGTTTTAACAGGCACAATTATGTGCTGTGGACCTGCTGCATACAACTTCGATCTTTTGTCGGACATTAGGAATTCAATTCTATAAGGTTTTTGAAAGAGACGGTCCATATCTAAAATATCTATTATATTTTCAGGGTGAACTAATGCTACGAAATTCTGGTCTTTAGGTCTTTGCTTGACTTCAAAAAGTGCATCTGCAGATCCTGAAGCGTTAAGTATCTTTAATAATCCAAAATTGCCCATCATCATCCCCGCAGCTGTTTCTCCCGCACTTAATCTATCTACTATTTCACTTCTATGCGCAGGGTTATAAATTGAATACGTGGGCTTAACTATCTTGCCTAGTCCTAGTGTCAGGTGATTAAATTCCCATTCTCCTTTTCCCCATTGAACTTTAACGCCCTCAAAATTTATACATTTTGGCGTCTTTGAGGCTAATTCTGGTTCTCTTTGTCCATCAAATGCTTCAACACCCATAATATCTTATAGTAGCACTTTTACAACTATTTTGCAAGTCCTTGCCCTAGAAAGCTTGACAACTCTACCCAGGTTCACTATGCTGAATCAAGAAAAACGAAAGGAGGTGAAATCAATGCTTATATACGCTTTTCTAGCAGGACTGTTTTTGACAAACAGCCTTCCGCATCTTATAAAAGGAATTACCGGACAATCTCATATGACACCGTTCAAAAGAGTTTCCCCTGCATGGCTTAACATTATCTGGTCATTTATCAATATTTATTTAGGTCTTTTATTCTTACAAATGTCAGGAGGACATCTTGGGGACCTTTCGAAACTTAATTCATTCGCCTGGAGTTTCTTAATCGGTGCGTTATTTATTGCCTGGGCTGATGCTCGGATGTTTTCTAATCCAAAGGCCGGTTTTCCTTGGTTTAAAAATTAAGGAAATTTAAAAGATTATTGGGCGTTGACGCGGCCGGTGAAGGTTGATTTTGCCAGCATCTGTTCTTGAATATTTTTGGGCACTTCTTCGTAATGAGATGGCTCCATATAATATGATGCTCTCCCTTTGGACATACTTCTTAAGGTAGTCGCATAGCCGGACAACTCAGACAAAGGCACCATTGCCAAAATAATTGTAGCCCTACTTCTTTCTTCTGTTCCTGAAATCTGTGCTCTTTTGGAAGACAAATCTCCGATAACATCTCCCATAAATTCATTCGGAGTTGTTACTTCAACTTTCATAATTGGCTCCAATAAGGTTAAGCCTGCTTTTTTGGTAGCAGCCTGCAAAGCCTGAGAAGCTGCAATTTTAAAGGCAATATCGGACGAGTCAACATCATGGAATGATCCGTCATAAACAGCAACATCCATATCTACCATAGGATACCCAAGCAATATCCCATTTGCCATTGTTTCCTTAACTCCTTTTTCAATTGAACCTATGAAAACAGCGGGAATTGCCCCTCCCTTAATTTCATTGAGAAATTCAAAGCCTTCACCTCTTGGTTTTGGCTCAACCCGCAAAAGACAGTGCCCGTATTGTCCTTTTCCTCCGGATTGTTTGATGTATTTCCCCTCCCCTTCCGCTATTTTCGTAATAGTTTCTTTGTATGCAACCTGCGGAGCTCCGACATTTGCTTCAACTCCAAAATCAGCTTTCATTGTATTTACTTTTACTTCAAGTTGCAGCTCCCCCACACCTGAAATGATTGTTTGCCCTGTTTCATGATTTGTTTTCACCTGAAACGTAGGATCTTCATCCATCAGGCGTTTTAACGCATAGCCCAATTTTTCCTGATCTGATTTTGTTTTGGGCTCTATTGCCAGAGAAATAACCGGCTCCGGAAAAGAAATTTTTTCCAAAACAATTGGTTTTTCCGGACTGCACAATGTATCTCCTGTTGTAGTTTCTTTTAAGCCAACTATTGCGACTATTTCTCCTGCATATGCTTCTTTAATTTCTTCTCTTTGATTTGAATGCATCAAGAGTAATCGCCCGACTCTTTCCTGATTGTTTTTTGTAGTGTTTAAGATGTAAGTTCCCGCAACAACTTTGCCCGAATAAACTCTAAAATAAGTAAGCTTTCCAACATGAGGATCGTTTTGGATTTTGAAAGCCAAACCTGATAATGGTTCTTCCGGAGTTAATTTTCTTATTTCTTCCTCACCTGTTTTCGGATTTAATCCTTTAACTTGTCCCAAATCAACCGGAGACGGTAAATAATCAATAACTGCATCCAAAAGCGGCTGAACTCCTTTATTTCTCAGGGATGATCCGGCATAAATCGGCACTAATTTATAGGCAATAACTGCGCGTCTTAAAGCCTTTCTTAGTTCGTCAACCGAAATCTCCTGCCCCGCCAGATATTTTTCTACCAATACATCATCTGTTTCCGCAATTTTTTCAACTAACTGAGCCCTATACTTCTCTATTTCGTCTTTCATCCCTTCAGGGATTTCATCTGTAACCGTATATTTTGCGCCTAACTCTTCTCCTGACCAAACAATAGATTTTTTCGTTAATAAATCATAAACTCCTTTGAAAGTTGCTTCAGCTCCGATTGGCAAAACCATAATTGCAGGATTTGCTCCGAGTCTGTCCTCAATGCTTTTGACAGTTGCCAGAAAATCAGCTCCGAGTTTGTCCATTTTGTTAATAAAACAAATTCTCGGAACCTTATATTTGTCTGCCTGTCTCCAAACTGTTTCAGATTGGGATTGGACTCCTTCTTCTGCGTCCAGAACTGTAATTCCGCCATCTAAAACCCGAAGAGACCGCTCAACTTCTGCGGTAAAATCAACGTGTCCGGGAGTATCAATAATATTAATTCTGCATAGATCTTCTTTGCCGACTGCGCTTATTTCCGAACGAGACCAATATGCAGTTGTTGCGGCGGAAACAATCGTAATTCCGCGTTCTCTTTCCTCCTTCATCCAGTCCATGACAGTTGTTCCCTCATCAATATCTCCGATTTTGTAAGTTTTTCCTGTGTAATACAAAATACGCTCGGTGGTTGTGGTTTTGCCCGCATCAATATGGGCAATAATACCAATATTTCTGATGTGGTCTAATTCAACTAATCTTTTATCTACAGCCATAGCTTTTAATAAAAACTTCCCTCTAAAGGGAAGCTAATTCACCCTCCTGATAATATTCTTAGTATATCATACTCTCAATTTATATTCTAGACAAAATACGTTTTTATTTTTAATACGCGGTTCTTCATCTAAAATACAACTATGATATAATCCTCCCTGTGGGAAAAGTTATTATGATCATTACCATAATTCTTCTTGGGTTATTTACGGTTTACGTAATTAATAACAATGCAGGAAAACCAGCAACTCAAGAGACAGCGCTTAATGTTTTACCTACTCAAACCACGAATATCGAACAGCCCAAAACTTCTTCCCCATCCTCCCAAACACAAGTTGCAAATGTTAACTCATCCGGTATTTCTACTTCATCTCCTGAACTTGCAAGTGAGCACGCTACTTTGAAAACAAGCAAAGGAGATATTGAATTAACTCTTTATTCAAAAGATGCACCAAATACTGTTGCTAATTTTATCCATAAAGCCAACAGCGGATTTTACAATAATTTAACTTTCCATCGAGTTGAAGATTGGGTAATTCAAGGCGGAGATCCGCTTGGAAACGGAACAGGAGGAGGAAATATGCCAACTGAATTAAATAATAAGCCTTTTGTTGTAGGATCTTTGGGCGTAGCAAGGGGTCAAGATATAAAGATTTCAAATGATTCCCAGTTTTTCATTACCAAAACCGATGCTTCTTGGCTCAATAGCCAATACACAAATTTTGGAGTCGTAGCCAAAGGAATGGACGTAGCGAACAAAATAGAAATCGGAGATAAAATTTTAGGAATTACAATAGAATAGCTATGCTATCTTTCTTGTTTCCTAGAGCTTGTTAAGATTTTGTTAGCAGCTTTCCTCGATAAAGATTTCTCTATAAGAAATAGTAATTTCAAGCCTGAAAAGATTTTTTCGCTAGTTGCATTGTCATAATACCAATCCTTAATTTTCCCTTGAAATTGCTTTTTGCTAGAATACAACATCCGAAAAGGACCATGTTCTCTAACTATTTTTGCTTGAATGCTAAAGTTATTTTGATCTTTTCCTGAATGCAATATTATATCTACCTCTTCTCCTTCTATGTTAGGTAATCTTACAGGATCTGTTTCAAAATGCTCTTCTGAAGAATTTTTCTTTTTGCTTCCCCATCTATCGACTATTCTTCGACAATTAGCAGTAAATAAATCAGAAAGCTCTCTGTTAAGAATAGCAGAATCTTCTTTTATTTCAGACGCTTCGCCAATACTATCCATAACTCTCGTTATATAAATGACATTACTACGAAGCATTTCTTTTGAATTATTCATAATATATTCTTAACACCAAAAGATTTCTCTGTCAATATGGCAAAATCTACCACTTGAAGTGACTGAAGGCTCTATTCGCTTGCGCCATGCGGGCTACTGTATCTCTTTTCTTAACTGCTTCACCTTGCTCACTGGAAGCATCCATTAATTCTACCGCCAATTTTTCTGCAAAAGTTTTGTAATCTTTATTTGATCGGGCGCGGGCGCTATCCACAATCCAACGCATCGCAAGAGACATTCTTCGTTCAGGTCTTACCTCCATGGGAACTTGATAGGAAGCTCCTCCTACTCTTTTTGCTTTTACTTCTTGCTTTGGACCGACATTATCAAGTGCCTTTTCAAAAGTTATAACAGGATCTGCTTCTTTTTTAGAGATTAAATCAAATGCCGTATATAAAACATTCTGGGCAATAGTTTTTTTACCATCCTTCATGAGATAGTTGATAAACTTTGCCACTTGTTTATTGTCGTAAATCATGTCGCCTTTTATGTCTCTTTTTTGTGCTTGTTTATGTCTCATATTTTTAAGCTGCTGGTGTTGCCGGCGCTGGCGTAGCCTCCTTTACTCCTGCAACTACTTTTGGAGCCACTCCGCCCATTGCATTTTTCTTGGTTCCATATTTGCTTCTTGATCTTTTTCTTCCTTCAACGCCCAAAAGGTCAAACTTTCCTCTGACAATATGATATTTTACGCCCGGCAAATCTTTAACTCTTCCTCCACGGACAAGAACTATGCCATGTTCGGAAAGAGAGTGACCGATTCCCATAATGTAAGCTGTTACCTCCATTTTGTTTGATAATTTGACGCGGGCAACTTTGCGGAGAGCTGAGTTTGGTTTTTTTGGTGTCATTGTTTTAACCAACGTAACTACTCCCCTTTTTTGAGGTGAAATTGTTGATTTATAGACCCTTTCCCGGGCATTAAAAATCCTTCTTAAAGCTCCACTACGACTCTTTTTTGTTTTTCTTTTTCTTCCTTTTTTACTAAGTTGTGACAATGTTGGCATAAGTTTAGGTATTATACCTCATTTGAGGTTTTTCCTTCAACAGGAATGAGACGTCCAATGATGACGTTTTCTTTAAGACCTATTAAATTATCTACGCGTCCTTCCAAAGCTGCTTCAGTCAACACTTTAGTAGTCTCCTGGAAAGAAGATGCGGATAGCCATGAGTCTGAATACAGAGCAGACTTTGTGATTCCGAGTATAGTTTGTCTGGCTGTTGCAGGCTCTCCTCCCTGAGACAATATTTCGGAATTAATGTCCTGAAACTTTGTTTTTGTAATAAATGCGCCCGGAATTAAAGCTGTGTCACCGACAGTTTCGACCACAACTTTGTCTGACATCTTTCTCAAAACTACCTCAAAATGTTTATCATTAATCGCGATACCCTGAGATTCATAAACTTTTTGAGCTTCCAAAATAACATATCTTTGCGCATCTGTTAATCCTTTAATTTTCAAAATTTCTTTTGGATCAACATATCCCTGAGCCAGTTGAACTCCGGGCAGAATTTCATCTCCATCTTTAATATTAAGAATTGCCGTTAAAGGAACGAAATATTCCTGTTCTTGAGCTGGTTTAATTTTTGTGCTTTTTACTGTTATTAAATATCCATCATCTGTTGTCTCAAGTTTTATTTTACCCATAAACTCAGAGATTGGAGACAAGGCTTTCGGAGTTCTCATTTCGAAAAGTTCTTCTACCCGGGGAAGTCCCTGGGTAACGTCAGACATAACTACTCCTCCAAAATGTCTGACCCTCATCGTCAGCTGAGTGCCCGGCTCCCCAATTGATTGAGCAGCAATTACCCCAACCGGCACCCCCTGCTCGACTTGCTTTCTTGTACTAAAATCCCAACCATAGCACTTAGCACAAACTCCATACTCTAGCTCACATGTGATAGCTGAACGGACAGTTACTTCAGCTATGTCCTCATCAATAATTTTTTTAGCAAGAGCAACTGTTATTTCTTCCTGAGATTTCGCAATTATCTTCTTTGTTTTTGGAGAATGTACATTTCCTGCCAAAATCCTGCCCAAAATTCTTTGCGAGAATGAAGTCGACCTGTCTTTTTCGTCTCTATTGAGAAGAATTCCTTCTTTTGTACCACAGTCTTCGGATTTTACAATAGCATCATGGGATGCATCGACCAAACGGCGGGTAAGATAACCCGCATTTGCAGTTTTCAAAGCTGAATCTGTCAAACCTTTCCTGGAACCTCTGGCAGATGCCACGTATTCAAAAATTGATAATCCTTCTCTAAAGTTAGACTTAATCGGCAATTCAACAATTTTTCCAAGAGGATCCAAGATAAGACCTTTCATAGCCGAAAGCTGTTTTAACTGTTCCTTACCGGCCCTTGCTCCTTCGGAATCAATAATGAGTTTGATAACATTTGTGGGCTTCAAGTTATTCCAAGTAAGATCTGCAATTGTATCCGTTGTAGCAAGCCATATGTCATTTTCTAATCTTTTTCTTTCCTCATCTGTTATCAAGCCTTTTTGGTAATCTTCTTCTATCTGAAACACTTTTTTCTCTGCTTTTTGTATAAATTCTTTTCTTTCCTTAATCATTTCATTGTCAAAAACTGAAACTGAAATGCCGGAGATTGTTGCCCCATAAAATCCGAGCTTTTTAATTGCATCAATTAATTTCTCCACCTCATCGGGAGTTCTTTTTGAAATTGCTTCCGTAATAATTGTCTTTATTCCGGATGCACTAACAGATTTATTAACAAATCCGAAAGACACAGGAAGCGCTTCATTAAACAAAATTCTACCGACTGTTGTTTCTTCATTTTTATTTTCAACCCTAACCATAATTGGCTCCCTAAGCTGTATTGCTTTAAGATTGTGTGCCAAAAGTGCATCCTGCATATCCTTAAACATCGGAATTTCTTCTTTTTTCAAGGACTTATCAACCGAAGTTAAATAATATACCCCAACTGCCATCTCTTTATTCGGGAGAGTGATTGCTCCTCCATCTGCGGGCTTGAGTAAATTATGTTTTGGCATCATCAGATTTATTGCTTCTTCTTGGGCCTTTTTGGATAAAGGAATGTGAACTGCCATTTGATCCCCGTCAAAATCAGCATTGTAACCTGCACAAACACAAGGATGTAAAGCGATAGCCGATCCTTCAATTAAAATTGGATAAAATGCCTGAATTCCTAATTTATGAAGTGTTGGAGCGCGGTTCAAGAGAACTGGATGATTTTTTGTAATTTCCTCCAAAATATCAAACACTTCCGGCGGACGCTTTTCAATAAATCTCTTTGCAGATTTTATGTTCGGAGCAAATCCTCTTATAATAACTTCCCGGAGAACAAACGGTTTAAACATTTCCAAAGCCATTTCTTTCGGAAGACCACATTGAGATAAAGTCAGTTGAGGGCCAACAACAATTACTGAACGTCCGGAATAATCGACTCTTTTACCTAAAAGGTTTTGTCTAAATCTTCCCTGTTTTCCGCGCAGCATGTCTGACAACGATCTTAAAGGAGAATTGGTTATCTGAGAGCTTCTTTGGGCAATATCAATTAATGAATCTACTGCTTCCTGAAGCATTCTTCTTTCATTTTTAAGAATTATCTGCGGGGCACCCAAACCCATCAGATGCTTTAATCTATTATTTCTATTAATAACCCTTCGGTACAAATCGTTTAAGTCGCTAGTTGCGAAACGTCCTCCGGAAAGCTGAACCATGGGGCGCAAATCCGGCGGAATAACCGGAAGTACCGAAAGCAACATGAAAGTTGGCAAAATTTCAGCCTTACGGATTGATTCAATCAGTCTTAATCTCTTAATAAGTTTCAGATATTTTTGCCCCTTTGCTTTTTCTACTTCTTTTCTTAAGGATGCTATCAAACCATTGATATCAATTTTTTCCAACAATTCCAATAATCCTTCTGCGCCCGTTCTGACTGTAAAGAAGATTGGAATATCATATTCTAAAATTTTGAAATATTCATCTTCTGAAAGTACTGCGCCAATTCTTAACCCCTTCAAAAGCTTCAATAGTGCTTCGTAGATTTCATCCAATTTTTTGCTTTCTTGATCCAATCTTTCAGTAATAGCCGTAATCTTCTGTCTTTCTGTAAGTTCTATCTCCTGCTCAATAAGCTCTCTTTGTTCTTCTTTAGACTTAGAAGAAAGAGATTCTTTTTTCTTCTGAAGCATTTCCTCTTTAACTTTTTTTTCTTCAAGCTTTAGATCTTTTTTTAATTGTTCCTTTTTCTTTTCAATGTAGTCTGAGAAAGAATCCAAGGCTTGCTTTTTTTTATCTTCATCAATGCTGATAATCAAGTAAGAAGCATAGTAGATTGCAGATTCAAGGCTTTTTTGGGACATATCTAAGAGCAAAGAGAGGGGCGAGGATGAACCTTTAAAAAACCAAACGTGAGCAACTGGCGTAGCAAGATTTATGTGTCCCATTCTTTCACGTCTGACCCTGGACAAAGTAACTTCAACCCCACATTTATCACAAACTATCCCTCTATATCTAATTCTTTTATATTTTCCGCAATAACATTCCCAATCCTTGGTTGGTCCGAAAATTCTTTCGTCAAAAAGTCCATCTTTTTCAGGTCTTAAAGTCCGATAGTTAATAGTTTCAGGCTTTGTTACTTCACCATAACTCCATGCCAAAATGTCTTTAGGACTGGCTAAAGAAATCTTTAAGGCTTTAAAGTCCAAAATTGTAATATCTTTCATTTTCTTATCTATATTATTCATATTAAGAAACCTCTACTCCGCTATCTTTCGCAGGCGTTTCTATGGAAGACGCAATTTGTAATTCCAAAGCGTCTTTCTCAACTTTTTCTTCAACTTTTTTCTCAATAATACTTCCCTCAATTGTCAAAGGCTCCAATGTTTCCGGAACAATTGTTGCGCCAATCGGAGTAATATTTAATCCCAAAGATGCAAGTTCTTTTATCAAAACTTTGAATGATTCCGGCACCCGCGGGGTAGGAATGTCAACTCCCTTAACAATCGCTTCAAAAGCTTTAGCGCGGCCTACGACATCATCGGATTTTATTGTTAACATCTCCTGAAGCGTATAGCGGGCTCTGTGTGCATCCAATGCCCAAACTTCCATTTCCCCAAGTCGTTGCCCTCCCATTTGCGCTTTTCCTCCAAGAGGCTGTTGCGTAACCAGAGAATATGGTCCTGTAGAGCGCGCGTGAGTTTTATCCTCAACCATGTGGATAAGTTTCATAATATATTCTATTCCGACAACTACTGAATTTTCATATGCTTCCCCTGTCCGGCCGTCATACAATGTTGCTTTGCCATCTTCAGGAAGCCTTGCTTGCTTTAAAGATGTTGTTATTCGCTCTTCTCCAACCTCTTCAAAAGCGGGTATTCCGACTTTAACGCCTAATTTTGAGCAAGCCCACCCGAGATGCGCTTCCAATAATTGTCCTAAATTCATACGGGCCAAAACAGAAATTGGAGAAATAATAATATCAATTGGTGTACCATCTGCAAGATGGGGCATATCTGCTTGGGGTAAGATCTTGGAAATAACTCCTTTATTTCCATGGCGCCCTGCCAGCTTATCTCCAACCACAACGTGTCTGAATTGAGCAACTTCAATAATAATTTTCCTCAAGGTTCCGGGCTCCAATTCATCTCCCTTTTTTCTGTCCAAGATTTGAACGCTAATTACAGTTCCTCTTTCTCCGTGAGGCATTCTCAGGGACGTATCCCTAACCTCCCTTGCTTGTTCCCCAAAGATAGCTCTTAAAAGTCTTTCTTCGGCTGTCAGCTCTGTTTCTCCTTTCGGAGCAATTTTACCAACCAAGATATCTCCAGGAATCACATCTGATCCTACAACGACTATTCCATCTTCATCAAGATTTGCCAAATCTTCTTCAGCAACATTTGGAATATCTCTTGTTGTTTCTTCAGGACCAAGCTTTGTTTCAACAACTGCTGCTTCATGTTTTTCGATATGAATTGAAGATAAAGTATCTTCTTTTACCATTCTGTCTGATATGACAATAGCGTCTTCATATCCCAATCCATCCAAAGATGCATAAGCAATCAAAAGATTTTGCCCAAGCGCTAACTCTCCATTATCCGAAGATGGCCCGTCAATCAAAAGATCACCTTTTTTAACACGGTCTCCATCCTTAACTACTGTTCTTTGTGTATAAGCAGTTGCCTGAGAAGTCCGCTTGAAAGAATCTACCTGATAAGTTTTTTCTTCGCTTTTTGTTTTTCCTTTTATAGTTATCTTATTTGCATCTGCATATGTAATTACGCCATCAAATGGAGCGCGGACAACGCGGCCCATGACTTGAGCTACGACTTTTTCCATATCTGTTCCAACTACTGGGCTCTCCGGAATAACCAAAGGAACAGCCTGACATTGCATGTGGGTTCCCATCAAGGCCCTATTTGTTTCATCGTGAGAAACAAAAGGGATAAGTGACGCTGAAGTTCCAACAACTTGCCTTGGAACAATATCGACAAGATCAACTTTTTCTTTTTCGACCTCCATAAATCCGCCTTGATATCTAACGGGAACGCGATCGGCTTCTATAGTATTTTTTGTTAATGCACCTGCATGGGTTATGTAGAATTTTCTTTCATCGTCTGCTACCAAATAGACAATCTCGTCCGTTGCGGTTACAATTGTATCTCTGCCTCTTTTTACTTTTTGAAGTTTTCTGTATGGGGCTTCCAAAAATCCATGTTCATTGACCCTAGAATACAAAGCTAAATAAGTAACCAAACCAATATTCGGTCCTTCAGGACTTCTAATCGGGCAAATTTTCCCGTATTGAGAGCTATTTATGTCTCTAATTGAAAAGGCCGCTCTTTCCCTTGAAATTCCGCCTGTTCCCATAACTGTTAAACGGTTTAGATTGTCTATTTCAGACAATGGGTTTGTTTGATCTAATATGGTTGATAACTGAGATGTCCGGAAAAACTCATTGATCGAAGCCATAATTGGCCTTGCGTTAATTAACGCTCCGATTGACGGGGGAATATCCGGCTGAATAAGGCTCATTCTTTCTTTTATGCTTCGCTCTAACCTTAAAACCCCAACTCTAAATGCGGTTGTTGCGACTAATTCTCCAACACGCCTAACTCTTCTATTTGCCAAGCTATCAATATCATCGACGCCTTCAGCTCCTTGAGCTAATTTAATAAGAAAACTAATTGCTCCTAAAATATCTTCCCTTGTAAGAATAGTAACGTCGGATTCTGAAAATCCCGGCATTCCATTAAGTTTTTTATTTACCTTGTATCTTCCTACTTTGCCCAAATCATAACGTCGCGAATTAAAGAATAATCCATCAAAGTTTTCTTTAACTTTTTCAAAAACAACCGGCTCGCCGGGATGCATTTTTTTAAATATCTCAATGACTGCATCCTTAGAGCTTCCTGTTTCATCCTTTTGTAAGGTATTTTCTATAAAAGATGTTTTCCCATCTACTTCTAATTCCTTAAATGATTCCTTAATGTCTTCATTTGAGGAAAATCCGATTGCTCTTAAGAAAGTTGAAGCCAAAAACTTCCTGCGTCTGTCTATTTTAACTGTAATTGTTTCGTGTCTGGTGGTTGAAAACTCAAGCCATGACCCGTGAATTGGTCTTATTTCAGCGGTATATAATTTTTTACCTGTAACATTATCATGAAGGCTTGTAAAAAACACTCCTGGAGAACGGACTAATTGATTAACAACTGTTCTTTCTACTCCATTGATAATAAATGTTCCTCTGTCTGTCATCTGGGGAATATCCCCCAAAAAGACTTCCTGCTCTATCGTTGCATTTGTTTTCTTGTTGGTAAGGGTTGTTTCTACGTAAAGGGGCGCGTCGTACATGAGGCCTTTGGAGAGGGCAACTTCCGGTGTATTTGCGGTATTACCTATTCTGTATTTCTTAAATTCCAGCCGCCAGTTTTTTTCTGTAAAATCGTCAATAGGAGAAATTTCTTTAATTATTTGCCCTATTCCAACTTCTAAAAACCATTTATATGAACTTTTTTGTACATTAAGGAGATCTAGTTTTGGCAAGAAAGAATATTCTTTGCCCCAGTTTTGTCGGACAGTATTATTTTTTTTATCAGTTTTTGGCATTTATTTAAGGTCAGTGTGTAGTCCTTCTCTACCAACAAAAAAAACGCACAAGGCGCACCACCTTTACTTCTGTTTTTATAGAGTGGTAGATTTATACCATATAGTATTGACTCTGTCAAGCATGTGTATAAGACGGGGACATCGGTGACACTTTGTCTTTGGTAATAGTATAGTATTTTTCAAGATACTGCAAAGGAGTCAAATAGTCAAGGGTTTGATGAGGTCGGTACTCATTGTAGTCAATGAGCCATTCAAGAAGCACTTCATTGAAATACGCCGTATCAGCTAGATCAACATCTGTAACTTCAATAAACTCCTCCTGAATAGTCCTATTGAAACGTTCCAATACCGGATTGTCTTTGGGGGTACGAGGTCTGGAGTACCATTGTTGCAGATTAAGTTTCGTACAGGCCTCAATAAACTCTTTTGCAAACTCCGATCCATTATCATGATGAATATTAATTAATTGATTACCAGTCAGGTACTCCAGTCTCAGAAGAAAGTCTGAAGCGTTTCGTGAGGTATGAGTCGTATAGAGATTGGCATATGCAAGCTTTGAGTTTTCATCAATTGCTGTTAAGAGATAACGGTATCCTCCTTCAGGAAGAGTAAAGACAACTGTATCTACATGCCAGAGATAATGAGGAATTGGTTGCCTTGTAAAGGCAGTGATGTGTTTTCTGTTTTGTATTTTACGCACACTTCTTCTGTGTTTTCGTTGCTGGATCTGCTTTTTATCAAAATAGAGCTGTTTATCTTCTATGATCTTTTGGATATGCCAACTAGATATCCATTCCCCATAAATACGTATATACCTTTTTTGCAGTTTCATCTTGCCACAACGAATGTGTTTTTCCCTCAGTCTGATGATTTGTTGCTCCTGTACCCAGGTGATTGTTCTTTTGCGTTTGGTATGTGGCGCATGGGATACTTCTTCCAATCCCGTAAAATGCTGACTCTCAAAACGCTTGTTCCACTTGTGGAATGTTTTACGGGTTATGCCAAACTGTCTGGCTGTTTTTGTAGCATTTTTACCTCCCTGTGTATGATAGAAAATAATCCATTCCAGTTTTAACTGTGCTTTCAAAGACAGCTTCTTTTTTCCTTCTATTCGAAGCACATCCCATCGTGGTGTTGTATCTACCTCTTTCGCAAGAAAGTACGCTTGTTTGTATCCGGCAGGTTTCATCTCCTGCCATCTCGGTTTTCTCATCGGTTTCACCTCCAATCTTAGGAAGCTATTCTACTGGAAATGTGTAACCGATGTTTCTCATCTTCTGCAGAGATAAATAGTCAACGAGATTTGACTCGAACCAAATGCAACCTCAAATTTATTAAATTTATGGATAATAATATTTTCTGGAATTTATTTAGCCTAATAAAGCAATGTGCTGCCGAGCAGGGATTCGAACCCCAATAGCGACCTCCAGAGGATCGTGTCCTACCGTTAGACGACTCGGCAATGTATTGATAATACAATTGAATTTTATCAGATATGCGGATTGAATACCAACTTGCTGGAGAAAGGTTTTTGTGATACAAAAGGGCAGTGAGCAGAAAATTTCTGTATTTTTATATTCTTCTTTTTGTCGCCCTATTTGTTTTTGGAGGATTTTTCGTTGGGAGCCGAGAAAAAAGTAAAATCAATATTGGCTTAGCGCCTACCCCCACAATAGCTCAAGTCAATGCAAACGAAAGTCTAGCGAAAGTGACGAGAATTGTTGATGGGGATACGATTAAAGTTTTGATTCAGGACAAAGAGGACACGGTAAGGCTAATCGGGATTGATGCTCCGGAAACTATTGATCCTAGAACGTCAGTTCAGTGTTTTGGGAAAGAGGCCAGCATTAAGGCAAAAGCAGTATTAGATGGTAAAACGGTTGTTCTTGAGTCCGATTCGACACAAGGGGAGAGGGATAAATACGGGAGGCTTTTACGTTACGTTTTTCTTGATGGGCTTAATTTTAATAAATTAATGGTAAGTGAGGGTTATGCGCATGAATACACTTATCAGAGCAAGCCATATAAATATACAGAGGAGTTTATAAATGCGCAGAAACAGGCAAGAGAAAGCAAAAAAGGTCTTTGGGCGGATGGTGCCTGTAATTCCTAAAGCCACCTTCTATGTCTGAAGTAGGACACTATAATTACTGCAGATACAAAAACAACTCCAAATAAAAACCACACAATGTTTGGATTTTTCGCGAATGGCAGCGTTACATTCATGGAATAAAGATTGTTAACTATTACGAACGGGAAGGCAATAGATGTAATTACCGTCAAGAATCTAACAATCTCGTTATTCCTGGAAGACAAAACAGACTCATTACTGATGGATATTCCTTCGATAAGCTCCCGGTTGTCTTCAACTCTATCCCAAATTTTTTCTAAGTGGCCCAAAATATTTCCCCAGAAGGGCTGCATGGACCCATTGAGCATCTTGTGCTTTCCTTCCTCCAACTCCCTAAATAGGGGAAGAATAGGCTTGATCATTGTGTGGAATACAACCAAATTTCTTCTGGTTGTTGAAATTCCTTCCAGTGTTTTTTGGGACTGTTTTCCTTCTAATTCTTTGTCTATTCTGTCTATTGTAGAAGTGAGTTCATTAATTACAGGAAAACAGTCATCAATCAAAGCGTCCATAATTTTATATGCAAGGAATGCAGCCCCGTGCGACATATATTCGGTGCGGTTATGAAGAGTTTTTTGGCATAAGGCGAAGATGCGGTCAATCTGAGGAAGAATTCCATCATGAAGGACTACGACATATTCTTCTGAAATAAAAAAATTGACGTAACTGCTCGTTAACCTTCTTTCCTTAGAGGGTGTACGGATAGCGGGAAGAGATAGCGTTCCATACTGATTGGAATTTTGAATTGCGTCTTCATTAAAAAGCGGAAAGCAAAGGACAACCAGGTCGTATTTGCCGTGATTTTCTATTTTTGGGATCTGTGTTTTGGCGAGGTAGTCTTCGAGGTTTAGGGGATTGAAGTCATAAGTATTTTTGAGAAATTTAATCTCAAAATCTGTGGGTTTAGTTACATTAATGAAGAATAGGCCTTGGAAGTTAACTGTCTGAACGTTCATAAAAGTGTATACTTATTAATACTAAACCTTAGAGCGTATTTGTCAACCCCCCTTGAAAAAGTCTATTATAGGTTATTGACAATTAGCAGATGGTATGATAGATTGCTAATTGTATTATGGATAAACTAATACCCTTAATTCCAATCCGGGATGGAGTAATCTTTCCCAATACAGATTCGGTTTTAACTTTTGGCAGACCGAAAAGTTTGGCAGCGCTGGAATCTTCTTTTAGCAGCGAAAGAATTGTCTGCTTTGTGCTTCAGAAAAATTCTAAATTAAATGATCCAAATCCTTCTGATTTATATAGTGTCGGAACATTTTCCCGTATTGAAAGAATGACACGGACAGAAGGAGAAATAATTGCTCAAGTCAGGGGAATTTCCAGAGTCAGGATAGAATCAGTAGTTGAAGAAAAGTCATATTTGATGGCGAAAGTAGTTGAGATGCCGGATATTGTAGATAATAGTCCTGAAGTTAAAGCCTTGTGCAATCATTTGACAAATGAATTCAGGCGCGCCATGAATCTTGGGAAAACAGTTGATTTTTTGGTTTTCATGAACATCATGTCTGATAATTCTCCGTATGAATTTGCAGATCTGATTGCTTCGGTTTTGGACGTAAAACCTTCCGAACGCCAGGAGCTTTTGGAGATTGCGGATGTCAAAACCAGACTTGAGAGAATTACAGATATTCTTGCGAAAGAGTTAAAAGTATTGGAACTTGAAAAACGTATTGCCTCCAAAACACAGGAAAGGTTTGAAAAAGGAGCAAGAGAGACGATTCTCCGGGAAAGACTCAAAACCATAGAAAAAGAACTTGGAGACGAAGATGAAACAGGAACGCAAGAACTAATGGAAAAGATTAAAAAAGCAAAAATGCCTGAGGATATTGAGGAAAAAGCCAAAAAAGAAGCTAAGAAGCTTTCTCAAATGGCTCAATTTAATCCTGAGGCAGGATATGTCAGAAATTATTTGGAATGGCTAGTTTCTCTTCCGTGGGCAGTAAAAAGTCAGAGTAATGTGGACATTAAAAAGGCAGAAAAGATTTTGGATGAAGATCATTATGGTTTGAAGAAAGCCAAAGAAAGAATTGTAGAATATCTGGCTGTTCATAAGTTGTCCGGGAAAATGAAAGGACCCATACTCTGTTTTGTCGGGCCACCGGGTGTTGGTAAAACATCAATTGGAAAATCTATTGCAAGAGCTTTAGATAGAAAATTCGTAAGAGTTTCTTTGGGGGGAATTAGAGATGAGGCGGAAATAAGAGGACACAGGAGAACGTACGTCGGTGCGCTTCCAGGAAGAATAATTCAAGGAATAAAAGATGCGGGCACCCGCAATCCTGTCTTCATGCTTGATGAAATTGATAAAGTGGGAGCAGATTTCAGAGGGGACCCATCGTCCGCGCTTTTGGAAGCATTGGATCCGGAACAGAACAATCAATTTTCAGATCATTATTTGGAAGTCCCTTTTGATTTGTCGGATGTAATGTTCGTAACAACTGCAAATGTTTTGGATACAATTCCTCCCGCTTTAAGAGATAGGCTTGAAATCATAAATTTTGCAGGATACACCCATGATGAAAAATTTAAAATTGCTGATGAATTTTTGCTTAAAAAGCAGATAGAAAATCATGGTTTAACTCCTGAGAAAGTTAAAATTACTGATGGAGCGCTCCGTTTCATTATAGAGCATTATACCCGGGAGGCCGGAGTTAGAAGCTTGGAGCGTGAGATCTCGGCCATACTTAGAAAGGTTGCGAAGTTAATAGCAGAAGGTAAAGTTAAGAAAATAAAAATTACAGAAAAAGAAGTCATAAAATATTTAGGCCCGATTAAAGTCAGCTCCACACTTTTGGAGAAAAAAGATGAAGTTGGTATGTCCACAGGGCTCGCATGGACAGAAGCAGGAGGAGACATTTTATTTATTGAAGTAGCTCTAATGCCGGGAAAAGGCCAACTTATTCTTACAGGTCAGCTTGGCGACGTAATGAAGGAGTCATGTCAGGCAGCAATGTCCTACATTAGGGCAAGGGCGCGTCAATTTGGCCTGTCAGAGAAGTTTTACCAGAAAATTGATGTTCACGTACATGTTCCAGAAGGCGCAGTCCCCAAGGACGGTCCGTCTGCGGGCATCGCAATAACGTCGGCTATAATTTCAGCTTTAACAGGAATTCCTGTAAATAGAAAAGTTGGGATGACAGGGGAAATTACTTTAAGAGGAAGGGTTATGGAAATTGGAGGACTCAAGGAAAAAGTTATTGCAGCTCATAGAGCTGGGCTAAAAACAATTATTGTTCCGAAGGAAAACAAAAAAGATTTGATAGAATTGCCGAAAGAAGTTTTGAAAGATTTAAGCTTTAAATTTGTTTCCCATATGGATGAGGTAATAGGAATTGCACTTAAAAGGCCGTTAAAGTTAAGACAAACTGATTCTCCGCATCATCTGCAAGCCATCCTCCACGCATAATATTAATTTGATAGTCCAAATGTTTTATGGTTGGAGTCAGTTTTGTGCCTCGTTAAGACAGTGGGGAATTTTGTTTTAACCTATCTCTACAAACCCCTTAATGATACGGTCGTTGGTTATCAGGATTTATTCTACTTATAGGTTTTTGTTGTTGAATATTAAGCAGCTCCGAGCACTCTTTTTGCAGAGGTTTGCAAAATTTTACGTTTGGATCCGTATATATCAGAATGAACAATAATTTTGGCGGTTAAAGAGGATTCTGGGTTTTCATCAGCTGCATTCTTAATCCCTAGCATCATTTCAAATGCAACCTGTTCTGGGTTTTTTTCCATCACTCCAGCCATGACACCCGACCTCATAAGGGGTATTGTTACTATCTGTAAGTTTCTCTTATATGCTTCAACTAGTCCAGCTTTAACCAGTTTTCGTAAAGGTATATTTAAATCATCAATTACAAATATAACATTTTTGAAATTTCTATTTCCTTCAATTGTAGACCCGTTTACAAATATTGTGGATCCGTCAGTAGCTTTATGATTAGCTTTTAAGTATTCTGATGCGGCTTGATGAAAACCATGGCCAGAAGTCTCCACAATTGCCTGATCTATTTTTCCAAACCACTTTCTAAGGGAATTTATTGGAGTAATTAAAGCGTCTGTTTGAACTTGGGCGATGTTTTCAGCCCGAAAATGTACATGTACTTTTCCATAGCTCATACTATCTGCGCCTCTTGGTTCTAATTCTTTTGTCATCATGGGTGAAGATTATAATACAAAGGGGAGTATATGTCAACTATAGGATTCTGTAGCCCCATGGGGATTCGAACCCCAGATCTTCACCTTGAGAAGGTGACGTCCTAGGCCGCTAGACGATGGGGCCTTAGAGCATATTTTACTCTAAATTGAATGTTCAAACAAGCGTAATTGTTCTCTTGGATGATTTCTAGTATAATTTTTGGTATGGGTAAAGTTTTTCTTTCCGTTGTTATCCCTTCATATGACGAAATGGCAAATCTGCAAAAAGGCGTTTTGGATAAAGTTGAACATTTTTTAAGCAAAAAACAATTTTCATATGAAGTGATTATCGTGGATGACGGATCAACCGATGGAAGCGTAAATTTTGTTAAGAAATTTTCTGCAAATAATCCCAATTTTAAATTAATAGAAAATTCGCATTTAGGAAAAGGCGGAGCGGTGACTGCGGGAGTGCTTAATTCAAAAGGTAGTCATGTGCTTTTCAGCGATATGGATCAGGCAACTCCGATTGAAGAAGTAGATAAATTATTGCCGTATTTTAATGAAGGATATGACATAGTGATTGGTTCAAGAAAATCTCAGAGAAAGGGTTCTCCCTGGACAAGAAAGCTTATGGCAAAAGGAATGGTAGTTCTCAGAACTATTTTGGTGGGTATTCATGGAATTTCTGATACTCAATGCGGATTCAAAATGTTCAAAAGAGAAACTGCGCAGAAACTTTTTAACAAAATAAATAAGCTACACAATAATTTTAAAAAAGTGTCAGGTTCAAGTGTTTCGGCGGGATTTGACGTTGAGCTTTTATACGTTGCTCAAAAAATGAAATACAAAATTAAGGAAGTGCCTGTGGATTGGCTTTATGTTGAGACAAGAAGGGTAAATCCGATAAAAGATTCTGTGGCTGGTGTTGTAGATTTAATAAGAATAAAAATTAAGGATTTAAGAGGAGAGTATCGGTGAAAAAATTTTCAACAATTGGATATTTATTAACTGTTGTTTTATTATTTCTCTATTCATTTACTCAGATTGATCTTGGATTAACTCTTTCTCAGGCATCTCTTTGGCAAACTGCTGAAAAATTCTTTAAAAATATCGGATATTTTCAAAGGCCACTTTCCGGCTCTTTGTTTGTCGGAATTGTTTTGCTTTTATTTATTTTTTACTTAATGATTCTTCGGGCAGTTGATTTAAAAAAGATTTCGAAGAAAACAATTTGGGTTTTAATAATTGCGGTTACAGCTATTTTAACTTTTTCTTACAATGCGTTTTCGTATGATCTTTTTAATTATATTTTCGATGCGAAAATTGTTACTTTCTATCATCAAAATCCGTATTTACATAAAGCTTTGGATTATGCTCAGGATCCAATGCTTTCATTTATGCATTGGACTCATAGACTTTATCCGTACGGACCGGTATGGCTTGGTTTAACCATACCTTTATCTTTTGTAGGTTTACAGTTTTTTCTGCCGACTTTTTTTCTTTTCAAAATACTCATTTCATTGAGCTTTTTGGGAACAGTATTCTGCATCGGTAAAATCTTACAAAAATTTTCATTGAAGGACGAACTTTTCGGGATAACTTTTTTTGCCCTAAATCCACTAGTTGTCATAGAGAGTCTTGTGTCAGCTCATAATGATATGGTAATGATGTTCCTTGCGATGTGGGCTTTATATCTATTAATGAATACTAAATATACTCGTTCAATCATATTACTCATTTTGTCAATTGGGGTTAAATTTGCAACAGCTTTTGTTTTTCCGATTTTTGTATTGATTGCTTTTCTTCAAAAAAGAAAAAAAATAATAAATTGGCAACTTTTATTTACAGTAATGGCAGCTGTCATGGTTATTCCTGTTATTTTGGCTTCATACAGAACCAGTTTTCAGCCGTGGTATTTATTAAATATTCTTCCTTTTGCAGCATTAATAGCTGGAAATTATTATGTGTTTATTCCTAGCGTTGTGATATCTCTATTTACTACATTAGAGTATTTACCTTTTTTGTATTCTGGAAATTGGAACAGCCCCGTTCCCTCAATATTATTTTGGATGACAACTGGTTCTATCATAGTGTCTATACTTTTTACTATAGCTTGGAGACTTAAGAAAATGATAAGATAATCTTATGGATTTATTCAAAAAACACAAATTCGAGATTTTTATTTTAGTAACCTTAGGATTAATATATCTTGCTTCCCGTTTCTACAGCATTTTGTCTTTGCCAATTTTTACCGATGAAGCAATCTATATCCGTTGGGCTCAAATTGCAAAACAGGACGCTAATTGGCGGTTTATTTCACTAACGGATGGTAAACAGCCAATGTTTATCTGGCTTATGATGGTTTCCTTACGTTTCATCCGAGATCCTTTGCTGGCAGGAAGAGTGGTATCAGTCGGAGCGGGTTTTCTTACTTTAATCGGAATGTATTTTCTGGGAAGAGAAATATTTAGAAACAATAAGATTGGATTAATCTCAAGCGCGCTATATGTAGTTTTTCCAATGGCTTTAGTATACGACAAGATGGCTTTATATGACAGTCTTGTTGGAACATTTGTTGTCTGGGCTTTATTTTTAACTGTTCTTTTAGTCCGGAAAGTTAGGTTGGATATTGCTCTTATCTTGGGAATGGTAATCGGGGGAGGCGTACTCACAAAAACAAACGCATTTTTTAATATTTATTTACTTCCATTTTCTTTGTTGCTATTTAATTGGGGTGAAAAGATGGCGGGAAAAAGGCTATTGAAATGGATGGGCTTATGTTTTGTATCAGTAGCGCTCACTTATAGTTTCTATTCAATCTTAAGACTTTCTCCCTTCTTTCATATAATTGCAGAAAAAAATACTATATTTGTTTATCCTTTTAATGAATGGTTTAATCATCCTTTTGAATTCTTTATTGGAAATTTGTTGGCTTTTTGGGATTGGACAAATCGCTATCTAACTTGGCCGTTTTTACTTCTCGCTGTTGGATCTTTTTTCGTAAGTAAATCTTTTTTTAGAGAAAAAATAGTTCTTCTTCTTTGGTTTATTGTCCCCGTAATTGCCCTAGGCCTTTTCGGTAAAACGCTGTATCCCCGCTTTATTTTTTTCATGACACTCTCCTTGCTTCCTTTAATTGCATTTTTTCTTGAAAATTCCTATTCAAGATTTAAGAAAGCCTACTTGTTTTTTGTTTTTTGTATTTTATTTTTTGTATTAGCTTTCAAAACTGACTATTTAATTTTAACTGATTTTGCTAAATCTGGTGTGCCCGATTCGGACATACAGCAATATTTAACTAGCTGGCCGGCAGGTAAAGGAGTTAAGGAATCAGTTCAATTTTTCAAAAAAGAGGCAGAAAAAGGAAAAATTTATATAGCAACTCAAGGTACATTTGGATTAATGCCGTATGCGTTTGAAATTTATCTCGTTAGCAACCCCAATATTAAAATTGAAGGGTACTGGCCAATTGAGGACAAAATTCCGGCAAAAGTGATTGAGCAAAGCAAGGGAATTTCCACATATTTCTTTTTCTATCAGCCTTGTGTGCCTTGCGAGGGCGTAGGAGTTGCTCCAGCCGCGTGGAAATTAAATCCTGTTTTACAATTCAAGACTGGAGAAGCTAACTATACAAGTATTTATAGAATAAAATAGGATGAGAAGAGCATTTCTTGTTATTCTCGCTTTCGTAGTTATATCTCTCTTCTTCTTCTACCCCATTTTTAGAGACAAGATTCCTTTTCCCGGAGATCTTTTGATTGGAGAGTATGCTCCATACAATTCCTACAATTTTCTAGGATATGCTCCTGGCGGATATCCTAATAAAGGACAAGATTTTGATGTTCTAAGACTTTTGTATCCGGGAAAAGAGTTTTCTGTTCGCCTATTTAAGGACTTAGAATTTCCTTTATGGAATCCTTATAATTTTTCTGGAAACCCTCATCTTGCCAGTCTTCAGTCCGGATCATTTTATCCCTTAAATATAATATTTTTTATATTTCCATATGTAATTGCGTGGACGATATTTATTTTGTTGCAGCCTGTTTTAACCGGAATATTTAGCTTTTTATTCGCAAGAGAGCTGAAGCTTAGCGTAAAGAGCTCTATTTTTTCTGCTTTGGTATTTTCATTTTCTTCTTATTCTATTGTGTGGATGGAATATGGGAATATAGGCCATTCCATGGTATGGTTGCCTTTTGCTTTATGGATTACGCTTAAAAATTTTAATAAACCAACTATCTTAAAATCTCTAGCAATAGTCTTGTCTCTGACTTTTGCAATCTTAGCGGGTTATCTTCAAACAGCATTTTATGTATTTGTTTTTGTTTTTGGATTTATTATTTTTCACATCCTTTTTATTGACAAAAAAGATAAATTTAAAAAGTTACTAATTTTCTTTTCACTTTTCGTTTTGTCGGTATTATTGTCCGCAGTGCAATTGCTCCCAATGACTGAATTACTTTTTCAATCAGCAAGAGCGCCATATTCCCACTCAGAATTTCTAAAATTACTAATTCCTTCTTTTAATTTTATAACTATGTTTGTTCCTGATTTTTTCGGAAATCCTGCTACCCGCAACTATTGGCTCATCGGTACTTATATAGAGCGAGTTATGTATATTGGGGTAATACCCTTAATCTTTGTTGCTTATGCTTTTTGTAAAAAACAGTCGTCGCAATTTTGGTTTTTTGTAATTAGCGCAGTAGCTATTCTATTGTTAACTTTCAATACTTTTGTCGGTAAGATAATTTATTCTTTCCAGATTCCCCTTATTTCGACTGCTGTTCCAACAAGAATTATGTTTTTATTCTGTTTTTGCCTAAGCCTGATTGCCGGATTAGGATTGGATACATTCATAAAAAACCAAAATAAAAAATTATTCATAAAAGTAATGTCAATTTTGGGCGGCACATACCTTCTGATATGGATTTTTGTCATTTTGTTTCCTTTAATTGATAAATCCTCATGGATTCAAAATTTAAGTATTTCCAAAAGAAATCTTATTTTGCCAACGCTGATCTTTTGTACGGGTGCAATCCTCCTGTCCATGAGTTTTCATAAAGTTAAATATAAAAACTTTATTATTGTTTTATTAATAATATTAAGCATGATGGACTTATTCTATTTTTTTCACAAGATTACTCCTTTTGCTCCAAAAGAAACTGTTTATCCAAATACGGAAGTATTGTCAAAGATAAAAGAAATACAGGGAGTAGATCGTTCGTGGGGATATGGAAGCGGATATATTTCTACAAACTTACAAACACACGAAAAGATTTTTTCTGTGGACGGATATGACGCTTTACATCTTAAAAGATATGGGGAGCTAATATCTTCTTCCAAAGACGGCAGAATCGCAAATTCCATACCAGGATCCGATGTTGAAATAGCTTCAGGTTATGGTGGAAGCGATTTGCGGGAGAATAAATATCGTCAGCGCCTTTTGAATCTATTGGGTGTAAAATATATTCTTAATAAAGTTGATCCTCAAGTCTCAACCGTAAAAGCAGATAGCCAAACTTTTGATGATTCTATTTATAAATTGGTTTGGCAGAAAGCTCCCTGGCAAATTTATGAAAATAAAAGAGTTTTGCCGCGGATTTTCTTGGCTTCAAATTATGTGGTTGAAAGCGACAAGAACAAGATTATTAAGATGATTCTTGATGAGGAATCCGATTTGAGAGATACAATAATTTTGGAGGAAAATATATCTCCAAAAATTAATTTTTCAAACGATAAAAACGCAAAGGTTGAAATCGAAAAATATACTCCGAATGAAATTGTTTTACAGACTAATTCAAAAACAAACATGATTTTATTTATCTCAGATAACTATTATCCAGGCTGGAAAGTGAGTATTGATAAGGAATTTGGTAAGATATATAGAGCAGATTATTCATTCAGAGCGTTACCGGTCTTAAAGGGTAGGCATAGGGTTGTTTTTTCTTATTATCCTGAGTCTTTTGATTTGGGTATTAAAATAAGCTTAATAACTCTTACGTCAATAATATTACTTGCAATTTTATTCAAGTTGAGAAACTATTATGTTGAAAAATAAAAAGTTAATAACCTCTTTACTGTTAGGTCTTATTTTTGCAATTGCGATTTTTCTCCGTTTTTATAGTCTAAGCTCTGTTCCTGTTGGATTTCAAGTGGACGAGGCAAATCTTGGGTATAACGGGTATTCATTGCTTTTAACAGGAAAAGATGATGGCGGGCATCCCTGGCCATTGTACGTAAACATGTTTAATGACTTTAATCCTACAGGGTATCACTATATGACCATATTGCCAATCGCATTGTTTGGATTGAATGAGTTTTCTACGCGTTTGCCTGCGGCATTGTTTGGTGCACTTACCGTTTTTGCGGTATACTTTTTTGCTTTCGTTATTTTTGAGGAAGTTGCCGTATCACTTCTTTGTGCATTGCTTGTGGCTATAGTACCGTGGAGTATAGTTTTTTCCCGAGTAAGCGCTGAAACAAATGTTGCATTGTTTTTCGTCGTTTTGGGATTTGCGTTTTTATTTCGTAGTTTCAAAACGAAAAAGGCGTTTAATGTAATTACCAGCGGGATATTGTTATCTTTGAGTTTTTTTATATATCCAGCACCGCGGGTTTTCGTTCCGTTATTATTTTTTGTATTTCTAATCTTTCTCTACACGTTATGGTCGAAGGAAATAAATCGATACAGAGCCACTTTGCTTACTGCTTTTATCCTCGTGTCTTTGATTGCAGTTTCATTGGTATTTTCTGCAGCAGGGGGAACAGGGAGGTTTAATCAGGTAAGCATCTTCACGTTTCCGGAGACGAAACTTGTTATGGAAGAGCAGATCCGTGAGGACGGCATTTCCCATTCGCAACTTTTCATTACCAGAGCTTTTCATAATAAAATAATAAGTTATGGGTATACGTTTTTTAACAATTATTTGCAATATTTCAGCGGACAATTTTTGTTTACAAAAGGTGGTTTACCAATCTGGTTTCAGGTTCCGCAGGTGGGGGCCATATATGTCGTAGAATTTCCTTTTATTCTTTATGGTCTTTATCAATTAGCGGTGCAAAAAAAGAAGATGTATAAGCTTCTTCTGTTATGGTTGTTTGTGGCTCCAATTACAGCCGCTATTACGGTGGATGACAGTCCGAATATGCGACGATCCCTAATAATGTTTCCTGTTATCGAAATGATTGCTGCGTATGGGTTTGTCCGGTTTTTTCGTGTTATTCGGCCATCGTTTAGAAATTTATACGTGGCAATTACTGTGACATTTTTAGCTTTTAACTTTTTTTATTTTTTCCATCAATATTTTACGCACGCACAGATACATAAGAATTGGTATAACAATGAGGGATTTGGAACAATGATAAAAGAGTTAAAAAGGTCTTATGGGAATGTTGATAAAATTATTGTCACAAAGGATGCGGGGGGGATATATCCTCTTATTTTATTCTACATGCAGTATGATCCAAGAATCTATCAGTTCGAGGGCTCGCCAAAAGATTCGGCATATACTGGTTTTGGTAAGTTTTTCTTTGTGCCGCAGAGTTGTCCTTCCGTAAATAAAGATGATAAGTTTCCGAAAGGAAAATCCATATATGTAGATAATGGGACGTGTCCCGATAATGGTTTATTGAATAGTCGAAAGAAAACTTTTATAAATAGAGAAGATGGAACACGAGTCTTTAGAATTATTTATGACTAATATTTTAGGTAAGAAGTTGACAATTTATATTATTCTGATTTTGATAGTTCTGATTGGAGTTTTTCTGCGTTTTTATAAGCTGGGAGTAAATCCTCCTAGTCTTGATTGGGATGAGGCGAGTATTGGGTATAATGCTTATTCTATTGAAAAAACTGGAGCTGATGAATATGGCAACAAATTCCCTTTAAGTATCCGTTCTTTTGATGATTATAAGCCAGCGTTATATACTTATTTGGATATTGTCCCTATTTATTTATTTGGTCTAAACGAGTTTTCTGTTAGGCTTCCCGCCGCGATATTTGGGTCACTAACAATTATAGCAGTCTTTTTTTTAACTGAAGAAATTCTTTTAGGCTGGGAGAAGAAAAAGCAAGCGATGATTTCGCTTATCTCGGCATTTTTCTTTGCGGTTTCCCCTTGGCATTTGCAATTCTCCAGAGCTGCTTTTGAAGGTCAAATTGGTCTTTTCTTCTTGATTGCGGGCTTATTATTTTTCTTCAAAGCACTTAAGAGCAGAAACTTTTTTTATCTTTCCAGTGTTCTATTTTTGTTAAGCTTGTATTCATATCATAGCTTTCGCCTTCTTATTCCATTGCTCCTGTTAGCGCTTTTAATTGTTTTTTGGAAAGTAATTATAAATTTTAAAAAACAAGCAATAATCTTCTTATTTATTCTTTGTTTTTGTTCATTCCCGATTTGGAATAGTTTTTTTGGAGCAGGAGCAGGTGCACGGCTGTCCATGGTAACTATCTTTTCAGACCCAACAGTTATTGAATCTTCCATAAAAGAAATTGATTATGACAAAAATAATAATGATTATTTCGGCATGGCGCTTCATAATAGACGTGTTGTTTATTCCCTTGCGGCTGCGAAAGGATATCTGGATCATTTTAATCCTGATTTTTTATTTATTCATGGAGATGGAGGGGTACAGCATCATGCGGTTGGAATGGGTATGCTTTATCTTTGGGACATTCCTTTTATTTTGGCAGGCATATATTTTCTTCTTAGAAGGTTTAACCGATTCATTCTAGTTCTTTTTATTTTATTTTTACTTTCTCCGATTCCGGCCGCAATAACAACCGGTACTCCTCATCCTGTAAGAGCAATTGGGATGATGTTGGGATTTCACATCTTTGCTGCTGCAGGAGTAGTATTTTTTTGGGAGAAAATAATGCAATTAAGAAATTTATTTATGAAAGTTTCAATAATGTTTATTGTTTTGATTTGTTTTGCTCTTAATTTGGCTTATTATTTTCATCAATATTATGTGCATACGCCTATTGAATATGGTTATTTTTGGCAATATGGATATAAAGAGGCTTTTAGTTTTGCAAAAGAGAATGAGGCGAAGCTTAAGAGTATTGTTGTAACGTATGAATATGATCAGCCCTACATTTATTATCTTTTTTACAACAAAATAGACCCCGCTTGGTATCAGAAAAACTGGAACTACAATGGTAACGGCTCAATTGATAGGTTTAAAAGGATAATTGGAAAATATACATTTAGGGATATTGATTATGCGAAGGATATCTATATTAAAAACGCACTTCTTATAGGTACTCCAAAAGAAATACCAGACAATGCAAAAGCTGTAAAAACTATAAAATTTCAGGACGGAAAAACAGCTTTCAAAATTATTGAAACATGAAGAAAATCTTAGCGGTATTATTATTCTCTTTTTGTATCAGCATTCCTGTTATTTTGCCGTTTTTTCATAACGGTTATTTTCCGACACACGATGGGGAGTGGGCAATAATAAGACTTACCGACATGTTCCGAACGCTCCGTGATTTTCAGATTCCGGCAAGATATAGCGGTAATTTAAATTTTGGGTATGGATATCCCCTATTCAACTTTACCTATCCTTTTCCTTATTATCTTGGAGTAATCCTGCACTTTTTTGGCTTTGGTTTCGTAAATACAATAAAAATTCTTTTTGCGGGAAGCGTTGTTCTTTCGGCATTTTTTATGTTTCTTGCATCAAAACTTTTATGGAAAAATACTTGGGCAGGAATTGTTTCCTCGGTACTTTATGTTTACCTTCCGTACAGAATGGTCGACCTATATGTTAGAGGTTCAATAGGTGAATCATTGTCATTTGCTTTGTTTCCCCTTCTTTTTTATCTTGCAGTCAGATTAATTAAAAAGCCTTCTTTTTTACTTATCTCTTGTACCGCAATCGTTCTCTCGATGCTCATTACAACTCACAACATTATGGCGGTTCTATTTTTGCCGGCTTACACTGTGTTGGCATTAATTTATGCGATTTTCGAAAATAAAAAGGCGATTAAACCGTTTTTTATTAGTATCATTTTGGGATTTAGTTTGTCTGCATTCTTCTGGATTCCTGCGATTTTCGAGAAAAGTTACATCTTGCTTTCGCAAATTCCTATTGCTGACAGGAATTTATATTTCGTTAGTTTTAATCAATTAATATTTCCCAGTTGGGGGTATGGAATCCCAACAAGTCCTGATGCCTTTAGCTATCAGCTTGGATTAGTCAGCATTATAATTCTTGCAGTTTCTTTCTTGTCTGTTTTAGCTTTTATTATCAAGGGTAAAAGTAAAAATTATTACGTAGGGATTGCGTATCCATTGATTGCATTCATTATTCTTTATAGCTTTCTACTTTTTAGTCCATCCAGATTTTTATGGGAGAACATTCCGTTGCTGTCGGAAATTAATTATCCGTGGATAATATTGGGAATATTAGGATTTTTGATCAGTCTATTGGCGGGATTTTTATCCGGACAGGCTTTGGGGAAATATCTAGTAGTCTTTCTTGGAATAATCGCGATATTTACTATAGCGCCATACGCCAAGCCCCAGCAATATATCAATAATCCGGACAGCTATTATCTAACTAACGACGCTACAACAACTTCCTCCAATGAATTGATGCCATTATGGGTTAAGAAAATTCCTTCGCAAAGAGCAATAAGAAAAGTGGAAATAATAAGCGGAAATGGAGAAATTGAGAATGTTGCCTCCGATTCAAAGCAAGTCAATTTTTCTATAAACGCATTAACTAAAACAAACATTAAGATTAATACTATTTATTTCCCCGGATGGAAAATATATGTTGATGAAATTGATACTGAAATTTTTTATGATAATGAACAAGGAGTAATGGAAATATCTATTCCTTCAGGGCGGCACATTGTGAACGCAAAATTAAAGGAGACGCCTTTGAGATTGGCAAGCGATTTAATATCTTTAATGAGTGCTTCTGCGATTATATTTTTAATAGCAAGAGGAAATAAAAATGCATTTATTTAAGAAATATTACGGACTGTTTTTAATCCTACTTTTGTCTTTTTGGGCAATAAAACCCTTCTTTATTCAGGGTTTTTTCCCAATGCATGATGACACTCAAGTTGCTCGAGTTTTTGAAATGGCCAAAGTACTTAAAGCTGGAGTTTTTCCTGTGCGTGTCGTTCCTGACTTAGGATATGGCTACGGCTATCCAATCTTCAACTTCTATGCTCCCCTTGCCTATTATATTGGTGCGGGTTTTACATTTCTGGGGCTTGATGCCCTTGTTGCTACAAAAGTAATGATGGTTTTAGGCGTTATTTTGGCGGGTGTCTTCATGTATTTCTTAGCAAGAGAATTCTTTGGGGAGTTTGGCGGCTTAGTCTCTGGTTTATTTTATCTTTATGTTCCTTATCATGCGGTGGATATTTATGTTCGGGGTGATGTCGCGGAATTTTGGGCATACGCTTTTATTCCTTTAGCGTTTTTAGGCTTTTATAGAAAAAATATATTGCTGGGAGCAATAGGGTTTGCGGGATTAATTCTCTCACATAATTTAACAGCAATGATGGTTGCCCCCTTCTTACTGATCATAATATTGTTGAATTATTACACTGCCCCAAATGGCAAAAAACTTCTTGTTGCTTATCGCTTATTGTTTATTGTTATTTTAGGTCTGGCAATCTCCGCGTTTTATTGGATTCCGGCGCTCGCTGAAATGAAATATACCAATGTGCTTTCGCAGATTGGAGGTAGCGCGAATTTTCGTAACCATTTTGTTTGTATTGGGCAGCTTTGGGATAGTCCGTGGGGATTTGGAGGTTCAGCTGCGGGATGTACTGATGGGCTTTCTTTCAAAATCGGCAAACTGCATATTCTGGCAGCTATCGTTGCGTTTATTTTTATGTTTTGTATTAAGAAAATGAGAAGAAGCAAGGAATGGTTAGTTGTCCTTTTTTCTTTTTTTGGGTTTTTATTTTCAGCATTTCTTACTCTTGAAGCATCAAAATGGATTTGGGAAATAGTTCCTACGATGGCCTTTTTCCAATATCCGTGGAGATTTTTAATACTTACATCTTTCTTCTCATCTATTCTCGCTGGGTCTTTGGTCTTCTTATTTAAAAAATTTCGGATATTTTTCTATTTGACAGGAATGTTATTGACTTTTCTACTCTTAGTCTATAATTTAAAATTTTTTACCCCACAAACTATTCTGCCAAAAACTACAGGAGATTATACGAATGAATTTACTCTCAAATGGACTACTTCAAAAATTTCAGATGAATACCTTCCTCTTAATTTTAAAAAACCGCAAATACCGCAAGAAGTTTACAGGGAACAAGTGAATATTGGAATAAAAGAGACGCCTATTGAAAGAGCATCGAATGCGGTTTCTTTTGTTGGTCTTTTGGCCCTTATTCTTGGTATAATCTTATTTAAGAGAAAGCAAAAATATGGTTAAAAAAAGCGTAGAAATAACAGTGCCCGTATACAATGAAGAAAAAGAACTAGAGAAGAATATTGTAGTGCTTTACGATTTTTGCGTTAAGAATTTAAAGGAATATGCTTGGCATATTACCATTGCGGATAATGCTTCAACCGACAATACACCTCTTATAGCATCAGCAATTGAAAGAAAAAATCCTAAGGTTTCCAATTTTAGATTGGATCAGAAAGGAAGGGGTAGGGCAGTAAAACGAGTCTGGAGTCAGTCAAAATGCGATTATTGTGTTTATATGGATTTAGATCTTTCTACGGATCTTATTCACTTGCCAAGTATTCTTAGGAAGCTTGAAGAGGGATATGATGTTGCAATTGGTTCAAGACTTGCTAAGGGAGCAAAAGTAGAAGGACGGACATTCCTGCGGGAGCTGACCTCAAGAGCGCTGAACTTCTTTTTTATTCGATTTTTTTTCCAAACTCATTTCACTGATGCACAATGTGGATTTAAGGGAGTAACGAAAAGAGTGGTTGAAAATCTTATATCCAAAGTAAAGGACAATGGATGGTTTTTTGACGGCGAACTGTTAATAATAGCGGAAAAAAGTGGATATAAAATTTATGAAGAGCCTGTTCATTGGGTAGATAATCCCGGTTCTACAGTCCGTTTAATTTCTACAATCTCAGGAGATTTAAAGGCCATAACAAGATTACTTATTGAAAAACCATGGGAATAATAATGTATGGAAGAATTTGATATTGCTGCGGTTACAAGAAGATCAATTAGGGGAATTTTTGCTCTCACATCAAGAACCTTTACGGTTCAAATCGTAAGCTTTGCTACAAATTTTATTCTTACGATTTTCCTTTCGCCTGCAGTATTTGGTGTATATTTTGTAGTTTCAGCAGCAATTGCCTTTCTTTCCTATTTTTCCGACATTGGCCTTGCTGCTGCTTTAATACAAAAGAAAGAACCTATAAGAGAAGAGGAATTAAGGGCGACATTTACATTACAGCAGATTCTTGTAGTAGCAGTTGTTATCATTTCTTTTTTGGTTTCAGGAAAAGTTGGTTCTTTTTATAATTTGGAAAAAGAAGGAATATTTCTTTTTCAAGCCCTAATTTTTTCTTTTTTTCTTTCATCTCTTAAAACAATTCCTTCAGTAATTCTTGAAAGAAATCTTCGTTTTGAAAAGCTTGTAATACCTCAAATAGTTGAAACTCTATTTTTCAGTGTTACTGCGGTATTTTTTGCTGTTAAGGGATTTGGCGTTACAAGTTTTGCTTACGCAGTTTTAGCAAGGGGACTAAGCGGTGTAATTGCAATTTACATTATTAATCCTTGGAAAATAGGCTTCGGATTTTCAAAAGAATCCCTGAAAAGACTCCTTTCTTTCGGCGTCCCTTTTCAAGCGAATAGTTTTTTAGCTCTAATAAAAGACGATCTTCTGATCGCCTATATAGGAAAAGTCCTTCCTCTTGCTCAAGTGGGGTTTATTGGATTTGCCCAAAAATGGGCTTTTGCTCCCTTGAGACTTGTAATGGACAATGTTATTAGGGTTACTTTCCCTTCTTTTTCCAGACTTCAAGATGAAAAGGAAATCCTAAAAAAAGCTATCGAAAAATCAATATTCGCAGCATGCTTAATCATCTTTCCTTCCTTAATGGGTTTGGTTATCCTTTCTCCATATCTGATTCATCTAATTCCAAAATATCTCAAATGGGAACCTGCCTTGATTTCATTGGGCTTTTTCTCTTTAAATGCAGGTCTTTCTTCGGTTTCAACGCCTCTAACAAATGCATTAAACGCAATAGGAAAAATAAAAATTACTCTTTACCTTATGATTTTTTGGACTATAGCAACGTGGATATTAACTCCTTTTGCGATTTCTCTGTTCGGGTTCAATGGAGTTGCTATGGCCTCGGCCTTGATAGCATTCTCTCTTTTTATAGTTGTCTACATTGTCAAAAGGTATATAGATTTTAGCCTTATAAATTCTATTAAGGGTCCTTTTATTTCAACTATAATTATGGGAATTTTTACTTATTTTTTAAGCATCCTAATGATAGAAAATTTCCTTACTCTTACAATAGCTATTCTTTTGAGTGGTATACTATATCTGGCTAGCATGTTAATTCTGGCAAAGCAAGATCTAATTTCAGACATAAAACTTATAAGAAATAATTTAAAAAAATAATGACAAAACTTTCAGTTGTAATTACCACTTTTAATTCAGCGAGTAAAATTGAAGATTGCCTAAAGTCCGCTTTATTTGCGGATGAAATTATAGTTGTTGATGCAACTTCAACGGATAAAACTTTGGAAATAGTCAAGAAATATACAGACAAGATTTTTGTAAGGCCAAACAATTTGATGCTTAACGTTAATAAAAATTTTGGTTTTTCAAAAGCAGCAGGAGAATGGATTTTGTGCCTTGATTCGGACGAAAGAATTACGCCTGAACTTGCCGAGGAAATTAAGTCCGAAATCCGTAATCTTAAATCTGAAATAAGCGGTTTTTGGATGCCGCGGAAAAATATAATCTTTGGTAAATGGATTGAGCATACAGGTTGGTATCCTGATCATCAATTAAGGCTTTTTAAGAAAGAAAAAGGAAAATTCCGAGAAGAACACGTGCATGAAATGGTAAAAATTGAAGGGAATGCGGAATATTTGAAAAATCATATAGTTCACGATAGCTATGAGAGCATTTTTCAGTTTCTTGATAAGTTAGCCAATATTTACGGGCCGAATGAAGCGGAACAATTAATAAAAAAAGGATATATTTTTGACTGGAAGGATGCTATCCGATTTCCGATGAAGGAATTCTTAAGCCGATTTTTTGCGAGGGAAGGTTACAGGGATGGATTTCATGGTTTAATGTTATCTATTCTTATGGCCTTTTATCATTTCATAATTTTTTCATATATTTGGGAAAAACATAAATTTAAGCAACTTAATGATAAGGCAATTCTAGCTGAAACAGAGAAAGAAGTAGTTCAATCTTCGAAAGATTTATTCTTCTGGTTTTCAAAGGAGAAAGCAAAACTTATCAAGAATCCGCTAAAGCAAATCTTCCGCAAAGTATTAGGAAAAATTAATTCATGAGGCATGTTGTTATTTCTCTTCTAAATTTTAACGGCAAGAAAAATACGCTTGATTGTTTGGAGTCTCTAGTAAATATAAGAAAGGACAATCTTAGAGTAAGTATCGTAATTGTTGACAATGCATCCAAAGAGGAATTCGATTTAAAGAGTAGAGTCTTCAAGAATATGTCCCCGGTTGTTATTAGAAATAATAAAAACTTAGGATTTTCCGGAGGACATAATGTTAGCATCAAATATTCACTTGAAAATGAAGCAGACTATGTATTGATTTTAAATAATGATACGTATGTAGATAAAGATTTTCTTACGGAATTGTTAAAAACAGCGGATAAAGATAAAAGCATTGGAATTCTAGTTCCCAAGATTTATTTTGCGCCAGGATCAGAATTTCATAAAGATAGATACTCAAAAGAGGAAATTGGAAAAGTTTTGTGGTATGCAGGTGGAGAAATCAATTGGGAAAATGTAATAGGATGTAACAGAGGAGTTGATGAAGTAGATAGGGAGCAATATGATAAAGTTGAAGAAACTGAATTGGCAACAGGATGTTGCATGCTGATTAAGAAGGATGTTTTTGAAAGAATAGGGGTGTTTGATGATAAATATTTTCTATACTATGAAGACAGTGATTTAAGTATTCGTGCAAAAAATAAAGGATTTAAAATCGTGTATGTTCCTAAATCTATAATTTGGCATAAAAATGCCGGATCAGCAGGAGGATCTGGATCCGTACTCCAAGATTATTATATAACGAGAAACCGCTTACTGTTTGGATTTAAATATGCTCCAATCCGTTCAAAATTAGCACTCTTTAAGGAAAGCTTATTTTTGCTTTTTAGAGGAAGACCATGGCAAAAACGGGGCATAGTAGATTTTTATATGTCAAAATTTGGCAGGGGGAGTTATAATGATTTCTGATCCGTCATTCATGCAGTCTATATTACATAGTCTTTTTTATACTCTGGCATTTATTCTTTCTATTTTTTTGGCTTTTTATATTCCCGGCAGAGTAATCCTTGGGAAAATATCAAAAAATACTGCTTGGAATTTTGAGAAACTCATCATAAGTTTGGTTGTTGGGATGGTGTTATGGGCATATCAAGCAATTATCTTTGGATATTTGGGGATAAGATGGTTATCTTATGGATACTTATTATTTTTTATTTTTTTTTGGATTCGACAACAAAATGCACATACATTTTTTTCTACACTTAAAAGAAAATTCATAAACATCAAACCAAACTGGTTGCTTTTATTGGTTTTTATAGTTGGAATTTTCGGACAAACCCAGCAATTTTTCATAACAGGACTTACATTATCAGACGGTATACGCATATTTTCTCCGGCTTCCGATGATGCATTTTGGCATTTGGCATTAACATCCGAGATTGTTCGCCGAATTCCGCCAATCGAACCTGGCCTAGCGGGGGTGTTGGCACATAATTATCATTATTGGGGAAATGTTGTTATTGGGGAAATAATAAGAGTATTTCATTTATCTCTTTTACAGGCGCAATTTCAAAATATGTATATTTTTGTTTCGTTTATTTTAGGTGGTATTGCGTACTCTTTGGCAAAAAAGTTAAACTTTTCAAAAACCGGAATTACACTTTTTGTATATATGCAATATTTTTCGTCAGACATTATTTATTTACTGACGGTAATTACCCGCAAAGCATTTATTTTTACAGTACATCCATTGGAGGATGGAACAATGTTTTTAGAAAATCCTCCTCGGGCATTTGCTGCCATTGTTGCTTTTTGTGGCTTGATATTTCTTGTAGATTGGTTAAAAGACAAGCGCTTTAAAACAGGACTTATGGTAGCGATACTTTTTGGCTCTGTTATTGGATTTAAGGTTCATACGGGCATTCCGATTATTGGCGGGTTAGCTATTCTTAGTATCTATTTTTTAATCATTAGGCAGTGGCGTATGCTTATTATTCCAATTATTACAGCAATAATAAGCTTTGTTATATATTTTCCTGTAAATGGAAATTCTGGATTACCGTTTATTGCACCATTTGAAATGTCCCGTATGTTTAGTGCTCAGACAAATCTTTTTCTGAGTCACCTTGAGCTTGCGAGGCGGATTTATCAAGATCACCGCAATTTTTTCGGTGAGTTAAGAATGGACACACTAATGCTTGTCATTTTTTTAATAGCCCAATTTGGATTGCGCAATGTGGGCTTTGTGCCCGCCAAAGCAACTTTAAGGCAATTCGGATCAAAGATAATTATTTTTCTCTATGCTGTAATTGCAGTTGCAATTATTTGTGGAACATTTCTATACCAGTCCGTAGCGGGAGCTGACATTTTCAATTTTTATCTTACAGCCAGTTTATTTTTATCTGTATTAGCTGCATATACGCTTAGTCATTGGTTTGACAAAAGAAAAAAAACTATGAAAATAGTGTTTATTATCTTGTTGCTAGCAGTTTCGTTACCAAGATGGTTTTATAAAACTGAACCAGCAGTTGCACAATATGTTATGCCAAGTAATCCCGTGATTTCGAAAAGAGAATTGGCAGCTATGGAGTATGTGCGTCGATATACAAACGAGAATGATATTGTGCTAGTATTTAATCAAGGACAGTGGGACTCTATGTTTCCATATGTAAGCGCATTCACAGAGCGAGATATGTATCTTTCCGGTCAAGTTATTCTTGGGAGACATGGAATATCATTTCAAGACAGAGCAGCGATTGTTAAGCGCATACAGAATAGTGATAATATCAACGAAGTACGTAAGCTAATCAATAGTAGCCATATTAATATTCTCTATTTTTATGGAAAGCCGGTGTTTAATAAGGGTTTGGTGGGGTTGCGTATGAGGATAATTTTTCAGAATAGTAACAATACCATTTATAAGGTAGATTAAGGTTTCTTGGATAAGATTAATTACAATTATGGATAACATAAAACAAAAAGAAAGGCTTTCAGTAATTATTATTTCTAAGGATGCAGAAAATGAAATAGCAGATGCTCTTTCGTCTGTAGATTTCGCAGATGAAGTAATTGTAGTCGACTCTGGGTCAGAAGATAGAACCGTTGACGTAGCAAAGAGAATGGGCGCTTTGGTTTTTGAGTATAATGCAAAAGACTTTTCTGACGGGCGAAATTTTGGGTTAAAGCAGGCTAAAGGGGAGTGGATTTTGTACATTGATACGGATGAAAGAGTGAGTTCGGAATTAGCAATTAACATCAAACATAAAATAACGAGTCCTATTAATCAGAATATTGTAGCGTATAGAGTTTCAAGAAAGAATTTTTATTTCGGAAATCATCAGTGGCCTTACATAGAACACTTAGAAAGATTATTCAGGAGGGATAAATTAGAGGGATGGTATGGGAGATTGCATGAAAGTCCTAGGGTTAAAGGCAATATGGGAACGCTTGAGGGATATCTTCTTCATTATACTCATCGCAATCTTACGTCAATGGTAGAAAAGACCATCGAGTGGTCGAAAATTGAGGCAGAATTACGCTTCAAATCAGATCATCCCAAGATGACATGGTGGAGGTTTCCTAGAGTTATGTTGACCGCCTTTTATGATTCATACATAAAGCAAGGTGGATGGAAAGTTGGGACGGTTGGGCTAATAGAGAGTATGTATCAGTCTTTTAGTCTTTTTATTACCTACGCTAGATTGTGGGAAATGCAACAGGAAAAAAGTAAATAAGCTTTATCTGTGAAAAAATATTTTAAAAAATTTTGGCCTATAATTTTTATTTTTTCAGTTTGGTTTATTTTTGCAAGCCCGTATTTTTTAAAAAATAAAGTTCCTTTTCCTTCTACGTATCAAGTAAATAATTTTGCTCCCTGGAGCACCAATAGTAAATTTTGGGGTCCTGTTAAAAACGGAGCTATGCCCGACATTATTACTCAGATATATCCGTGGAGACATTTGGCAATTGATATTTGGAAGCAAGGACAAGTGCCTCTCTGGAATTCATACACTTTTTCCGGTAATCCTCTTCTGGCTAATTACCAGACAGGCGTACTTTCACCCCTTAATGTCCTTTTCTTTATTTTGCCCTTCGTAGATGCATGGAGCATTCTTGTTCTTTTGCAGCCGTTACTTGCAGGTTTATTCATGTATCTATTTGTAAAGAGTTTGAAAATAAGTAAAGCGGGAAGCTTAATATCTGCTCTTTCTTTCATGTTTTGCGGCTTTATTACTACATGGATGGGTTATGCAACTTTAGGATATGCTATTTTATTCTTACCGCTTTCCCTTTTTTGCATAGAAAAGTATTGTGAAACAAATAAAAATATTTTTTTATTTTTATTGTCACTAACATTGCCTTTATCTTTTTTCAGCGGACATTTTCAGATAAGTTTGTATTTTTTAATTGCTGTTATCTCTTACACATTCTACAAATTTTTTACAACAAAAAATATACCTAATATTTTACGCTTAATACTTTTTACTTTCTTTGGCTTACTTCTTATAATGCCGCAAGTTCTACCATCGATAGAGTTATATCTTGAATCTTTTAGAAGCTCTTTTTTTCAGACAGGCGGTATTCCCATTGAATATTTACCCTCATTTTTAGCTCCTGACTTTTTTGGCAATCCCGTTACTAGAAATACTTGGTTTGGAAATTATGCTGAGTGGAATGCTTATATAGGAGTCTTGCCTTTTATGCTTGCTATTTATAGTTTTTTGAGGATTAAAAAACACCAAACACTTTTTTTCCTCGTTCTTGGTTTATTATCTCTTATTTTAGCAATAAGCAATCCAATTTCTGCATTTATTCAAAATCTTCATATGCCGGTTTTTTCAACAAGTGCTATTAATAGAATTATTGTTTTATTCAGTTTTGCTTTTACTGTTCTTGCGGGATTTGGTTACGATCAGCTTCTTTTGGATATTAAAAACAACAGCAAAAAAATAATTTTGGTGTGGCTTAGTTTATTCAGTTTTTTATTTGTTGTTTTTTGGGTAGTAATTTTTCAAAAGTTGCTTATTCCTTTGGATAAAATTAGTGTTACAAGACAAAATTTAATTTTGCCAACAATTTTGTTTATTGTATCATCTAGTCTAGTTATTTTTGCAATAAAGTTTAGAAAAATAAAATATAGAAACGCACTGTATGCTATTTTAGCCTTAGGAATTGTAGTCTTGGTCGCATTTGACTTACTAAGATTTGCGGTAAAATGGCAAGCTTTTGATCCTAAAAATCTTGTTTTTCCTACTTTTTCCACAACAGAAGCCTTCTCTAAAATTTCTGGGTTCAATCGGGTTTTTGGTAATTTAGGGGGAGAAGCTTCAATGTATTATAAATTGCCCTCAGTTGAAGGATACGATGCCTTATATAGCAAAAGATACGGTCAATTTATTGGATATATAGAGAGTGGTGAATTTGTTGAATCTGCATGGTCAGTCGTTAATTTTCCCAAAAATTCTAAGAATACTCAAAAGGCAATTAATCTATTGGATATAAAATATATTGTCCATAAGCTTGCGGATAATGGCGTTTCATGGACTTTCCCTATCTGGAAGTATCCTAAAGGTCAATTTAGCTTAATTTATAAAGACAGCTATTACGAATTCTATCAAAATAACAATGTTTTCCCCCATGCTTTTCTCATTGGGGAATATCGCGTTATTAAGGGCGAGAAGCAAATTCTAGACACTTTGTTTAGTAAGGATTTTGACCTAAGAAGAGAGGTCGTACTGGAGGACAATCCCGGCATAGATATGAAGAGTGGAAATATAGGTGAAGCCAAGATGATAAATTATCAGCCGAGCAGTATGGAGATTTCAGTTGATTCGAAGAGTAAGGCTTTATTGTTTTTAGCAGAAAACTATATTAACGGATGGAGGGCAAGCGTTGACGGAAGAGATGTACCGGTTTTAAGAGCAGACTATACTTTTAGGGCAATAATAGTTGATGAAGGTAAACATAAAGTTAGATTTTGGTATGATCCATGGAGTTTTAAGTTGGGAATGTGTGCAGCAGCAGGAGGATTAATCGGAATTTTGATTACGATTTTAGTTTTAGTTTCCAAAAACGCAAATCACTCAAAGTCATCCTCTTTTTTGCAAAGCGGAAAAGATAAATAATTTCCAGAATTCCAAGTGTATTTATAATAAGAATTACTATAAACCAATTCCTCTGACTGTTCTTTGACGCATTCCATAGGGCAATTCCTTTCCACAAAATAGACCAAGCCAAGAGAGCGAACTGTAAGATAGTCGGAACGACTGAAGTAGAGTCCATATATGATAGGTTATCATAGCTTTCAGAGCTTTGCAAGTGTCCATAAAATTGATAAGATACTGATGCTAAGTGAAAAAGACTGCAATTATCTTTTGTTTATTTATCTTTGTTGTCCAATTTTTCCAGATATTATATTTCAAGAACAATTTATTTACGGAGAGATATGATGCAGCATACTGGAAAGATAGATATGAACATTCACAATATCAACTTCCTTTGTCGAAAAGAATAATAGGAGACGATGGTCTATTTGCTTATTCAGGCTATAGATTGATAAACGGCGACAACCCATTCTCCATAAATAATGATAAACCGCCTGTTGCTAAATACTTATTTGGTTTGTCAATTTTATTATTCAATAATCCGTTACACATAGTATTCTTTTTCGGACTTGCTACATTATTAACTTTCTATTTTCTGGCAAGACAACTTTTAAAAGACAACAGTCTCGCATTGTTCGTAACCGTTATTCTTTTTCTTGATCCTTTATTTTTTTCTCAATTTTGGATAACCGGACTTGACTTAATTCAATTGTCCTTTTTGCTGTTAAATATTTTGCTGCTTTTCAAGATGGAGAAAACACAGAAACGGAATATTATTATTGCCTTGTGTTCAGGATTATCCTTAGGACTTTTTGCGGAGATAAAGCCGCCCATACTGTTACCGATAATTCTTGTTCTTGAGTCAATTCTTTTGCTTTATAAGAGTTTTAAAAAAGAGTATTTGTTTTTTGTCCTTGGTTTTCTTCTGGGAATTATTTTGCCGTACCTAAGATTTCTTTATTTAGGAAATGGAATTATTGACATTTTGAAGATTCATAAATTCATGGTCTCAATATATTTGCAATCACAACTGCAAACTCACGTAGGAGCAATTTGGTCAGCATTGATATTTGGGAAATTCCCTAATATTACTTCAGGATCTCTTATAAATATTTCTGAATGGTGGATATTATGGCCTGTTGTCGCATTATTGGGGATAACGGTGGCAATTTTCTCCTTATCCTCTAGGAAAATTGACGTTTTCTACAAAGGTCTTTCCGTTTTTCTTTTAATAGCTTTAATAATATTTACCTTTATTCCTTCTTACCCTCGCTATTTGGTTATAATTTTGCCTTTTTTGTATATTTTTGGGGCTAAGTTTATCCAAATATTCTTCCCCAGAGGGAAAATGACTGCAATGCTTGTATTATTGTTAATTTATGGCGTTTTTAACTCTTTATTTTTTCTTTTTCCGAAGCCTGAAACCTCTTTGAGTGGTTTTTATTACAATTTGTCTCATTTATATTTTCATGATATCTACCAGGAAAATATTGTTAACCCAAAGGCTTTAAAGTTAACCAGGGGTCAATTCAGGAGTATTGCAAATAAGGCATTGGAGAATGCGCAAATACAACAAATAGAGGTAAAAGAATTAAGTAGAAATATTCCTTTATTAGCATCGGAAGGAAATGTAAGAGTGAGAATAATCTACAAGACGCAAAATCTTGGCTCTTTTTACGAGGACAAGGTGATTAAGCTAATAAAAATTAATGGTTCTTGGAAGATGCAATGGAATTGGGGCATTGTTCTTGACAAATTTCTTCCTGAGTATATCTTGGAAAATCAGATAACCATTGAAAAAAGAGGCAGCATTATTAGCAATAATGGAGTTTATATGGCAAGGGACATTGATAGTTATTTGCTGTCTGTTAACCCTGAAAAGATTGAACTAAAAAGAGAACAGAGCATGTTGAAAATTTTCTCCAACTATGGCTATAAAAAAGGCGTATATTTCCAGAATGCGTATCTGGAAAATGTTTTGCCAGGCTCGTATGTCCCGCTATTTACAATAAGTCAATATATATCTCAAGAGGAAAAGGATAACCTTCTTTCCTATCCGGGAATAATCCTAACTTCCTATGTATCTAGGGTTTTTGCGAATATTGATCCAAAAAGCATAAGCAATATTTCCTATAATGAATGCTGTACCAGGATATATAGTGGTTACAACTATCATGGAATAAAAGGTTTAGAGGGGGATTTCGATAAGGTTCTGTGGGGTTATTCGGGAGGGAAAATTTTGATGAAAGACAGTAAGGGGGCTATAATTAGAGTGGTATATTCTAAAGACGGGAAAAACGGGAAAGATGTTATCTTAAGCAATTAATATGAGAATTGGAATTTTTGATCCCTATCTAGATACCTTAAGCGGAGGAGAAAAATATATGTTGTCTATGGCATCATGTCTTTCTTCTCAGCATGAGGTATTTGTTTTTTGGGATAAAAATAAAGAAGCTGAGATAAGACAGATGGCTTTCAAAAAACTGGAAATAGATTTGTCTAATGTTAAATTTTATAAAAACATATTTAGTGGGGATATTTCTTTAATGTCCCGTTTTCTTGAGTCTAAAAAATTTGATGCAGTAGTTTATTTAAGTGATGGTAGCATTCCGTTTATAGGAACAAAATTATTCATCCATTTCCAATTTCCGATAGAGTGGGTTAATGGAAAATCTATCAAAACCAGAATAAAATTATTTTTCGTAAAGATAATAATTTGCAATTCATATTTTACAAAAAGCTTTATTGATAGAAATTTAAATGTAAAAAGTGAGGTTTTGTATCCTCCGGTTGATTTGCACGTAATTAAAAAAGAAAAAAAAGAGAATGTCATTTTGCATGTTGGCAGATTTGACATAGACTTTCATGAATCAAATTACAAAAAACAGGACATTATGATTGAAGTTTTTAAAAAAATGGTGGATGGTGGGTTAAAAAACTGGGAATTTAAGCTGGTAATAGGAGTTAAAGATAAAGATAAAGAAAAGTTGAACAAGCTAAGAAAATTATCTGAAGGATATCCAATAGAGTTGATGGTCAATATTTCTAATCAAGAGCTTTGGAAATGTTATTCAAGAGCAAAGATTTATTGGCATGCAACAGGATATGGAGAGGATTTGCAAAAATATCCTGAAAAAGCAGAACATTTTGGGATCTCAACAGTTGAAGCGATGGGGGCAGGTTGTGTGCCTGTAGTATTTAATGCAGGAGGACAAAAAGAAATAATAGAGAACAACAAGAGCGGATATTTATGCAATAGCATGGAGGATTTTATGTCAAAAACAAATGCATTGATTAAAGATGAGAATTTATTAAAAAAAATGTCTGCATCTTCAATAAAAAGATCAGAGATGTTTACGGGAAATAGATTTTGTACCGATCTAAAAAGAATTATTAAATAATGAAAAAAATATTGCCGTATTTATTTATAATATTGTCGGTTTTTGTATTTTTTTGGCAATTTTTCTTTAAAAGCTTGCTTCCAGTTCCGTCAGATACCATTATCGGACTTTACCATCCATTTAGAGACTTATATGCTAAAGATTATCCAAATGGTATTCCGTTCAAGAATTTTTTGATAACAGATCCTGTACGTCAGCAATATCCTTGGCGAGAATTGGTAGTTTCAGCTGAAAAAAAGCTTGAATTACCCCTATGGAACCCATATAGTTTTGCAGGTACACCGCTTTTAGCCAACTTCCAGTCTGGTTCTTTTTATGTCTTTAATATTCTTTTTTTTGCAATGCCTTTTCATGTGGCATGGAGTCTTATTATTTTCTTAGGGCCATTAATGGCGGGAATTTTTATGCTTGCGTATCTTAATAACCTTAGGCTAAATAAGTGGGGAAGTTTAATGGGGGCAATTTCTTACACTTTTTGTGGATTTTCTATAGCTTGGATGGAATGGGGAGCCATTACTCATGTGGCATTGTGGTTACCTCTAATTCTTCTATCCATAGACAAAATGGTAGCAAAGACTAAGGATAAAAAAATTCTTGGGTGGTCATTAATCTATTTATTTAGTCTTACGTCTGCTTTTTTTGCTGGTCATCTTCAAACTTTCTTTTATCTTGGGGTATTTTCATTCGCCTACCTTATTGCTAGATGGTTTAAATATGGCAAAAAGGTAAAAGTTTTAGCTTTATACATAATACTTAATGTCTTATTTTTACTATTAACTTCTGTTCAGTGGATTCCGACCTTACAACTTATTTCTTTATCAGCTCGAAACATTGATGCGGTAGATTTTAATAGTCCTGGCTGGTTTATTCCCTGGCAGCATCTCATTCAATTTATTGCTCCTGATTTTTTTGGCAATCCTACGACTCTTAATTATTGGGGAGTGTGGAATTATGGGGAGCTTGTTGGCTATATCGGGATAATGCCTTTGATTTTGGCGTTATTTGCAATGCTTTATCGAAGAGATAAGAAAACTTTATTTTTTGGAACATTTTTTTTCTTGGCTATAATTCTTTCTTTTCCGACCTTTCTTGCGAAAATTCCGTATATTTTAAGAATTCCTTTTTTAAGCACAGCTCAACCAACGCGCCTTCTATTTATTGTAGATTTTGTTTTAGCAGTTTTGTCCGCTTTAGGTTTTGACTATCTACTTAAAACAAAAAGGGTCAACATAATTTATCCTTTAATTTTTGTTTTGATTATATTGTCAGGTCTTTGGATCTTTATTCCCAAAGAACATCTGTTGATTGCAAGAAGTAACTTATTTTTACCAACGCTTCTTTTCATATTTTCATTAATTTTATTTCTGTTCCTAATATTTACTCAAAAAAAGAGTAATTATACTGCAATAGCATGTATTGCCATAGTAATAATTACTGTATTTGATTTGCTGCGTTTCGGTTGGAAATTTACTCCGTTTACTCAAAAATCCTACCTTTTTCCCGTTACGAAAACAATTACTTTTTTGCAAAAAAACTTAGGGGAATCTAGAGTTATGACAACAGATTCAAGATTATTTCCCCCTAACTTTTCCGCTATTTATGGATTACAAAGTATTGACGGTTATGATCCGCTGTATATTTTAAGATATGGGGAATTGATGGCGGCATCGGAAAGAGGAAAAGCTGACATTAATCCGCCATTCGGGTTTAACAGAATTATTACTCCCCATAATTACAAGTCAGGTATAATAGATTTGTTGGGGGTTAAATATATCCTAAGTCTTTCTGCACTTGACTCTCCTAAGCTTGTCAAGGTATTTCAGGAGGGGCAAACGATAACTTATGAGAATAAAAATGTACTACCTAGAGCGTTTTTCGCAAGGAGTATAAAATTGTCAAAAAGTAAGGAAGAGTCCATAGGGATGCTTTTTGACCCCTCAATTAATTTGACTCAAACAGGAATTGTAGAAAATGGAGATGAAGAATTAAACACAGTCTGGTCGGTCGGATCGGCAAAAATAATTCAGTATTCCGCAAATAAAATAATTATTGATACAAGAAATAAGGGTGCAGGATTCCTTATTTTAACAGACACGTTTTATCCAACTTGGAAAGCATCCGTGGACAACAAATTAGTAAAAATACACATAGTGGATTATAATTTTAGGGGAGTTGTTGTTCCTTCCGGGACGCACAGGATAGAGTTCTATAATTCCTTATTTTAAGCATGAGTATTAGTATTGTTATCTCAAATTATAACGGAGAAGAGATTCTAAAGAAAAATCTACCTAAAGTGCTTGATGCTGTGGGAAATGCGGAAATAATCGTTGTTGATGATGCTTCGGTAGATGGATCATTAGAGGTATTGAGTGATTTTAAATCAAAAATAAAAATTATAAAAAATGAAAAAAATCTAGGGTTTTCTTCAGCTATAAATAAAGGTGTTAAGGAAGCTAAAGGAGAAATTATTGTGCTTTTGAATACGGATGTTATTCCTGAGAAGACGTTTCTAGCGCCTTTGCTAACTCACTTTAAAGATAGCAATGTTTTTGCTGTTGGATGCATGGATAAAAGCATTGAGAATGGAAAAACTATTTTCCGGGGAAGAGGAGTAGGCAGGTGGAAAAGGGGATTTTTTATTCATTCGCGCGGAGAAGTTGATAAAAAAAATACGTTATGGGTTAATGGCGGAAGTGGAGCATTTAGGAAGTCTGTATGGGAAAAGTTTGGAGGACTTGATGAAACGTATAACCCTTTCTATTGGGAAGATATCGATTTGTCATACCGAGCGTTGAAAAGCGGATATGAAATAGTTTTTGAACCAAAGAGCGTTGTAATGCACGAGCATGAAAAAGGTGCAATAAAAAATACCTATTCTAATTTTGAAATAAAAACAATTGCCTATAGAAATCAATTTATATTTGTATGGAAGAACATCACTGACCCCTCAATGAGATTGAGTCACTTATTTTGGCTTCCATATCATATTTTTTCTGCGCTTTTGAGGAGGGATTTAGCCTTTGTCAAAGCCATTATAGATGCTTTTATTTTGCTCCCTAAAATTATAGGATATAAAGATATTGAAAAGAGACTTTTTATTCTTAAGGACAATCAAATTTTAGCTCCTTTTAAGGGAGAAAAATAAACAAAATTTTTAATGAAATTATCCATTATTATCCCTGTTTTTAACGAAGAAAAGACTATTCTAGAAATGCTTAGAAGGGTGCAGGATATTAAAATTTCTGGCGTCGAGAAAGAAATTATATTGGTAAACGATGGATCATCCGACAGTACAGGAAGTGCGCTTGAAACCTTTTCTAGAAGCAAACCGAATATAAAAATCATTAATCACTCTATAAATCAGGGAAAGGGAGCGGCTGTTAGAACCGGAATTAAAAACGCAACAGGAGATTATGTCGTAATTCAGGACGCAGATTTGGAATATGACCCAAAAGATATAGAAAGGCTTGTAAAGCCCATCCTAGAAGGAAAGAATAGTGTAGTTTATGGGACTCGTCTTAAACGATTACCAAATCTCTTTAAAGAAGAGAGAACTTCTCAATTTTTGCTTCACTATTTAGGCAATAGATTCTTAAGCTTATTAACGAGTATTCTCTATGGGCAATGGATTACAGACATGGAAACCTGCTATAAGCTTTTTCCTAGAAGGGTTGTTGAAGGTATGAAAATAAATGCTAAGGGTTTCGAATTTGAGCCGGAGATTACAGCTAAATTACTAAAAAGAGGATATAAAATCTTGGAAATTCCAATTTCTACCAAACCAAGAGGCTATAACGAAGGAAAAAAATTAAATACGTTTCGAGACGGAATAAAAGCTCTTTGGACTTTATTAAAATACCGATTTATAGATTAATAGAGATGAACAAATTTTTAAATTGGGGATTGAAATTTCATCTTTCAAATATATTGCTTGTGTTCATCGTTTGCATCGGAATTTTTTTACGGGTAGTATCTTCGCAAACTTCTCCTCCGGGTTTTAATGAAGATGAAGCTGCTCTTGGTTATAATGCATATTCGATTTTTATTACGGGTCGGGATGAGCATGGCGTGTTATTTCCGCTTTCTCTTGAATCTTTTGGGGACTGGAAGCTTCCCGTTTACTCCTACGTAACAATCTTGCCAATTGTTTTTTTTGGTTTAACGGAATTTGCCGTTCGGTTTCCAAGTATCCTGTCGGGAGCAATAGGAATTATTCTTATTTATTATATCTGTCAGAAGTTATTTTCAAGAAAATCGGTATCTCTGTATGCGGCATTTTTCTTTGCCGTTTCTCCTTGGAGCATTTTCTTTTCCAGGGCTGCATATGAGGTAAATCTTGCAACAACAATATTTTTAGGAGGTCTCCTGTTGTTTTTAAACGGATTGGATAAAAAGAAATATTGGTCAGTATACCTACTTGCTGCGGGTATATTATTTGGAATAACACTTTTTACATATCACGCATACATTATATTTATACCGCTCTTCTCCATTTTTCTTTCAATTTACATATGGAAAAGGCTTGGAAAAAAAATTATTATATTTCTCCTTCCGATTGTCATTCTTACGTTTGTTTCTTCTATATCCTCATATTCAACCGGAGCAGTTAAGTTTGAGACCACCACAATATTTGCTAACAAAGACATTATTTATAATAGGGCAGAAAGATTTAGGAAAGATACGATTTCATATCCGCTATTTAACAAAATATTTTCAAAATATTCAGGGATCCCATATCAAATTCTGCAAAATTACTTGAGTTCTTTTTCCCCAAGCTTTCTTTTTGATAAGGGAGGAGAAAAATTGCGACATAACTTAGAAGGTTTCGGAAATTTGTACGTTTTTGAATCTTTGCTTCTTGTAATCGGATTCATCGGTTTGTTTTATTATCGTGAAAAAAATAATGCAATTATCCTCGCATGGCTTGCGATTGCTCCAATTCCCTCATCATTAACACTTGATTCTCCCAACTCTACGCGTCTGTTTATTTTGATGCCATTATTTACGTTGGTATCCGCATATGGAGCTTGGGTCTTAATTATTTATTTAAGAAAGAATATTCCGGGAAAAATAATGATTGGAGTTTTGTCATTTCTATTTCTTGCGAATGTCCTGTTCTTTTTAAACTTATATTTTATTCACTTTCCTTACAGTAGGGCAGCATTTTGGCGTTTTGGATATAAGGAGTTGGTAGAGGTATCCAATAAATATCCGAATAAAAACTTAACTATGCAGGGCGTTTATGATTTTCCCTATATTTTCTTTCTATTTTACAATAAGTATGATCCTCAAAAATTTAGACAAGAGGTAAAATATTGTCCTGTAAGCTATGACGGCTTCAAATACGTAAAACAGTTCGGTAAATATAAATTTGTTCAAGCATTGAGCAGCGAAAAAGAAATCCCGGGGGTATTATATGTTGATAATCAAAATTTCCATACAGGTGATAATATAATGCGTTACCCAAATGGTGAGCCCGTATTCAAATATTTCATCGGGAAATAAAAATCAGGAATGACGCATTTTGAGTTGGCGCATCTTATTCAGTCTAAGGAAAATAATAAGCAAAATTATAACAACAGACAAAAGAGATACCAATGCTCCAATTCTAAAAGATGCAGGTTCGAACACAAACTTCACCGAATGAGTCCCTTTGGGTAAATAAATGCTTCTGAAGGTATAGTCTGTGCGGTAAATTTTGGTTTCCTGGTTGTCAATATATGCTTTCCATCCGGGGTAATAATTATCGGAAATAAAAAGCATTTGAGGATTATCGGTTTTTGTATTAATAATTATTTCCTGAGGTGCGTATGAGGTAATTGATACGGATGAATTTGGTGAGAGTTTTGGCAAATTAATAATTTTACCGGAACCATTGATTTCCTTAGGCTTTTCTTCAAGGATAACCGTAGTTAAAAGATTAATGTCGGGATTAAAAATCAAATCCAAAATTTTTTGAGGATCATTTTGTATAAATAGCTGGTTAGCCAGGAAAACTCTCGGGAAAGACTCAGTGTATTCTAGCCCATACCAATTTCCGTTTTGCCAGATTGGCTTAAGGAGGTTTTCGGGATATTTATTCATGACACTATTTGGATTTTGCTTATCAAAATAAAGCACATATTTCACATTAAGGAGCGAAAGCAAGCGCATTCTCCGCTTGTCCTCAAAAGGATTTTCGTTGTCTCCTAACTCTGAAAGTCTTGCCTCTATGCGCGGAATATCTTTGGCAATTTTTCCGTTGTTTTTAATAGCAAAGAGAAGCTCTCCATACCGTCTCGGAAAAACAGGATTTGCGCCTTCGACGGAATAGAGGTATGCATATACCGATATATTTTCTTCCATTGGTTGGCGAAGAGCGATGAATCTGTCTGGAGAGTTTTTTGATTGCAAAAATGATAGGACAGGATTTTTCGGATAAAGAAACTCGGGATTACCGATAACAACATATTTATTCAGGAAATAAAATTGTCCAATGAGGGTAAGGATTATAATTCCGAGGATTGATAAATTTAGTGTTTTTTTGAATCGTAATGAGATGAAGAGCAGGGAAAGCATGATGAAAGGTAAGATAAGATTTTTTAAAAGAACAAAGATGTCGGCACTTGTGGGAAGTGATCCTGGTCTAATTATGTAATTATCTAATCTTTGAAAAAAGGCAAGATGTCCGTAATTTAGCAATAGAATTGCGTATAAGATAATCAGCAAGAAAGATAGGTAAAAAGCAGAAAAAATTCCCAGCATAAGTTTTTGGTCTTTTTTATCTTGCTTTTCTATCCAAATAGATAATCCGAATGAAGAAAGAGTTGCGATTGAAAATGCAGTAATTACGAGTATCCGGCTTGGTAAGAATGTGGGAAGTAAAGGAAGCGGAAGATGAAAGAACCACCTTGTAAAAGGTGAATCAAGAGCTAGAAAGAATGAGATAAAAGCGGCTACGGCAAAGAAGCCAATAAAAGAATTTAATTTTCTTTTAAAAATTGCATATATAGAAAGGACAAATGGTACAAGCCCTGCATAGAGAATTGTTTCTCGGTAAAAACCGCGGCCAAAAAAATTATACGCTCCCGGATTCCCAAAGATGTCCGGAATAAAAGCGTTAAATATATGCGTTATGGGTAGGAGATATCCTTCAAATAAATACCAAACCTCAGATGTGCTCCGTGGGGACTCTAAAAAAGCTTCCAGTGACGGAAGTAATTGTATCGCTGACAGACATACGGAAAAAAAATAAATCCCAGCCACTCTAAATGCATATTGAAAGAAGGGGAGCTTTAAAGTTTTGATACGGAATAAGCCGTAGAACAAAGAAAATGCAAATATGTAAAAAGTTATTTGGATAAATCCTCCAAATATGGAACACGCTAGTGCAATAATAGCTATGCAGTAATACCAAAATTTTTTATTCTTAAGGTATCCTTCAATTCCAAACAGGACAAGCGGAAGCCATAAAGCTGCCTGACCGGCGGCCACATGTTCCTGATTCCACACGAGCATATATCCGGAAAAACCGAAAGATATTGCGCCTAGCCAAATGGCAGGTTTTTTAAGACCGAAATGGCTTAAGAAAAGATACATGAAAAAAAGTGCCATAATTGGTTGAATAAATAAGGCAATTTCCCATGCATAAATTTGCGGTAAAAGAAAGTAAAGAATGTTTAAGGGATAAAATATGCTGGATTGAAAATCTGCAAGAAATGGCGTCCCCGCAAAAATATGGGGGTTCCAAAGAGGGATTGTTTTTTTCGCTAGCATATCATTGGTAAATGATCTTTCGGGATAGAATAAACGAATCTGGTCATCGCCAATTGGCTTATGCGGTATCCCGACTTCCCAGCCCACAAATTTCTCTGTTTTCCATGGGGAATAAAATTGAGCGAGAAAATTTGAAGGAAAAAGGATTTTTCCGTCAAAAATTACCTGCCGATAAATAAACAAGAAGCCGATTATTATAGATAGAACTACAAGTAAATTTATGTTCCAAAGGCGTTTCATCTCTTAATCTATTCTGTAATATATTTGAACATAATATCACAATGACTCTGAACATCAAAAAACACCCCATCTTTTTACTTTCGGAGAAGCCAATCGTGAATATTATCTGAATCCCAATCCCGGATCGTAGTTTTTGTTATAAGGTAATGCAATTTCTTCCTTACTTAAGATATATCTTTCAATCGCGTAGCCATTCGGAAAATTTATTACCGAATCCGGATTAAGTTTTAAATTAAGAGTATTTTCTTTCCACCATTTATATGTAACATATGAATTATTTTTGGCTTTGGGTGCGACTACAATATAGGTAATAGGTTTTTTATCCAGATAAACAGCATTAACATTTGAATGCAATTTCTGCTGATAGAAGAGGGCATATTTTGGCCCGTAGGCAATTACATCCGGCGTATAAACGAAATAACCGAAATTACCATCTTTAACGCTGAAAAGCGTATTAGCCATATTATTCAAGAATTTCCACGATGTTTCGTCTTTACCTATGTAGTTACTTGAGGTTTTGATGTCTGTTATTGCAGTATTGAAGTTAATAAAGTAACAAATAAAGAAAACTATTAGGAGCAATACTTTATATTTAGAAGTAATAAAAGATGCGAATATTAAAAATACCAACGGAAAAAATGGATACATGTAAAAATAAAGTATTGGACCTTTATTTATAAAAGTCATAACGAAAAAACCTACGTAGAAGTATAAAAAGCTAAGATAGGTAGTTCTATGCTTATTGTTCTTAATTTGGACTACAAGAAAGAATATGAAAATAAGCCCTACGATCAAATTTCTAAAATTAGGATCAGGTCTTATAAATTCAACTTGACTTATCATCAATCTAAACCGGTCATAGAGCATAAATAAGTAATTATAAATTTTCGCATCTCCGCTTGAAGGCGAAAGATATCTAAAAATCGCATGCGAAAGAAGGAATTGATGTCTAAGATCAAAAACGATGTAAGTTGAAAGAGGGACTAAAATTGTTAAAAAACCAAATAAGTGCCTTTTATGCTTAGAGCGTAATATCCGAAAAGATAAATATAAAATAGACAGTCCAAGCAAGGGTATTCCTATTGCCATTTCAAACTGAATTGTTAGCCCCGCTACGAATATGTGCGCAATCAAATATTTTAATTTCCAGGTTTTTAAATACCGAAGAAAAAGATAGAAGAAAATTGGAATACAAAACATTGCGCCATCTGGATTAAACATTGATTTAGTGTGGAAAGAGAAAAATAAGGCGGTAAAAAGGATGAACAAAAAGGCTGCATTTTTGTTAAATAAATTTTTAGCAATAAAATAAAAGGGGATCAAGACAAGAAACGAGAGGATGACCCACAACCAACCTACGACAATTGGATTTCCCTTACCCAAAAAATAAGCTGGAAAATTTAAGTAAAGCCATAATGGGCCATGAAACAGACCCATGACGCTTGATTTTGGACCAATTAAAACAAATTTTTTTGTGGCAATTTCGCCAAAAAGTAAAAAATCGCGGGCGATATCCGATGGGAACTGAATATCTTTATTTAAAACAAACCATGAAGCGAAAAAAGCGGAACAGCCAAGAAGGATCAAGAAAATAATGCCAGAAAACTTTTTCACTGTAAATAGTATAACAAATTCATGCGAGAGATCCTCGGTTGAAAAGATGCCCGGTACTCTATGGTATACGCAAAATATGATATCATAGTGCTAGCTATATTCCTTGGTTATGCTTAGAACGTATATCCAGTTATTTTTTAAAAAAACGTATTTTGTTTTAATTCTCATAATCGTCATAGCATCTTTTCTTCGCTTCTATCATTTGGGAAATAATCCTCCTTCTTTGACTTGGGACGAGGCAGCGTGGGGGTATAACGCTTATTCTTTGGGAATTGACGGAAGAGATGAATTCGGTAGATTTCTTCCTCTTAATTATTTGGAATCTTTTGGTGATTTTAAGCCTCCCGTATATGTATATCTTGACGTAATTCCTGTTAAATTATTCGGACTAAATGAATTTTCAACCAGATTTCCGTCGGCATTTTTTGGCGTATTAACAGTTTTAATTACTTACTTTTTGGTAAAAAGGATCTTTTGGAATTCCAAATTAAAAGAATCCTATGCCTTATTTTCTGCACTTTTTTTGGCTATTTCTCCCTGGCATATTATGTTATCCCGTGCTGCATTTGAGGCAAACGTAGCCACGTTTTTTTTGGTAGCTGGCGTTTGGTTATTTTTAGCTGGAGTTCAGGAAAAGAAGTGGTACATAGTCTTTTCAGCTATTTTCTTCGTAATCTCTATTTATACTTTTAATACAGCAAGAGTAGTTGCTCCAATTCTAGTGTTGTTTTTGGGATTGATATTTAGAAAAAAGCTTATCGAAAATAAAAAGCAAACATTTGTTGCGATTTTAATGGGGATTTTATTAGCGTTGCCAACAATTAGCTTCCTATTCTCGCCTCAGGCGGGTCTTCGTTTTAAAGAGGTAAATATTTTTTCAGATATTAACGTTATCAAAACTACTAACCAAGAAATCAAAAATGATAAAGAAGTCTGGTGGTCTAAGATATTACATAACAGAAGGGTTGCGTATGGCCTTTCTTACGTGGAACATTATTTTGACAACTTAAATCCGAACTTTTTATTTATAAAAGGGGACGGTAATCCTAAATTCTCTACGCAGAATGTTGGGGAGTTATACCTGTGGGATTTGCCGTTTTTCGCTGCAGGGGCCTTTTTGTTATTCAGAAAACGTGAAGGGAAATGGTGGATAGTGCCGATTTGGCTATTGATAGGTATTATTCCTGCGGCGACTGCCCGCGAAACTCCTCATGCATTAAGAATTGAAACAACTTTACCTACATTTCAGATTCTTGTGGCTTATGGTTTTTCTCAGTTTTTATTTTATATAAAAAGATACGGGAGTTTTTTTAAAGCAATAATTATTTTCGTAGGAGTATTGCTTTTTACTAATGTTTTTTATTTTTTCCGCGATTATAACGCTAGCTATCTTTATGAGTTTTCCGGTGAATGGCAATATGGATATAAAGATTCCATAGAATACGTAAAATCTGTTGAGAAAGATTTTAATAATATATATATAACAAGTGATTTAGGAAGACCCTATATCTATTACTTATTCTATACAAAGACAGATCCGCGTATTTTTAGGAAAGATAATATTGTAAGAAGAGATAATTTTGGATTTGTAAGTGTTGATCGATTCGAGAAATACAATTTTCTGAACGGCGCTGTTAAAATTAATAATGGGAGGGGCATTAAAAATCTTTTCGTTAAAACTTCCAACAACATACCGCCTAAAGCGAATATTTTGAAAAGATTTTATTTGTTGAATGGTAATGTTGCATTGGTTGCTTACGAAATATGAATAAAAAAATACTAATATTCCTAGCTTTCATTATTATAGTAGCTTCAACATTGCGGTTGTGGCAATTGGGGAAAATCCCTATATCTCCGGATTGGGATGAGGTTGCTTTAGGCTACAATGCGTATTCAATTATGCAAACAGGTAGAGATGAATATGGTAAATTCTTGCCTATCATACTCAGATCTTTTGATGATTATAAGCCTGCTTTGTATGCGTATTTGGCGATACCTTCAATAAAACTTTTAGGCCTAAGCGTCTTAGCAGTTAGATTGCCTTCCGCAGTTTTTGGTATTTTGACTATTTTGGCAGTATTCTTTTTGGTCCGTGAGTTATTTAAAAAAGATATTTTGGCTCTTTTATCGTCGTTTCTTTTAGCAATATCCCCGTGGCATATTCAATTTTCCAGAGTTGCGTTTGAGGCAAATGTCGGCGTAGCTTTAAATGTTTTTGGAATACTATTCTTCTTAAAGGCTTTTAAGAAGCCATGGTTTTTGTTATTAAGTAGCTTAATGTTGGGACTCAGTTTCCATGTATATCAAAGCGAAAAAGTTTTTGTTCCTCTTCTGATGGCGATTCTTATATTTTCTTTTAGGAAACAGTTCTTTTCAATAAGGAAAAAATATATATACACATCGCTTGTAATTCTTGCGATTATTGTTTTGCCATTGGTAGGTTTTATTCTGACAAATAAAGATGCACTTTCTAGGGCTCAAACAGTTAGTATTTTTTACAATTCTTCAATAATTGAATCAAATACCCAAAAGCTTGTGAGAGATAAGGCAAATGGTGATATTGTAGGTTTGGTTTTAGATAACCGTAGGGTGGAATTTGTGAAATACATAGCCGGAGGTTATCTGTCTCATTTAGATTTGAATTGGCTTTTTGTAGTTGGTGACATAGCCCGTCATCACGCGCCGGGCATGGGATTAATGTATCTTGTTGAGTTGCCATTTCTATTAGTGGGCATATATGTCTTGATATTCGGAAATTTTGATAAATCGGTAAAAATATTTACGGTATTATGGTTTTTGATTGTGCCTATTCCTGCATCAATAACAAATGACGTTCCTCACGCTGTAAGAACTATCAATTTTTTACCGGTGCTTCAGATATTAACAGCAATAGGGATAATGTCGTCATTAGTTTGGATGTTAAATATAAGACATAAAATGTTGAAGGTAAAAATCAGTAATTTAATGCTAATTATAATTTCCGTTTTTTGTTTATTTAATGTCTCATATTATTTAGATCAATATTTTGTTCAGCAAAATTATTTTGATGCAAAGTATTGGCAATATGGATATGAGAATGTGGTGAGTTATATCGCTGGCGTTCAGAAGGATTACAAAAAGATAATTGTTTCCAATACATCAACAATGGACCAATCCTATGTGTTTTTTCTGTTTTACTTAAAGTATGATCCTCATAAATATTTGTCAGAAGGCGGAACATCGACCGGAATAATTGAAGGAAGAAATAAATTCGCCAATTTTGAATTTAGAAAATTCAATTATTATGAAGAGAAAGAGAAAAACATTCTGCTGATAGGGTCTCCATTTGATCTCCCTGAAGTGTTCAAGACAGTTCATGAGATTAACTTTCCTGACAAAACTCTGGCAATAAAAGTAGTTGAAAAAAATAAATGAAAAAAGTAAATGAAATATGTTAAGAAAATTGCTTATTTATTTCGGTCTTTTGATTGTGCTGGGAGCCGGTTTTTGGGTCCGTCTGAATGGAGCTTTAACTAATTCTTTTGCTTTTACTTACGATGTCGGTAGGGATTTATTAGAAGCTGCAAAGATTGTGCGTGAGCATAATTTAATTTTAATAGGCCAGACAACCGGTTTGCCTGGCTTATTTTATGGGCCGTGGTGGCACTATATCCTTTCAATACCCTTTATTTTGTCGAATGGTAATCCTCAAGGAATTGATTTATTTTTTGTCCTACTTGGAGCCATAACGTTTCTTCTGGGATACGTTTTTGGAAAAAGGCTAAGCGGACCCTTTTTAGGGATAATACTTGTCTCTCTTATAGCAGTTTCTCCTTATATGATATTTTTATCTTCGCAAATATGGAATCCAAATATTGCCCCATTTTTTATTATTTTATTACTTCTTATATTAAAGAAAATTTTTGATAAAGGATTTGTTAAGAATAGAGCATTACTTCTGGCATTGGGATTATTGCTTGGTTTACTAATAGATACGGAGATTATATTTGGAGCATTATTCTTCGTGGGAATTGTTTTATCATTTGTGCTGATTTTCAGAAGAAAGATATTGAATTGGAATTTATTATATGTAGCATTAGGAATTCTTCTTATTTTATCTCCGAGAATACTTTTTGAATTTAGACATAATTTTATAATGACAAGAACCATTTTTGCCAATTTAGGAATTCCGTCGTCTGTCGGCTTATTAATCCCAACTATAAAAATTATATTTAACAGGGTTGAGTTTTTCAATAATTTATTTTCAGAAACGATTACTCATGGTAATAAAATAATTTCATTAGTTATATTTGTTTTTGTTCTTGCTATAAACATTATTGGTTTTTCTAAAGCAGATAAAGTAGAAAAAATGTTTTTAAAAACCATAACAGTCATATTTTTAGTATTTTTTTTGGGACTAACATTTTTTTCCGGTGATATTTTCGAGCATTACGTTGTTGGCCTACCACTGCTATACATACTAATGGTAGGGATGGGAATAAATTTCCTTGGAAAATACATTTTAAACAAAAAATATGCTGTAATTGTTTTGCTTTTTTTACTTTATCTAAATATAAATCCAATAGATTTTGTCAGTAATCTAGGTAAGCCGCTTTGGGAAGGGAATGCTGCAGTTTACAGGAATCAGGTAGCTGTTATAGATTATATTTATAATGATGCAAAAGGAGAAAATTTTAAATACATTGCTTATACACCTCCCGTATATGACTATACTTATAGGTATTTATTTTCCTGGTATGGTAAAAATAAATATGGATACGTACCCATAGAAACAAACAGGAAATTATTTTATGTAATATTGGAGCCTGATTATGAAATGCCATCTAGATTAAAAAATTGGTTAAAATATAGGGAGGGTGATGGAACGATACAAGAGGAGAAAATAATAAAGGGGGGAATAATAGTTCAGACAAGAATATTGAAGCAATAATGAGATACAAAAAGCACATATACTTAATAATTTTGATATTGGTATCGTTAATTCCTCTTTTTGATTTATTTAAGCCGGGTTTGCCTCTAACTCATGATGGGCAGGATCATGTTGCCCGCATTGCTAATTTTTATCAGAATTTGATAGAAGGTAATCTAGTTCCTAGATGGGCAGGAAATCTCAACTGGGGATACGGACATCCGATATTGGAATTTCTTTATCCTTTCTCCTCATACTTAGCTTCATTTTTTCATTTTTTTGGATTTACATTGGTTGATAGCGTAAAGTTAGTTTTTGGAACCTCATTTATCTTAAGCGGTCTGGCAATGTACCTCTTTATAAAAGAACTTTTGAATAATGATGAATCAGCATTTTTTGCAGGCACACTTTACATGATTGCTCCCTACAGATTTGTAGATTTATATGTGCGTGGGGCTATTGGCGAACATGCTGTGTTTATTTTTCCGCCCCTCATATTCTATTTTCTTCTCAAGCTTAGCAGGCGTTATTCTTTGTGGTATTTAGTCGGTGGAGCTTTTTCATTCGCTGGGCTTAATCTTGCACATAATGCAATTAGCTTAATGTTCATGCCTTTATTTGGGTTATATTCATTATTTTTATTTTTACAATCGAAAAATAAATTACATCTTGCAGTGCAATATGTAATTGTTGTCTTTTTGGGATTTGGATTATCTGCCTTTTTCTGGGTACCAGCGTTTTTTGAAGGAAAATATACGTTGCGGGATGTCGTTACGAGGGGAGGAGAGTATGCAACAAGCTTTGTGGTGTGGAAAGATTTTTTTATTTCTGCATGGAGCTATGGCGGGACATTGGCTCTTAGTAAGCAAATAGGAGTTGTCCATTGGGCAGTAGTAGCGGGTAACATTATTGCAGGATATTTTTTGTACAAAAAAAGAAATAAATTATGGATTATATGTTTGGGAAGTTTTGTTGTCTTTTGGATAGCTTTATTTTTCATGATGTCTTTTTCTAATTTTATCTGGCAAACAATTACGATTCTTCAGAAATTCCAATTCCCATGGCGGTTTCTTTCTGTCAGTGTTTTCTTAAGCGCGATGATGGGGGGAATTTTATTCTCTTTAATTTCAAATAGGTGTAAAAAAATAGTTTTACTAATATTCGTTGTGGGGTTGTTGGTAATAAATAAAGATTATTGGCATGCGAATGGCTTTTTGAACAAACCAGAGAGCTTTTATGCAGGAATTTATAATAGTACGACTGATACTGGTGAAAGCGGTCCTATATGGTCAGTAAGGTTTATGGAAAAAAGACCTAAGGCAAAAGTCGAAATAATAACCGGAGATGGGAATATTAAAGAGATTACAAGAAGCGTCACTAAAAGAGAATATCTGGTTGAGGCAAAAGAAAGAATGCGTATTCTGGAAAATACCTTATATTTTCCCGGTTGGACTGTTCGGGTTGATGGTAAATTGGTGGATATTCAGTTTCAAGATCCAAAGTATCGGGGCCTAATGACTTTTTATGTCGAAAAGGGAAGACACACTTTAAATATTGCTTACGCAGAAACTAAAGTTAGGCTGTTCTCGGATATCCTTAGTTTATTTAGCTTAGCGATCATTGGAGGATTGTTTATTTTTAAGCCTAAGGTAAATAGAAATAATCAAGCTTCCAAATAATTTATGAATAGAATGTTTAGTTTTGTGAAAAGGCTGTCAGCTTATAGGAATTTTGATTTCTTGCTGTTATCTTCTCTTTTCTTTGTCTCTGTAATTTTAAGAACCTATCTAATTGACAAAAACCTGTTTTTCGGACCAGAGCAAGGAAGAGACATTCTGGTTATGAAGGATATGGTAATTAATCACAAGTTAGTTTTAATAGGCCCGAGAACTGCAGTAGATGGAATATTCCATGGTCCATTATATTATTATATCGGAGTAATTCCGTTTTTGATAAGCAAGGGTAATCCGCTTTTTATTTCGGTATTCTTTATTGTTGTTAATTCTCTTTCAGTTTTTTTTATCTATCTCTTAGGCAAAGAACTATTTAATAGGCGTACAGGGTTTATAGCATCTTTGATTTTTACCTTATCTTTTGAGTCAATAGTTATGTCAAGATGGTTATCACATCCTCCCTTGATCATTCCCATTTCGTGTCTGTTTTTCTTATTTTTAGCAAAGTTTTTGAAAGGAAAAAATATTTACCTTATCCCAACAGCTTTATTTTTTGGGTTTTCTAGTCAGGTAGAATCTCCCAACTTACTGGTTTTTGGATTTATTCTTATCTTTGTTGCTCTGTTATTCAGAAAAAGATTCCTAACGCAAAAAAAAGGGATTTTGTTCTTAAGCCTTATTATTCTTATCGTTACTTCTTTCGGAAACTTTGTTCTATTTGATTTAAGACACAACTTTTTAATTACGGGGAATATTTTCAAGTTATTGTCCGGTAAATCGGGTTATTTTGCTTCCTTTTTAAATTCTTTTATTAGCTCTGTAACCAACTTTGTGAATATTTTCAGTGACTCGATTACCCCTCAATATCCAGTAATAGCAATTGCAATGCTCATTTTTGGAACACTTATATTGTTTAAAAAAAGATTAACTAATAAGGTTGGTTCTTATCTGCTTTTGATTTGGTTGGCGTCCCCACTTATTGCCTTTATTGTCCTAAAATATAATCCCCTTTATCATTATTTCACGGTCGTTTTGATTGGAGGGGTAATTTTAACCTCAGTTTTGGTCGATGCGATTTTATCCTCAAAAAAACTTCCTGGAGTAATATTTGTTTCCTTGTTAATATTCCTTAATCTTTATTCGTGGGTAAAATATTTACCGACAAATCAAAATGTTTTTTTTCAAACAACTCAACCGGAATTAAAATACTCAGATCAAGTGATGGTAATAGATGGGATTTATAAAAGAGCTGCAGGAAAAGAATTCTATTTTCAGTCCTATACGATTCCCTATTGGCTTCAGGATGAATGGAAATATTTATTTTGGTATTACGGGAAAAATAAATATGGATACATTCCTGTTAATGAGAGGGCTAAAACCCTTTTTGTAATTATTCAGGATGATCCTTCCAATATGCAATTCCAAAATGATTGGCTAAAAAATACTGTTTCAAAATGGGGGGAAAAGACAGATGAATTTAGATCTGGGGCATTAAAAGTAGAGAAAATTAATGTAAAATAAGAATATGCAAAAGTTATCAGTAGTTCTTGCGACATTCAATGAGGAAAAAAATCTGGCAGAATGTTTGGATTCTGTTCGTGACTTGGCGGATGAGGTAATTATTATTGATGGCTCCTCTGTGGATAAGACAGTGGAGGTTGCCAAGAGGTATGGGGCAAGGGTATTCGTGGCGGATAATTTGCCTAACTTCCATATCAATAAACAAAAAGCGATAGATTTGGCTACTAAAGATTGGATATTACAGCTGGATGCGGACGAAAGAGTATCAAAAGAATTAGCTAAAGAAATAAAATCAAAACTTACAAATAATTCCTCAACAAATGGTTATTGGGTAGCAAGAAAAAATTGGTTTCTAGGTAGATTCCTCATGAAGGGAGGCCAATATCCTGATTACACTCTTAGGTTTTACCGTAGGGGAAAGGGTCATCTTCCCCAAATTCACGTGCATGAACAGGCTGAAGTTACAGGTAAAGTTGAGTATTTAAAGCATGCCTTGCTTCATTATCCATATGATAATTTTTCATCTTATTTGGTAAAATGGAATAGATATAACGATCTTTTAGCGACACAGATTAAAGAGGGCCTGAAGAGCAAAAATTTCTTTGAAAAAATAGCTTATGCGGTCGGATATTTGGTAATTAAACCTGCGCATTGGTTTTTAACTACCTATGTTCGTCACAAAGGATTCATGGATCAATGGCCCGGATTTGTTTTTTCGTTTTTTTCTGCATTGAGATTTCCGGTGTCTTACCTTAAATTTCTGAAAATTTTATGAGAGTATTCCGTAAAATAATTAATTATTTTAAAAAGCAAAAATGGCAGCTTTATGCCTTATTGAGCATTCTTTTATTGGGAGCTTTTCTTAGATTATATAATTATCCTTATAGGTATTCACTGGGCGTAGAAGCTATCCGCGATGCGGTTATAGGGATAGAGGGGGCAAGAGAGTTGCAGTTCCCTCTTACTGGTTCTTTTTCCTCTCTTGGTCCTTTTACATTTGGGCCATGGTATGCATATCAATTAATTATTTCCTACTTGATTTTTCCTTCAGTATATTCACCGTGGATATATTTAAGCATTATTTCCATACTTTATATATTTGTGATGTACAAAGTAGGAAAAATCTTAGGGGGATATAATTTCGGACTGATGCTTTCTTTTCTAGCGGCTATTTCTCCTGCGCAGATAATATCGGCAACACATTTAACGAGCCACAATAATACAAATTTATTTGCAGTTCTTTCAATTTGGATTTTCTTAATACTCCTATCAAAAAATAAGTCAAAATGGCTGAGCTTAATGTTGGGTTTTATTATAGGAGTTGGGATAAATCTTCATTTTCAAATGAGCGGATTATTAATGCTTCCCCTAATTCTTCTTATATATAAAAGGAAAATCTTGAATTTTATATATAGCGGGTTGGGTATATTTATTAGCTCTATCCCCATGCTGTTTTTCGAGATGAATAATCATTGGTTTACAACCAGAAACATTTTCTTTTATCTAGTTTACGGAAAAAATGCAATTTATGTTCCGAACCGTTGGCTTTTCTATGTAAGAGATTTTTGGCCTTCTTTTTGGTCAGATGCACTAGGGGTTCCCGTGTGGTTTGGTGGCATAATAATAGTTTTGTTTGTAATTTCTGCTGCATGGGTTACATATAAAAGAAAATTGTCAAAAAATCTAATTTTACTTATCATTGCATTTTTATTTAATTTCATTTTGCTTAGATACTATTGGGGACCAAGATTTTTTGGATACCTTAATTTTTTACGCCCTTTCGTGTTTATCTTTACAGTCTTTGCTATTTTCAATATAAGATATAAAAAGATTTACATAGGCTTAATATTATTACCTTTCATTGTCTTTTTCTCTTATCCTAGAATTGCGTCAGAACTTGCGCAAGATCCCTTTACTGCATATGCCCGTAATGGGACAAATGAAATTGAGCAAAAGTATCCAAATGCGAAATTCACTTTGTATACGTGCGAGAAAAAGACTAGTGGTTCATATGAATCTTTGGCCTATTCAATACTCTTCTATTTGGAGTTAAAAAATAAGATTACTAATAATGGCATTAAGATTGCTGTTAAAAATGATTGCGAGTATCCAAAAGATAATAAGTTGTCAGAAAAAACAGGATATTCATTGTTGAGCGGGATTGAAATAATGGATTTTTCAAGTGCGTCTAATTCTGCTATATTGGAATCAGGCTGGAAGCCTTTGACTTTTTCTAAAATATACAATGACCATGCACGTTGGTGGTTCGAGCTTCAACCATAATCTATATTCGATATGAAAATACTTATAACAGGTGGAGCAGGTTACATTGGGAGTTTCATGTCTAAAGCAGCCCTTGATAAAGGATACGAAGTTGTGGTTGCGGATAGTTTGGAAAGAGGACATAAAGATGCAATAGATTTAAGAGCGACATTTATCTCCGGGGATCTAAGGGATAAAGATTTTGTCTCCCGCATTTTCTCTGAACATAAATTTGATGCAGTAGTGCATTTTGCAGGGTATATATCGATGGCTGAGTCGGTTACTAATCCATATATTTATTTTGATAACAATGTAAATGCATCCCTTAATATTATTGAGGGTGTGGTTAGGAGTAAATTAAATAATTTCATTTTCTCTTCCACGGCCGGAGTTTATGGAAATCCTGTCAAAACTCCTATTGCAGAAGATCATCCAAAAAATCCGACCAATCCATATGGCGAGAGTAAGCTTATGGTGGAAAGAATTCTTTCCTGGTACGGGAAAATTTACAATCTTAATTTCGCATGCCTTAGGTATTTTAATGCTGCCGGCGCATCGACTGATGGGAAAATGGGAGAGAATCATTCTCCTGAGAGTCATCTAATTCCAAATGCAATAAATTCAATACTTAATAAAACTAAATTTACCCTGTACGGAACTGATTATCCCACCTCTGACGGAACCTGCATTCGGGACTACATTCATGTATTGGATTTAGTGGAGGCTCATATTCTTGCAATTTCCAAGCTCAATAGTGATGGAGGCAAACTCTTTTACAATATTGGCACGGGACATGGATATTCAAATAAAGAAGTAATAGATGCAATTATGAGAACAAGCGGCTCAGAAATTAATGTAGATAATGTGCAGAGAAGACCTGGCGACGCAGATGTTTTAATTGCAGATCCAACACTCATCAAAAAAGATTTGGGATTTTCTGCAAAGAATTCTAATTTGGAGAATATTGTTAAATCGGCATGGGAGTGGCATAAAAATTTAAAAATGAAAAATGAAAAATGAAAAATTCCCCTGTCTTATTATTCTAGTTTTTTTTCTCTTAATTTTCTTTAAAACTTCTGTTTTTGCTGAGTCTAGCTATGTTTTGCCTTATCCGTCCAGTATGCCAGGAAGTTTGTCCTATAAACTTCATTTAATTTACGAAAATATTTCTAAATATTGGTATTTTGGAGATTTTGGGCAGTTTGACTACAATCTTAAGATGACAGATAAATATTTAGTTGAATCGAAAACATTATTTGAATATAAGCAGTATTTGTTGGGATATAAAGCTTTACAGAAATCGGATCAATATTTCATAAGTGCTTTACCTAATTTAATAAGGGCGGAAAGAAATGGCAAAAATTCATTTCAAGGGGTGGCAGAGCTTAAAGGAACGGCGCAAAAGCACACAGAAGTTCTATCAAAACTGCAACAGGAGGTGCCGCAAAACTTCATATGGACTCCGGAAGATGCCAAGCCAACAAATCTTAATCTTAAAGACGCAATAGATAAGTCAATTGAAATTAGAAATAAATATTTATGAAGATAGCAGTTTATGCTTTATATTTTTTATTTCTTTTAGCTTTTACCTTTTTTTCATACCTTTTTATAGACCCCAATTTGATTTATTTAAAAAATCTTTATACCGGAATTGCCTTTTCTAATAGATTAATCGTTACACTAATCTATTTTTTTGCAGTTTTAGTCTTTTTTGGTTTCTATTTTATTTTTATAAATTATTTTAAGAAAAAGATATTCGTTCGGAAAGATTTCGTAATCATCTTGATAATGACTGTAACTGGATTAATATTTTCTTATCCTGCGATTCTTTCTTATGACATTTTTAATTATATTGCTACATCAAAAGTGGCCTTTTTCTATCATGAAAATCCTTATATTCTGATGCCAATTCAATTTGTAGGCGATCCGCTTTTACTATTTACTCATGCCGCTAATAAAATTGCCTTGTATGCGCCTTTTTGGATACTTTTAACAAGTATTCCTTTTTTTGTCGGGTTTGGAAATTTCATTCTTACGCTTTTTTCATTAAAGATCCTGAATGTTGTTTTTTATCTTTTAACAATATTACTTTTATATAGAATTTCAAAAAACATTTATAGTGTAGCAATATTTGCGTTTAATCCGCTTGTTATTATAGAGACAATAATTAGCAGTCATAACGATATCGTAATGATGTGTCTTGCTTTATTTGCGATAATTTTAGTTCAGAAAAAGAAATATTTAATCGCTTCATTATTCTTGTTGTTTTCAATTCTCATTAAGTATTCGACAATTTTTTTAATTCCTGTTTTTATCTATATGATCTACAGTAAAGTTAAAGAAAAAGGCCTAAGTATGGAGAAGACTTATTTACTGCCTACAATTTCAATGGTAATCATCTTCCTATTGTCTCCGCTTAGGGAAGAAATGTATCCGTGGTATGCCACATGGTTCTTAACGTTCTCTTGCTTATTGCGAAGTAAGTTTGTTTTTATAGCAACAAGCACACTTAGTCTCGGCTTGCTTCTTAGATATCTGCCGTATATGTATTTAGGTAGTTATGCTTTTCCAACGCCTCTGCTCAGGATTATATTTACAGTTATGCCTGTTGTAATAGGGTCTTCTTATTATTGGTATAAGATTAAGAAGGTTTAAAATGTTAGCTTTGGTATTTATTGCACTCATTTTTTTAATTGGATTATTATTGACGGGAAAATTCTTCAAACAAATTAATCCATTCCTTACATTAATTTTAAGTTTTATTTTCGGCTCTGTATTTTCTATTTGGTTAATATACCTTCTTGTAGTTTTAGTATCAGGAGATATCTCAGTGGGGACGGGGATTTACATGATTATTGCTTTAATGCTATTTTTCGTTTTTCGGTCACAGCTAAAAGATAAAATTACATATTTAATAAAAAATATTTCTAAGAAGGAAGTGGTAATAATATTTTTATTATTCATTTCATCTTTCTTAATATTCAATAAATCTTTTAGTTATGATCCTAAAACTTCGCAATTTTTAATAGCATCGAATCTGTATCAGGATATGGGGGCGCATATTCCATTCATAAGATCTTTTTCTATTGGTAGGAATTATCCTTCAGAAGTTCCATTTTTCGCAGGAGGGAATCTTACTTATCATTTTATGTTTGATTTCTATACGGGAGTGCTTGAGAAAATGGGACTAAGGATTGATATTGCTTACAATTTACTAAGTTCAATTTCTTTGACATTATTAATTTTAGCTATATATCAGCTCATTAAATTAATTTTTAATTCTAAACTCGTTGCAACGATATCAGTAATTTTGTTTCTTTTTAACAGCGATCTTTCATTTCTGAGCTTCCTTAAGCAGCACGGATTTTCTTTGTTTAATATTTGGCATAACAGCAGTTACGAATTAGTTAGCTTATTTCCCATAACTTACAGTCCATTTCTTCACATTAATGTATTGTTAAATCAACGCCACTTGATATTTTCATTAGTTATAATTTCTGCTATTTCATATTTAATTCTTGATCAGAAAACTGGGAAAAGGCATTCATTTGTGTTTTTGGCACTTTTAATTGGTCTTTTGCCATTTTGGAATATGTTTGTTTTTACAGCTTCAGTGATTATTCTAATCATGTCAGGATTATTAGGTGTAATAAAGAAAAAACAAGCCTCAATAGTCTTAATGCTTGCTTTAATTGTTTCTTTGCCTCAACTGTTTTTATTAACAATAAATTCTCATAATCTTATTGCATTTAAGCCCGGTTTTTTAATTTCAGATGCCTTTTCGATATCGAATTTTCTTTTCTTCTGGATTTGGGCGCTTGGATTATCTGTTTTTCTAGTAATTGCTGGTTTTTTGATTTCCAATAGAAAGCAAAGAACAATTTTTATGATATTCCTTCCGCTTTTTATATTGCCTAATTTATTTCAATTTGCTCCGAATATGTTTGATAATCATAAATTTTTCAATATTTGGATAATAATAGCTAACGCATTCGCAGCCTATTTTCTAGTAAGGTTGTTTAAGAAGGGTGCACTATTTAAAATTTTATCTCTGATAATTCTATTTCTCGTCACCTTCTCGGGCATTCTCAATTTTTTTGTAGCAAAAAATGATGTGTATGCAAGAGTTGCAGATTATAAGAATAATTCTTTTGTGTTTTGGGTAAATAATAATCTTTCTAAAAAAAGTATAATTCTTACGAATGGGGATATTTATGATCCAGTATCTCTAATGGGGAATAAAGTTTTTCTTACACGACCTTACTATATATTTCTCTATGGTGGTGACCCTAATAAACGAATTAATGAGAGAGTAATCATGCTAAATGGTTCTAATGATAGGGAAACAAAGGCGATATTGCGTTCAGAAAGCATAAAATATGTTATTATTTACAAAAGAGATTTTGCGCCTAATTTAGTGCCTGCTAATAATAGCTATTTATTGAAAAATTATAAGAAAATATATGAAGATAATTATGGGACTGTTTACGAAGTATAAGTTCCTATTGTTGGTAGTATTTTTCGCTGTTTTGAGCTCGTTTCCCTTACTACATTCTGGTCTTCCTCCTACACATGATGGAGAATACCACGTAATAAGATTTTATGAGTTCGATAAAGTCCTAAGGGACGGAAATTTATATCCGAGATGGGCACCGGATTTAAATAATGGTTTTGGTATACCTTTGTTTAATTTCGTTTATCCCCTGCCTAACTATGTTGCCAGTATTCTTCATGTTTTCGGTATTAGTTTTATTGATTCTTTCAAGATTAGTATGTTTATGGCAACTATTGTTGGCGGAATATTCTTTTATTTATGGTCTAGGGAATTTTGGGGAAGGTTGGGGGGTCTTGTTTCTTCAGTATTTTATACTTTTTCTCCCTATCACTTTGTAGACATCTATATTAGAGGATCTGTAGGTGAAGTTTGGGCGTTGGGATTTTTTCCAGCGTTTTTGTGGGCCTATACGAAATTTATTAAGTCAAAACAAAAAATATTTTTGGTGTTATCGTCCATATTTTTGGCGTTAATAATATTTAGTCATAATATTTTAGCGCTAATGTTTTTTGCATTTATATTATTGTATGCTGTATTTTTGATTTTTAATCAAAATGAAAAGAAACAATTAATCCTTGAAACATTTTATGTGGTGTTGGGTGGGCTAGGGCTATCGGCAATTTTTTGGCTCCCCGCTATCTATGAGATGAAGTACGTGACCGGTCTGCAAATTTTCGATATCACTTCTTATTTTCCGCAGTTATATCAGCTCCTGATTCCCTCTTGGGGATCAGGTTTTAGCGGTGCGGGCATGCAGAATGAACTTTCGTATCAAATTGGAGCAGCAAACTTATTGGTAATTTTTTTAAGCGCGATAATTATCGTGTTGCAGATAAAAAGAAAAAATAAAAAATTACCATACACGCTTTTTTTCTTTATTTGTTTTATTTTTGTTTTTCTTTTGATGCTGAACGTATCTTTACCCATATGGCAAGCAGTTCCTTTTATGAATTATTTTCAATTCCCCTGGAGATTATTGAGTCTTGAGATACTTTTTGCATCTTTCCTGGCGGGAAGTATTTTTTCTCTGCATATTAAAAGTAAGTTTATTAATTTATCTTTTGCTGTTTTTCTTGTATTTGTTGCCTTTATTCTAGGCATAGGATATACAAAACCAGCTTACTATATGTATAGAGATGATAATTATTACACAAGTAGATCCAACTTTATTGACGGAACAAATAGTCCTGGAAATGTTTTTAATACAATTTACTTAAAGTCAATTCCTGCAAAAGAAAAAGAAAGAGCGATTTTTATCAAAGGCAGCGGTAGAATTATTGCGGATAAAGTCAAGAGTAATGATTACGCTTTTACGATTAAGGCTTATACGAGCTCTGAAATCCAAGTCAATTTAGCTTACTTTCCTGGTTGGGAAATTTATATTAACAATAAAAAAGAAGCTTTAGCTCCATCTAAGAATGGCAGGTTTACTTTCTTGGTTTCTAAGGGAGAGAGTAGGGTTGAAGTTGTTTTTAAGGATACACCAATAAGAAAAGTGTCGACATTCATTTTTGTAGCTTCTTTAGGATTTATTATTATTTTGTTAATGAATAGAAGGTTTGCTACAATTAAGAAATGAAGATTGCAATAGACATATCTCCTCTTAAAAGCGGTCACTACCTGCAGCATAGGGTTAGAGGAACAGGATTCTATTTGCAAAATTTAAAAGCATCTCTTGAGAAATATTATCCGGAAAACAAGTATATCCATTTCAGTAGGGGAGATTCTTTGGACCGAGATGTTGACGTAGTTCATTATCCTTATTTTGAGCCCTTTTTTTTAACGCTTCCAATATTTTCCAAAAATAGAAAAATCGTTACTGTCCATGATCTGATTCCATTAGTTTTTCCCGAGCATTTTAAACCTGGCTTAAAAGGCATGCTGAAATGGCAACTCCAAAGGTTGTCACTATTGAATGCAGATGCAATAATTACTGATTCCGAATCTTCAAAGAAAGACATTGTTAAATACGTTGGAGTCAACTCAGAGAAAGTAAGAGTGGTGTATCTGGCTGCAGGTTCTGATTTTAAAATTATAAATTCCAAGGAAAAAATAGAAAATGTAAGAGAAAAATATAATCTTCCCGAAAAATTTATACTTTATGTCGGTGACGTAACTTGGAATAAAAATTTACCAAGGCTTATGGAGGCAGTTTTCAAAATTAATACGCCTCTCGTAATGGTAGGAAAAGCTTTAGCTGAGGAGAAAATTGACACTCAGAATCCGTGGAATAAAGATTTGGTGAAGGTTCAAAAGTTGGCAGAAAAAAATCAAAATATTTTTCGTTTAGGTTTTGTTCCTTCAGGAGATTTAGTTTCTTTATATAATGCAGCAACTCTTTTTGTTATGCCGTCTATTTATGAGGGCTTTGGATTACCAGTTCTTGAGGCAATGGCTTGCGGATGTCCTGTGGTGACATCGAGAGGGGGTTCTTTGGCGGAGGTTGTGGGAGAAGCGGGAAAATATGTAGACCCTTATGACGTTGATAGTATTACTAGGGCCATTAGTGAAGTGTTTAATAACCCGAATATGCAAAAAGAACTTTCGCAAAAAGGAATAATTCAAGCAAAAAAATTCACTTGGAATAAAACCGCTAACGAAACAATGGATGTATATAAGAATATTGTTCTACGATAGTATTCATAGCTTCTCTCTTAGGCTATTTTGAAGATTTTTTAGAAAAGCTCGAATTCTTAATAATGTTTTTTACTATATACTTAGGTCTTTGTTTTACTTCTTCAAATATTTTTTCAATATACTCTCCCAAAACGCTTATACCCAGCAATTGAATTGCTCCAATAAACAATATTACTATTAATACTGTTGTTATTCCTTCAGGGGTATTATGAAAAACAAGCCGCGCAATTAATTGGTAGATTATTGCCAATAATGATATTAAAAAAACAATGGAAGAAAATAATGATATGATTTGTAGGGGAACATAGGAAAAGGAAAATATTCCTTTTGTTGCCCAGTTAAGATTTTTTAAAAAATTATTTGTTGTTTTACCAAACATTCTTTCTGGTCTTGCGTAGGGAATACCGATTTGTTTAAATCCAACCCATGCTCTAAGCCCTCGTAAAAACCTATCTCTTTCCGGAAAAGTTTTTAAAACTTCCACAACTTTCCTGTCGATTAAAGAAAAGTCTCCTGCGTCCAGGGGAATTTTTATATAAGACAATTTGTGAAATACTCTGTAAAACAGTTTGTACATAATTGCCATATAAAGAGGGGCTTCTCTTTTCGTTCTTATTCCGTATATAACATCATATCCTTCAAGCCACTTTTTGTAGAATTTTTCAATAAGTTCGGGAGGATCCTGAAGATCTCCATCTAGAAAGACTACGGCATCCGACTGGGCAATGTCCATTCCGCTTGTAAATGCCATTTGGGAGCTGAAATTCCTTGAATGATTGACGCCTATCGCGTGAGGATCTTTTGAAATAATTTTTTCTAAAACACTTTCTGTATTATCGGGACTTCCATCATTTACAAAAATTATCTCATAATCCACGCCAATACTTTTAAACACCTTTGTAAGCCTCTCATGCATTATGGGAATTGCTTGAGCATCTTTATAGCAGGCAATAATAGCCGATATTTTTTTATTTTTTGCCATTATCTTTTTAGGTTTAAGTACCAGGGTTTATTGTCTCTTATCACTTTATCTACGATTTCGGGAATTTCTTCTTTATTCTCCGGCCATAGTGTCTCAATATTGCTGAATATTTTTAAAACTTTTTTGTCTTCTTCTGCCCAGTGAGAAAATCCATCATGCATATATTCTCTGTTTCGGCCAGCTCCAATAAGCTTTACCGGTATTTTTTCACGATTGATATAATTTCTAATAGTTTCAAAAGGTCTATAAAGAAGAAAGGTTGTGATGCTATAGACAAATGGAATTTTACCGTTAAGAGCCATGCCGGTGGCAATTCCAGTCATTGCCTGTTCGGAAGCACCGCAATTTAAAAATCTTTCCGGAAAGTCTCTTCTGATATAATCAAACGCTTTATATCCGAGATCGCCGACTAATAGCCAAATTCTTTCGTCTTTTGCCATTTGCTTATAAAGCTCGTAAGCAAACCATCCCCGCATACTATCGTGTCTATATTTAATGTCTAAATTCTTCATCTTAATAAATCTGAAGCATTTTTATAATCGTTATCATTCATAATGTAATAATGCGCATCTAATCCTTTAAGGAAAGGAAATTGATCCGTTGATGTCCTTGCAAAAATAATTGTTTGGTTATTTTTCTTGGGAAATTTAAGTGCCCCTATAATAGAGTTCATATTGTGTCCATCTATTTCTAAAACACGATATCCATTAGATTTAATTTTTTTGATTAAAGAATTTAAGTTAACCGCATCATACGCGCTCCATCCGTTAGCATTTACTATAATTTTTAGATTAGACATTTTATTCTCACTTGCTATTCTTAGTGTCTCCCAAATGCTTCCTTCTGTGCATTCGCCATCAGAAATCAAACAATAAACGTTCTTATTTCTATCGGATATTGCCATACCAAGCGCAATGGGCAATCCTTGTCCTAAGCTTCCGGTAGAAGCATCAATGCCCAGCTTGGGATCCCTATCGGGATGAACATGTAGAGTTTTTATGTCTGAGCTTTTAATAAATCTGTTCTTTTCTAAAATAACATACAATGCAATGCCTGCATGGCCGTTTGATAAGATAAACTTTTCGTTTTTATTTTTAACTTTATAAATTCCATCAATCAAATCTACTGCGCCAAGGCATGATCCTAAGTGGGATAAATTTCTCTGATGGCTTATTTCCAGAATTCTTTGCCTTGTGTTCTTTTGCTCGGCTGTTAATGATTGAATGTTGAAGTCATTCATTTCTAAACCAATTATAAGTATACCTTAGGCCCTTACCTAATGTAAACTTTGGTTTCCAATTAAGTAGTTTTTTTGTTTTCGAAATATCAGCTACCCAATGAGAGGTATCCCATATTCTTTTCGGATATGCGCCTTTTTCTATCTTAACTTTTTTGCCCGTTACCCTAAAAAGCACTCTTACCACTTCGTCATTGGTATATTCAATTCCAGTTCCCATGTTTAATATCTGACCTGATAATTTTTTCCCACAAGATAAAGCTTTGATATAGATATCAATGATATCCTGTATGTGGATAAAATCCCTTCGTTGATTCCCTAGTGTTAGTTTAATCGGTTTATTTTCAATAACAGAGTTGATAATAGTTGGTATAAATCGTTTTTCTTCTTCGTATGGTCCGTAAACTGAAAATGGCCTAAGAGTAACAATTGGTTTTTGATATTCCTTAGTGAATGTCTGGCATAAAAATGTTGCCGATGCTTTTGTAGTGGCATAGAAACTTATTGGTTCCAATAAGTCTGCTTCTTTCATGGGAATATTTTTAATTCCATATTCTGAAGATGATCCGGTATTTATGAATAATTTATAATCTATGTTTTTGCTGGCAAGTAGTAAATTTAATGTACCTTTTATATTAATATCTATCATTCCTTCTGCATCAGTTTGGTTTCGATAGTTGCTGTAGGTTGCTAGGTGAATAATAAAGTCAGGATTTATTTTGTTGACAATTTCTGTAAGTTTTTTCTCATTAAGAAGATCAACATTATAAATTTTAACTTTATTCAAGAGGTCTTTTATCCGCCAAAGATTGCTTGATTTCCTTAGAATGAGATTAACGCTGCAATTGAGTTCAACTAATTTTCTTGTTAGGTTTGCTCCGATAAATCCAGCTCCCCCTGTTATTAAGACCCTCTTACGTGATAAAATATCTTTCATGGTTGATATTATATGTGCTTTGTGCGCAAAAAAGCAACAAATTAAGATTCTTTATCCTGCAACTTTTAAGGAAAAAGGAATATCTGACAAAGTCTATTCTGCGAGAAGAATGCCTGATAAAATTCACTATAGAATTCTTAAATGTGAAAGGTGTGGTTTGGTATTTTCTTCACCTATTTTTTCAAATTCCAAAATTACTTCTTTATATGGGAGTAGTTTTTGCTCTTATAGCGAACAGATTTCCTACACAACCAAAACATACCTGGATATATTTAAAAAAATAAAAAAAACTATTCCTCGGAATTCAAAAGTGTTGGATATTGGTTGCGGAAATGGATTTTTTCTTGATGCACTCACTAACATTGGGGTAAATAATGTCTATGGGGTTGAGCCAAGCTCAAAAATGGTAAATCAGGCATCAAAAAAATTCCGTAAAAATATCAAAGTTGACATATTTAGACCCAATCAATTTCCCAATAATTTTTTTAATGTAGTGTCTTGTTTTCATACCCTTGATCATGTTACTGATCCAAATAAATTTATTAAAAATACTTGGGATATTCTTGCTCCTGGAGGATTCGCTATTTTTATCACACATGATGTAGGTAGTATTTTTGCTAAAATATTCGGTGAAAAATGGCCAATATTTGACATTGAACATATTTATCTTTTTAACAGTAATACACTTAATTCGTTATTTTCAAAACATAAATTTAAGAATATTAATACCTTCGATGTAAAGAATATCTATCCATTATCTTATTATGTAAAGATGTCTCCGTTTTCCATGAATATAAAAAAAGTTCTGAAAAACGTTATTTGCAAATTAAGATTATCAAATTTAGCAATGCCCTTAGTAAGCGGAAATATCGGAATTATTGCTCAAAAGTAATAAAAATGATTGTCGCCCTTAAGAGTTTTTTCTTAAAAAGTAAATTACTTGAATATCTTATTGAGGTTTTCTTTTTTGCAGATGTTTGGTATATAGGCTACACATTTTTATTAAAATTTTTGAATAAAAATTTTCCCTATATTTCGCATTTTCCCGTTCTAAATCAATATAAAGGTTTACTTAATCCTGAACCCTTTGAAGTTCCTCTTTACATAATTTTTACCGGAAGTATGGTTTTGATGGTTTTTCTCTATTATCTGAAGTTAAAGAAAATTTTAGGAAAGTTATTTAATTTCGGTAAATCGCTTCGCGTAAAATTATTCATATTCATACTTTCCGCAATGTTTTTCTTTTCTAAGCTAGGAAATTACCCTATGGGCGAGGAAAAATTGAATTTATTTAATTGGAAGACTTTATTGTACCTTTCTCTTATAATTGCAATATCCATTGTAATATCTGCAGTAAATTACCTTAATCCAACAAAAAAATACGTAAAATATCTTTTATATTCATTTGTTTTATTTGTTGTAGGAATAATCACGTTTGAATCAAAATTTCCAATTTCAATGTACGATTATTCGTATATTTTAGGACCTGTCTACGAAATTGTTAAAGGTAGAACGATTTTTACGGATATTATCTCCCAGTACGGATTCCTCACATTACTGATTTTGGCAGGGCTATACAAGCTATCTATTATAAATATTTTTTATCTTCCTGCCATAATTTGGATTTTAGGCATAGTTGAATATTTTTTGTGTTTCTATCTAATTTATAAATTTAGTAAATCAGTAGCATTTTCAATTATTTCAATATTTTCAATAATTACAATTGGATATTTTTCTTTAACGGATTTGCCTTATTTTTTTCCGCAAACTGGTCCATTAAGATGGATTCCAATGATATTAACAGTTTATATTTTCTATAAGTTTAAAAATATCGAATCTAAAATGTTGATGATTTTGGTTTCATTTATAAGTTTACTGATGATTGATTCAGGAATAGTTATAATTTTATCCTATCTTTTTTTTCTTTCAGAAATGTTCTTAAGTGGACAAATATCTTTTAGTAAAACTATAAAAACTGCGATGTATTTTTTTATAAGTTTAGTAGCTGCATTTTTATCAATTAATTTTGTAAATATTCTATTTGGTTTTAAAAATATAAATATTCTTTCTTATTTTATATTAATAAGTCAATATGCTCGTGAAGGATACGGAATGTTGCCAATAGGAAATTTTAGTTATCTTTGGTTAGTTGTTTTGGTATATTTTGGATCTATTGTTTATTTCATTAGAAAAAAAAATGTAAGAAATGAAGATAAGGTAATTTTATTGTCTGCAAATATTGCAATTTTTGGGTCAATTTACTTTGTTGGCAGAAGCCATCCGAATAATTTATTTCATATATCAATATTATTTTTGCTCAATTTTTTTCTCCTAACAGGGAATTTTTTTAGTAAAGTAACAAGAAAATGGGTAAGATTTTTGGTCCTTTTATTTGTATTTATTCTTTTCATAGCGTTTCCTGCATATAATAGGCAGAGTGCATTAGCTCAAATTGTCAGTACAAATCTCCATAGTTTAAATGCCAAAAATATTTTTACTCCAAGCATTTTAGAAATAATGAAAGGTCCTTTTTTGAAAAATACAGAGCTTATAAATGCTTATATTCCTGATAAACAAATAATTATTTTATCAACTTTCGATACTTATTTTCTGTATTTGGTTAATAAGCAAAATTTAATTACTATAAACCCCCAAAATCTAATTACTACGGAAAAGGATTTGAAATCATCAGTTAGTGAAGCTGTCAAGTTATGTCCGAAGAGAATAGTGGTTGATTGCCGAATACATGAGAAGTGTCCTGGGGGAAGATTTAATCCTTGGGAGCCAGTGGTAACTCAAGGACAAATGTTGGATGAAATACAAAGGGCATGCAAGTTTGTTTATAAGGAAATAAAATGCAGTCATTGGTTTTGTATAGCACAGGCAAAATAGCATATAATCGCAATAGATAAATTTTTATTCTAATATAGTTTAATTGTGAGAAAAATAATCCAATTTTTTAAAAACAATTTTCTAAAACACGAATTAATAGTTGGCAGTATTTATATATTTCTAGGTTCCATAGTCGCTAATATATTCAATTTGTTTTTTAGTCTATTCATGGGTAGGAATTTGACCGTGGAAGGATTTGGTATTTTAGCAAGCGCAGTTTCTTTAATGAGCTTAATAGCGATTCCGGCTGGATCAATAATTCCTACAATTGTAAATTTCGCAGGTTCTCATTTTGCAAAAGAAGATTATGGATCAGTTAAGGTACTTTTTCTAAAAATTATTAAACCTCTTCTTGCGGTAAGTATTTTTATGTTTTTTTGTTTCTTTATTTTTGCAGGTTCAATTGGAAATTTTTTTAAGATTGAAGATCATTCAGTAATCGTTATCGTTGGGATTATTGTTGCATTTGCATATATCGGAACAGTGAGTAGCGCTTTATTGCAGGCAAAATTAGCTTTTAAATATATTTCCCTTTTAAGTTTTATTGGATCTTTATCGAAATTTGCAATTGGAGCCGGATTAGTTCTTCTGGGTCTTGGTGTAAAGGGCGCAGTGTGGGCGGTATTTATTGCCGGATTAATTCCCTCTATTCTTGGTTTTATTTATCTTAAATCTGTCTTTATGAGTAAGATAGGTAAAGCAAGTAAAATAAATTTTAAAAGTATACTTTCTTACGGAATTCCTTCCTCTCTTGCAATGCTAGGAATGACATCTTTAATTTCTACAGATATTTTACTTGTGAAACATTTTTTTAATCCTTTACAGGCCGGTGTTTATGCAGGATTGTCTCTAGTTGGAAAAGTAATCTTCTTTTTTACAGGTTTTATTGGAGGCGTAATGTTTCCTTTGATTGTAAAAAAACATGCAAAAAATGAAAATTATAACAATATTTTCAAAATGGCAATTGCTATGGTGCTTATTCCTTCAGTTATTATTTCCATATTTTATTTTCTATATCCAAATTTAGCAATTAGTTTTATCATTAAAAATGAAGTGTATCAATCAGCATCTGGTTTATTGGGCTTATTTGGAATATTTATAACAACCTATTCTTTAATTACACTTTTCGTATATTATTTTCTATCAATAAAGAAAACCAATGTATATATTCCGGTTCTTTTTGCAGCTTTAAGTCAATTACTATTGATTACCCTTTATCACGGTTCTCTTTTTATTGTTGTTGTAATTTCTCTTATGGTTGCATTAATTCTTCTTACAACTCTTATAATTTACTACATAAAAATTTATGGTGAGCATAGAAAAGTAAATAATGTAGCAGGAATACCTAATATTTGATAAGATTGATTTATCATGGAGTTTATAACCCTGGCCAACAAAGATAGTGTTTTTTTAATAAAAGACGTAGTTGTACATCCTTACAATGTGAATGAAGATTCTTCGGGAGTTTTGGTTGAAACAATGAGGAAGGATTGGGGTGATGTTTATGGTCAGGGACGGGAATTCTTTATGCAATATTATTCAGAAACCGCTTCCGGCGTTGCTCGCGATGAAAACATATGGCATTATCATCCAACCATACAGGATGACAGATTTTCGGTCATAAAAGGAGAAATAGTTGTAGCAATTGGGGACAATAGAAAAGATTCGGAAACTAATGGACTCTTGAACCTCTTTTATATAAACGCAAGGAAAGATCCGTACATGGTACTAATTCCTAGAAGAACTTTGCATGGATTTATGGTTGTCTCCAAAGAGCCGGCAATTCTAATTAACTTTCCGACAGGATTATATAGCCTGCAAGAAGAAGGAAGGGTTTCTTATGAGGAGGCTCAGGTAAAAATGCCGGATAGTACGCTTTTCTCTTGGGATTTAGTGCGCGAAAAATTTCCGCTAAAAGGCGCTTCGAATGAAAAAGTTTAATTTATTATCCATTATTGTTCCTGCCTATAAGCAAGAGAAGACAATAGAGAATGACATAAAAAAAATAGCTCAGGTCATGAGTCAGTTGCGTTATGATTATGAAATAATTGTAGTGGTGGATGGGTTTGCCGATGACACATTTAAAAATGCAAAAAAAATAAAATCTCCGAAAGTTATTATCATTGGGTATCAGCATAATCATGGAAAAGGATATGCGGTTCGCTTTGGAATGGCTAGAGCAAAAGGATCGATTGTCGCATTCATAGATGCAGGAATGGACTTAAATCCCAATGGCATATCTATATTGCTTGAATATTTTGAGTGGCATAATGCAGATGTTATTATAGGATCAAAACTTCATCCTGCTTCAAAAATTAATTATCCGACTCAACGCAAAATTTTATCAATTGGATATAGACTTCTTGTCAAGTTGTTGTTTGGACTTACCATTAAAGATACGCAAGTAGGAATGAAATTTTTCAGAAGAAAAGTGTTGGAAGATGTCTTGCCAAGACTTCTCGTGAAGGACTACGCATTTGATATAGAAATCTTAGCAGTTGCATATAGACTTAAATATATTAGAGTTTATGAAGCGCCAATTGAACTTGAATTTAAAAACTCAAGCACGATAACATCTGTAAATTTTTGGAAGATAGTGTTTCATATGCTGAATGATACTCTTGCTGTTTTTTATAGACTTAAAATTTTACGGTACTATGATGATAGCAATAAGAGAAAATGGAAGCATGATCCGGAATTGAATTTTAGAGTGAATATTGGATGAAAATATTAATTTTAAACTGGCGTGACATAAAGCATCCTCTTGCAGGAGGTGCAGAAATATCTACTCACGAGCACGCAAAACGATGGGTAAAAGCAGGGCATAACGTAACGCAGTTTTCATCATTTGTTAAGGGGGAAAAATCTTCAGAAATAATAGACGGGGTTTTGATAATTAGGATGGGAAGTCATTATACAGTCCATTTATGTGCTTTTTTTTATTATATTCTTCATGCCAGAAATGAAATTGACTTAGTAGTCGATGAATTTCATTTTATTCCTTTTTTTACCCCTTTATATTGTCGAAAGAAAAAAGTTGCTTTTATTCATGAAACAGCAGGAGAGATTTGGTTTAAAAATCATTTTTTCCCGATTAATTTTATAGGTTTTTTTTTAGAGCCACTGTTCTTTTATTTATATAGAAAAATTTGCTTTATAACTGTTTCAGATTCAACTAAAAAAGATCTGATAAAATTTGGAATAAAGAAAGAGCATATTTACATTATTCATAATGGCTTAAGCCCTATTAGATCGGTAAAGAAAAAAGAAACAAATCCTACCATAATCTATTTAGGTAAATTTTCGAGGGATAAGAAAACGGAAGATGCAATATTGGCATTTTTTGAAATTCAAAAAGTGTTTTCGAATAGTTTTTTGTGGGTTGTTGGAAAACAAGAAAAACATGGAATAGAAAATTCTCTTAAAGAACTTGTGAAGAAGTTGGGCATTGAAAAAAAAGTAACATTTTTCGGTTTTGTCCAGGAAGAAGAAAAATATGATTTGCTTAAAAGAGCATGGGTTTTAATTAACCCTTCTATGAAGGAAGGGTGGGGCCTCACTGTAATTGAGGCAGCCAGTCAAGGAACGCCATGTGTTGCTTATGATGTTTCTGGATTGCGAGATTCGATACAAGATGAGAGGACGGGGTTATTGGCTAAAGAAAGAAGACCTAAGAATCTTGCAGAAAAAATTATTTTTCTTTTGAAAAATAAAACATGGTATGATAGATTATCAAAACAATCTCTTCAATGGAGTAAAGAGTTTACATGGGAAAAGGCATCAAGAGAAAGCATGGAGCTCATAGATAAAATATGAAAACGAAGTCTCCGATTATAACAGTGGCTATTGCAACTTATAATTCAGCAAGAACTATTGAAAAATGTCTTATATCAATTAAAAAACAGACGTATCCTAGCGTTGATATTGTTGTGGTAGATAGTTTGTATTACGACAAAACAAAACAGGAGAAATGCAGAAAAATAATAAAAAAATATGCAAGATATTTTCAGGATGGACCTGAGCGAAGCATCCAAAGAAATAGGGGCATAAAAGAAGCAAAAGGCGAATTCATACTCGTTATAGATCAAGACATGTACTTAACAGAGAACGTAGTAAAAGAATGCTACAAAAAGCTAACGAAGGAAAATTATATAGCGCTAACCATACCGGAGATCTCGATAGGTATTGGCTTCTGGACCAAATGTGTAGCCTTGGAAAGGTATGTGAGTACAGTTCTCGAAGAAGGCATGAATGAATGCTGCAGATTTTTCAGGAAAAAGGACGCGTTAGTAATTGGCGGATATGATACAAAAATTGTTGGAGTTGAGGATTCTGATTTTCATTATCGATTGAAAATGAAAGGGAAAATAGGAAAAATACAGGAGCTTATCTATCATGATGAGGGGAAAACGAGTTTTTTTGGAAGAGTAATGAAAAAATATTACTATAGTCGGGCATTTCGAAAATATCTAAAAAGACATCCTACAATTGCAGTTAGTCAATTTTTTCCCTTAAAAAAAGCATATTTGAAGCACTGGATGATATTTATAAAAAATCCAATCTTAACGATTGGTATAATTATATTAAGAAGTGCTGAGGTGATGGCTGGATTCTTGGGGTTGTTTTTTCGAGGATATGCTTATGGAAAGTAATTTAAAAAATAAAAGAGTATTAATTACAAGATCTGCCGGGTTAATAGGGTCAAAATCTTCTAAGTTTTTTGTCAAGAAGGATAATGAAGGTATAGGAATAGAATTATGTTTTTAGGGGTTGACAAAAATATTCTTTATGGATATAGTCAATGAAATAATTATATTTGTGAGTCGTCAAGACGGTATAATTTGTATATTTAGGTAAAATAGGATTGACTCGAATTGAACATGAAAGTACTTATTACAGGGGGAGCAGGGTTTATAGGGACAAATTTAACATTGTATCTTTTAAAGAAAAAAATTGAAGTAATTGGTTGTGGTTGGATTGAAGAAAGAAGACCTTTGTTCATTAGAAATTTTGATAGTTACAGTTTTATTAGCATGGATGTGAGAAATCCAGAAGACTATGAGTTGCTTCCGGAGGTGGATGTTATAATTCATTTGGCAGCAAACGTTGGAATACAAAAAGGAATAATTCATCCCATTTCAGATTTTGAAACTAATTCTAAATCAACAGTGCATCTTTTAGAATGGGCAAGAAATCACGGTAAACCACTTTTTATTTATGCATCTTCAAATAAAGTTTATCCACTAAATGAGTGGAAAAGCCATACGCCATATGGCGTATCTAAGCGGACGTCAGAGCTTTGGTGTAAAGAATATAATTTTACATATAATGTTCCTACCATTGTAAATAGACAGAGTTGTATCTATGGTCCATATCAAAAAGGACATGTGGAAGAGGGCTGGATATCATGGTTTATGATAGCAAATTTAAAGAATCTTCCTTTGACTATTTTTGGTGATGGGAAGCAACAGAGGGATGTCCTTTACGTTGACGATTTGTGTAGGCTTATCTATAAAGAAATTACAATTAAGGAAATGTGGGGAAAAGTTTATAATGTTGGGGGAGGAAAGAAAAATGTTGTTTCCTTGAAAGAAGTTATGAAAATTATTGAAACTCTCAGTAGGAAAAAATATGAAAAAGTTTCATATAAAGATGTTCGTATCGGTGATCAAAAGGTATATATTTCTGATTTGACTGACTTAGAGCCATATTGGAAACCTCAAGTTTCAATGAAAGACGGACTCAAAAAAGCATACAATTGGTTGCATAAGAATATATGAGAAAATTTATTCCCATAAAAGATAGAATTGAATACGGTGGAGCTATGATTGGACAAGAGGAAGTAAATGCGATTATGAAAGTAATAACTTCACAAGGAGGAAAAAGATGGACCATCGGGCCAGAAAGCGTTGCTCTTGAAAAAGAGCTTGCTCAAGTTGCAGGAGTTAAAAGAGCAATTTTAACAAACTCCGGTTCGTCGGCATTATTGATAGGAATAGCATCTTTGAATCTTCCAAAAAATTCAAAAGTTATTATTCCAGCTGTTACGTTTCCAACTGCATTCAACAGTATAGTCCAAAATAACCTTATGCCATTAGTTGTGGATGTAGATATAAAAACGCTTAATCTTTCTTTTGTGCAGGTAGAAAAAGCATTTAAAAAATATAAGAATTCAATTAGTGCAGTATTGGCTGTAGATATTGCGGGAAATCCTGTAGACCTTATAGCGCTACGTAAAATAACGAAGGCTTATGGGGCAAAAATAATTCTTGATGATTGTGATGGGTTTGGAACATTCCTGCGAGGATCACTAATTGAGAGATATGCTGATGTTTCTGTGGTCTCGTTTCATGCCGCTCATATTATTACCATGGGTGAAGGAGGAGCAGTCTTAACAGACAATGTTAGCGTAGCGGATAAAGCATCTAAGTTTAGGGAATGGGGAAGAGCTTCGGGAAGCGATAAGATTTATCATTATAAAGAATTACCCAAAGATTATAAAGAAAGATATGTATTTGAAGAGATTGGTTATAATTTAAAGCCATTAGAGCTCCAATGCGCTATGGGAAGAATTCAACTCAAAAAATTAGCATTATTTAGAGAAAAAAGATCTAAAAATTATAAAAAATTGGAAAAAATTTTTAATAAATATAAGGAATTTTTCTCAATAGTTTCTGCTATCAAAAATTCTACTCCTTGTTGGTTTTCCTTTCCTTTTCTTTGCCGCAAAATTTCTAGAGAAAAAGCTATGAGAGTTTTTGAAGAAAATAACATAGAAACAAGAACGATATTTGCAGGAAATATCTTAAAGCACCCTGCATATAAAAACACAAACTATATTCAGTTCGGTAATTTGAATAACGCAAATGATGTGTTAGAGAATGGAATGTTTATTAGTTGTCATCCTTCAATAAATAATGACATGATTAGTTTTATTGAGAAAACTGTTAAAGGCTTAATAAGCTAATACGGTACAATTTCTTCTGCTTGCATAAAAGCATATATTTGTTCCAGCAAAACTTCATAAATAATGATAAATCCAAGCGTGCAAATATTATTAAATTTTAATCTTTAGTCTATCCCCTTAGTCATGCTTCAGTTAAAGAAGGTTTTGGGCTAACTATTCCCGAAGCAGGATATGTTGGTGCGTCTGTAGTTGTGCATAATTCTTCGGGATTAAGAAACATTTGGTATAATTACATTAAGAAGTGTTGAGGTGATGGCTAGATTCTTGGGGTTGTTTTTTCGAGGATATGCTTATGGAAAGTAATTTAAAAAATAAAAGAGTATTAATTACAGGGATAACTGGTTTTGTTGGTAAGGCTTTAAGCAATCGTTTGACATCATTAGGGGCCATAGTGTATGGAATTTCAAGATCGGTTAAAAGCGATGCTAAAAATTTAAGCGTAGACATACTTGATTATTCCAAAATTAGTAAATTTATAAAAGGTTCAAATATAGAGATATGTTTTCACTTGGCGTCTGCAGCATTGGTTGAAGAAGGTCAGATACATCCTTACGAAACTTTTAAAATAAATACGGAAGGCACCTTAAATATTTTAGAAAGTGCCAGGAGTAATAAATTAGAAAAAGTAATAATCGCATCTACATCCCATGTGTATGGAGAAAACAAAACTCCGTATCTTGAAAGTTATACGCCAAAACCAACAAGGCCATATGAAACATCGAAAGCCTGCACGGATATTATTGCTCAGTCCTATGCAGCAAGTTTTAATCTTCCAGTTTTGATACCGCGATTCGTAAATATTTATGGTCCCGGAGATTTAAATTTTCAAAGATTAATTCCAAAAACAATAAAAAGTATTTTAGAAAATTCTGAGCCCAAAATGTGGGGAGGAGAAGTTGTTAGGGATTATTTGTTTATCGATGATGCAATTGACGCCTATGTTAAGTTGGCAACATTGGATATAGAGAATGTTGTGGGAAACAGGATTTTTAATTTTGGAAGCAATAATCGTATTTCGGTAAAAGATCTTATTGAAAAAATAGTAAAAATATCAGGAAAGAAAATGAAAATTGAGAAAATTCCTCAGGGAAGAAATGAAGAAATAATATCTCAATATGTATCCTCAAAAAAATCTAAGCAATTGCTTGGATGGGAGTCAAAGATTGATTTAGATCTAGGTTTAAAGAAAACCATTGCTTGGTATTCAAAATTTCCATACAGTGAAGATAAATTATGATTAAGTTTACTAAATAAATCTTTTATAAAGAGTGAAATGTAGGGAAAAATTGAGTTAATTTGTAATCACAATTGTTTAAAAGTAATTCCGGAGGTATCTCTGTAAAGATTTAGGTCAACAATAGTTTTGGACAGTTTTGAATATGGCGAATATTATACGAAAAGAATTTCTGGGCTTAGAAATTAACGTTTTATCTGTAGGTAAACATAAGGATGATCCCTCATTGAATGAAGATGGATGGATTGTTACTGAAAATACTTTTGCAGTTATTGATGGTTCTGCTCCTCGAGTTGATTTAAAATTTGATGGAAAAAGTAGCGCAAGATTTGCAACGGATATTATAAAGAATGTCTTACTAGCAACGCCACCGAATATTAATGGGAAAGAATTAGTCTTAGAAATTACAAGTGTTCTTAATGAAGAAATAGATAAAATAGGCTTTAGGGAAATTGTCAAAAAGAATAAGGAGGCAACTCCGGCAGCGCTTTTTACATCCGCTCGAATTGTTGGAAATAAGGTTGTAATTACTGCGCTTGGGGATGTTTACTGTAGAATAAATGGGAAAGTGATCCATTGTGACCGTTTCGAATCGGAAGATTTAATGATTGCAAAAAGAATTTCGGCAATGAAAAATGCTAAAAATAAAAATCCCAGCATTTTGGATGAAGAATTGATTCAGATTGGCCACCAGGCAATAATGCAAGATTTAATATATCAAGTGAGTAATTATTTTAACAAGGCAGATATTGATTTGGGACTTGGCATTATTGATGGAAATAAAGTGCCGGAAAAATTCATAAAAAAGTACGCATACGATTTAAAGAATATTAAAACATTGGAGTTATTTTCCGATGGGTATCATGTTCTACCTCATTCCTCAAGCATTAATTCGTGGGAAAAGAAATTTTTTGAAGGAGAGAAAGAAGATCCTCTTAGATGGAGAAAATATCCGTCTGTTAAGGCAGCAAGTAAAAATATGTTTTCCGATGATAGGACAATCGTAATAGTTAAGCGCTTGTTATAGGATAGGCATGAAGATAGCTTGGAATCACACTGCTAGCATGCTGTATACGAAAATATTGCTTGGCATGCAATGCTTGTATATAATAAGGCAATTATTCATTTATGATAAAGCTTATTAAGTCGACTTTCTACAATGAACAAGAAACAAAAAATGCCTTATGTGAGTTTATTAAGAAATCAAGTAAGCTTAGTATTGGCAAGGAATGTCGTAAATTCGAAGACAAATTTGCAAAGTGGCAGGGGAGAAAATATTGTGTAATGGTAAATAGTGGAAGTTCGGCTAATCTAGCCATAATTCAGGCACTTCTTAATTTGGGAAAATTAAAAAAAGGTGATTATGTGGGATTTTCAGCGGTGACATGGTCTACAAATGTAATGCCGCTAATACAACTTGGATTAAAAGTTGTTCCTATAGATATTGAGCTTAATACTCTGAATGTTTCGAGTAAAAAATTAATTGAAAAACTTAATAAGTATCCTATAAAAATGCTTTTTCTTACTAATTTGCTTGGATTTTGTGATGACATAGATGAGATAAAAAGAATATGTGATAAGAAAAAGATTATATTGATTGAGGATAATTGTGAATCTTTAGGAACAGTATATAAAGGCCGTAAGCTTGGAAATTTTGGACTTGCCTCTACTTTTTCCTTTTATGTCGGTCATCATATTTCAACTATTGAGGGCGGAGCGGTTTGCACGGATGATGAGGAGATTGAAACAATGCTTCAAATAGTTAGAGCGCATGGTTGGGATAGGAATTTGACGGGAAAGAAGCAGTTAAAAATAAGAATTCAGCATAATGTTAATTCAACATTTTATTCTCGTTATACATTTTACGATCTCGGTTATAATCTTAGAACAACAGAAATAAATGGATTTATAGGAAATGCTCAGATTAAGTATATTGATGAAATTGTAGAAAAGAGAAGAGGTAATTTCCTTAAAATTGCAGCAGCTATTTATAAACAATCAGATAAATATTATCCAATAAAATATAATCACATTGATCTTCTTTCAAGTTTTGCAGTACCTATAGTTTGTAAGTCACAGAAAATTAGAGATGAATTAGTGGAAAAATGTAAAGATAAGGTAGAAATTAGGCCAATAGTCGGAGGAGATATGGCCATACAACCTTTTTTCAAAAAATATATCAATAATTTTACTGGTGAAAATTTAAATGCTAAAATAATTCATGAGCAAGGTTTGTATTTTGGGAATAATCCTGAACTTACGGAAACAGAAATTAAGGAAATAATAAAAATATTTGCAAATTAAATTCTATGAAAAATTTTTGGGAGAACAAGAAGGTTTTAGTAACGGGAGGAGCAGGATTTATTGGTAGCCATCTCGTGGAAAAGTTAGTAAAGAGAAATGCTAGAGTTTCAATTTTAGATAATCTGCAGAATGGAAAAGAAGTAAATCTAATATCTGTCAAGAAAGAAGTAATTTTAATAAACGGAAATTGTCAAGATCCGGAAGATGCATTAAGTGCGTGTAAAAACCAAGATATCGTTATGAATTTGGCAGCAAAAGTTGGAGGGATAGAATACAACAGAACGCATCAGGCGACAATGATGCGACACAATCTCCTCATTGGTACCAATATGATTGAAGCTGCAAGAAAAGCAGATGTTGAGCGGTTTCTGGTTGTTTCTTCAGCTTGTGTTTATCCAAGGAATTGTTCTGTGCCAACGCCTGAATCAGAAGGCCTGTTGGATGAGCCAGAGCCTACCAATCGTGGTTATGGATGGGCAAAAAGAATGTCCGAATTGCTTGGTAAATACTACAATGAGGAATTCGGAATTAAGGTAGGAATAGTTAGGCCATATAATTGTTATGGTCCAAGGGATCATTTTGATCCAGAATATTCTCATGTTATCGCTGCTCTTATTAAGAGAGTCTTTGATCGCGAGAATCCAATCAGGGTTTGGGGAACAGGACGACAGACAAGAGCATTTCTATACGTTGAAGATTTTGTAGAAGGTCTGATATTAACTATAGAGAGATATCCAGTTGCAGACCCTGTAAACATAGGAACCGATGAAGAAGTCACAATTGCTCAGTTGATCAGAAAAATTATAAAGATAAGTGGTGTAAAAACAAAAACAGAATTTGACATTTCAAAGCCGGACGGAAGCCCAAGAAGGAATAGCGACAACAAGAAGGCAAAAAAAAAGATTGGATTCCAGGCCAAAGTTTCGCTTGACGAAGGATTAAGACGAACAATTGAATGGTATATAGGCAATCACAAATAGTTAATACCTTCTTGTATTTTTACCTTATGCTAAGGTAGAATATATGATAATGGAAATTTTTAAAGTCATTAAGAAATGCAGGGTTTGTTGTTCGGCTAACCTGACATCAGTTGTTAGAATAAAACCACAATTTATTGCATCTACGTTCGTCAAAACGAATAAGAATAATCCCAAGGCTAATATTAAAATTCCTATGACTCTTATGCTTTGCGGCAAATGCGGACTTGTGCAATTAGGGGAAACAGTCAATCAGGATCTTCTATACGAAAATTATTTTTACCGTTCAAATATAAGCAATACGATGAATAAAGATTTAAGAGATGTTGTGATTGAGGTAATGAGTAAGGTTTCATTAAAGAAGGGTGACATGATTTTAGATATTGGCTGTAATGATGGTTTAATGCTGACATTTTTTCCAGAAAGTTTACAGAGAATCGGTATTGATCCGGCAAAAAATATTGATTGGAGTCATTTGCCTAGCTCAATAAAAATTGTAAACGATTATTTTCCTAGTCCTCGGCTAAAAAATGACTCTTTTAAAATTATTACAACTACAGCAATGTTCTATGATCTTAATGATCCCAATACCGCAGTGAAGCAAATAAAAAATATCCTCAAAAAAGACGGCGTCTTATGTATTCAGGTGAGCTATCTGTACGATACGGTAAGAGATATGAATTTTTATGACATTTGTCATGAGCATCTTGAATATTATTCTCTTAAAGCACTTATGTATCTTATGGAAAAGAATGGGATGGAAATATTTGATGCCTCAACAAATGCGGTGAATGGAGGAAGCTTAAGGGTTCTTGTTGCTCATAAAGAAGCGAAAAGACAGAAATCCGAAAATCTCAAATATCTTCTTTTGAAAGAGGAAATTTTTCGACTGGAAGATCCAAAGACATATGATGTTTTTTCAAAAATTATTGATTTAAGCGCAAAGAGAGTAAGGGATTATATTAAAAAACAAAAAGGCTTAGTTATCGGCTTAGGCGCTTCCACAAAGGGGAATGTTTTGTTGCAATTGTGCAACATAGACAAAAATTTGATTCACTATATTAGTGAGAGAAATCCATTTAAAGTAGGGTTACGAACGCTTGGCACAGATATGCTTTTGATATCTGAAGAGGAAGCAAGAAAGAAAAAACCAGTTTGTATGTTCGTAATCCCTTGGAATTTTAAAGCGGAAATTTTAGATAGAGAGAAAGAATATATACAGCAGGGAGGAAAAATGTTGTTTATCATGCCCTATCCGTATGTTATAGACAAGAATGGAGAAACAAGATTATGAAGCTTCTCAATGAATAAGAATGTTGATTACAAAGAACAACTTAATTATTTTCAGAAGGAATTCACTGTAGCATCCTGCTACGAGCTCGCCGCATGAGAAAAAAAGCATTTCGTTATAGAAGCATCTTTTTATATTCGAGTCTGCAATTTTGTGGCAATATAGAAGAATATTTTGCCAAGAATACACAAAAGCTTGTTGTATTTATTGTTCTACCAAGGGTAAAAAATAGGGGTAATTTATTGCGTGTTTATAAAGAAGGATCAATAGTAGAGCAAAAAGAAATTAAGTTATCTGAAAATATTTTTCTATATTATTTTTTATGGTACATCAATTATATTATGTTTATTTTTAAATATTTTACTAAAAGAGATAAAGTGGTTGTCATTAGCTTTCATCCGATCTCTTTTTTCGGTATGGGAATTCAAAGATTGTTAAGGAATGTTAGGTTCGTTTTTTGGACTGAATATTTCCCGAGAATTAGTTTGAACCTTCGTTTATATGATAATCTCAAAAGATATTTTTACAAGAGAGTTGAGCTGTCATGTTATTTTGGAGATGGAGTAAATAAATTAATGAATGGACGAGTGCTGCATACGTTACGTAAGAGGACCATATTGTGGGGTGTCAATCCTAAGATGAAAAGAATAAAAATGCCGGGCGAAAAATTAAACATATTGTTTGTTGGTTTAGTAAAAGAATCACAAGGATTAGATTTGGTGTTTGAATATCTAAGACAACATGAAGAATATTCCCTTAAGATTATCGGTGTATGTGATGATATTCTTTATACAAAATATCAAAAGATTTTCATTCAATACCAAATTGCAGAGAGAGTATATTTCCCAAATAAATTTTTTTCAGAAAAAGAATTGCAGGGGATATCGAAAGAATGTTTTGTTGGTGTTGCGCCCTATACAACAGGAAAAGATAATGGTACATACTATATTGATCCGGGGAAAATTAAAGCATATGCTGAGTTGGGAATACCAATTGTTATGTCCAATACATCAGCAATAGCGCCATATATAAAAAACTTTGATTGTGGAGAGGTGATAGAGAGAACAGAAAAAGACTTAGATACTGCTTTTTTAAGAATAAGGAATAACTATTCGAAATATCTAAAAGGACTTAAAAAATTTAACAGTTTTTTTTATTACGAAAGTCATTATGCTAAAAATTTTAAATTACTAGAGAGTTTTAGTTAGGAAAGTGAGTGCAGGAAGATATACAGGATTTTTTTAAAGATAGCTCTTAATAATAGGTTCAACATTTCTATTACTAAATTTGTTCAAGGCATATTCCCTGCATTTTAAAGCTCTTTTTTCCAACTGAGATCTATTATTATAGAAGTAATTAACTGTTTTAGCTATTTCCTGGGGAGTTGGGTTAATTATTTTTCCCACCAAGTCGTTCACCACATCAGGCAGGGCTCCTCTATTCGAGGCGATTACCGGAGTTCCGCAAAGTAAAGCTCCCACGGCTACTCTGCCAAAACCTTCCTCATTCAAAGTAGGCATCAATACCAAATCAGCAGCACTATAATGAAGCGGCAAGAATTGTGGGGGAATTGTTCCCATATAGTATGCATTATTATGTTTTTTAACAGCCTTCTTTACGTAATTCTTCAGAGGCCCTTCCCCATATATAGCAAAATTAATTTCCTTATCTGACAATTCAATCGATTCCATAATCATCTTTATTCCTTTTTCTTCTACAAGCCTGCCAAAAAAGGAAACCACAAATTTATTGTTAAACCCTACTTCTTTCCTTGCTGTTTCTTTTTTCAAAGGTTTAAGAACACTACTGTTTTCCCAATTAGTATAGAGCTGAATTTTATCGTGGTTAATACCCAGACTTTCTATATCTTGTTTAGCTTGGATTGAAATAGCAATAATTTTATCTGCTGATTTAAAAATCCACTTGCTAACCAATCTATACAGTCCCTTTTTAGGAAAATTATATACAGATTGAACAGATATGATATGCCTTTTTTTAAATAGTTTAGACCAAAAAGCAGCGGTAAAACCGGCAATAATACCTTGCGCATTGATTACTGTAATTTTTTGATTCATTAGCAGCATTATTGGAGTTATCAAAAAAAATAACGGCATTAAAAACAAAAATTCGATTATGGGAACTTTAAGAAATTTATAAAATAATCCTTTTAAAATAGGTAGTCTATAAATAGTTAGATTTTTCTCTTTTTCGATCCATTTGCCAAGAATTGGAGTATTTAAGGGTTGATATGTTAAAACTACAACTTTCCAATCCCTTTTTATTAACTCTTCTATTAAGTCCTTTAGATGGGTTTCCAAACCGCCAATGTTAGGAAGAAAACCAATTGCGATAATAAATATGAAATTTCCCATATAAAAAAGTGAAGATTTTCTTGAACCCGCTAATTTAATTTTTTTGAGTTCATGTATCTATTATATCATTACATAGATGTTTTATAGAAATACATAAATCTAGCAAAAAAACAAGCTTTCTATTGCCATAATTGTTATAATGAAATTTATAAATCGCTTTCATTATGGAATCGAATAAAAAATATATTAATAAGTGTTTCTACTATGGAGCATGTTATCGAAAAACGTTTTTCCTTTTTAAAAAAACATGAATAAAGTAGCTAATGCAATTTCTGTAAGCTTTGTAGTGCCGATGAGGAATGCCTCGACGACTATCGTGCAAGCCTTAAAAAGTATTGAAAAACAAGAATATCCCGTAAGAGAAATTATTATTATTGATAATGCGTCGAAAGATGATTCCGTATTGTTGGTTAAAAAGTTTTCAGAAAACTCTAAAATTCCAATTAAGATTATTATAAGAAAGGAGAATAAAGGTCTTGGGGCAAGCTTTAATGACGGAGTAGAAAATGCAAAATCAAATCTCGTAATTTTAATGCATTCAGATTGTTTTTTACCAACAGAAAAAGAAATTGAGAAATTGACAAGGCCACTAATAGAGGAAAAGTCTGTAGTTGCGACATATCCAACAATAGATTTATTAGATAATGTTTGGAGAACATATGGTTTTTGGGAAAAATGTCTTTTTGCTCGGGTAGTGGGAAGGGGAATTGCGGGATTAACAACGAAGTTTGATTGCATTAGAAAAGATTCATTCCAAAATATAGGTGGATTTGATGTTAAAAATTTTGGTGTTGGAGCAGAAGATGCAGATTTATACAATCGATTAATTAAAATTGGCAAAGTGCTCAAAAGCTACGCTAGGGTTACTCACGTGCATTATTTGGGAGAGGACTATACTTTACGCAAAATGTTGCTTAAACAAAAAATCTACGCGAAGGCTTACGGAAGAGGAATACGAATGAGAGGAATTTCGCTTTTTCAAAACGGAATCTTTTTATTAGTAAAACCTGGCTTAGCAATTTTACCTTTTATACCATACTTGTATGATGTAGGCGTGATAACGCTTATCATTTATTCTTTTTTGTATACAAAAAAGATGTTTACTACGAAATCTACATTACAAGATCCTAGGATAATTATTTTACCTTTCCTAAATATTTTTTCTCTTTATTGTGAAACTTTTTGGACCATAGAGTCTTTTTTATTCGGGAAAAATAAGGTAGAATAATGAATATGATTTTTACAGAAACCGAGATTAGTGGTGTATATGTTATAAAGCCACAATCGAAGAATGATCACAGGGGTTACTTCGAAAGAATTTACTGTTTAGATGAATTTAATCGAGAAAAAATCGACTTTAAAATTGTTCAGATAAATCGTTCCTTATCTTTTAGTAAGGGTGCTATAAGAGGAATACATATGCAAAAATCTCCAAAGTCGGAAGACAAATTAATATCTTGCATACAAGGGTCGGTATTTGACGTTGTTATTGATTTAAGAAAAGATTCTAAAACATTTGGTAAATGGATCGGCAATACATTGAGTTCGGGAAACAAAAAAATGGTATTTATTCCTAAAGGTGTGGCGCATGGGACACAATCTTTAGAGAATAATACTGTGATACAGTATCCTGTTTCAGAATTTTATTCTCCAGATCATGCAATTGGTATTCGCTGGAACGATCCGTATTTCAAAATTAGCTGGCCGATACGGGAAAATGTAGTAGTGTCAGATATTGATGCGGGTTGGCAGCTTTTTTCTCCTTATCATGAAGAATAACTTTTTTATTAATTGGGACAACAGGATTCATGGGCTCAAGTTTTCCTATTTGTAAAAAGAAAGGTATAATCTTGGTATGAAAACGATCATTCTTTGTGGTGGAATAGGATATCGCTTAAAAGAGGAAACCGAATTTAAGCCAAAGCCAATGGTGAATATCGGAGGCAAGCCTATCTTGTGGCATATAATGAAAATTTATGCTCATTATGGATTCAATGAATTCATAATTGCTTTAGGGTATAAAGGTGACTATATAAAACAATATTTTGCAAGTAATGCAAATCTAATTAAGAATTTTAACATTACCCTCGTTGATACTGGACAAGAAACTCTTCCTGGGGAGAGAATATTGCGAATTAAAGATTATATACCAAAGGAAGACCAGAATTTTATGGTTACTTATGGAGATGGAGTTTCAGATGTTAATATTAAAGATTTAGTAAAATTTCACGAGCAGCAAGGAGCAATAGGAACAGTAACTGGAGTTCATCCGCGTAGTAAATGGGGACTCTTAAGGGCTGATAGGAATAAGAAAGTTATTTCTTTTGTTGAAAAACCTGTTTTAAGAGAAGAATGGGTTAATGGCGGATTTATGGTTTTCAAAAGAGAGTTTTTTAAATATCTAAAAAAAAGTGAGTTCGAGCATGATGCATTAAAAAGACTTATTGAAAAAGGTCAGCTCTCTTTATATTCACATGATACTTTTTGGCACGCAATGGATACTTATCCGGATGTAGATAGTTTAAACAAAATATGGATAGAAGATCCCAAATGGAAAGTATGGAAATAAAGGGAAAAAACATATTAGTTACGGGTGGGGCTGGCTTCATAGGCGGGCATATTGTCGAAAAATTAATAAATCTTCGTGCGAAAGTATTGGTTATTGATATAGAAATTAATTATAAATCTTATTTTGCTCAAAATAAGTTAGAAGAGAAATGTAAAGTTGATTTAGTTGATATTTGTGATAAGAAAGCTGTTGAAAAATATTTTTCTGAAAACGAGATTGATTATATTTTTCATCTTGCAGCGGAACCGATCGTTGAAAAAGCATTTGATAATCCCTACTCCACTTTTGATACTAACATCATGGGAACAGTTAATATTCTCGAGCAAGTAAGAGGAAATAAAAATATAAGAGGTATAATTGTTGCTTCTTCGGATAAGGCGTATGGTAAGACAGAAAAGGCATATACGGAAGATTCTCCTTTGAAAGGAGACCATCCATATGATGTTTCTAAATCTGCAGCTGATCTTATTTCTCAAACATATTACAAGACATACGGTTGTCCGGTTGTTATAACTCGCTTTGGAAATGTTTATGGTGAGGGTGATTTGCATCTGAATAGAATTATTCCGGGAATATGTGAATCTGTAATTAAAAATAAAACGCTGATGATCAGGAGCGACGGAGCCTATATTAGGGATTATTTATATGTGAAAGATGTTGTGAATGGATATATTTTTCTTCTTTCAAAATTTAATTCAATAATTGGGGAAGCTTTTAATTTTTCATCAAAAGACACCTTGTCAGTTTTGGATCTAACAAAACAAGCAGAAGTAATTCTTGATACTAAAATTAATTATAAAATATTGAATACGGCAAATAATGAAATTCAATATCAGCATTTAGATGATTCTAAAATCAGAAAGCTTGATTGGAAGTCTAACTATGATTTAGAAAATAGCCTAAAGACAGTTTATCTCTGGTATAAAAACGTCTTAACAAAAAAGAATAATTAGTATGCAAAATGTCTATTTAATAACTGGCGCAACGGGATTTATAGGTACAAATATAGTTCGACAATTGATTAAGCAAGAACAGGGAGTTGCTGTTATTGTTAGAGATAAGAGACTAAACTGGAGGCTAAATGATATTGCTTCAAAGCTAGACATTTATGAATGCGACTTACTGAGTAATTCTCTTGGGGATCTCGTTGAAAAGATCCGACCTGATTTCATATTTCACTTAGCTACATATGGCATGCTCGCTAAAGAGGATGATTCATGCAAGATGATAGATATTAATCTAAAGGGGACGATTAACCTTGTTAATGCTGCTAAGAAAATTTCTTTAAAGTTATTCATTAATACTGGTAGTTGTTTTGAATACGGTAATAAAAGTAATCCCATGAAAGAAACAGATTTTTTAGAGCCACTCAATGACTATTCAGTTATAAAATCAGCAGTTACTCTTTATTGTCAAAAAGAAGCAATAAGAAGCGGAATACCAATTATTAATTTCCGTCTGTTTACTCCATATGGATATTTTGAAGATAATCATCGACTTATTCCTTCAGTAGTGCGAAGTGCAATTGTAAATGAGCCAATTAAAGTTTCTGTTCCAGAGTCTGTTCGGGATTTTGTTTTTATTGAAGATGTAGTCAATGCATATATCCAAGCAGTAAAAATGTCTTTACCTAACGGCTCAATTTTTAATATAGGAAGTGGTAGGCAATATAACGTAGGTCAGATTATAAAGATTATATTAAGATTGTCAAAAAGCAATTCGAAGGTTTTGTGGGGAGCTGTAAGAAAGCAAGATCGATATATTGAGCCCACCACGTTACGAGCTGATTTGTCAAAAACAAGAAAAATGCTTCAGTGGAGTCCTAGGGATACAATATGGGAAGGCTTAGGAAAAACAATTGAATGGTTTAAGAAAAATAGGCATCTATATTGATTTTTCTTAATAAAATTATCGAGGTAAGTATATTGCGTCTTTGCTAAATAATTCAAAGGTCTTATAATAAATGGAATTTTTAATTATTTTTCACGACAATGCTTTAATTTATTATCCAAATGTTTTTTTTGCTGCACTTTTTTTACTCCTTTCTCTAATCGTCATTTTTGCGCTTCAAGTGATAATGTGTGTATCAGAATTAGGGTTAGTAAGTAAAATTAAGAACCATAAATATGGCTTGGGTCCTCAAAAAGTAAATATAATCAATGATCCAATTATCGTGAAGGAAAAACTTATTAGTGGAGGTATTTATTGGTTGGAAAAAATAGAAGTAAAAATAGAAAAACTCATTAAGAAAATTGGAAAGGAAATACTTATAGATGAAAAAAATTAAAAATATAAATATAGAAATAATTACAAAAACAGCTTGGATATTATGGTTTATCTGTTTTATAGCTTTTGTTATTCTTGTTGTTAACACGATTAATCGTTATTCTTCCTTAAGACAGCATGCGGATGGTTATTCTTTTCCTTGGCCGGGGATTTTACCTGACAATAAGTTTTACAAATTAAAAGTCTTAAGAAATAAAATTATCTATAAGATGATTATAAGTCCTGTTAAAAAAGTTGAATTCGATCTGTTTATGGCAGATAAAACAATATACGCTAGCAGACTTCTTATGGACAAGGGGGAAATTACTTTAGCGAAAGATACTGCTTTGAAGGGTGAGAATTATTATAGTATCCTCGTACAGGATTATAATAAAGCATTATTAGGAAAGAAGAAGATCCCCCCGTATCTGGATAGGGGAATAACGTTGGCAGCACAGAAACATCAGGAAGTTTTTAAGGATTTAGAGAATAGGGTGAGCTGGAAAAACAAGGAAACTTTTAGGATTGTAAATAATTTTTCTAAAATTAACTACGATTTTATAGTTGGTTTACGTATGTCCAAAAAAAAGGAAGTAGAAAAATAGCGGTGATATTTCCCAGTTTTCCAAGTAAAAGTAGATTAGTTTTTGTTCTGTGTTTATCTTTTTTGTGCAACGATATGTATACTTACTACGCCTCCAGGTTTAAAATCTTCCAATATTTTTTTCTTAATTCCTTTAGGATATTCAAGTTTTATTTTAAAAATATGTTTTACTACCATGCTTATATTGCATGTGGTAATTCTCCAAAAACCACCGGAAATAATGATGCGTTTAGTGTCAAATCCTGCTTGAGTTAACATATTTTTCAATTCACATTTTCCATAGTGTCTGTGACCAAGTGCCCAAAATGCTGGATCAAACAAGATTCCTATTGGATGTTTATAGTTGGTTGAAAGTATCAAAATGCCTTTTGGCTTGAGCACCCTGTAAATTTCCTTAAGACACTTTAATTCTGTTTGAACAGGTATATGTTCAATAACATCAAAAAATGTAGCGGTGTCAAAAGACCGATTTCTAAAAGGTAATTTTTCAGCAGTACCAGAAAAAAAAGATACGCCTGGAACGATTCTCTTTGCAACTCTTACAGCATTCCTGTCGGGTTCCAGTCCAACGAGTTCTTTTGCCTGTTGGCTTATGAGTTTTTCCAATTGTCCTGTCCAGCAGCCGATATCTAATACTTTCTTTTCTTTAATGTATCGTTTCACAAGGCTCGCGTTAAAGATGTGTGTTTCCGATGGTTCGATATCTGTTAACGGATTTATTGTCCGACTTTCGGGCCTTGTAAAAATGCGTTCTAAAAATTTATATATCATTAATTGAGAATAAATCTTGATTATCCTATCAGATGTGCATGTAATTTTCAATATTTGTTAATAAAATTATTTGAAGAGAGCATAATAGGATAGTATAATGAATTCATGAAAATTTATCATACGGTAATTGCTAAGACAGAAAGAGGATTAAGCGGTGGAGAAACATGCATGATAGCTTTGGTAAAATACTTGGTGAAAAAAAAATATAAAAATGTAATTTTTACAACATCTATTGGTAAAGAAATTTATGAAAATTCCGGCTTGAGAGAAGATGGGCAGTATATAAAGTATCATGCGATTGATTTCTCTGATACTGATACTAAGCGGCACATTTTCTTTAGCTGGATACTTTCGTTAATCAGAGCAATTAAAAGTTTACATAAAATTAATTTTTCCAATGATGACATTATGATATGTCATTCGGATTTTTTTCCGGATTTTATAACAGCACATCTTTGTAAAAAGAAGAATTCTAAAATTAAAATTTATTATTGGTATCATATGCTAGCTCCAAGACTTTTCTATGGGTACGAAGGTGAATTTACTAAAAAATTTCAATTCCCAAAATTGAATGTGATTTTTTATAAAATAAATCAATGGTTATCTAAATTTTTCATTGATAAGGGTGATGCTATTATTACGGTAAATAAGTATTATCAACGAATTCTAAATAAAATTTTTCCAAACAACAGGATATATTGTCTGAAGCATTTTGGAGGAAGTCGTAGTGTTAGTTCTCTCAAAAGCAAAAAAGAATATGATATTATTTGGGTAGGTCGTTTTCATCCGCAAAAAGGCATCTTTCAATTTGTAGATATTGTTTCCAGAATAACTAGAAAATTAAAAAATGTTAAAGTCGTCGTTATTGGGGATGGGGATGAGGGAATTAAGAAAAAGTTCTTTTCTGAAGTAAAGAAAAAACGTTTAGATGGTAATATTGTATATATAGGTTCGGTAGTAGAAACTGAAAAATATCTAAATTATCTTAGGGGCTCAAAAATATTTTTGATGACAAGCATATATGAAGGTTTTGGTTTAGTTAATCTTGATGCAATGAGTCAGAGTCTGCCGGTAGTGGCATATGACTTACCCGTATATGAATCTATAAAAAAAGGTATGATAACGGTTCCAATACTTAGGAATGACATGTTTTCTCAAAAAGTCCTAGAGCTTCTTGAAAATAATAAATATTATGAAGAGCAATCTAATAAATCATATTTACAGTCATTAAAATTTTCATGGGATAAGATGGGAAGTGAAATGCTTAGTTTGATTAATAGTTAAATTATGTATAAAAATCGCCAAGAATTTCTTAAAAAACGTTATGATCCTGTTCGCAATCGTACAATCATTTATGAGGAAGATGCTCCTGCGCGTCTGGAGGCAATTTTGTCAGGAATAAAGAGGGCAAAGACACAAGTAAAATTATTAGATATCGGTTGTTATGATGGACATATTGGCTCTCTCTTAAAAAGGAAATTTGGCAAACAATGTCAGGTATATGGGGTAGATGTTGCAAGCAATTCCATTAGGCTAGCTCGTCAAAAAGGAATTCAAGCAAAAATTTGCGATGTAACTGAAGGAATCAACTTTGAATCTAATATGTTTGATTATGTATTTGCAGGAGAAATAATCGAGCATTTGTACGACACAGATTTCTTCATGGAAGAGGTTAAACGAGTTTTAAAGCCGAATGGGATTTTTATACTGACAACACCTAATTTTCTCTCCTTTGGCAGGAGGATTTACTACCTGTTTGGTAAAGGAATATTTATGGAAGCATCCTTTAGCTTGCCTGAAAAGGCAGCGGGACATATCCGATATTTTACTTTTGATACTCTTAAGGAATTAGCAAAATTGCACGGTTTTGAGCCGATAAAAACCCTTTCAGATTCAGTAACTTTTCCTTGGTTTAGGATTAGTCTATTTGCGAAAATATTTCCCACAATGGGGCAATCTATAATAGCTTTTTTGCGGAATAAAAAATAATGTTTCTATTATTAACAGTTGTTGCTAATTTAGTTTTTTTAGAATTATTTCCCAATTATAATATCCGAGTACAGGAATCGTAATTTTTCTTATAAGATTAAATAATTTGTTTTTGGCAAAAAATTCCCTATTTGCAATAAGATTATTCATAAAAAGCCTTCTTATAAAAAAATCAATAATGGGAAAAGATAATTGAGTTTTTTTTATTTCCAGTATTTTAAATTTCTTTCTATCAATCAACCCTATGAGTTCTTCGTCTTTGCTATATTCTCTCAAATGAGTTAAGTCCATTACCCATTTTCCATTTTTCCTGTAATAATACCATCTCCACCATTTCTTGAAGATAGTTGCGATATAAATAGTTCCGTTTTTTCTTACTACTCGATCAATGGCTTTTAGCATTTTTTTGTCATCCACATGTTCAATAACATGAGTGCTCATAAAAAAATCTATAGAATTATCTTTAATACTATTCAATGTTTCAGCACTATCAACGTATGCATATATTTTTGAATCAATTTTTTTTACTAGATTTATACGATTTTGAGACAAATCAATTGCGCTTACTTTTCTATTTTTAAAATAATTATTTTGTTTTAAGATAAATAGAAGTGCACCATCTCCACATCCGCAATCAAGAAGAGACGTAAATAAAGTAGTATCTAGATATATTTTTAATGTTTTCGGAATAGTCATTCCATAGTATTGAGGTAATAGGCGGGAGTATTCTTCAATTCCAATTGTTGAATTTTTTTTATTTAATACCATAGTTAGTTGTCGATAAATGAATATACAATTCCTATAGCGCCGGCGAGATTTTCTATAGTCCGCATAAAAATAAATACACATGCATCTATAGGTCGACTTAAAAGTAGTTTATAATTTCTTATGTAGGCAAGTCTAATTGGTGAGTAGCTTATAATGCTTGCTTTGGGTCTTTTGTAAAAATATTTAATTGTATCCCTTCCATACATAAAATGTTTTATGATAAGTTTACTCAATTTTAAATGCCCCTCGTTGTGCATGACAATGCTTTTTGTTCTTTTTACTTTATGTCCTTTTTCGATAACCTTTTGATGAATATCTAAATCGTCTCCCCCTGCACCTAGTGACTCATCGAGGCCGCCAATCGTATTCCAAATGCTGCGTTTAAAAAAACGCGGACATTCAACGGTATTATCTCCCCAATAGCAACGCCTTTCCAGATTTTTTGCTTTTGCCCAGATACCTGTACCAAAAGAATCTTCAGGGAGAATTATAGCATCAGCTTCTCTTTTGCATAAATTTACAGCTTCTTCAATTAGTTCTTTGGGAAGTTCCATATCCGCATCTAGCCAGTAAATATATTCGCCTTTTGCCTTTTTAGCGCCATAATTTCTTTTAAAAGATGCGTCAAATGCGCCTTTCTTAACTTTGGGAACAAAAAAGTATATTTTGCATTTATATTTTTTGGCAATATTAATAGTGTTGTCAGTGGATTTGCCGTCCACTACAATTATCTCGATATTTTTGTGTGTTTGTTGTTTTACGCTTTTTAGGCAATTTTCAAATAATTTTCCGGAGTTTCTGGTAGGAATAATTACTGAAACCAAGTCGTTCATAAAGCTGTAGTTATTATAATTAATTTATTCTTTTTTGGCTAATATAACTAAGCCAAGGCCATTTTTATTTTTTTGCCAAAGGTCAATTTTTGAGATTACATATAATAATGGAAATACAATGCCTGCAAATATGAAACTTTTTGAAAGAGTAATATGATTGATTTCCCAGGCTAATTTACCAAAGAAGCCAAAAGTATTTTTTGAAACAATTATTTTAAATCCTAGTTTTTTAAGTGAATTTTTTAGACTTATTTTAGCTATTCCTTCGTGGACATGATCTTCGTGTTTCCATTTTTTGAAAGAGCCAAAAATACGTCGTTGATTTGGTTGAGGAACATGAATATATAAATATCCGTTGTTCTTTAAAATCTTAAAGAAATTTTTAAGCACTTGCTCATAATTATTTATGTGTTCAAGTACGTCAATATTGACAACAAGATCATAATAGTTATCCTTATTATTTATTTTGGTTATATTTAAGTATTCAAATTCAACATTATTTAGCTCTAACTCTTTGACAATCATTTGGCAGGATTTTAACTTATACTTATCTATATCTCCTCCTGTAATTTTTGCTTTTGGAAACATTTTTCCAAGCAGTAATGTATGGGCGCCAATACCGCTTCCCGCGTCAAGAATTTTTATTAAATTTTTATTTAAAAAATTAGAGGATAAAATTTTTTTAAAATATATACTACGAATTTGTAATCCGATTTCCGGTATTCCGAATAGCATTACGTAAATTTTTTTTAGAAAGGAAGTTTCTGAATCAGCATTTACTTTTTTCTGATATTTCTCATTCATTTCTCCAAACGAATGAGCGAGGATATCGGGATGATTTGCGTATTCTCTGCCAAACATGTCAACTATTTCTCCTTATTTTTTTAATAATATCAAGACTTTCTTTAGCAGATCGATCCCAATTAAAGTTGGCTGCCCATGTTTTTGCGTTATTAGTTAATTTTTTTCGAAGGTTTTGATTTGTAAGTAACAAGCAAATTTTTTCAACAAGACCTTCTTCATCTATTACCAGAAGACCGGTTTTATTATCTTTGATTGATTCAATAAGCCCGGGTACTTTAAATGATATTGCAGGTGTTCCATGTGAATTTGCCTCAATTATTGCAATGCTCCAGCCTTCACCTATTGAAGGATTTACAAATATCCATGATTTAGAAAGTAATGTTTTCTTTTCCTCGTTACTGACAGGGCCCATTAATGAAATTTTCCTTCTCAGTGGGCTTTTCATTACTAAATTTGCGATACTGGAAGCTTCCGTGCCCCATCCGGCGATTATCAGACGTGTATTTGGTAACTTTTCTATTATTTTAGGAAATATTTTTATAAGAAGATCCACTCTTTTATATCTTTTAATTCTTCCTAGGTAAAGAAGTGTTGGGTTTGAAAATTTTGTTTTTAATGCTTTTCCTGGATTTAGACTATTAATGCCTGAATAAACAATACTTATTTTTTTACCGTTAAAACCTATACCTTCAAGCTCTTTCTTGGTCGTCTGCGATATTGCAATAATTGGTATGTTTATGTAGATTAATGGGAAAATGAATCTTTCTATTAGATATCCGATATAGTTTATTGGGAAAAGTAGTTCATAAAAAAATTGTTTTCCATGTACATGATAGACAAAGCATATTTTAGGAATCTTGCAAAAAAGAGGGGTAAAAAAGGGAATTCCGTTAACCACATCAATAACAACGTCAGTCTTCCTTCTGAATCGGGTAAAATAGTAAATAATTGCCCAAAGGTATAGGCTATACCTATTACCTTTTCTGTATATCTTTATTTTATCAATTACTTCGAAGGGTGGGAGTTTTTTTTCGATATCTTCACCGCAAAAAACAGTTACCTCGTGACCCATTTTTACCCAACGTTTGGCTTGTTCAAAAATATAAATCTCTCCTCCTCCCGCCCATGTATGCTTTGGATCTCTCCAATTAAAAATAAGAATTTTCATTAAGAAGTTAAGCCCAAGTATACTATAGCCATATTTTGTTATCAATATATTGTATAATTGACTTAAATGTTGTTAGCCCTAAAAGCGATAGTTAAGGTTATAAAAGAGCATAAGTTAACAATAATTATTGCCATTATTTTTTTTATTCTTCCTTTTTTTTGGTTAAAACCCGGAGAGATGGATTTAGGCGGAGATGATACTCGTTTATTCTTCTACGACCCAATAGCTTATTTAAAGAATGCAAATCTTTATGATGTTTCCTCCGTAGGGAAAGGGGCTGTAATGTCTAGCTATTATTATATTCCATATGTTGCCTTGATAGCTCTTGTAAATTTTTTTATTTCTTCTACCTATATAATAAGTGGCATAAACGGACTTAAACTTGCGGGAGCATTTATTGCAATTTACCTAATTGCTTATGAATTGGTTAAGAATGTTTACGCAGGAACTAGTAGAAAAATTATATATGCATCTGCAATATTGGCTGGAATTTTTTATGTTGCGTCGCTTGGGTCAATTCATGTGAATTTTGATTGGGAGACAGCACTTTCTGCGCATAATCAGGTTTTTTTAAGTCCTCTTATTTTCTACTTTCTGCTGAAGTTTTTTCTTACACAGAAGTATAAGTTTTTGTGGATAGCATTGCTGATAAGTTTTATTTTTGCACCTAATTTTGGACTTGGTGCCTACCCATCATTTTTTGCATTCTATCCATTAGCTTTTTTATTTCTTATTTGTTATGCAAAGTTTTTTTCGAAAAGAACAATTCCATGGAGGAGGATGTTTATCGGATTTTTACTATTTTTGGGCATCCACGCTTTTCATCTTCTTAGTCAAGCTTATAGCCTTTTTGATAGCAGTAGTTACATTAATAATAGAGTTTTTAGTCAATCATCAGCGCAGCAGGAAGGAATGGATTATTTTACTGCAGTATCATCAAGCGGGATGGCGAGTTTAAATCTATTGCTTCCATCAAAATATACTCTTCTTCGGTGGGCATCCTTTGTATCACCAGCGATAATCGTTGTTGGGTTTATTTTAAATAGAAAAAAAGAATTTTTGTTTATTTCTCTTTTTTTCCTCCTTACGTTATTTTTAACAACTGCAAATATAACCCATATTGGATTTGAATTTTACAAAAGTTTATTTTATATACCAGCATTCTCGATGTTTAGAGTTTTTTTTGTTAAATGGATGTATGTGTTTTTGTTTTTTTATGCACTTTTATTTGGATTTGCTGTTTACAGTATTATTTCAAATCTAAAGCCTTTTTATGCAAAAATGTTTAGCTGTTTTGTTCTTATTCTTTTGATTATAACTGGTATTCCACTTTTTATGGGTCTGCCGATAAGAGAAAGTATAGTTAGAGGATCCAATAATGTTAAAACTTCATTTACAATGGATCCTATTTACGAACAAGCGCTTCAGTTTGTTCGCTCTCTTCCTGATGACGGGAAAATATTGGTAACGCCAATAACTGATTTCTATCTTCAAGTTATTTATGGTAAATACGGAGGCGCATACTCAGGTCCATCAACATTTGATAGTTTGACAACAAAGTATAGTTTTGCCGGGAGTAGGGATTTTGGATGGGAAAGTAATGATCCTGCCCCGTACTCAGAGGAACTAATGAAATATGCACGAGAAAAAAACTACGATCGCTTACTCCGTATATTTATAACATTAAACATTCGTTATATCTTTCACAATACAGACCCAAGAATATATGAGAAAAGTTTTACTACATTTTCTGGTCCTTATCCATATATGATGTTATCATTGCCTGCAACCCAACAGGGTTATATAGATTTTATTCATCATTTTCCCGTTCATCAAATTTATAATAACGGTCCATACGTTATTTACGAAATAGATAAATCTTCCTACAATTCGACTATATTTATTCCAGAGGGAGTTTACCAAAGCGATAAGCTCTCGTTTGATGCTGATAAGGTCCATTCAGTTTTTATTAATGATAGTACTTGCAATAAGGAGGAGCTTGGGAATTTATGTAAAGGTGGATATGAACCAACATCGGTAAATATTAGTTTTAGAATGATAAATCCAATTCTTTATGAAGTAATCGTTAAGCAAAAGGAGCCAGTAGATTCTATGCTGCTGGTGATGCAGCACACTTTTAATAAGGGATGGAAATTAGTCATTGATGGGAAAAATGTTCCTGAAAATCAGCATATATCAGTCAATGGATATGCTAATGGATGGTTTCTTGCTAAGAAAGATTTCCCAGACAAACAGAATTATACTTTGTTTATAAAACTTGATTCACAAAAATATTTTTGGTATGGTTCTTCAATAACCATAGTGTCTTTACTTGTTGTAATTGCTCTCCTTATGTATTCTTTAATTCATAGGCAAAACGGAAATAGTTAACACTTTTATATGAAAAATAAAAAATATTCCATGACGGTTATTATGCCTACATTTAATGTCGATAAATTTATAGCCCGCGCAATCGAAAGCATGCTTTCTCAGACGTTCAAAGATTTTGAATTAATAATAATTGATGATGCATCAACAGATGGCACTCTTGAGATAGCTAGATCATATGCGAAAAAAGATTCAAGAATAAAAATAGTTGTTAACGAAAAAAATCTTCAGGTGGCAACAACTCTTAATAAGGGAATAAAAATTGCGAAATCTCAAATTATTGCGAGAATGGATCCAGATGACATTTCATTTCCGGAGCGACTTGAAAAACAATTCACATTTATGAAAAAACATCCCAATATTGCGATTGTGGGTACAAACATTTTAATAATAAATGAGTTGGGAGAATTGATATCAAAAAGAGAGTATCCAGATAAATCGAATAAGCTTAAGAAGCTTATGTTTAAATATTCTCCTTTTGCACATCCGACAGTAATGTTTAGAAAAAAAATCTTTCAAGAGTTTGGAGGATATTCTGTTTCTATGGTGCCTTGCGAGGATATCGATTTATGGTTTAAAATCGGAAGCAAATATGAAATTTCAAATATTCAAGAATATTTACTTAAATATACACTTATTAAAACTTCCAATAGTCATAATGACTTAAGATATTTAGAGCTTTTAGGATTCAAAATAAAAATTGATGCGATTAGGAGATATGGATATAGACCGAGCGCCTATGATGTCGCTTATAATCTCTTAGAATTTCTAACTTTATGGTTAATGCCTGCGTCATTTAGAATTTGGATGTACGACTTTTTAAGAAGTCACAAGATTATTTAACTTAATAAAAATTAGTATGGATAAGAAAAAATATGTTGCCTTAAAGCCTTTTAACAATAGGATTTATTATAAGAATGGAATTTTCGATAAAGATATAGGTATTCAGGCATTAACATATAGTAGATTAAAAAAATATTTAGAGAAGAGTAATATATATCTTAATACATTGGATATCAGAAGTGATAAGGAGCTAATAAGGCAGGTATATTTTGATATTCCATATCCTTTTGAAATTATCCGATGGTTCAAGCTCCTTACGAATATTAAGAAGCCAACTCTTTTTACATTTGAACCACCAATTGTTAACCCGTTTAATTATATGAAGATATTGCATTCATTCTTTGACAAGATTTATACATGGAATGATAATCTGGTAGACAACAAAAAATATTTTAAATTCTTTTTTCCTAATATGAGGAGCAATTTATCTCAAAAAGAATTCCCGTTTAAGAGTAAGAAGTTACTCGTTTTAATCAACACCAATTGGCTCCCTATTAAATTGTTTGAATTTCTTTCTAATGCAGAAGAATTATATACAGAGAGAATTAAGGCAATTGATTTTTTTGAAAAGCATTGTCTTAATGATTTTGATTTATACGGTAAAGGATGGAATCAACCTGAACGATTTAGTCTGAGACAAAGACTATTCGGTTTTAAAAAATACAGAGTGTATAGGGGGCAAGTTATCTATAAAGAAAAAATTGCAATACTTTCAAGATATAAATTCTGCATAGCTTTTGAGAACTCAAGTGTTCCTGGGTTTATTTCGGAAAAATTGTTTGATTGCTTTAAGGCGAGATGTGTCCCAATTTATTTGGGAGCACAAAATGTTAAAAAATATATTCCAGATGAATGTTATATTAATTTTAATAATTTTAAGAACTATGATCATTTATTGCATTTCCTTCAATCTATGGATAATGTTAATTATCAGAGGTATCTAGATTGCGCTAAGAGTTTAATGGGTGACAAAAGATTTACTAATAGATGGTTTGAGAAGGGTTTTCAAGAGATATTTTTAAAAGCCATCCACTCTTGAAAAGTTCTTGTTTTTACTTTTAACTCACGTTTCATTGTTGTATTTTCGAATGTCGGAGGATGAGTTAAAAATTCTAGGGCAGCACATAATCCCGCAATTGATGGGAAATATTTTCCAAAGTGCTTATTTAAAGACTGCAATTGTTTGCTGGGCAAATATGATCTTCTAACATTATAAACTTTTTCCATCGCAGAAAGATATTCTTCAATGGTAGTTTCTCCGTCAAGAATAGTGATTGTTTGGTTAGGTCGTGCTTCAAGCGCTGACAATGTTGCTTCGATTGCCGTTTCAATAGTAACATAGGGAAATATTGCGTCCTTTGCGTCTGTGGGTACTTTTGGTATTGCTAATCGTAGATATGGAAAGATGAACTTGAATGGTTGATTCCATGTTTGCGTTCCCAATACATTTGCATAGCGCAAAATAATCCAATCAAGTTGCTTTCCTCCTGCAGCTTTTACAACATTTTCTGCTTCACGTTTTGTGTTGCTATAGGCATTGGGTTTTTGTGCTTGCGTAGCAATGGTACTGATATAAATATGTCTTTTGATGCCAAACTCCTTTGAAGCATCAAGCACATGTTGTTCTCCAATCACATTAACGCTTCTTGATCTTAAGGCATCTGGAGAAAAATTTGCGGCGAAGTTTATGGTCGCATCAACATCCCTACCGTGAAGCGCCTTTCGAACATCTTCTAACTGTGTTATATCTCCTTGTATAACTTCTATATTTCTAGTATCTGCTTGCTTTAAATAAGAGAGAACTTTGTCTATATTCCTGGCAACAGCGACAATAGTTGCCCCTCGTCTTGCTGCCTCTTGAGTAAACTTTCTTCCAATATTACTGGATGCACCATATATCGCAATAACTTTTTCTTGAAGATTCACGCCTAATTTACTTGCCATGAGTCTTTACATTATACTATAGTTTTTAAATTCGTGTTTATTTGTAGTTTTTGATGTTTTTATGTAACTTTTATGGATATATTAAAAATATAGTTAAAGGTTTACGATTATTGGTATAAATTGGTAAATTTTTGCAAAGTAAAACAAATTAAGTATATAATTCGTTCTGCAAGCTTATTTATTTTGCTAGATGAATCATTCCAAAAACAATAACCAAAAAAGATCAAAAATGCATTTTGATGTTATAGTAGTGGGTTCAGGGCCTGCAGGAGTGCATGCGACATATCCATTGATTGAAGCAGGATTAAAAGTTGCAATTATTGATGGAGGTTTGGATAGTAAAAAACAAGATAAGAAGATAGACAGTTTTTCAGATGCTAATCTCATGAAATCAAGCCATGCCTATGATTTAGTAAGAGAGAGTAGTCATGCCTTTAATAAAACTTATCAATTATTACGGATTAAAAGCAATATTGAAATTATTCAAACCTTAGCAAGGGGAGGTTTGTCTGAATATTGGCATGGGATATGTGATTTTCTTACAGAAAAGGAATTGTTAAAGATAGGATTACCAGTAGGGGATATTAAAAGAGAATATAAGGAAATTGCCGGACGAATAAAGCTTAATGCTCAAGCAGATCTTGATTTTCATTCAAAACTTTTGTTAGCTGAATTGAGAAGCAAGAACAATTTCAGCAGTAAAGTTTATCAAGCTCCCTTAGTATTTCCTTACAGGACCAGTTCGCATATTGAAGATTTAAAAAGATTTAAAAACTTTACTTATGTCCCGAATCAACTGGTTATTACAGTAAAGGAGGAAGAAAGGCATGTGAAAATTAAAACTGCTTCAATTGACAAGTCTAAGGAGATTGTCGTAAGTGCAGATTTTTTAATTCTTGCGGCAGGTTCAATTAACACTACCAGAATTTTACTGCGTAGCTTTAACCTATTTGATTACAAGACAACCTTTCTGACAAAAGCTCATTATCTAATTGCCTGTTTACACTTAAGAACGTTAATAAAAAGAAAGCGAATTGAGGAATCAGACTTGGGTCAATTAGTAATCTCCAGTAAAGAGATTACTCAAGGATTGACAAATTTTTTTATTCAGCTTTACAGATTCAATCCGCTCGTAATTCATAAAGTGCTTCACTATATTCCTTTACCAAGAATATTAGCTTCATTTTTTCTGTCAATTATTTCTCCATCATTTATGATAGCTGATATTCGTTTTCCGGCATTTGAGTCTAAAAATAAATTCTGTCAATTAAAAAAGGAGAAGAATGGGAAGGATGTATTGGAAATTTCATTTCAGGAGTCTAACAAAGAAATGGTAAGTCATAAAAACGAAGTAAATAAAATAGTACAACAGCTTAGAGTCTTGGGTTTGCTTTCTTTGAAGAAAGTTAATGATTATACGACAGCTCATTATGCTGGTGGTGTACCTTTCCAACAAAAAAAGGGGAAATTGTCCGTAGATATGAAAGGCAAGCTTCATCAGGCTGCAAGAATTTACGTTGCTGATTCTTCTACGTGGAGAGCGTTGCCTGCTAGGCCTATAGCTTTAACAATAATGGCAAATGCTGCAAGGGTCGGGAAAAATGTTTTGAAAAATTTTAATTTTTTACAAAGAAAATGAATTCCTTAAAAGATTTTTTTAAAAAACATAAGCTAGCAATTTTCATTGTTATTATTTTAGCTGTTATTCCATTTTTTTGGCTAAGGCCTGGGGAATTGGAGTTGGGTGGGGACAGTAGTAGACTTTATCTTTATGACCCCTTGTCTTACTTAAAATCCAGCAGTATATATAGTCTTGCTCCTGATGGGTTGGGTAATCTATGGATGAATCAATCTATGCTCCCGTTTTTATTGATGCTTGGATTTATTTATTTTATTTTTCATTCCCCATACGCTCTTACGATTCTATTGTATTCATTAAGCTTAGTCGGGGGATTTTTATTTATTTATCTGATCATTCTGGAAATTCTAAAAAATCATGTCAAAGAAGATAAGTTATCTTATGTTCACGCGGCAACTATATTAGGTGGGCTTTTCTATACGTTCGCCCCAAGCGTTGGTCAGAATATACATTTCGCTCTTATCATACAAAATCAAGTATTTTTAAATCCAATGATATTTTACTTAACATTAATGTTTTTGAAATCACAAAAAAGTAAGTATCTTTGGTTTATGCTTTTGACAACATTTATTTTTGCGCCTAATTTTTCCTTGGCGGTTCCTGCGCTTTTTTCTTTTTATCCTTTGGCGTTTTTATTTCTTGTATTATATGTAACTCAGTATCTTAAAAAATCTTTACCGTGGAAGAAATTGCTTGTTGGTATTATTTTATTTTTAGGCATACACGCTTTTCATATTTTGCCTGTTATTGTAAATACTTTTGATCCGAGTAGCTACTATAATACACGAATATTTAATGCAAGTTCAATTCAAAATGAGGGATTGAATTATTTTAATGCCATATTGCATTATGCGATGGTAACAAAAAGTTTTTTTTACACGTATGGGGCTCCATATGCTCAATGGGCAATTTTTGTTGGGCCTCTTTGCATTATTTTGGGATTTTTATTAAGCAAAGCAAAACAAAAAGACTTTACGTTGATTGCAATATTCTTTTTCATAACAACATTTTTGGAGTCGGCCAATATTACGCACATTGGAATTGAATTTTACAGAAAACTTTTTTATATTCCGGGTTTTTCCATGTTTCGTAATTTTTATGGACAATGGCAATGGGTACAGACTTTTTTCTATACACTCCTTTTAGGATATTCATTTTTCCTAATACTCTCTAAGTTAAAAAGAAAAATATCATATATTTTGTTATGTTTAATTGTTGGATCAATAGTTGTGAGTAACTGGGAGTTTATCAGCGGACAAATTTTTAGACAGCCTCATCGGGCAACGAAAGACGTAAGCACGATTATTGAAATGGATCCTCATTTTGAAGAAACGCTATCTTTTTTTAGAAACCAACCTGATGATGGGAAAATATTTGATTTTCCTTTTACGGAGTTTAGCTACCAGGTAATACCCGGGCTTAACAGAGGAGCATATATTGGTCCATCTCCAACGTCCTATCTTACAGGAAGACGGGATTTCTCAGGTCACCAAATTCTTGAACCATTTTCAGATACATTTATAAAACTTATCGAAGAAAAAAATTATGTTGCTATAAAAAGACTGTTTGGATTATTAAATATTAAATACATTTTTTATATTACGGACCCAAGGGCTTACAAGGAATTTTTCCCGCAACTTCCATATTCGGTACTTCTTAAGGTATTGCCGGAGTCCAAGTCGTTAACTGACTTTGTTGGGAAAATAAAAGGTGAAAAAATATTTGAGCAAGGAAGCTATCTAGTCTATAATAGCGATAATGATTATTATCTTCCGCATTTTTATGTACCGACCAGTATAGTTCCATATGGTGATAAGAATAAGTCAGCTGGAGAAAATGTATCATTTTTTGTTGACAGTAAAGAAAAAGACCCAAGAATAGGATACATCAGTAACGAAGAATGTGTAAGATTTTACTCGTCTTCTGATTGTAGACAAGATAAGATTAAAATAAATAATATACCTACAATTGGCTTTAAGAGAATTAACTCGACCAAATACAAAGTTGTAATTTCAGGCACCAATACTCCTTTTTTTCTTATATTTTCCGATAAATTTCATAAAGATTGGAAAGCTTTTATTTTGAACAGCGAGTCTAAAAAACTAAAAGTGCAAGAAAGCTATTTTGGCGGTAGCGTACAGGAGTCTTATCACGAAAATATTTTCTTAGACAGTAAGACATTCGAGACGTTAGGCATGAAAAGTTTACCCGAATCTCAGCATTTTATGGTTAATGGTTATGCAAATGCGTGGCATATTACTCCAAAAGATTCGGGTGGAAAAAATAATTACGAAATAATTATTGAAATGAGTCAACAGCGCATTGCTTACTATGGTCTGGGAATATCAGCGATATTTTTAACTGTTTTTTTATTTTGGGGGTATAAAATCCTAATGGATAATAGAAAAAATAGACCAAAAATTTAATTGTATGTTACAATAATAAGCAATTATTGAGCCTATGCAAAAAAAAATAGAGTCAATTAATCTATATCAGTTAAAATCTCTTGCATTTTTTAAATTTATTCCACCTATTTTGTTAATCTTGGGGGATGTTCTTTTTTTTCAAAAAAGTTCGGATTGGCGTACTTTTCCAATTTTAATTTTTTATGTTTTTTTGATAATTCGCTATAAACTTCGTGCAAATGCTACTTTTTTTATCTGTTTATTCTTATTTTTCTTAATATATATACAATACATTTTTTCCAGCCCTGCAATTTTTGAAAGCCAATATCCCATTGCTCCTTTTGGGGAAAAAATAGCAGTGTGGCTTTATCTCTTTTTGGTTATAGGCGTAATACAGAGGTGGAGAGAATAAGCTTCTCACATTTTAGATTCAAGAAGACAAATTATTTGTTATAATCCTTTTATGCGTAAGGCTATACGGAAGGGAATTAAAATTTTCCTACCTTTCTTAATAAAGAACAGGATAACAGCTTTAACTCTTCTAGTAATTTTTATATTTTCTGACATTTTATTTATAAAAATAAGTTCAGATTATATTATTTTTAGCGTTTTAATTTTCTATGCGATTTTTGTAAAATTATTTAAAATACATAGTAAATTAACTTTTTCGTTTTGTCTGGGGCTATTAATTTTAATGTCAATTGATTATTTACTTGCTCAAGCTTCAGTCTCAACAGAAAAAGCCGCAGTTTGGTTAATTTTATTCTTAGTAGTTGGCGTTATTCAGAGGTGGAAGGAGTTCTAAGTTGTTGTATATGTTGCTAAAAAAATTGGAAAACTACACGAATTTGCTAAAAGCAGTATGTTTATTGGATGTGAAATTTATGCTTACTTCTTCTTTCTCTCTTGGACAAAAATTTAATTTTACTATAAAAAAGTACTTTTATTTGGTTAAGCATTCTTTCTCCAAAAATAATAAGAGTCATTATGAAGTAAATCTATTGGGAGAAAACTTTTTTTATGAGGATTCTCATAGTTTGTTTTTTTACCAAAGTTTATTCGTAACAAACGAAAATTTTTTGAAAAACATTAAAAAGGAAGAAATACTTACCATTGTGGATGTTGGTGCAAATGTGGGCTTGTTTTCTAAAACTATTCGCCATTTTTTCCCTTCTGCGAAAATTTATGCAGTTGAGCCTATTCCTTCAGCGAAAGCGTGTCTTGATAAAAATTTTAAACACGACAATTTATTTCAAAGCGATCAAGTAGCTTTTTCTGACAAAAATGGAAAAATCAAAATGACTTCTGTAAAAACAGATACTCAACATAGTCATGTGAGCGATGCAGGCAATCTGCTTGTTTCGGCAACAACATTGGATGCATATGTTAGGAAATACAATATTACTTACATAGATTTATTAAAGATTGATACGGAGACATTCGAAGCTCATGTTTTAAAGGGAGGGAGTAAAGCGCTAAAAAACACAAAATATTTATTTCTTGAGGTTAACTTTGTTAATAACAGTAATTATACTTTCAGTTCACTTATGTCGTTACTTTTTTCTAAGGACTATGATTTCCAGTTGGTAAAAATAAAAAGTTATTCCCAGAAAGTAAACGAAGCAGTTCTTTTTGACTGTCTTTTTATAAATACTTCCTTTGATAGATTATCTAAGAATAAAGCTTCGTCAAAAATTATATGAAGATTTCGAAAAGAATTTTTCCTGCCTTGATCACAGTTATTCTTTTTTTTATTCCTTTTTTCTGGCTTAAGCCGGGTGAGATGGATTTAGGTGGAGACACAAGCAGGCTATATTTTTATGATCCTATCTCTTATTTTTTTAATAGCGTATTATTTATTATTTCACCATCAAATTATGGTGGTGTGAATTATAATTATGTTCATATTCCGGTTATTGCTATTTTTATACTGTTAAAATTTATTTTCCATTCTCCGACAGTTCTTATCGATATATCTTATGGTTTGTGTTTGAGTATGGGGTTTCTATTTTGTTACTTAACTATAAGAGAGCTAACGGATAACGAGAAAAAGGTATTCCCGGCTATTGTAGGAGGATTGTTATATGTATTCTCACCTGCACTTATCAATAATTGGACACATGTCCTTTTAACCTTTAATCTTGTGTTTCTCAATCCTTTAATATTTTATCTTCTCTTAAGATATTTTAAAACAACAAAAATATATTTTCTATTTATTATAGCTTTATTGACGTTTTTATTTTCAACAAATTTTAGTTTTGTTGCCGCGCCAGCACTTTTTTCATTTTATCCCCTAAGCATACTATTTCTTATTATATATACAAAGTTAATATTAAAAAGAAGAATTATAATAAAACATCTTATTTTAGCGTTCGTTCTTTTTGTAGGTATACAAGTATTTCATTTAATTCCATTAATTTCCAATATGTTTTCAAAAGGGAGCGACATTGGCTCAACCATTTTTTCTGCTGAGGGAAAACTTGATCGAGGCTTGAGCTACTTTTCCGCAATTGCCCCAAATATAAAAGCTAGCATTCATCTTTTAGGTCTGCCACAAATGAGTTCCCTAAATGATTTTTCAAAAGTTTTTTTGATTCTTCCTTTCATAATTTTTGTTTCTTTTCTGTTTAATAAAAAAAAGACAATTCTTCTTACAGCGGTCTTTTTTGTTATTATCTTATTCTTTGTAACAGCAAATATAACCAATGTATGGCTTTCTATCTATAAGTTCCTATTTTTTCTTCCGGGTTTTTCTATGTTCAGAAATTTTTATGGCCAATGGCAATATACATACATATTTTTTTATTCAATTCTTTTTGGTCAGGCCCTTTACGTTTTATTAAATAGGTTGTCTTTGAATAAATTAGGTAAGGTGTATAGCTATATACTAATGTTTTTGCTAGTTTCGATTTTAGTAATTAACGCAACGCCTTTGATAAGAGGGAATATCACGAAGGGAGATCTTTGGCAATCAGATAAAGTAAGCGCAGCGATTAAGATGGATCCGGACTATGAGCATGCGCTTTTATATGTTCGCAATCTTCCAGTTGATGCAAGAGTTTTAACTCTTCCCCTGACGGATACGGGATATCAAATGATAGGGGGGGAGAACGGAGGAGCCTATATGGGGCCTTCAACAATCTCCTATCTCGCGGGAAAGAAAGACTTTGCAGGCTACGACGAACTGCTTGATTATAAGGAGTTAGTATCACAATTAATAGCATATGAAAAATATGAAGAATTGAAAAAGTTTCTCGGGTTTTTAAATGTAAAATACATTTTCTACAATGCAGATCAATTGGTATACGGTAGTAAGTTCCCTTCTTTTCCCTATGAATATGTCCGCACTATGTTTCCCAAAGATCAAAAGTCCTATAGGCAATTTCTTGATAAGCTTCATCTAAAGGAAATAAAAAATATTAAAAATAAATTCTTTGTTTTTGAATTGCCGGATGAATATTTTTCTCCTCACATTACTATTGCAAGAAAAACTATCTATTTTAATAAGCCTTTTATGGAAATAAGTGTTCCATTATCTATAGATAGTCAAGAAAATAGAATTGCAGTTGGCAATAATTATAGTTCTATTCCGAAAAATTATCCAATTAAATTTGATGAAACATTAACTGATATTCAGGATAGAAATTCTTTCCAAGAGTTTTTTCTGAATGCAGATTATAGTGTTGGATTTCCATATGCATTTTCTGCTTGGCCAACTAATTCTTTGGTATATCCGCTTGTAGTTTTAAAAGAAAATTTACAATTATCAAGAATAAAAAAGGTAGATGTATACATAGAAAGAGCTATTCTTCTTGCGGATAAACGTATTGGTGAGCTCGAAAGGTGGGGAAGAGAAATGCCTGTTTTGAAAAACGTAAAAAGCATAGATGTTCTTGACAAGTCATGGCAAGAGCCTGCCATGTGGGAAGCGCTAACCAATAGAACTAAATACAATTATTGGGAAATTGGCGTATTAAGGTATAAAAGACAAGTAAATAATTTGATAGATAAAATAGAGAAATCCAATAATTCATTGTATTCCGCTAGCGCAAATAAGCAAAAATTAGAAAAAGCTGTAATGGCTGATAGAGAAAGATTCTATACGATAATTGAGAGAGATGAGAAGTTATCAGGTAAAGATAAACTATATCTTCTTAGGCTATGTGTGGGAATGTTAGATTCAATAGAAAGTAGATTGCAGCTAAAATTACCTTCGCCTGAGGAAGCGTCTTATAACTTAGATGGTCTAGAAAAAGGAACATATGAGATATTTATTGACAAAAAATCTATGGGAAGCGTGGATCAGTCGAAATTGCAGATAGTTATCAATAACAAAAAGTTTTACCTTAAGGATTTTCAACAAAATAATGATTGGTATAGGGGTCAGAATCTTATTGTAAAAGATGCGAAAGACAATATTTTGACACTCTTATCAGCACAGTCAATAAATTTGATTTCTGACAATCAATGGAAATCTTCGGAAGAAAATGCTTTGGGGGAAAACTATGTTTCCTTATTCATCGAAAATACTAATTTACCAAGTAGTAAAGGATTGGTAAATAAGATAAATGATTGGAGTCCTAATTCAAACTACATATTATCTTTTGAATATTTAACTCACGGTAAAAGTTTCAAGATAATTACTTATGATAAATCTTTACAGAAGGATAGCGGTTTTAAGGAAATATTTGAGGATGACTTGAGATCTTCTGAGTGGAAAAGCTATAAGGTTATTCTTAAATCTAGCAACGATACATATTTAGCATTATTACAAATATTAAAATCGGAAAGAGGTCTTCTGGATACGATAGATACGAACGATACGAGCAGTAAAGTTGAGATAAAGAACTTTTCAATAATTAGAGTTCCAAATCCGAAAATAGTTTTGAAGAAGGTAATTACGCCTTTTGCACAAAATATAATACTGCCAAAGGTTACATTTGCAAGAATAAATCCTGCAAAATATGAAGTAAAGGTAGAAAATGCTACGGCTTCATACACGCTAGTGCTAATTGATCAATTTAATCAAAATTGGAGATTAATAGATCCAACTCAAAACAAATCTACCATGGAAACATCGTTGGGGAGATTGCTGGCAAATATTGGAGGAAGAGCTGTAAAGATCCTAAGTAAAGAAAATATTGATAATAAGAATACGACGCTAAGTTATTTTAACGGAGATATAAAAGAAATTGTTGGTAAGGATATATTTCTAAATGAAAAAACATTCGAAACATGGGGCAAAAAAGAAATTGCAGATGACAAACATTTTCCTGCCAATGGATATTCGAACGCTTGGTATATAGAGCCAAAAGATATGAATGGGAAAACAGAGTATGCGTTAATCATTGAAATGACTGAACAGAAAAAAATATATATAGCATTGGTTATTTCTCTGTTTTGTGTCTTTTTAACTTTCGCATTTTTTCTTAGAAGTTTATTAAAAAGTAAATAATTTTTATTAAGTGAAAAATTTATCACATAAGTCTTATATTATTGTTTTTGGTTTGATATTTGCAGTAATTTTTTGCAGATGGTTTACTATGGGTCAGATTATTGGCGGTGATTGGCCTTTTCTTTTTGATGAGGCTCTAAGAGAATTCTCCTTACCTGTTCCTGTTTGGCATACATGGTTCGGGAATGGTTTAGGTGGAATAACTCCTGTTTTTTCCCTACAGATTTTTAATAATTTTACTACTTCACTCGCATACTTTTTTAACATTCCTTGGGTTGCGGTATATAAGATTTTTTGGTTTGGTTTATTTATCTTCTTATCTATTACATCAAGTATTTGTCTCGTTAATTCGATTTTGTCTAGATTAAATATCTGGCAAAAATTAACTGCGAGTTTGGTTTTCTCAACAAACACCTATGTTCTGATTGTGGTTGGTGGAGGGCAAATGGGAGTAGCTCTGTCTTATGCTGTTGCTCCGCTTGTTATCGCGAGATTTATAAAATTGATTGATTGTCTTGCATCCTCTAATAAAAATTTTCAATTTCCCCTCCTCGGTGGACAGGCAATTTCTAATTTTCGATTAGCTTTGTTGGCTGGATTAGCTTTATCACTTCAAGTTATGTTCGATCCCAGGATTGCATACATAACCATGATTGCAGTCGCAATTTACATGATTTTGAATTTTAAAAATATACTTAATGCCCCATACTTAATACTTTATACTTTTATAATTCCTGTTGTTTTATCAATTTTATTGCATGCTGTCTGGATTTTGCCGATTTTGATTTTAAAGCAAAGCTCTCTTAGCGATTTGGGTAGCGCATATACAGGTATAGGAATGGTAAAATTTTTGAGTTTTGCCTCTTTTTCTCAGAGTTTATCCTTATTGCATTCCAATTGGCCGGACAATATATTCGGTAAGACAGGCTTTATGAAACCGGAATTTTTAGCAATACCAATATTTGCATATGTATCGCTATTTTTTGTAGGGAAACAGAAAAATATTAATAAAGTAATTACGTTTTTTGCGGTATTGGGAATTGTTGGGGCATTTTTAGCAAAGGGCGCAAATCCGCCATTTGGAAATATTTACTTATGGTTATTTGAAAATATTCCGGGACTTGTTATGTTTAGGGACCCTACGAAGTTTTATTTATTGATTGCATTGTCATATTCCATATTAATACCTTTCAGTATTTATTCTGTTTCCGGGTGGTTTAATTCAAAATTTAAAAGTAAAAATTATTTATCCATTATCTTGCTTATATTTTTTCTTGGTTATTGGATATTTACAATTTATCCTGCAATTGTGGGTCAGTTGGGGGGTACATTTAAAAATCATGAAGTGCCAAAAGAGTATGCTTTACTGAAAGATTTTTTATACAAACAGCCTGAATTTTTTCGTACCCTGTGGATTCCCCGTCAGCAACGTTTTAGTTTTTTTTCAACTATACATCCATCGGTTGAGGCAATTCCATTATTTAATGCGACAAATTCTGCAGAGGTTCTTCAGAAGTTAGGAAAAGAAGGGTCTACATATCTTTCAGAGTTATCAATAAAATATGTAATTGTTCCCTATGATTCGATGGGTGAAATTTTTCAAAAAGAAAGAAAATATGACGAAGCATCATATAAGAATGTAGTTAATGAGTTAAAAAGTATAACTTGGTTAAAGGAGGTGGGCGGATTTGGAAAAATTAAAGTTTTTGAAACGCCATTGATGAAAGATCATTTGTGGTTAATGGGAGATGGCTTAATTTCTTATAAAATGGTTAGTTCTACTCATTATCTCGTAAGTGTCTCGCTTGTTTCTTCTCAAAAACTTATTTTTTCCGAGAGATACAATCCCTCATGGGTTGTAAAAATAAAAAATAAAACAATTAAATCACAAAAAACTTTGAATAATTTAAACAGTTTTGAGTTAGAAAAAGGTGATTACAGCTTGGAAATCATTTTTTTGCAGGATGGGATTTATAATTTTGGCAGAACTATATCTTTTGCTGCATTTTTGGGGATATTATTCTTTATTTTTAAATATAGGAGGGGATAATGCTTGGATAAATCTTCAAATATTTCAGGCAATAAGTGTTAAAATCTATTAAAAATTTGATTTTATTAAAAAATTTATGCTTTTGAAGCTTTTTCAAAAAACAAACGTAGTTCTTTATAATATTTTGGGATCAAAGTTAAGTACAAGGCTTGCTGTTTCGTCATTAGGGAAATTGCTGTTTAAAATTTTATTAAAGGGCAAGAGAGGCATGGGTAGATATACTATAGACGAGGGCATTGAATTTGAAATGGATTTAACCGAAGCAGTAAATTCCGGTGTGGCTATTCTTGGCAGTTGGAATCAATTTGAGACGAGAGTGCTAAAAACTATTTTACAACCTGGGGACGTAATAATTGATGTAGGAGCTTTTATGGGGTCGTATAGTTTGCTTGCCGGTAAATTGACCGGAGAGAAGGGGAAAGTCTATGCGTTTGAGCCAAACCCAGACTATTTTAAAAAATTAAAAAAGAATATATTGCTCAATAGGTTTCCTAATATTCAGGCATTTGATCTTGCCTTATCAAATAAAAAAGGCGTAGTTGAATTTTACCCAGCTAGCAGCGGCAGCTCTTTGGTAAAAAATGTAGCGGAAGCACTTATAGGTAAAAAGATAAAGCCTATTAAAGTTAAAGCAGTAACGTTAAATGATTTCGTAGGCAAAGAAAAAATAAAACGTATTGATTTTATTAAAATAGATGCAGAAGGTTGGGATTTGCAGGTATTAAAAGGTGCGAGCAACATACTTAAGAGAAAAGATGCGCCGGATATTATGGTTGAAGTTATAGATGAACAACTAAAAATAGCTGGTTCGTCATCTTACGATTTAATAAAATATATGAAAAGTTTTACATATACACCATATGTATTTACCAGAAATGGATTAAAGTCATATGAAAATTCTGGCATACAAACATTGAATTTATTATTCAGAAAGAACTTGCTGCGAAATTAAGCGGAATTGTTCCATGGCTTGTCGAATAACCTTAACTTAGCTATAATTAGAAGATGAGAATTTTAGTTACTGGTGCTGCTGGCTTCATGGGTGGGCATTTAGTTGACTATTTGATAAAGCAAAAAGAACATGAAGTTTTTGCTGTTGATGATCTTTCTGGGGGATACGAAGAAAATGTTAACCCTAAAGCACATTTTACGAAGCTAGACCTAAGAGATCGTAAAAAAGTTGAGCAATATATCTTAAGAGTAAAGCCTGAGCTCCTTTATTATTTGGCAGCAGATGCTTCGGAGGGGAGAAGTCAATTTACTCCATTGAGTTCTACAGAAAGAAACTATTTGGCCTATATGAACACTTTAGTTTCTTGCATTAAGTATGGATTAAAAAAAGTTGTACTTACAAGTTCTATGAGCGTGTACGGTGCGCAGAAGCCACCATTTTCTGAAGATATGTTAAGAAAGCCGGAAGATATCTATGGAATTGCAAAGTCAGCCATGGAGGGTACAACAGAAGTATTAGCGAAAGTACATAATTTTGGATACGTAATCATACGTCCCCACAATGTATATGGCCCAAAGCAGAATTTAGCTGATCCTTATAGAAATGTCATCGCAATTTTTATAAATTGCCTTTTGAATAATAAGCATTTTTATATATACGGGGATGGGAATCAGAAAAGAGCTTTTACTTTCATTGAAGATTTTACTCCATATTTCTTAAAAAGTGGATTTTCAGATGCGTGTAATGGAGAGGTAATTAATATTGGGCCTAAAGAAGAACATACAATTAATGAATTAGCGGATATTGTTTTAAAAGTTTTTTTCCCAGACGGAAATATTCCAAAATGCTTAAAGCCTCAATATTTTCCTTTGCGTCCCCAAGAAGTTATGGAAGCTTACTGTACTAATGATAAAGCAACAAGGCTACTTGGATATAAAACTTCTGTAACTCTTAAAGAAGGAGTAAGGAAGATGATTAAGTGGGCAAGAGAAAAGGGTCCTCAAAAATTCAAATATCTGAAAGGTGGAGTTGAATTAAAAACTAAAGATCTTCCTCAAACCTGGAGCAAGGAATTAATTTAATATGCCAAAAGTTTCAGTAGTTGTCCTCAATTGGAATGGCAAAAAATTTCTCAAAAATTGCCTAGACTCTCTTTTGAAATTAACTTTTTCCCAAGTAGAAATTATTGTAGTTGACAATAATTCAACAGACGGTTCACAAGAATTTATTAAGAAAAATTATAAAAAAGTTATCTTAATAGAGAATAAAGAAAACTACGGATTTGCAAAGGGCAATAATATTGGATTTAAGACATCCACAGGGGAGTATATTTTAATTTTGAATAATGATACTATTGTTACTCCAAACTTTCTGGAGCCTCTCATAAGAGATTTTGAAAATGATCCGAAAATTGCATGTTTACAGCCTCAAATAAGGTTATTGGAAAATAAACAGCTTCTTGATGGGGTTGGTGCATTTCTTACTCCCACAGGCATTCTTTATCATTTCGGATATTTAAAAAATAGAATGCAGTTAGAATACAATAAGAAAATGAAAATATTTTCAGCAAAAGGCGCATGTATATTGCTTAGAAGAAAAGCTGCAGAGAAGGTAGGTTTATTTGATGAGGATTTTTTTATTTTCTTTGAAGAAACAGATTTCTGTTATCGTCTTTGGCTGGCTGGTTATTCTGTAATGTATGAGCCAAAATCTGTTATATATCATTTGGGCGGAGGAGACACTACGTCTTCTAATTCTTATAAACAGGTTAAAAGAAAATATATGTCATTTAGAAATATGCTTTGTTGTTATTTAAAAAATTTTGGAACGAGAAATTTATTATTGATTCTGCCAGTTTGTATCTTTCTTCAAGTGTGTTTGGCATTTTACTATCTTATTACCTTGAAAATAAAATTAATGATTGCAGTTTTTAAAGCATTTTTATGGAATATGGTAAACATAGAGGAAACCTTGAAGAAAAGAAGCATTGTCCAACATAAAATGAGAGTTATTTCAGATGCGAAATTAAATAAGGAAATATTTAGAAACCCTGGGCTTGACTATTATTTATATATTCTCATGGGTGATTTCCGATATTATAAAGATAAATTTTAGATATGAAAAAAATAGCATTGTGCATTATGTGCGGTTCCAAGAAGTTTACCTTTCTATATAAGGCTTTGGATAGGATGTTGGGTTTGTCTGGAGAATTTTTTCTTAAAAAATGCAATGAGTGTTCTCTTGCTTTTTTAGATCCACAGCCGTCAGAAATTTCTCTTAAAAAATATTATCCAAGTAAAAAATATTATGCATACAATAGGAATGATAAGAAAGGTTTTTTTGAGATTTTGAGGGAATATCTTGTTGAAAACTATTATTCCCCTACCTTCTTAAGTAAAATTATTACCTTATTTATAAAAAATGTTCCCGCAATGCCATCCTATTGTCAGGGTGGAAAAATACTTGATCTTGGCTGTGGGACAGGCGATACCTTAGTTCTATTAAAAAAATTAGGCTGGGATGTCTATGGGATGGATATGGATGAGAACGCAATTGCGACTGCAAAAAAACGAGGATTGAATAATTTGAAACTCGGGACATATAATTCTCTTGATGAATATCAGGACAATTATTTTGATGCGGTAAGACTTTATCATGTAATAGAGCATTTGGATAATCCAGCACTCTGTTTAAATCTAATAAAGAAAAAGCTTAAAAAGGGAGGGGAATTAATCATGGGAACGCCGAACATGGAGAGTTTGGTTAGTAAAATATTTAAACCATATTGGTATAATTTGGATTCTCCAAGGCATTTGTTCATTTTTTCGCCACGCACTCTTAAGAGGCTGGTTGAAAAAAATGGTTATTTTGTAAAGAAAATAGAGTTTTGTTCCGCCGGAGGAATAGCTGGAAGCTTACAGTATTTCTTAAACGATATATTTGATAAAAAAATAGATTTAATACATAAATTTTCGGTAATTATTCTCTTTTATCCACTTGAATGGATTTTGGATAAATTTCATCTAGGTGATGTTTTTACCCTAAAAGCAACTAAAGTGTAGGCTTTATGGGTCTTGGTTATGTCAGTAAAAAGCGGTAAGGGGGGGGGTGGTGTGGATTTATAGCTTAGTATATGCAATAATGATAAGTATGAATCAGGCAAAGAAAGCACAGCTTCCCGAATATTTACGCCCTTATTTCTGGGACGTGAATTTTGATCTATTGAATTTTAAAAAATCTAAAACTTTTATTTTAAAACGTGTTTTAGACAGGGGCGATATCAGGGCATTGGGTTGGATGAGGCGAAATTATACCAATCAGGAGATTGAAAAATTGATTCTAACCACCCGCGACATTTCTCCTAAAACCGCCAATTTCTGGGCTCTTTTTTTGGGGATTGATAAGAGAAAGGTTGTATGTTTGCAAAAACCCTACTCCCGGATACAATTCGGGCTCTCAAGTTAGTATCAAATATAAGCGTTGTTAGGAAAAGCTATCTGGCAGGAGGAACTGCTTTGGCCATTCAAATTGGACACCGGATTTCTGTAGACTTAGATTTCTTTACGCCACAGGTTTTTGATGAGAAAACGCTGTCGGGAGAGCTCAGTCAACTGCTTGAATACAGGGAAATGGGTACGGCATGGCGAACCGTCTGGGGCAAGGTTGCAAACACAAAGTTCAGTTTATTTTACTATCAGTATCCTCTAATCGAAAAGACTATTCTGTTTGAAGGCATCCAAATGCTTTCCAAAGAAGACATTGCGGCTATGAAAATTCATGCTATGGAAGATAGGGGTACAAAAAGGGATTTTATCGACCTTTATTTTTTGACAAAAGAATTTACCTTAGAACAAATGCTGACGTTTTATGATCAAAAATACGGAAACCTGGAAGATCATTTGTACAACATACTTAGAAGCATGAATTATTTTGTCGATGCCGACATGGATCGTATGCCTGAAATGTTAATCAAAACAGATTGGGAAAAAGCAAAGGAATACTTCGAGAAAGAGGCTAACCGGCTTACAGAGAAAAAATTACAAATTTGAAATATTTAATATAAATTATGATTTCTGCAGTTGTACCAGTATTCAATGAAGAAGAGAGTCTGGAAGCTTTCTATGGAGAGCTTGTCAGGACTCTAGTTAAGGTAAAAACTTCTTTTGAAGTTATTTTTATTGATGATGGGTCAACAGACGGGTCGTTAAAAATATTAAAAGAGATTGAGGAAAAAGATGGGGATGTAAAAATATATTCTTTCAGAAAAAATAATGGTAAAGCAGAGGCGCTTACTTTGGGATTCCAAAAGGCAAAGGGGGATTATATTGTGACTCTGGATGCGGACCTGCAAGATAAGCCAAAGGAAATTTCCAAGCTTCTCAAGAAAGCAAAAGAAGGTGCTTGGGATGTTGTATCCGGATGGAGGAAGGATCGCAAAGATTCTCTGAAAAAGATTATCTCTTCTAGGTTTTTTAATAGTATTGCTTCTATTTTTTGGGGATTAAAACTGCATGATTATAATTGTGGCTTGAAACTTTATTCAAGGGAAGCTGCCAAAAGTCTAAATCTTTATGGGGGAATGCATAGGTTCATTCCTCTTCTGGTTCACGATCAAGGTTTTTCCGTAACAGAGGTTGCAGTTGAGCATGATGGGAGAAAATACGGGAAATCAAAATATGGATTTTCTAAAATCTGGAGAGATTTGCCTGATATATTTACAATGCTTTTTTTAAGCAAATACAGTAAAAAGCCATTTCATTTTTTTGGAGTCGCAGGCGAAATATTTATTTTAGTAGGTGTAATAATTTTGGGTTATTTAACTTGCTTACATTTTCAGGGAATAGCAATTGGCCAAAGACCTCTTTTGTTTTTCGGAATGCTTCTTGTGATTAGCGGTTTTCAGTTATTTTTTACCGGTTTTTTGGCAGATTTAATTATTAATATCTCTTCAAAAAGGCAAAAAGATTTTAATCTTAGATATTCAAGCGTTGATTTGTAAATTATTATTTTTCTCCTAAAACAATTATCCAGGGAAAAGGAAGGTTAATTTTTTTAATTTTCAATTCATTTTTGGTTAGGTATTTTTTAAAACTTATGGGATTCCAATGATTGATATGCCCTATATCATTTCCAAACCTGGATAGGTTTTTTCCTCTTAAAAAATTACTAACCATAAATAACGGTTCATTGGGAACGCTTATTATCAAGTTTTTTTTTGTTACCCGTAGTATTTCCTTAAGCGCTTTTGCAGGCTCATCCAAGTGTTCCAGTACTTCTGTGCAGATTACAAGATCAAATGAATTGTTTTTGTATGGAAGTTCGTACACGCTTCCTTGTTTAATAATTAAGTACGGGTAAAGTTTTTTGCCAAGAGATATGGCATCTTTCTCATATTCAATTCCTTCAATTTTTTTACAAACTTTTTCTTCTAATAATTTTCCCATCGTAAATCCTTCCCCGCAGCCCGCATCGAGTATTGACTCTACTTTTAAGGGTTTTATTAACGAGATTAACAAAGAGAAAAAGTTCTTAATCAAGAATTTTTGAATTGGGTTTTTACTTGTGTGTTTAATAAAGTTAGTGGGGGGTAGTATTTTTGTCATTTTGTAGATTTTGTGCAATAATTCATTTTAGATTAAACATAATGAAGATACAAGATATAGTGTTTTTTGTTGTTTTGGCCTTATTAATCTTAAAGCGTAGCCCTCGATTGGCGGTTACTTGTGGAATTGCGTGCCTTGTATTGTCTATTCCTCTTTTTTCTTTTTGGATTTTTTTCACTGCAGAGCGTCTGACCTGGTACGCCGCCGCCTTTTTCTTCCTAGCAATAATTTTTTACTTGTTTAAGAAATAGATAAAAGCTTCTATTTTCTGCTACAATTAGTGGGTGAAGATTGAAATAGATGCGTCTCAAATTGCTTGCGATGGAAGAGTCTTTGGGGGATTTATAGGCTATGATCGTGAAAATAGGCGTTTTTAAGTACTTTTTCACGTTTATGTTGACAAAACCGTGAAAAGAGGATATAGTAGTGATATGACAAAGATACTCAATGTTTTCAATAAGACAAGCTCTCTTCGTGAGCGATATTATAAAGCGTCTATAGGTAAGGACGCGCTTATAAAGCTTATCTCTGAAGTTGAAGTGGCTGAGCAGGTATATAACTCAAATGCCATAGAAAACAGTACTCTTACTCTTGAAGAAACTGAAAAAATACTTCTTCAAATTGATTTGGATAGATATATTACCGAACGAGAAATTTTTGAAACTAAGAATTTGGCACGAGTGGTGTCTTATATAGGCAAGAGAGCTAAGGAGCAAGAGTTGACTATTGAGATGATTTTATCACTTCATAAAATGTTGATTTCAAATATTCGTGATAATGTTGCTGGAAGGTTTAGGCAGGATAATGAATATGTTCGTGTCGGTAATCATATTGCGCCAAATCCAATAGAAGTAGTATCTCGCCTTGAACAGATGTTGATAGAATATAACGTTGCGAGTCACGAGAATATCATCAAGCGTATAGCAAAATTGCATCTTACCTGCGAGTATATTCATCCATTTGTTGATGGGAATGGTCGCATAGGGCGCGTTATTAATAATTATTTGTTGATACGAGAAGGATTTGTTCCAATAAATATAAAATTCATTGATAAGAAAAAATATTATGAAGCGTTCAAGGAATTCGATGAAAAAGGTGCGACTGCTGTCATGGAAGAAATAGTCGGAAAAGCGCTTACGAATAGTTATCATAAGCGGTTAGCGTATTTGGAAGGTAAAATGATTATTAGTCTTGCTGATTATGCAAAAAAAAATAAGCTTTCTCACTCAAACCTTATAAACAAAGCTAATCGGCAAACCATTGAAGCTTTTTTGGAAAAGAACGTCTGGAAAATAGGTGTTGATTATGATAAATGATTTAATCTGCTACAATTAGAGGGTGAAGATTGGGATAGATGTCTCGCAAATTGCCTATGAGGGGACAGGGGTTTCCGCATTCAGTACGAAGTTAGTTGAGAATTTATTAAGGATTGATGAGAAGAATGAGTATATTCTGTTTTTTTCATCCTTGCGGAAACAATTTCTAATTTCTAATTTCCAATTTCTAATCAAATCCAAATGTCCAAATTCTCAAATTAAAATAAGGACTTTTCGTTTTCCGCCCTCACTGTTGGACTTACTTTGGAATAAGCTGCATATTTTGCCGATTGAATGGTTGATTGGGAATGTGGATTTGTTTATTACTTCTGATTGGACCGAGCCGCCAACAACAAGAGCGAAAAAAGCAACTATTCTATATGATCTTATTGTTTATAAATATCCTAATGAAACAGACAGGAAAATAATTGAAGTTCAAAAGCGGAAGCTAAAATGGGTTAAAAAAGAAGCAAAGATGATATTTTGTATCTCAGAATCAGCTAAAAAGGACGCGATGGAAATTTTGGGAATCGAAAAAGATAGATTAAGAGTTATTTATCCAGGAATTTAATATGATTATTGGAATAAATGGTTATGAAGCTGTTGTGCCAAGGTTTGGATATAATCCAAAAACAGGAATGCCCAGAAGAGTTGGGAGCGGAGAATATTGTTTTCAACTGCTTTTGAGTTTAAATAAAATAGATAAGAAAAATAACTACATAATCTATCTTCCTCAAAATCCAGCAGCGGATTTGCCGAAAGAATCATCAAATTGGCATTATAAGATTGTTAGACCAAGGAGATTGTGGATGCTTTTTGGGCTCTCTTTGGAATTTTTGTTCAGGCGCTCAAAACCCGATGTTTTTCTTTCCCCCACTCATTATTTGCCTATTTTTGCGCCCAGCTGCTCAGTAATTTCTATTTTGGACCTGTCCTATATTCATTTTCCTGAACTTTTTAAATCTGCCGACCTTAATCAGCTAACCAAATGGACCAGTTATTCTATTAAAAAAGCAAAGGGTATTTTTACAATAAGTGAGAAGAGTAAAGATGATATAATTAAGGAGTATGGGATTCCGGGATACAGAATCGCAGTAACTTATCCTGGAATAAAAGAGGTAAGCGGTAAACATGGGATGTTAGATATGGACGAATTGAGAAAAAAATACGGCATTAAAAAAGATTATGTTCTGTTCGTGGGAACGTTACAGCCAAGAAAAAATGTCTCCCGTTTGATAGAAGCTTTTTCAAAGCTTAAAAATGACCTTGAATTAATTATTATCGGTAAAAAGGGGTGGCTGTACGAGGATATCTTGGAGGCTCCAAAAAAATATAAAGTCGAAAATAGAGTAAAATTTTTAGATTTTGTTTCCGATGAAGATTTGCCTGCTTTTTATAAAAATGCTCTGTGTTTTGTTTTGCCTAGCCTTTATGAGGGATTTGGATTGCCGGTTTTAGAAGCGATGAAATATGGCTGTCCCGTGATAACAAGCAACATTTCCTCTCTGCCTGAAGCTGGAGGAGATGCAGCCTTGTATGTGGATCCTAAAAACGCAGATGATATAAAAGAAAAACTTGAGTTAATGATAAATGATAAAGGATTAAGGATGAAGTTGATTGAAGAAGGATATAAGCAGGTTAAAAAATTCAGCTGGGAGAAAACAGCCAAGGAAACATTAAGCGCTTTAACGAAAATTGCAAATGAATAAAATTATGAGAAGAATAAGAGCTGTATTATTGGAATTTATTAATATGAAATTACGTTGGGTGGGATATGTTCCCTTTCATGGTTACCGTAGATTTTTTTACCGGCTTTTTGGTATGAAGATAGGAAGTGGATCCGCTGTTCACATGCGGGCCAGTTTTTATAATGTGTCTAATATTGAGATTGGAGAAGATTCGGTTGTCGGCGAGGGCGTGGTTTTGGATGGCCGGGCCAAGCTAACGATTGGTAATCATGTGGATATCGCTTCGGAAGTTATGATTTATAACGCAGAACATGATATTAAAGATCTAAATTTCCGTGCGGTTTCAGCGCCCGTTGTTATCGAGGATTACGTTTTTATTGGTCCCAGGGCCATTATTCTTCCGGGCGTAACAATAAAAAAAGGAGCAGTTGTCGGAGCAGGAGCGGTTGTTACCAAAGATGTTGAAGAGAGGATAATTGTCGGAGGAGTGCCCGCAAAACAAATTGGAGAAAGAGACATAAAGGATTTAAATTACAGACTTGGCCGCGCCGCTTGGTTTAGATAATAGATGAAACTTTCCATAGTCATTTTGTCCTACAACACAAAAGATTTAACTTTAAATTGCCTTAAATCAGTTGTTTCTGAATATAAGAAGGAAATGGAGAAAAAAGAGCTGGAAATAATTGTTGTGGACAATGATTCTCATGATGATTCCATAACAAGCATTAAACGCTATGTATCAAACATCAAATACGACGGAATTATCCAAACAATTCAAAATAAGGAAAATGTAGGATTTGGGAGAGGCTGCAATATTGGCGCAAAAGCTGCAAAAGGGAAATGCATTCTATTTCTCAATTCGGATACTAGAGTTTTAGATAAGGGTTTTATGTCGATGGCAGGATTTCTGGAAGAAAATTCAGGAGTTGGTGTTTTGGGAGGAAGGATTACGAATGACGATGGGTCAGTCCAAAAATCTTGCGGAAAATTTTACAATCTTTTCAATCTTTTAATTATGCTATTTGGTTTTGAGCGGTTTGGTTTTTTAAGATCAAGTCCCAATAGAATCCAGAAAGTAGATTGGGTCAGCGGCGCCTGCTTGATGGTAAGGTCGGACATCTTTAGAAAACTAACCGGATTCGATGAAACTTTCTTCATGTACATAGAAGATATGGAAATTTGCTTTAGGGCAAAAAAACTTGGTTTTTTAACATATTTTTATCCTAATCTAACGCTCAGGCATAAGTCTCTAGGAAGCAGCAATAGAACATTTGCTATAATTAATATTTATAAAGGAATTTTGTATTTTTACACAAAGCATAAGACACGTTTTGAATATTTAATTGTTAAAACATTGCTGATCTTTAAAGCAGAAATTTTAATTTTGATAGGATTTTTGACGTTTAATCCAGAGTTGAGAAATAGATATAAAAAAGCGATATCCTGAAGTTATGAAGATTTTAAAATGGATTGGAAATAATTTATTGTTTATTTTTACGATTTTTCTTCTTGTCTTTATTCCTCTTTATCCTAAAATTCCTCTTTTGAATGTGCAGCATACGTGGGTATATGTTAGATTTGAGGATTTTAGCGTTGCATTTGTTATTCTTGTTTGGGTTATTTTGCTTTTATTCAAAAAAGTTACGCTCAAAACTCCGTTAACGATTCCGATAATTATCTTTTGGATTATTGGCGGTTTGTCAACTCTTCATGGTGTAATGTTGCTTTTTCCAACGCTTGCAAACGTATTTCCCAATGTGGCACTTTTAAGTTTCTTAAGGAGAATTGAATATATGTCCTTATTCTTTATTGCCTTTGCTAGCATAAAAGATAAAAAATTCATAACATACATTGCAGCTACTTTAGCAATTGTTCTCCTTCTGGTTGTGGGATACGGTTTTGGGCAGAAATTTTTGGGATTTCCTGCTTTTTTAACAATGAATGAAGAATTTGCCAAAGGAGTTCCCATACAGCTTTCGGAATTGTCCAGAGTTCCATCTACATTTGCAGGGCAATATGATCTTGCAGCGTATTTGGTTTTGATAATTCCTCTTCTTGTAAGTCTGGCTTTCGGGTTTAGGAATATAATGGTAAAAATTGCACTATTTATTACTTCCTCTTTAGGATTTATTCTTCTTTTTATGACAGTGTCCAGAATTTCGTTTTTTGCTCTTTTGCTGTCTCTGTTATTACTATTGATTCTTCAGAAAAAAAAGCTGATTATTGTCTCTTTTCTTGTTTTGACTTTTACGCTTTTGATTTTCTCGCCAAGTCTTCTTCAACGGTTTCAAAGCACAGTTTCGGATGTAAATGTTTTGGTTGATGCAAAGACAGGGGGAGCTATCAGTGAGGTCAAAGAAGTGCCTGGAACATATTTTAAAGATAAAGTTGTTAAAAAATTGCTCTTTTCTAAGGATAATGCATTGAGCGCAACCGGTTCGGCAGCACTACCTTTTCAATTAATTCCGCCAACAGTAGCACTTGTCATAGAGGCAAATAGCTCAACGGGAGAAAGTCTTCCTCAGGGAACAAGTTATGTAAACCTTCCTTTGTCACCGGTTATTAAAAAAATTGATGCGTATTTCTTTCAAAAATTTATTAATAAAGACGGAGTCAAGTCAGAGGAGATTAGTGTTTTTTATGGTGATTATCTGATCAAAAAAGCAAAAGCATACGACCTCTCATTTACTACAAGATTTCAGGGGGAATGGCCAAATACATTTAAAGCGTTTAAGAGAAACATATTTATCGGAAGCGGTTATGGTTCGGTCAGTCTCGCCGTAGACAATAACTATCTTCGTATTCTGGGCGAATCGGGATTATTGGGATTCGCTGCGTTCATTTCGATTCTTATAATGGCAGTAATTTATATCAGAAAATTACTTTCCAAAGTCGATTCCCCTGTTGTTAGGGGTTTTGTTATAGGTTTTGTGGCGGGAAGTTTTGGGTTGGCAGTAAATGCGTTCCTGATTGATGTTTTTGAGGCATCCAAGATCGCTTTTACATACTGGCTTTTAATGGGCGTAACGATTGGAGTTCTGCATTTGTACAAAAAAGACGAGGTAGATCTTTTTGGAGGATTTAAAAAAGCAATAACTTCGCCTTTCGCTATTATTTTTTATATTCTTGTTATTGTCGCGGCGCTTTTTTATCCTGTTCTAACAAACTATTTCGTGGGAGATGATTTTACCTGGTTTAGATGGGTTTCGGATAGTTCCAATAATGTAGTTAATTATTTTACGCAGGCTAATGGATTTTTCTACCGTCCCGGAACAAAACTTTATTTCTCTCTAATGTATTCGTCATTTTGGCTTAATCAGGCAATGTATCATTTAGTTTCAATTTTGCTCCATTCTGCTGTCAGCGTATTGTTGTTTTTAGTTTTAAGAAAAATATTGAAGAATTATGTCTTGTCTATCATAAGCGTAGCTTTATTTTTGCTGCTAACGGGATATCATGAGGCAGTCTTTTGGATTTCATCAACAGGCTTTCTCTTTAATGCGTTATTCATTCTGCTTGGATTATTTTTCTTTATTCTGTGGAAAGAGAAAAAGAAAATAATTTACTTTATTGTTTCCGTAATCTCAATTGCTCTCAGCTTATTATTTCATGAGCTTGGAGTTGTCGCTCCCTTATTGATAATCCTCTATGATGTTATTTTTGAGGAAAAAACAGTTATAAATAAATTATCAAGAAAAGTCTCGTATCTGATTCTTTTATTTTCTCTTTTGCCGTATCTGGGGCTACGTTTTTTTGCCCAAAGCCATTGGTTTAACGGAGACTATAGCTATAATATTCTGAAACTTCCGTTCAATGTTTTAGGAAATACATTTGGGTATTTATTTCTTGATCTTTTCGGTCCTCAATCAGTACCTGCCTATGAACTGTTAAGGAATATTTCGAGAGAGCATTTGATTCTTGCGATACCGGTTTTTTTGGTAATAATTTTTGGATTTATTAGGCTATGGAAAATAATCATGAAGAGAGTGGAAGAAAAAGATAGAAAGATTGTTGTTTTTGGATCCCTGTTTTTCTTAATTGCCTTATTGCCTTTCTTAGGGCTTGGAAATATCACATCCCGTTACAGTTATTTATCGTCAATTGGATTTGTAATTCTTTTAGCGCTTTTCTTGAAAAAAATCTATATTTATTTGATAAGTATTAGCGGTAAATATGTGGGCACTGCGTGTATCATTATAATAGCGATTGCTTATTCAATGTTTCAGTTATTTGAGCTTCAGAAAATTCATACTGATTGGAGAGTTGCCGGTGAGCAGTCTCAAAAACTCCTTGTTTCAATTGAACAATATTCTAAGAATGATTGGATAAAACAAGATATGAAATTCTATTTTGTCGGCATGCCAATTAGGGCTGGTGAAGCATGGATATGGCCGGTGGGACTTAAGGATGCCCTATGGCTTACCTTCAAGAATCCGAGTCTTGCAGTTTATACGGCTTCGGATGTAAATTCGGCATTCAATCAGGCAGGAGGATTATTGAGCTCTCACGTATTTAGATTTGATAGTGATGGCGGTGTAGATGAGATTGTTAGAGCAAAGAATGGACAAATAAATCTCCTTAATCCACCAAGATGAGTTGGCAATGCAGATAGAATGCAGTACAATAGTGTCAGGTAATGAAAAAAATAGAATTCTTTCTATTGTTTGTTGTTCTTGCTGGAGCCTTTTTAGTAAGACTATATCATTTTAATTGGCCGGTTGCGGATTGGCATAGCTGGCGTCAGGTAGACACATCAGCAGTATCCAGAAATTTTGTAAAAAATGGATTTGATCTTCTGCGTCCAAGATTTGAAGACCTTTCAATAGCGGTTTCTCTGAAAGATAACCCGCAGGGCTATAGATTTGTCGAATTTCCCATATATAATGCTTTGCAGGCAGGATTTTATAAGAGTATTGGACATTTTACTCTGGAGGAATGGGGGAGATTAACAACTATTTTTTCCTGTCTTGTGTCAATTGTTTTTCTTTACTTGTTGATGGCAAAGTATGTTAATTCACGGGCGGGGCTAATAGCCGCGTTTTTCTTTGCTTTTATTCCTTATAATATTTACTATGGCCGGACTATTCTTCCCGATCAGGCAATGGTTACAGCTCTTCTTGCAGGCACATATTTTTTTTCAAACTGGATAGAGCGGTCTAAATTGTCAGTTCTTAATTTTCAATTCTTAATGGCAATAATTTTTATTGCAATAGCTTTTCTGCTTAAGCCTTACGCTTTATTTTTTACTTTACCGCTTCTTTATTTGGCATGGCATAGATTCGGATTTGGTTTTCTGACAAAATGGCAACTGTGGCTGTTTCTAATTGCTATAACAATTCCATTGGGGCTTTGGCGCATCTGGATGAATCAAACAGAATTTTTTCCCGGAATCGCGCGTAATGATTGGCTGTTTAACGGGAATCATATCCGCTTTAAAGGTGCATTTTTTCAATGGCTTTTTGCTGACAGAATAGGTCGGCTTATCTTGGGCTATTGGGGGTTGCCATTCGTTGTGCTGGGAATGCTGAGAAAAATAAGCAAAAAAGAGAATTGGTTCTTTTTTTACTTCCTTATTTCTTCTTTAATTTACATGACTGTTATGGCAGACGGAAATGTTAACCATGATTATTATCAAATTCTTATTGTGCCAACCTTAGCTATATTTTTTGCTAAAGGTGTAGATTTTATTCTTGATAAGAAGGATGTATTTAATCATTGGATTTCCTATCTCATGATAGTAGTTGCGGTTATTTTTATGATGGCTTTTGGGTGGTATGCTGTCCGGGATTATTACAGCATTCAGCATCCCAATATTATCGTTGCAGGTCAGGCTGTGGACACTTTGACGCTAAAAGATGCTAAAGTTGTTGCGCCTTACGGTGCAGACACGACTTTCCTATATTACACTAATAGGCAAGGCTGGCCGGTTTTTGACAGGTCATTCAAGGCTTTTAAAGAAGCAGGGGCATCTTATATTGCGTTTGCCGATCCGACTCCGGAAGAACTTAATTTAAAAACATTATTTAAGCCTGTGATAATAACCCCGGCTTATGCAATATTTGATATGACAAAGCCTACTCCTGAAGGTATAGTAGCTCAGCAGAAAACTGATTAAGATGAATGTTCTTCTGGTTTCGTCATATTTGCCTTACCCCCTTTTTTCCGGCGGACATGTCCGTTTGTATAATTTAATAAAGGAACTAAGCCTCAAACATAAGATAACTTTAGTTTGCGAAAAGAGAGATTATCAGGGAGATGTTGAAATTAATGAAGTTAAAAAATTTTGTAAAAAAGTTATTACGGTGCCCCGCGGAAAACAATGGTCTTTTGAAAATATTTTAAAAACAGGATTGTCGACTTTGCCCTTTTTGGTAATAGGTCATACAAGTAGTGAAATGCGAAAAGAAATTCAAAAAGAGCTTAATGAGAGCCAATACGATTTAATTCACGTGGAAACTTCCTATGTAATGCAGAATATTCCGGCAACAGAAATTCCTATTATTTTAGCAGAGCACAATGTTGAATATTTGGTTTATAAGCGTTTCGCAGACAAAGCTCCTTTATTACTAAGACCGTTTTTGTATATTGATGTTTTAAAGCTTAAATCTTGGGAAGAAACAATGTGGAAAAAAGCAACCAAATTGATAGCAGTTTCAGAAAATGAGAAAAAAATAATGGAGAAAAAAAGAAAGGATGTCGTTATTGTTTCAAACGGAGTGGACATTACAAAATTCAAAATTCAAAATTCAAAATTCAATGAGGGGGAGAAAAGGATTTTGTTTATAGGGGAATTTAAGTGGATGCAGAATAGAGATGCAATTGAATGGATAATTAAAGAAATTTGGCCAAAACTTAAGGCAGAATTCATCCCATCAATGACAGACAAGGGAATTAAGTTATGGGTAGTCGGAAGAAGTATTCCTGACTCAGTTAAGGCATTGACAAGCGATAAAAGCGTTCTATTCGATGACCACGCGCCAAAAGAAACGGAACTCATTTATGAAAAGGCAGATCTTCTTCTTGCGCCAATTAGGGTCGGAGGAGGAACAAGCTTTAAAATTTTGGAAGCAATGGCATCCGGTGTGCCTGTTGTTACGACTAATCTTGGTAACGCAATCAAAGCAAAAGAAGATATGCAAATTGTTATTGCGAAAGATGCCGATGATTTTGTTATGAAAATTAAAAAACTCTTGGAAGATAAGGAATTCTATGAAACAATTTCTAGGAATGCAAGGAATTTGATTGAGGAGAAATTTAATTGGAAAAAAATTGCTCAGGATTTAGATTCTGTTTATGAATCGGTAATTTCTTATGATTGATCTTTCTATTATTATTGTTAGCTACAACACTAAGGAATTTATAAAAGGATGCATTGCGTCGATTGCGGAAAATGTAAAAAATGTTTCCCATGAGATTATCGTTATTGATAATGCATCATCGGATGGAACACCGTCTGAAATTTCGAATCTTAAGTCTCAAATTTCAAACCTGAAAATAATTTTAAATAAGAAAAATGTGGGATTTTCAAGGGCAAATAATCAGGGAATTAAAATCTCACAAAAGAGCCGTTATGTTTTATTTTTAAACTCGGATACGATTATTCAGGCTAACGCAATTAAGGAAATAATAAATTTTATGGACTCCCATAAAGACGCCGGCGCATCAACATGCAAGTTAGTGATGCCAAACGGAAAGATAGACGACGCAACACACCGCGGTTTCCCTACTCCGTGGAATGCATTTTCTCATTTTTCCGGATTTGAGAAGCTATTTCCGAATAGTAAGCTATTCGCAGGCTATTCTCTTGGATGGATGGATTTTAATTCAGCTCATGAAATTGATGTTCTGGCGGGAGCATTTATGTTGGTTCGAAGAGAGGCTGGGGAAGAGGTTGGATGGTGGGACGAAGATTATTTCTTCTATGGAGAAGATATAGATTTTTGTTATATGCTTAAGCAAAATGGATGGAAAATTTATTATGTCCCCGACGTTTTTGTAACTCATTACAAAGGCGTAAGCGGTGGAATAAAATCTGTTTCTGAAAAAATTACTACAGCGTCTAAGGAAACAAAAGAAAGAGCAAGTAAATGTAGGTTTAATGCTATGAGAATTTTTTATAGCAAACATTACAAACAAAAATATTCTTGGATTATTAATTTTCTGGTAAATTCTGGAATTTCAATTAAAGAAAAAATATGAGAATTGGCATAGACTGTCGGTTATGGAGTGAAACAGGAGTTGGAAGATACATCGGGAATTTAGTTCAAGAGCTTCAAATTCTAGACAAGAAAAATAATTATGTTTTGTTTGCTTTACCTAAAGATTGCAACGAAATCAAAATTAAAAATTCAAAATTCAAAATTGTCAGAACGGATATAAAGTGGCATACGTTGGATGAGCAGATAAGGTTTCCTCAGGTTTTGAATCAAGAAAATTTAGATCTCATGCATTTTCCTTATTTTTCTGTTCCAATTTTTTACAGCCGTCCGTTTGTTGTTACAATCCATGATCTTATTGTTAATCATTTTCCAACAGGGCATGCGTCAACTTTGCCTAACTCTGTTTATGGCTTAAAATTGTTAGCGTATAAATTTGTACTTGCCCAAGCAGCAAGGAAAGCCAAGAAGATCATTGCAGTTTCAAATGCAACGAAGGAGGAAGTCATTGATCACTTGGGAGTTAATGTTCAAAGAGTGGTAGTGACTTATGAAGGGGTAAGCGAAGAAATCTTAAATTCAAAATCGCAAATATCAAATAAATCTCAAAATACTAAATCCGAAATACTAAATACGAGATATTTTTTGTACGTTGGGAATGCTTATCCACATAAGAATCTTGATAGATTGTTAGAAGCATTTAGTTCGTTAGATTCAGATATCAGTTTAATTTTAGTTGGAAAAGAAGATTATTTTTATAAACGATTAAAAGAGAATGTGCGAAAAATGGAATCAATAAAGAACGTAAGTTTTTTTCAAGATATAGGCGACAAGGAATTATCAGGTTTATATCAAAATGCAAAAGCTTTAATATTGCCATCCCTGATGGAAGGGTTTGGATTGCCGGCACTTGAAGCAATGGCAAATAACTGTTTGGTTTTAGCATCTGATATTCCATCTCTTAAAGAGGTCTGTGGAGATGCAGCAATTTATTTCGATCCATACAACGCAAGCAATATAATGGAAAAAATGAAAGAAGTTTACTCTAATGATGCATATTATTATAGTGATAAAAAAAAGAAGGGTTTGGAGCGGGTGAAAAATTTTTCTTGGAAGAAAACAGCAGAAAAGACATTGAAAGTATATGAAAGTTGCATTAGTTTATGACCGCTTAAATAAATGGGGAGGAGCGGAGAGGATTTTGTTGGCTCTTCATAAGTTGTTCCCCCAAGCTCCACTTTATACGTCTGTTTATGATAAGAAAAAAGCTCCGTGGGCAGATGTTTTCAATGTGAAAACATCATTTCTTCAGAACTTTCCATTAGCTACTCATCATGAGCTTTATGCTTCCTTAATGCCGCTTGCTTTTGAAAGTTTTAATTTCGATGAATTTGATTTAGTGATTTCTGTGACAAGTGAAGCTGGAAAAAGCATTATTACTAAACCTCAAACAAAACATATTTGCTACTGCTTGACTCCAACAAGGTATTTGTGGAGTGGCTATGATGAATATTTTAAAAATCCGTTATTAAAAATCCTGTCAAAACCTGTTGTTCTATATTTAAAATTTTGGGATAAAATCGCAGCACAAAGACCTGATGAGTACATTGCAATTTCAAAAGAAGTTCAGGGGAGGATTAGTAAATATTATGATAGAAACTCAACCGTGGTTTATCCGTCTATAGAAATTCAGAATTATGAAAAGGAAAGTAGGGATTATTTCTTAATTGTTTCGCGTTTGGTGTCGTACAAAAAAATAGACTTGGCCATAGAAGCTTTTAATAAATTAAAATTGCCATTGAAAATAATTGGAACAGGAATGGAGATAAATAGATTAAAGAAAATGGCCGGACCGACAATTGAGTTTTTAGGCTACTTGACCGATAAAGAGTTGGTAGAGTATTATAGTGGATGTCGAGCTTTGATTTTTCCCGGTTTTGAAGATTTTGGTTTAACAATTTTAGAAGCACAAAGTTTTGGCAAGCCTGTTATTGCTTTTAAGGGCGGAGGCGCTCTTGAAACAGTCATTGAAGGAAAAACCGGTATATTTTTTAACAAACCAAATATTGAGAGTTTAACTAAAGCGATAAGACAGTTTGATAATTTAGTAATTGATCCGAAAGCGTGCACAGAGCAGGCGCGAAGATTTGACTTTGAACAATTTAAAGAGAATTTTATGAAAAGAATTGAGGATCTTTTAAAATGAAAATTGTTGTTTTTGCAGGGGGAGTAGGAACAAGGCTTTGGCCGCTTTCCCGAAAAAATAGTCCTAAGCAATTCGAAAAAATACTTGGCAATAAATCTACGTTGCAGCTTGCAGTTGATAGGTTAAATCCGGATTTTGCATTTGAAGACATCTATGTTGCAACAGGGAAAAAATATGAAGGCATTGTTAGACAGCAACTCCCCAAAATTCCAGCTAAGAACTTTATTTTCGAACCTGCTGTAAGAGATGTTGGTCCTGCTGTTGGAATGGCAATATCTATTGTAGGAAAAGATTATCCAAATTCTCCGGTTGCAATCTTATGGAGTGACCATTTTGTTAAAAAGGAAAGGAGATTTCGTGAAGTTTTGCATTTTGCTAAGGATATTGTTGAAAAAGGCGACAGCTCACTCGTTCTTATCGGACAGAGAGCGAGATTTGCTAATCAAAATTTGGGGTGGATAGAATTTGGTAAAGAAATAAAAGAAGTAAGGGGAACAAAAGTTTTTGAATTTAAAAAACTAATTTATAGACCAACACTCCAACAGGCGGAACAATTTTTGGAAGCTGATAATTTCGCCTGGAATCCTGGATATTTCGTTACGACCCCCAAATTTATATTGTCCCAATTTAAAGCATTTGCCCCGAAATTATATGAAGGACTAGGACAAATAGGGGAGGCGGTTGGTGGCCAAGGTTTTGAAAAAATTGTCGACAAAACGTATCCAACGCTTGAAAAAATAAGTTTCGATAATGCAATTTTGGAGAAAATAGACCCTAAGCATGTATCAGTTATCGCAGCGGATCTTGGATGGAGCGATGTTGGGGCGTGGGAAGCGTTGAAAGAAGCATTGGAAAAAACATCCAACGAAAATGTTACGAAGGGAAAAGTTATTATAAGTGATTCTTCTGATAATCTTGTTTTCAATTATACGGAGCAGTTGGTTGTAGGGATTGATCTTGAGAAAATGCTTGTGATAAATACGGACGACGTGGTTTTGGTTTGTAGCAAAAATTCCGTTCCCAAAATAAAAAAACTAGTTGAGGAACTAGAAAATACTCCGCATGAACATCTTACGTGAAATATGTCTAATGTGCAGGTAACAGAAATTAAAAAAAGCAGTTATTACTTGTTCGTAAAAAGAATAGTGGATATTGTTTCATCTGTCTTTCTGCTGATATTATTTTCTCCAATAATACTGATTATAGCTATACTTATAAAGCTTGATTCGAAAGGGCCTATTCTTGCAGATACCCCCCAACGGGTTGGAAAAAACGGTAAGCCTTTTAAAATGTATAAATTCAGGTCTATGATGGAAAATGCTCATGAAATATTACGTGATAATCCTCAATACTCAAAGCTATACGATGCTTACAAGAAAGGAAGTTATAAGCTGAAAGATGATCCCAGAATAACTACAGTCGGGCGGTTCATAAGGAAACATTCCCTAGATGAAATACCTCAGGTTTTGAATATTTTAAAAGGTGAGATGAGTTTGGTGGGACCCCGGGCTTATTATCCTGACGAGCTCAAAAATCAACAGAAAAAATATCCTCACACAATTGATTCTGTCAAGATTGTGCTCTCTGTAAAGCCCGGGGTTACTGGATTTTGGCAGGTCTCAGGAAGAAGTGAGATAAATTTCGATAAACGCATTAAGATGGACGCGTCCTATGTCAAAAAAAGATCTCTTCTCTACGATTTTTGGATTATTTCAAAAACTCCTTGGGCTATGATTACAGGTCGTGGTGCATTGTAGCGCTATTTGTAGTTGACAGACCTTAGCTTTTTTGTTTATCATTAAGAGATGGAAGGATTCAAGAAAATTAATTTGGAAACTGCCCCCTTCCAGCCTGCAAGATTCACAGTTAACAATAATAGGCCTGGATACAGAATGAAAATTGCTTTTCCAAAGAAAATATTGGTTATTGTTGGAATTATAATAGTTGCGTTATTTGTATTTGGATTAATCCTTATAGCTCCGGTGCAAAAAGTTTATTCAGATGCTCAAGCTACGTTTGCTCAAGTGAAGATTACAGTAGATGCCTTAAAAAAACAAAATATTGAGCTAGCTTCCGTGGAACTTGATAAAACAAAAGAGAAATTGACTCAAACCCAGAAAAGTCTGGATGCAATCGGTTATATTAAATATTTCCCAATTGCGAATATTTATTATGCAGACAGTCAGCATTTAGTAAAGGCAGGATTTTATGGAATTTCTGCGGCAAGAGTTCTGATTGATTCCATAGAACCGTATTCAGATCTTTTGGGTCTCAAGGGTAAGGGGGGAAGTTTTGTTTCCGGTACAGCCTCACAAAGAATACAAACCGCAGTTACAACTATGGGCAAAATTACACCCCATATTGACGATATTGCCATACAGATGGAAGGAGCAAGAAAAGAGATAGATGCAGTTGATCCAAATCACTATCCCTCTATTCTTGGGGGAGGAAAAATTAAAAAAAATCTGTCTACAGCAAGACAATTAGTTGATCAGGGAGTGACGTTTGTTTCTGACGCAAGGCCGCTTATTAAAATTCTTCCAAGCCTTTTAGGTGATCCGAAAGATAAAAAATATCTGGTAATTTTTCAAAATGACAAAGAACTTCGTCCAACAGGCGGATTTATGACGGCTTACGCTATTTTTAGAATAGCCAGCGGTGTTGTTCATGTAGACAGTTCAAACGACATCTATGCTCTTGATGCTGGAATATCCGGAAAGCAGGTCGCTCCTGCGCCAATCCTTAAGTATCTTGCTAATGTGCCTGTTTTGAATTTAAGAGACTCTAATCTTTCACCAGATTTTATAACTTCCATGGGGACGTTTAACAGTCTTTATAGGAAAGCATCTGGCTATGTGGACGTGGATGGAATAATTGCTTTGGATACCAGTGTTTTGGTTTCAACCATTAAAATACTGGATGACGAGGTATATGCGGATGGGATTAAGTTTACGAGCAAAATCGATCCCCGCTGCGATTGTCCTCAGGTTATTTATGAATTGGAAAGTCTTATTTCAACGCCCAAGAGTGTGGATCTGAAAGTTACTACTCTTGCGGCTGTTCAGGCTCAGAGAAAAGATCTTATCGGGTCGCTTTTGTATGCGATTATGGATAAAGCCCTTAAATCTTCCCCCAAGCTATATTGGGGACCTTTATTTCAAGACATATTGACTCAAACGCAGCAAAAGCACGTTCTGTTTGACATTTACAATAAAGATGCCCAGAGCGGAATAGAGGCTTTAAATGCGGCCGGCAGGATAAGACCCTTTGAAGGTGATTATTTGCATATTAATGAGGCTAATTTTGGGGGAGCTAAATCCAATTTATTTGTTACGGAGGCTGTAACCCAGAATTATGAGCTAGCTTCGGATAAAACCATAACCAAGAAGATTACTATAAATTACAAGAATCCTCATGCTCCGTCGGATTGTAATCTGGAGCGGGGAAATCTTTGTATAAACGCGATTTTGAGGGACTGGATTAGAATATATGTACCATTGGGGAGTAAATTGATAGATAGTAAGGGATCGGAAGTAAAAATGATTTCTTACGATGAATTAGGGAAAACAGTTTTTGAAGGTTTTCTTACAGTAAGACCGCTTGGATCTGCGGAATTTTCAATTTCCTACACTTTGCCATTTAAGGTGAAAGACGGTTCCTTACCTCTTCTCATACAAAAACAGCCCGGAACAGGAGGAAACGACTATACCCTTAAGGTCAGAGGCAGTAAAATTGACAACTTCAAGCTCCTAATGGATAAAGAAACAATAATTAAACTCTAATGAGGACATACAAGATAGAGGGGGTTGTTCTTAGAAGAAGGAATTTGGGTGAAGCAGATAGGATCTTGACAATACTTAGTAAAGAGTTTGGGAAAATAACAGTTAAAGCTCCGGGAGTAAGACGTATTTCCAGCCGCAGATCATCTCATGTTGAACTATTGAATTTTTCGCAATTTACTCTTTATAAAAGTCCTAAAACCTTTATGCCCATAGTTACTGAAGCTCAAACTCTTGAAGATTTTTCTGTTATCAAAAGTGATCTTTGTAAAATTGGAGTAGCTTATTATATTTGCGAATTGATAAATGGTTTATGTGCGGATAATCAGGAGAATAGACAGGTATTTTTTTACTTAAAATCTGTTCTTCTTGAGCTTTCTAAAACTTTAGATGTTCAGAATCTGATAAAAAAGTTTGAAAAAAACCTTTTGATGGAACTTGGATTTTGGTCGGAAGCAAAACTTCTGCAAACTCAGGATTCACAAATAGTCATGGAGAGATTGTTGGAAAGAAAAATTAAAACTCTGCGTGTCATGCCGCTTTTTTCTTAAGTAAGTCAAATGCCTCTTGTGTTATAATTTATTCAATGGACAAATCCAACTTAATGGATAAAATTACCGCGCTTTGCAAAAGACGGGGTTTTGTGTTCCCAGGCTCTGAAATCTATGGGGGATTGGCAAATACGTATGATTATGGTCCTGCCGGCACAGAGCTTTTGCGCAATATCAGAAATTTGTGGTGGGATTATTTCGTGCACAAGCGTTCGGATGTTGTCGGTCTTGATGCAAGCATTATTTCCCATCAGGAAATTTGGAAGGCTTCAGGGCACACCAGCGGATTTGCAGACGCAATGATTGATTGCAAAAATTGCAAGCTCCGAATCCGTGCTGATCATCTAATTGAGGAAAAAACCAAGAAGAAAGTTGAAGGCAAAAGTTTGCAGGAATTGGAAGAGCTAATTAAAAACAACAAAGATATAGTTTGTCCCAATTGCGGAAAGCATGATTGGACTTCGGTCCGCAAATTCAACTTATTATTTCCGGTTAATTTGGGAATTATTGAGGGAGATCAGTCTTTAGCATATCTTCGGGGGGAAACAGCGCAGGGGATGTTTATTAATTTTAAAAATGTTGTTGATTCATTCCGCGTTAAATTGCCCTTTGGAATAGCCCAACTTGGAAAAAGTTTTAGAAATGAAATAACTCCGGGTAATTCTGTTTTCCGGACCTTGGAATTTGAGCAGGCAGAGTTGGAATATTTCTTTGATCCTGAAGAGCAAAGCTGGGAGAAGCTTTTTGATGCTTGGAAAAATGCAATGTGGGATTTTGTCACAAATATCTTGGGCGTTAATAAAGATAACTTAAAATGGAGGGCACATACAGATGAAGAAAGATCATTCTACAGTAAGAGAACAGAAGATTTGGAATATAAATTTCCATTCGGATTTAAAGAGCTGTGGGGATTAGCTTATAGGACAGATTATGACCTTAAACAGCATGGAAAATTTTCGAATAAAGATTTGTCTATTGTTGATCCTCAGACAGGCAAAAAAATCATGCCTCATGTTATAGAGCCGGCAGTTGGCATCAACCGTTTGTTTCTAATGATTCTTTCGGATTCTTACGTGGAAGAAAAAGACAGAATAGTTTTAAAACTTAATCCCAAACTTGCTCCTTACAAGGTTGCAGTATTTCCTTTGTTGGCTAATAAGCCTGAATTAGTTAAAAAAGCCGAAGGAATTTATAAAAACTTAAAAGAAAATTTTGTAACAGTTTTTGATGGGCGGGGAAATATCGGAAAACGTTATTTTGCGCAGGATGAAATCGGTACTCCATTTTGCATAACAGTTGATTTTGAAACTCTGGAAAATAATGCAGTTACAGTCCGCGACCGCGACACCATGAAACAAGAAAGAATAAAGACAGAAGATTTAACTTCTTATTTGCAGAAAAAATTAATTTAACTTTTGGGTTGATAGACAACGCCCTCTTTGCTTATTGGATAAAGACCAGTTATGCATCCGCCGCATCCGCCATTTCTTAAGAATATTTCTTTCGGGTCTTCCGGCAAGTATATTTTTCCAAATTCTGTGCGCGCTTTAATAAAACCTTCATTTGATATGTAATTTACACTTGTGGCTCCAATTTCTCTGGCAATTGCTTTTTCGTCTCCATGATTTCTGTGAGCGATTAATTCGTCATCAGTTCTTAGACTTACTCCTAAATGACAAGGAGACCTGACCGGGGGAAATCCTAAAACCCAATGAACCTCTTTTGCGCCAAAATTAAACAGCATTTTTGTTATCGGTATAGATGTTAGTCCTCTTATCATTGAGTCGTCGCCGACTACAACAATAGCATCTTTCCAAATTCGTTGATCAGCAACAGACGAAAGCTTACCGCACACTATGCCAGGAATATCCTCTTTGCATTGGTCTTGCATAAAGGCTCTAAATTGTCCATTTTGATCATAATGGTCTCTTAGGAGAACTTGTCGATACGGAAGATGCATTCCGTTTGCGTATCCGGTTGAAACTGCAACTCCGGAATCTGGTACTCCTACAACAATCGTGGCGTTTTTAATTGGCTTCTCTTTAGCTAATATTAGACCGCAATTTTCTCTAAATATTAGGTTAGATAACCATCTTTCAGGATGAATTGAGTCATCCGGCTCATTGTACGTTGGGTTTAAGGAGTCAGGTCTGCTGAAATACGCCCATTCTAAGTCGCAAAAATTACCAGGAGTACCCAAGCCCTCTTTCAAGGTGGTTATTCCTTTTTCGTCAATTTTGATAATTTCCCCTCTTTTTATTTCTCTTTCCGGTTTTATTCCTAACTTGTCCAGAGCGTGCGTCTCGGATGCAATTATCCAACCATCTTGGCATTTGCCAAGTATCATCGGCCGTATACCAAACTGATCTCTGGCTGCAAACAGGGCATTATCGGTTCCAATCAGCATGGAATATGCCCCATTTATCTTCTTGAATGTTTCAATGATTTTTTCTTCAGGAGTACTGCCTGGAGCATATTGGAGAGTTTTGGCAAAAATAATAGTGTCGCTTGCGCCTCTGAGAATTTTTTCAGGAATATCTCTTCTGATTTTTCTTGTTATTGCAAATTCGCCGTTGTGAATTACGGAAAAATTAATTCCATCAGGAGTTCTGACAGTAATTGGCTGCAAGTTTTCTTCTTTATATCTGCCTGAAGTTCCGTAACGCGTATGAAAAAGAGCCCAATTAGATTTTGCTCTTCTTATTGAGTAATCTTTTCTTAGATCTTCAGGAAGAGCCTGATCCACTGTTCCTGTTCTTATGCATTTCTCCGGACCAAGATTGGTATTTATAACGTATCCTAGCCCATGTTGTCCTCTATGCCATTGTGCTCTTGATCCTTTAACTCCCGCATCAAATTGTTGGACTACGCTACTTCCGGGACGGTAAATACCTAATATGCCGCATTTTTCTTGCAATGATTTTTCAGGAGCTACAGCGATTTCTTTTGAAGACATAATTTTGATAAAGCCTTTAGCGCTTCAACTTTAACTGAATTTTTTTTATTTTTCAAGGGGTCATAATTGTTCCAAACGGCCTTGACAAAATATTTAGTATTGCTACAATTAGTACATTGATGAAAGATAAAAAATTAATTATATTTATAGCAGTAGGATTGGTTGTTTTGATTGGCATAGGAGTGCTTCTTTTTTCAGGTAAAAAAACTTCCGCTCCGGTTGAACAAGTGCCTTCTGAGGAAACAATTTCAACAATGAAACCTGAGGAAATAGGATTATCTTTAACAGCTTCGGCTGATAATAAAAAAGTTATTTTTGAGGTCACAAAAACAGAGGGAATTTCGGGAATAGATTATCAGTTGTCTTACACCTCAAAAGGGGACATTCCCAGAGGAGCTATCGGGCAAATTGACATGAAACAGGCAGGAAAGACAATTTCAAAAGAAATAACACTTGGCACATGTTCGGATGTTTGTCATTATGATCAGGATGTTTCCAATATAAAATTAATCCTAAAAGTCGCAAAAACCGATGGTTCTACCTCTCAAGTTGAAAAATCCCTCGAACTAAGTCAGTAAATCTCCTGCATATTGAGTTCTAATTTCTCCAGCACACTATTGTGGTTGTTTTCCTCTTGACAAGTGGTCAAAATAGTTTCAAAATGATAATAAGTGGTCCAAAGTGGGATAAAGTGGGCCAAGACAGAAGGGCAGAAGTATGGCAGGAATGTTGTTAGGGCAATTCGAGGGAATTGTCGGAGAGAAAAGTAGAATTGCTCTCCCTAAGAAATTAAGAGAAATTATCGGAAGTAAATTAATTATAACTTTAGGATATGAAAACTCGCTTATTATCGTCTCAGAAACAGGATGGAAAGCTCTTCTTGAAGGAACAGAGGGAAGGCCATTTATTGAAAAGCCTGCACGGGAAACTCAGCGGTACCTCCTTGGAGGAGCAACATTCATTGAGCTTGATGTTAAGGGAAGGTTTATTGTGCCTGACTACTTACGACGCTTTGCAAAGATTAAAGGAAAAGTTGTATTCCTAGGATTGTCGCGGTACGTTGAGCTGTGGGATCAGGAACTTTGGGAGGCCTACAGACAGAACCTTGAAAAAAACATTGATAAGATTTCGGAAAAACTTATTAATAAAGAGGAAAAAACAGAAAAATGAGCAACTTTCATGAGCCTGTACTTTTAAAAGAAGTAATAGAAGGATTACGAGTTAAAAAAAACGATAAATATATTGACGCAACACTTGGGGGAGGAGGGCACAGTTTTGAAATCTTGAAGCTGGGTGGAATTGTTTTGGGAATAGATGTTGATGAAGACGCAATCGTATATATTAAGAACAAAAAACCGGAAAACTTAACACTGGCGAGGGGAAATTTTAGAGAGATAGATAAAATTGCACTTTTAAATAATTTTGCTAAAGTGGCTGGAATAATTTTTGATCTTGGTGTTTCCAGTCATCAGATAGATTCAGGCGCGCGTGGGTTCAGTTTCCAGAATGAGGGCCCGCTGGATATGAGAATGGATCAGGATTTAGGAGTTAGGGCCCTTGATCTAATAAAGATTTTAACGAAAGGAGAACTTTATGAAATATTTACTGAATTTGGTGAAGAAACTCGTGCTTGGGCCATTAGTGATGCTATTGTCAGGGCCCGTAGTGTAAAGCCAATCGAAACAACAGGGGATTTGGCTCACGTTATTGAAGGCGGACTAAGGAAAAAGGGATTGAATGCGGGTTTTACCCGCGCCGGACAAAGTAAAAAGGTTTTTCAGGCTCTGAGAATAGCAGTAAACGATGAATTAAATTCAATTATGCAAGCTTTACCGAAAGCATGGGAACTTTTAAAGGAAAACGGAAGATTGTGTGTAATCTCTTTTCATTCCTTGGAGGACAGAATTGTAAAAAGAAAATTTTTGGAATTTGAAGAGAAAAAAATGGGAAAAATTATTACGGAAAAGCCGATCATTCCGACAGGAGAGGAAACAGAAAAAAACAAAAGAGCAAGAAGTGCGAAATTAAGAATATTTGAGAAAAATTAACATGAAAAAATCTTATATTATAATGACATTTTTACTGGGATTGACTATTGTTTTGTCTGTGGGGAGAGCGGTTTTGAGTAATACTCTGTCAACATCCGGAATATTTGTCAGCAAAGCTGAGCAGGAGATAAATTCTTATAAAACCCAGAATGTTATTTTGTCGGAAAAACTCTTGACTGCGTCTTCTCTAACAAATATCATTGAAAAAGCAAAAGCATCAGGATTTACCGATGAGAAAGCTTTAATGGTCATTAAAACATCAGGACCTTTGGCAGTCAGACCATGAAATGGCGCTATCCTTTTGTATTTACGATCCTCGTCTTATTATTTGTTCTTATAATAGGCCGTTTATATTATTGGCAGATAGTTAAAGCAGAAATGCTTTCTGAGCTGGCAAGATCCCAATACAAAGGCTTTATAAAAGTAATACCGAAAAGAGGTGAAATCAAAACTTCCGATGGTTTTCCAATAGTAACAAACAAAGTCTCTTATCTTTTGTACGTTAACCCTGCGGAAGTCAAAAATAAAGATCAGACGATTCAGCTCCTTTCTTCTCTTTTAGATCTCACAAAAGCTTCCATAAGTGCCCAATTATTGCCGGATAAGTTTTGGGTACCGATAAAGTCAGGAATTGACGCTAAGAAAAAGGAAGAAATAGGGGGAATGCAGATTCCGGGAGTCGGATTTGAAGAGCATTTTACGCGTTTTTACCCTGAAGCATCAGTTGCCGCACATCTGGTTGGTTTTGTGGGTAAAAACGAGGCAGGAGAGGATAAGGGTTATGTGGGGATTGAGGGATTTTACGACAGGCTCTTAAGAGGTAAAGAAGGGTACTCAATAGAGCTTAAGGATGCGCTGGGGAGGCCGATTATATCCGAGAGAACATCAATGACCGGCGGTTCGGATGGAGACAGCTTATTTCTAGGCCTGGATAGATCCATACAGTTTTTAATAGAACAAAGATTGAAGGATGGCGTTGAAAGGTACGGAGCATTAGGCGGAATGATCGGCATAATGAACCCCCAGACTGGTGATATTATAGCAATGGCTTCCAGTCCTACTTTTGCCCCTCAAAAATACTGGGAATATGACGAAAGCTTGTATAAAAACCCATTCATTACGAATACATACGAACCAGGCTCAACTCTTAAGCCGATCATAATGGCAGGAGCTTTGGATGCAGGACTCATTACTCCTCAAACAAAATGCAATATCTGCGTAGGGCCTGTGACAATAAGCGGTTACGATCTGCATACTTGGGATGATAAATACTATAAAGATACCAATATGATTGAGGTCATACAGCATTCAGACAATATTGGCATGGTTTTTGTCGCGCAAAAACTTGGAGTAGACAGGATGATATCGTATCTTACTAAATTTGGAATTGGGGAATTGACAGGTATTGATTTGCAAGGGGAAACAGCAGCTTCTTTAAAGCCAAGAAGCGCTTGGTATGCCGTAGATTTGGCTACTACCGGGTTTGGGCAGGGAATTTCCGTTACTCCGATTGAACTCTTATCAGCATTTTCTACTTTTGCCAATGGCGGAAAATTAATGCAGCCACGTGTGGTAACTGCTTTTGAAAATTCAAATGGAGAAGTGTTTAAAATGCCAACCAAAGTTAAAGGAATCCCTATTTCTGAAAAAACAGCAAAAGTTATGACGGAGATTTTGGCAAATGCTGTTGAAAAAGGAGAAGCGAAATGGGCTAAGCTTAAAGGATACAGGGTTGCAGGAAAAACAGGAACAGCTTCAATTCCCGTGAAAGGACATTATGATCCCAACAGCACGATTGCTTCATTTATCGGTTTTGCGCCCGTTGATAATCCCAAATTCGTAATGCTGGTAATTTTGGAAAAACCAACAACTTCTATCTATGCAGCTGATACTGCAGCTCCGATGTTTTTTGATATAGCCCGTGATTTATTAAGCTACTACGGCATTCCTCCTTCAGAGTAGCTGAGACTGGAGATAGGCAGGAAGAAAAGGTATAATATAAAGCTATGTGGCAGAAAATTAAGAATATTTATCATCTTATTCGGGCGTTTGGTGCAAATATATGGTTTGGGTTTCCATGGAAGGGAATGATTGTTATTGGAATAACCGGAACTGATGGAAAAACAACAACTTCAAGTCTTATCTATCACATTCTAAATAGTGCGGGAAAAAAAGCCGCTCTTATAACAAGTGTTTCTGCTGTAATAAATGAAAAATCTTATGATATTGGTTTTCATGTTACAACTCCAAGAATATTCGCATTAAGATCATATATTGAGAAAGCCAAGCATCTGGGTGTAAAATACTTTGTTTTGGAAACTACTTCTCACTCCTTGGATCAAAATAGAGCATTCGGTATTCCTTTTGAGGTTGGAGTGCTGACAAATGTCACCCATGAACATTTGGATTATCACAAAACCTATGAAAATTACCTCAAAGCAAAGGTAAAGCTTCTCCAAATGAGTAAAGCTGCAATTGTAAATAGGGATGATGAATCTTACAGCTTAATTTCTAATTTTAAGTTTTTAGCTCCTAAGTTAGTTACGTATGGCATGAAGAATAATGCGGATATAAATCCTGAAAATTTTCCTTTTAAAACAAAACTAATCGGAGAATTTAATAGATACAATATTTTAGCGGCAATAAGTGCCTGTAGGACGCTGGGAATAGAAGATAAAGCAATTAGAAAGGGGATTGAAGGTTTTGTGGCTCCAAAAGGCAGGGGAGATATCGTTTATAAGAAAGATTTTACAGTAATGATTGATTTTGCCCATACTCCGAATTCAATTGGCCAAATTCTTAAGGCTATCAGACCAATTGTTAAAAATAGAATTATTCATGTATTCGGTTCTGCCGGAGCAAGAGACATAATGAAAAGGCCGTTAATGGGAGAAATGTCTTCAAAGTATGCAGATGTAATTATTTTGACAGCTGAAGACCCAAGGAAAGAACCGGTTGAGAAAATTATGAATGAAATAGGGGAGGGAATTCAAAATTCAAAATTAAAAGTTAAAAATGGAGCATTATTAATGGTTGCAGATCGTAAGCAGGCAATCGTGCAGGCAATTCAAATGGCAAAAAAAGGAGATTTTGTCTTAATTACCGGAAAATCTCATGAAAAATCCATGAATTACGGTCATGGAGAAATTGCCTGGGACGAATATAAAGTTGTGCAGGACGCATTATGAATAGAATAAAAAGCATATATTTTGTAGGGATAAAAGGGGTCGGAATGACGCCCTTAGCGATTATTGCCAAAGAAGCGGGAATAAATGTTTCCGGTTCGGATATTGCGGATGAATTTATTACGGATATTGTGCTTAAAAAAGCAGGAATAACACCCAAAATCGGTTTTTCAGGTGATAATGTCGGGAATGTTGATTTAGTGATTACAACAGGAGCGCACGGAGGATTTAATAATGTTGAAGTTATTGAGGCGAAAAGAAAAAATATAAAAGTTATAACTCAGGGAGAAGCTGTAGGGATTTTTATGGATGGCGGAATTTTTAACAGAAAGTTTACGGGAATTTCCGTAACCGGAACTCATGGCAAAACTACAATATCTGCAATGGTTGCAACTTTGCTTAAAGTTAATAATTTTGACCCTTCTTATCTGATCGGTACAGCAGATGCAGTATCATTGGGTGCGCCGGGACATTACGGAAAAGGAGATTATTTCGTAGCTGAAGCAGATGAATATATGACAGAGCCTACTTATGATAAGACAATAAAACATATGTGGCAGCATCCGAAAATCGCAGTAATTACCAATATTGAATTTGATCATCCGGATGTTTACAGTTCTTTGGATGAAACGCGGGAAAAATTTCTTGCTTTCGCTAATCAATTACCAAGTGATGGGGTTTTAATTGCTTGCGGAGATGATCCGGAAGTAAAAAAACTATTAATTGAATTTAAAGGCAGAAAAATAACTTACGGAGTTTCTCCTGACAATGATTTTATTGTTTCGGATGTTCTTAAGGATATAAAACTTTCTATTTTCGGAGATCATAACCGTTTGAATGCTCTAACTGCTTTTGCTGTAGGGCAGGAAATTGGCTTATCAAAAGAGCAGATAGAAAAAGGACTAACGGAATTTAAAGGCTCAAAGAGACGGGCTGAATTTATCGGTACGCTTTCCTCGGGAGCATTAGTTTTTGATGATTACGCGCATCATCCTACAGAAATTCAAAAAACCCTGAAAGCCTTTAGAGAGAAGTTTCCGGACTCAAAAATAGTTTGCATTTTCCAGCCGCATACTTATTCAAGAACAAAATTATTGTTCGAACAATTTAGCAGTTCATTTAAGAATGTTGATACTGTTATTTTGACCAATATATATTCTTCTTTGCGGGAAAAACCCGACCCAACTGTCTCCATGACAGATTTAACTGCAAAAATTGGAGGGAAAGCAATATTTATACCGGAATTAAGCGATGTGCTAAAATACATTAATAATCAAAGCTACGGTAAAGATGTTGTTCTCATCACTATGGGAGCAGGAGATGTTTACAAGATAACTTCGGAATTAATTAAGAAATAATATGGAAAAAATAATTATAAATGGAGGAAGAAAACTGACAGGAGCAATTAGTGTTTCCGGAGCAAAAAATGTTGCTCTGAAAGCTATGGTTGCTGCTTGCTTAACAGATGAAGAGGTAGTAATAAGAAATGTTCCTCTAATTTCGGATTTTATGGTAATGGTGGAAATTATAAAGGAGTTGGGAGGAGAAGTAAAAATCATAGATCATGTGGCCCGCGTCCGCATGAAAAATTTTAAAAAAGAAAAAATATCCTTAGAAGAAGCAGCCAAAATCCGGACATCCGCAATGTTTTTGTCTCCTCTTCTGGCCCGCATAGGTAAAGCAATTATTCCGAATCCCGGCGGTTGCCGGATCGGTGCGCGCCCGATAGACAGAACTATAAAAGGCCTTGAAAAAATGGGATATTCAATATCCTACATGAGCAAGGATGGATTTTTTTATCTTAAAAAAAATAGCAACTCTAAGGAAGATGAAATTGTTTATAGATTTGAAAAAAGTACCCACACAGGTACAGAAACACTTCTTATGGTTGCCTGTCTTTTAAAGGGCACGAAAACAACGCTTGAAAATTCCGGAGCAGAGCCGGAGATTGATGAGCTTATAAATCTTTTAAATCAAATGGGAGGGAAAATTTTAAGAACAGAAGAGCGCACAATAGTTATTGAAGGAGTTGAGAGATTAACCGGAACAGAATTTACCATTGGCTCTGACAGAAATGAAATTGTTACTTTGGCAATTGCAGCAATTGTCACAAAAGGTGATGTTTTGATTAAGGGAGCACAAAGCGTTGACCTGTCGCCATTCATCCAGAGACTGGAGCTAGCAGGAGGAGGAGTGGAACAAAAAGAAGAGGGAATAAGATTTTTTTACAAAGGAGAATTAACAAGCGTTGATGTCGCAACTTCTACATATCCGGGATTCATGACTGATTGGCAAGCTCCATGGGCAATATTAATGACTCAGGCTAAAGGAGAAGCAGTAATTCATGAAACTGTTTACGAAGGCAGATTCGGATACGTTAGTGAACTTAAAAAAATGGGAGCAAATATAACTTTCTTTAACCCTGAGGTTAAAAATCCGGAAAAAGTTTACAATTTTAATTTGTCCGACAATAACCCAGAGTATTTTCATGCCATCAGAATAAGAGATTTGACATCTCTCCATAACGCTGTTGTTGAGGTCTCGGATTTAAGAGCAGGGGCAACTTTGGTATTGGCAGCTTTATCTGCAGCAGGTGAAAGTGTAATTTTTGGAATAGAACATTTGGACAGGGGATACGAAAAATTAGAAGAACGTCTCGGATCATTGGGAGCAGACATAAAAAGAGTTAAGGAGACATAAATTATGCAAGTAATAATTTCAGCAGCAGGAAGTTCATCGAGATTTTATCCGTTTAATGATTTACATAAATCAATGATTAAAATCATGGGGAAAACGATTTTGGAGCACACACTAAGTTCTGTAAAAAGTGCAGGAATAAAAGATGTAATTATTGTTGTATCCGATATTGAAAAAACCAAAGCATTAATCGAAGAGAAGAACTTAGGATTAAATATCAAATACATTCTTCAGGAGAGTCCTGCAGGAGCAGGAGATGCGTTACTGCTTGCGGAGAAATACATTGAATCGGATTTTTTTCTTCTTTATCCTTATCATGTAGATTTTCACAAATTTAAAGATTTATTACTAAGTAATAAGAAAAATAGTTCAGACATAGTTTTACTGACAAAAAAGATAACTGATCCTCTTTTGTTGCAAAAGATGGGGGTTCTGAAAATAACAGGCGAAAAAGTAGCTGAGGTTATAGAGAAACCTTTAAGAGGAACAGAGCCCTCTGATTTGGGAGTAATCGGAATTTATCTTTTAAATAAAGCGTTCCTGGAAAATCTTAAAAAATCACCAAAAGAGCATTATAGTTTTGAAAAGTCAATGTCATCCTACGCAAAAATTGCAGATATTAGATTTGCAGTTACAGATACTGATAATGTTTCCTTGAAGTATCCGTGGGACATTTTATCTTTCAAGGATCATCTTCTTTCCAGTATAAAAAAATATCTTGCCAGTTCAGCCAGTATTGCCGCATCTGCCCAGGTTTCAGGTGAAGTTTACATAGATGAGGGCGCGAAAATAATGGAAAATGCAATAATTAAAGGTCCATGTTATCTTGGTAAAAATACCTATGTCGGCAATAATTCTATTCTAAGGCAGGGAGTTGATCTGGAGGAAAATTCAGTTGTCGGGGCAAATATGGAATTTAAAAATACCTTGATGATGGAAAATTCCAAAGTGCATTCGGGTTTTGTCGGTGATTCGGTAATCGGAAAAAATTGCCGGATCGGAGCTGGATTTAATACTGCCAATGTCAGATTAGATAGAGCAACGGTTAAAGTCACAGTTAAAAATGAAAAAATTGACACAGGCCTTAAAAGTCTGGGCGTAATGATTGGTGATGGAGCCCGCATCGGAATAAAATCTTCTGCAATGCCAGGAATAATTATCGGAAGAAGAGCAATAATAGGTTCTAATACGTCGGTTACGAAAAATGTTGTGGATGATACAAAATACTATACTAAATTTCAGGAGGTAGTTATTGAAAGAAATGAATAAGAAGAAATTTGTACTTTTTGATATTGATTTTACCCTTTTTGACGTGCAGGCTTTTAAAGATTCCAAGTTAACGAAATATACTATTTATGACGAAGTAATGCAGGTTTTGGAGGAAATATCAAAATTTACAGAGTTGGGAATTATTTCCAAGGGCGAATCTGAGTTTCAGAAAACAAAACTAGAAAAAACCGGAATGGCAAAATTTTTTAAAGAAGAAAATGTGCATATATTTGAAGATAAAGAAGCAAATTTAACCAAAATAATCGATAAATATAAAGATCATAAAATATTTCTAGTTGATGACAGGCTGGAGACATTGTATTCTGCCAAGAAACATGTAGATGACGTTTTTACAATCTGGGTAAAAAGAGGTTGGTTTGCAGAAAATCAAAAACCAATCCCTAGCTTTAATTCTGACGCAGAGGTTGAAAGTCTTTCAGAAGTTGTTAGAATAGTCAGATCTAATTAATTATGTGCGGTATATTCGGTTACGTTGGCAAGCAAAACGGTGCAGCAGAAACTGTCCTTGAAGGCCTGAAACTACTTGAATATAGGGGTTATGATTCTTGGGGAGTTGCGGTAAAACAGGGAAAAAAATTAGTTTACGAAAAACATGTCGGGAAAATAGGAGATGCCAAAGTGCATTTGCCCAAAAGTATACTGGGAATCGGGCATACAAGGTGGGCAACTCATGGAGGAGTGACGGAAAAAAATGCTCATCCTCATCTGGATTGTACAAAAGCAATTGCAGTTGTGCATAACGGAATTGTAGAAAATTTTCAGGAATTAAAAACAGAGCTTATTAAAAAAGGCCACAAATTTATTTCGGAAACCGATACCGAGGTAATACCACATTTAGTTGAGGAAAATCTTAAGCATGAAGGGTTTTCTTCTTCGGTCAGGGATGCGTTTAACCGCCTCAAAGGTCTTAATGCAGTTGTAATAGCTAATGCGGTATCAAAAGAAATAGTTGCCGCCAAAACAGGATCCCCTCTTATTGCGGGCATTGGAGACAAGGAATTATTTGTTGCATCGGATGCTTCAGCAATCGTCAAGCATACAAAAAAAGTAATTTTCCTTGAAGACAATCAAATGGTAATCTTGGGAGAAAAATTAAAGCTGATAAGTTTGCCTGATGGTCAGGAAATAGAACCAAAGATCAATATATTGGATTGGAAATTTGAAGATACAAAAAAAGGAAAATATAAACATTTCATACTTAAAGAAATTCAGGAACAGCCAAGAGTTATAGAAAATATTGCTCTTAATTATACAACGGAGATAAATCAGCTTACGAAATTAATTGATCAGGCTTTCGGAACTTTTATGCTCGGATGCGGTACTGCTTCTTATGCTGCATTGGTCGGTACATATCTTTTTTCAAGAGTTGCCAAAAAGCACGTTAATTTCTCAATCGGTTCGGAGTTTGGCTATTTGGAAGATTATTTGACAGATAAAAGTCTAGTAATTTCTATTTCTCAATCAGGAGAAACTATTGACGTAGTTGACCCTATTGCTAATGCCAAAAAGAAGGGTTGTAAAATAGTGTCAATGGTCAATGTACTGGGATCAACTCTTTACAGGCAGGCGGACTATAAAATTCTTCTGGGAGCCGGGCAGGAAAAAGCAGTAGTATCTACGAAAGCCTTTATTGCGATGATTTCTGTTTTAATTCTTGCAGCTTATTCTTTGGCAAAAAAACAAACACAAGGCAAAGATCTTTTAATGAAAGCAGCAAAAAATGTCAGAGAAATCTTTAAAGAAGAATTTAATAAAGCTTTACAAAAATTAGCTCAGGAGTTAAAACACAAGGAGCATATCTATGTTATCGGTCGCGGATTGTCCTATGCAACAGCACTTGAAGCGACACTAAAACTAAAAGAAACTGCCTGTATTCATGCGGAAGGATTTGCAGGAGGAGAATTAAAGCACGGAGTAATTGCCCTGATTGAAAAAGGAGTGCCTTGTATTGTTTTTGCTCCCAATGATGAAACATATGATGATATTATTTCTAATGCTCAGGAAATAAAAGCACGGGGTGGATTTATCATCGGTATCGGACCCAAGAATAATAATGTTTTCGACAGATTTTTAGGGACTTCGGATGTCGGGGACGCGACAATTATCCCGCAGGTTGTGATTTCCCAGCTTTTGGCTTATTATTTGGCGTTAAAAAGAGGCATTAAAGATCCGGATAAACCCCGAAACCTCGCCAAAAGCGTAACTGTTAAATAGAGTTTGCAATATTCGGCAAGATTCGGCAAACAAGCTCAATATCTGCGTACCTAATTTGCCAATCTCGTAGCTGAATGCATGAAGAAATTTGCGAATGCATCAGGGGAATTCCTCACATACTTGTTGAGGAAGGGGTGAAGTTACCCGATAAATGAGCAATTTTCTGAAAGCATAAGGCAAGACTTGGCAAGAGTTTTTGGTATCTTTTGTCGGCACAAAAGTACGAGGAATTATCTCACGCAAAAGTAGCTTCCGATGTGGGCCAGCTCATTAAGCCGTACGTAATTTGTAATAAATATTGAAGCGCTTCCTCCATCAAGATTAATCGCATCAACAACATTAATATTTGTTTGCTTCCTAAATAAGCTGATAATTTCAGGCAGAAGGCCTAGTTTTGGTCCTTCATATTCGGCTGAATCACGGTAAAGTGCCAGGAAAATAAGTTTATTATCGTTCGTAATTCCTGCAACAATACGCCGGCTTGGTTCATCATTGTTTATCTTGAGAAGCAAGGGTTCGCCATCCTTAAGAAGTAAAGGGCCCGATTGGATTGCAATGCGAACGTTAGCATCAGGAGGATTATTTCCGATTGACACATTGTTAGAATCAATCCATAGAAATCCATTATGAGTAGCGCTTTGTATAGATTGTGAAATAATGTCATAATTACTGGTAAAAAGTCCCAAATGAGTATTTTCTTTTGAATAAAATCCTCCGTTAATCAATACGGAACAGCTTTTATCAACTTTAATTTGCTCTGAAAGCTGTTGAACTTTTAAGTTTGAATACAATTCAACTTCTTCAGGATTTACAATTTGCCAGGATATGCGGATTGGAATTCCTTCAATATCCAAAACTATTGATTGTTTTAAAGCAATCGTTGGGGTGGGGGTAGAAGTTGCGTTGACAGTGGTCGCAGGAAGAACATTGACATTTTCTTTATTTTGATTTTTAACAAAAAAAACAATTATTCCAGCAATACAAAGAATGCCTAAAAACGTAATTAACCATTTCATGCACCCATCTTAACGAAGTTATGTCCAAAATGCAAAAAAAGTACTATAATCCGCTTATGGAAGCTGAAACATTTATTGTTGAGGAAGCTCCGGAGCAAAAAGCAGCAAAAATAAAGGTAAAGTCTTTCATAAGAGACATGAAGGCAATAAAGTTTGCCGGTCCAAAGGGTAGGTATACTTTAGATTCTTTTGTGCTTTTGACTTATGATCAGAAAACAGAAACAGATGAAATAGAATTTGTATCTTGGGCAAAAGATTCATCAAGAATAGAGCCCGATTATTTGGCATTCCGCTTAAATGAAGTTGAACTTCCGAAAAATAAAGATCACGATCCATATCCGCAAACACCTATGCAATACTATGAAAATCTTGCTGAGTCTCAAAAGGGGAAGAGAGTTCCTGCAATAGTTTTTGGTATAGGCCCGGATGGCAGAGCCGTTCTTTACAGGCTTAAATATCTATCCACAAAAGATTCTTTTGAAAGATTAAAAAATAATCCTGAAATATCCCGTAAAATGCAACACATTCTCTTAACCCTCTCCCAAAACCAGAAAAGAGAGTGAAAAAGGGCGTAAAAGAGAATATAATAATTCCATGCTTGTTTTTATTGATGATTCAGGAGATCCGGGGTTTAATTTTGAAAAAGGATCAACGGAAATTTTTGTTATTTCTTGCATTATTTTCGAAGATGAGCTCGAAGTCGAGAAAGCGGGGGTTTCCATTAAAGAACTTAGGAGGGTTTTAAAATTTCCAGACGATGTGGAGTTCAAATTTAATAAATCTTCTAAGAAAACCAGGGAAGCTTTCCTTAGTTCTATTAATAAATTTGATTTTAAAATAAGAAGTCTTGTTATAAATAAAAAGTTAATTAAAAGTGATAAATTGAAAAATGATAAAAGCTCATTTTACAGCTATGCAATTAAAACGCTTCTTCAAAACAGCGGAGGGTCTATTTTAAACGCTAAAGTTAGAATTGATGGGAGCGGAGACAGAAATTTTAGGAGAAGTTTTTTAACTTATTTGAGAAAACAGTTAAATACAGAACAAAGAAAGATCATGAAAAATTGTAGATTAGTCGATTCGAAAAATAATGGTCTTATTCAAATGGTCGACATGATTGCAGGGAGCGTTAAGAGATCTTATGATGAATCAAAAACAGATAGCCAAATTTATAAAAAAATAATAAAAAGGCATATTGAAGATGAATGGAAGTTTAGATAACAAAAAAAGACCCTTTCGGGTCATTTCCAACCACGTTCCTATGCTAGTTGCCTAGCCACGCCACCAGTCCGGTGACAGTTCAGAATACAGGTTTTTGTAGGATTATTGTACCATTATATTTACTATATAGCAAAGATTAGATTGATTTATTATGTAGAATTGCCTCTTGACAAGATCTGTAAGCAGTGACAATAAATAAATCTAGTGAAAAAGGGCAGAAAAGAGAATCTGGTCACATAATAAATTAAAATTTAAAATGCAAAAACATAATTAATTGATTTTTACTACTAAGTTTTATTTTTTGGATCTATTTGGGGCTTGACAGTATTTTTCTTCTTCTATACAATCTCAAGCTAATACGCATCAGCTTTATGACAAGCCCTGAAAGGAAAATAATTCCATTAGGAGATCAGGAATTTCAGCCTGTTATTAAATACAAGGATTTTGCAAAATCCCCGGCAATGATTGTTAAGCAAACGTGTTTGCTTATTGACCTTTCTCTTCAGGGAGTGACAATACCTAAATCCGATATGATGAAAGATTATCTTCAGGATTACACTCTTTTTTACTTAAGAAAAGCGGAAAAGGGAGTAGATACGATCTACGATAGAAAGGAAGCAGTTTTTAAAGATTTGGATTTGGAAACTAAAGAAGCTGCCCATCATGCATTTATCATTTTTGCTCATTTGCCGGACAATATGACTTCCCGTTTTTTGCCCAATGGATTTTCAAGAAGAGGTATGTTGAAAGCGCCTGTTACAAAAGACGAATTCTTAAGTAAAATTGAAGAAATAAAAATTGGATTATGGCAAATATTGGATGGAAAAATGCAGCCTCAAACAACGCTTGAGGCATATCCCCGTTTCTTGAGAACATATGGGTTTTTTAAGGTAGGAAGTAATCTGCCGATGAAAATGTCAGAGGATGAAAAGAAAAAGGAGCAAATAGAAAGAGAAAAATTTGAAGATATTCTGAAAGACATAAAAATTTCTCTTTGAATTTTAAAAGCAATTTTGAAACTAGCGTAAGTTGCTGTGTCGCTAATTTTTATCTTTCAGAATTTAGTCCCATTGAGTAAACTTCTTCGCAAGAGTATCCCTTGCAGGCTTCAGGTCTTTCGTTGTAAATTTCGCAGGAACCGTCAGTCGTAAGTTTATCGCAGGTGTAAACTGTTTGTCTGCTTTTTGTAAATCTCATGAGCTTAGATTTGCCTGTTTCGGGATTTGAGCTACAGCAAAAAGCAATTTTATCGGTTATCGGACATGTTTCGCAAGGGTTTGGCATAACAGTTTGGTATTATACCATGTAGGAGCTATAACAAAAAATTATTACAGATTGTCCAGGTTGGGATACATACCGTACAGTTGATAAGTTTTGAAAGGATCATATAATGGCTCGTACATGCGGGCATTCAAACAGTTTCCAAAGATTCAGGTAGCAACAAGTAATTTATCTAAAGACG